>Ga0307509_10000519_pt1 | contig 65773 bp, 63 predicted proteins | sample 10_EM_MG_FD_202245 | JGI IMG/M metagenome (GOLD analysis project Ga0307509, IMG submission 202245) | Populus trichocarpa ectomycorrhiza microbial communities from riparian zone in the Pacific Northwest, United States - 10_EM | ecosystem: Host-associated > Plants > Roots > Unclassified | place...
TGGCCTCCCACCGTAGACACCCCCGATCACTCGATTTTCCTAATCTGTTTTAGCCTCCATACAACTACCCCTGTTTCCCCCTCCCCGATCCGGAAGTGCGCCCGACTTATGCCTACCCCCGAGTACAAGTATCGATCATCCAAACAGCATATGGTATGGGGTGCGTTTCCTCTTCCATTACCAATACCCTTGTGCCGCTGTCTTGGTTCGGGGTGCTTGCCTGTCTGTCAGTCTGTCAGGGGGCGGTGATATAATAGGAAGGAAGATGTCTTTTTTATTTTTTTTATTTTTTAGACTTTGGAGTGGATATTGAATGCGGACGAGACCTGGGGGCTACTTGTATAAACCTCCGACCTCCGCCCTTCTCTGCTTCATTGCTCTCGCCCTCCCGTTCTGGCCTTTCTCTTATTTTTACCATCTTCTCGTGCATTCGGAGGTCTGAAGGGAAAAAACTAAACTTGGGATTCGACCGAATTGTCAAATATGTACTCGCGAATTATCCAGGGATTCCTCGCTCTACTTGTAGCCACCACCGTGGCGGGAGCACCCACCTCAGATGGGGGGCTGCAGGAACGGCAATCGTGCTCTAATCCATCACAGAGAAGAGCCTGGTGAGTCCCACCTCAGTTGTTCACTGGGCAGGGAATTGTACTAACGATTATACAGGCATACACTCACAGACGACCAGAAAAGAGAATACATAAGAGCAGAACTCTGCCTGATGAGTAGACCAGGCAGAACTGGTCTCCCGGAAACGCGAACCCTCTTCGACGACCTAATCGCTGTACACCAGACACAAGCTGGGAACGTACATAACGACGGCTGGTTCCTGCCATTCCATAGATTGCACATGCACGCTCATGAGACATTACTACGCAGCGAGTGCGGGTATACCGGAAGTCAACCGTAACTCTCTCCTCCACCCTTCCCTTACCTACAGTATCTAACGATGTATTAGGTACTGGGACGAAGCCCACGAAGCTGGCCAATTTACTCATTCTCCCGTCTTTCGCGGGGATGACACTGGTTTCGGTGGTGACGGTGTCTTTTTGGGTGGCGCTACGAGCCCTTTGCAAAAGTGCGTCCGCGACGGCCCATTCGCTGGTTACACACTGCATAACGGCCCGGGATACTCGAACACACCACACTGCATCAACCGCGCTATTAGCGATCAGGTCAGTGAATTATCCTCTCAAGGCCAGATAGATTATTGCCTGGGGAAGCCGAATTTCGAGGAGGCGTGGCCGTGTATCGAGGCGAACCCGCACAAGGGTGGTCATGGCGGTGTTGGAGGGGAGATGGTGAGTTCTATCAATTGAAAGATGAGTTGAGGGGGAGGTGCTGACCCGTGATGGGTGGGCAGGATAATCCGATTTCGTCACCTGGAGATCCATTGTTCTACCTTCACCACACGTTCTTGGACCGCGTGTGGTGGCAGTGGCAGGAGAAGGATTTACCAAATAGGCTCTATGATATCGCTGGATATACCACCGGATCCGAGCCCCAAGGCGGTTGGGTTCTTGCAACACTGGCCGACGAGCTGGATATGAAGGGGGCTATCCCTAACCAGAGAATCTGGGACATTATGGATATTAGAGGCGATGTGCTTTGCTACGAGTATGTTTGAAGTGGTGATTTATCGGAACGATTCGGTATAGTTTAATTATTGCGATAATATGTAATGAGGGCAGGATGGCACTGTACTTGTGCCGTATTTATTAGTAATGGGGTAGTAGATTTGTGAGATTTTCTTAGTATTCAATCATATCAAATAGAATGTGGAAGAGACTAACTGCAAGTCTCCTACTGTTTTGTAGTGAAGTTGCAGAGACCCCCTTTGTATCTGTATTAATTCTATGATATCACAAGTTCCACAGTACAACAACCCTTCGTTTACCATCTAGAGCACTATGTTACTGTACCTGAAAGGTAGAATTGCCCAATGCAGCACACCGCATTAGGCCGCCAGACCGGGAGCGTTTGTCTACCGTATTAGCCTACCAGACTTTTCAATGTCCATAATTGGCAACCACTGTATGATAGAAACTACTGATATTGTGCGTGGACAAAATTAACCGATCAATGAATGCTTATAATTTTCGCGTGATCTTGTCAGCCTCCTCGATACAACCACCCCAACCCAACCAAGAAAAATAAGTAAATACATCACAGTAATCAGTACTTACTGTAGTATAGCACCCATCAGCCTTAATAAGAAAGAAAAGGCACCATGAGACACGTGTTGAGTGGTAATGATTTTTGTGGGAGCCCGGAAGCGATGGGTTGCCACGCTCACCGGGGTGTTCGGTTAATTTTGTCCACGCGCAATACTTGTTAGAGGCGGCGACAAAAATCACCATTAAGTTAGCTTAGAGTTTTCCGCCGAAAACAGCCATATTCACGACATTCCGACCACTGACTCAGTAAAGCAATCCAAACCAAATCTTCATCTACTCGAGTACATGTGAGATAATTCCTTGGGTTCTGCTAGTGCCTTCCGGCACTCCTGAACTCTTTATCTAAACTGGCCAAGGAATTATCAAGAGAGCCATGGTTGGTGCACCAGTCTTGGCACAGTTTCTGTATTTTCCTTGTGGGAAATGGCAAGGCTTGGCGTGGTTATGGACTTCAACTTTACATTATCATTCTTTGATTATCTGTGGCCACTTTGGGAAGACACTTGAGAGAATTTTGGACCATACTATCAATTTTTAGTCTTTTCAGCTCCGGGATGATTCAATACAGTAGAAAGTACGAAATAGCCTGGTTTGGGTTGTTACATGCCGTTAGGCCAGTGATTTTTGTCTCTAGCCTCGCACAGCACCGTACGGTAACTCCAACGAATTAGACTAAGCGGAATCGACTAAACAAAGATTGGGGGATGTGAAAATGTGCGATGGATTACCCAGAACGAGTACGGGTTATTTATGGCCGATGGTGATCTTCCTGTGGGAATGTTTCACCTAGGAACGCAGGCTGGTGCTTAGCCTCGATACCTTGCACTTGTACTCGGGTACAAGGGTAAGTCTGGCGCGGTGCCACGGGTTTTCTTGGTTTATTTCCTATTCTGGGGGTGCGCCCGACTTTTGCTCACATACAAAAAAAAGCCACAAAAAGCCGTTTGTATGGTAGAAAACCATAGTTACTGTATATGGGGTGCGCCCGACTTTTGCCTACCCCCTAGTACAGTACTGTGCCTTGACTTGAGGTGTGAATTCCCCTCATCACGTGGACGCGGCGGATATCCGCATCACGCTCTTACCCCTCAATACCTTCACCCTCTCCACCGCCATCTACGCCTGCCGTAGTAAAACACCGCGCAAAACTATCAATTGGGTCCCAAAAGCAAAAAGAACCGCAGCGGTGATGATTGTCCAAACCTCCCACCCCTCAAAAGCCTGCCTGCGCACCATACCCCTCGACAAAAACTGGTGTTTCAAGCAATCCTCGTGCATAACCCCCATCGCTCAGACTTACACCCCGGTCGCTCAATTCCCCACAGTCGTCCATCTAGACCTCTTGAAAAACGACCTAATTCCCGACCCCTACGTTGGCACCAACGAGCTCGACTGCTTGTGGATTAACGATGCAGACTGGACGTACAAGACCGCGTTTACTCCGCCAGAGGTGCACGATGAGGACAACGTGTGGATGGTGTTTGAAGGGTTGGATACCGCTGTCGATGTTTATCTGGATGGGGAACATCTGTTCTTTTCAAAGGATATGTTTATCCCCCGGCGGGTGGATGTCACTAGGATTTGCGGGAGGAAGAGGAAGGAAATGCAGTTGGTGTTGAGGTTTCGCTCGCCGACTAGGTTTGCCAAAGAGGAAGAGCAGAGGGTTGGTTTCAAGAAGGCGCCTACGGATAACACTATAATAGGGGGGCATGCTAGAATGTATCTCCCCTCTCTCCACATCTCGCAGTTTGGCCACAGTGTTGATTGAGGTCAGGTACCTGAGGAAAGCCCAATACCACTGGGGCTGGGATTGGGGTCCTGCCCTAGCATCTACAGGGCCATACTTACCCATTCGTCTGGAGATATTCGCAGGAAGAATGGACGATGTCAAGATATTGCCCAAGGTACGCGATACGCTGGACAAAGCCGATATCAGAGTCTCTGCGGAGATATCCGGCTCGGAGGGGAAGTACGTCCTTGTGAAAGTCAAAGCGCCGAGTGGCGGAATTGTGGAAAAGAAGGTATTCGAAGTGAGGGGTGAGAGGTTCGAGGGGAGTATTGCACTAATTAAGCCGGAGCTTTGGTGGCCACATACGCATGGCGGGCAGCCAAGGTATGAGTTCACGGTGGAGTTATTGAGTGGTGATAAGGTATTCCACCTCCTCTTCTCTCGCTCTTCCCTCCTAACGCCAATGAAACAAGTCATCCCTCCACAGGATAACTAAACCCCTCGGCCTCCGTCACCTGAAACTCCTACAACACCCGCTTAAATCCGCACCCGGCACATCCTTCGCCTTCGCAATAAACCACACCCCCATCTTCTCCGGTGGGTCAAACTGGATTCCAGGCGACTTCTTCCTCCCGCGCTTCACGCACCCAAATTCTCAGGGCGTCGACGTCAACTACCGCCGCTGGCTAACCCTCGCCAAGTCTGGCCACCAAAACATGATCCGGGTGTGGGGCGGCGGCGTCGTAGAAACAGACCACTTCTACGACCTCTGCGATGAGCTTGGCCTCCTCGTCTGGCAAGACTTGCTCTTTGCCTGTGGGAATTACCCAGCGCACGACGAGTTCTGCGAACTAGTCAGAGAGGAAACCATTGTGCAAATAACACGCATAGTGCACCATCCTAGCCTGGTTCTTGTCTGCGGGGATAACGAAGATGTGTGGTTGGCTGGCCTGCGAGGGTGGGAGTACAAAGAGGAGGAGAAGACGGTTGAGGAATGGATGAGGGGGAATTTTCAGCATAGGAGGATTTTGGAGAGGGTTTTGCCCGAGGCGTTGGAGGTGGTTGGGATAAGTGAGGTAGGGTTGGAGTACTGGGAGAGTAGCCCTTTCGGGGGCAAGGGGGCCAATGCAAGGGATGTGGGAGATACGCATGTTTGGGATGGTGGGGTTTATGCCTATCCTGATCTTGCAAGTGTGAGTGTGGTTGCTAATGTGGCGATAGTCTGGCATGGTCCCATGCGTCCATACCAATTCTACAAAGACCTTATGGGCCGTTTTGTATCCGAATGTACCCCCTCCTTCACCCTCCTCAAACCCACCCGCAGCTAATATAACATAACAGTTGGATTCGAATCCCCACCCAACATACGCACTATAAACCGCATGCTTCCCAACCCTACCACCCGCCAATCCCAATCCCTCCCCTTCCTAGCACACGACAAAGGACCGGGGGCAGAACGCCGGGCGATGATGTACATGGGCGAGAGCCTCCGCTTCAGAATGGATCCACTGGAAGACTACGTTTACTGTGCGCAGCTGTTGCAATCCGAGGCAATAGGTTTCGCCGCAAACACTTGGCGGCGGGAATTCCGCGGGCCCGGGGAAGAGAATTGCTCCGGGGCGTTGGTATGGCAGTTGAACGACAGGTATGCCCCCTTCCTCTCTCTTTCCTTCGGAACTATACAGTGGCTGACGAAGACGTGAAATAGCTGGCCCGGGATATCATGGGCGATAGTTGACTACTACCTCCACCCGAAACCCGCCTTCTTCGCTATGAAGCGTGCTCTCGCCCCTGTCTCAATATCGTCCGAGCGGATAGCAACGAAAGAAAATTTGAGCATCTTGCGCGGGTACCCGGAACATAAATCCAAGGTTGCCTTCTGGGCTTGTTCTTCCCTCCTGACCGAAGCTGCCGCTAAGCTAAGCTTCGCCGCGCACGATATTACCTCCGGCGATGTAGCGGCTGTTTCTCAGTCCATCGCGCCTACCAGCATCACCATTAAACCAAACTGCACAACGGAACTAGTAACAATTGAAGTTCCATTCCCAACTACAACCGTAGTCTCTGCCACCCTTCGCTCTCCCACTGGAGAGGTACTAGCCCGGTGCGTTAGCTGGCCGGACCCGCTAAAGTTCGTTACCTTCGCGGAAGATCCACAAGTCCTCGTCAGGATTAAAGACGGTAGGGATGAGGTTGTAGTTAAATGCGCAAAGCCGGTTAAAGGCCTCGTACTACAAGTCCTGCTCGAAGAAGGAGATGATGCGGATTGGGGCGACAATTGTATCGATGTAGTCCCCGGCGATGAGGTGCGCATTCCAGTGCGGGGATTAGCGAGGAGGGGGGTGGAGGGGAGGTGGTTATGCGATTGGGAGGGGAAGCGGGGGGTGGAAGTTATTCGGGAGTAGGCTGCTTGTATGAATTGGTTTCGATATGATATCAGGATAATATCTTGGGATTATGGTGTTTGTTTGGATGGGTTTAATCAAAGTGGTATATCCTCCGCATGTAAAATAGTTGTGATATGAATTGCAGACAGCGGGTTAGGTAACAAAGCCACTAGTAATCATCACATATCATTCAAAGGGGAAGGTGCGGGAGTGGGGAAGAACGTCATATAACCCTAACTAGACCCACCGTAGCTTACGCCAACAACCACCCCTCGCTGGGAAGCCCGGGCTAAGATAAGCCAAGTAGGTTATTATTTTCCCTGACGATAGGCCATTAAAGCTTCAATCACCAAAAGCCAGTCTCCAACTCCCTGTAGGCCGGTATCATACCCACCTTGAGCACTGCTTTCTCACAGGATAGCACCCGCTGACAGAACCGACCAGATACTGGTGCCGTGCTAGGTAAGCTCGCCAGCAAGTAAAGGAAACTAGAGGGTTTTAATCCACTCGCCGTAGCACTAGATCCCACATTCACGTGAAGGACGAGAGCAATGCTAAGCAATACCGACAGAGGGACCATTTGTTCCTCTCTACTAGTAATGCCCAGGCCTTGTATAACACACTGGCGCCCATCCATCAGATTTAGGGATTGGGTTTTCATCTGATCTACTTCTGGGTCATCTATTAAGTTATCTCTGATAGGCGTTATGAGCACAGATATACTACCATTCCGGAAAGGTGAGTTTCGATCGCTCCCTGAATATACGGTATTCAACTGTAGTCAGGGCACCGAGTGCCGGGCGGATTCTAGTAGGGAACACGTTTCAATGAAATGGTGGTTCGAGTGGATGCCCTCGTCCAGCCACTGCATCACCTAACGTACCATTTCCCGCAGCCCGAATAACCAGAGGTGGGAATATCCCCCCAAGACCTAATGTGGGAAGCTGGTCATTCCAGATGCCACCTTCCCATGATAGGGGAAAGCGCACGCACCTCGCACACCTCCATGTCGACGTCAAACGAGAGACGAGTATTACCGCAACGCTAGTCCATAGCCCCTCACTCGACTATTTTAAGTGAAGATAAAGTTTTGTGCTAAAATTGCTCTTACAGTACATGAGTCTAAACCCTTTATTGCAGGGGATGTCGCAATATAGCACCTCTGGGGACTACCAAGCAGAGGGGAATTCTGAGAGCACATTACCCCCCCCCCCGCCCTTCTCTCTGGGCCCTGTACTGTACATATCCGTACCAATACCTCCGTTTCGAGTGTACACACTTACTAATCCCTTCTACAATTCCAAAAAAAAATATTGGAAATGTCTACCTTCATCTTGACACTCCCAAACTCCCGCCAGGCGAACCGGCGACCTCATTTTTTCCCCTGGGCCCATAGCGTGTGCCACAAATCATTTTTCTTTGACGACTTATACTTGCCGACAAGAAATTTGTCTCTGGTGAATAATGCTTTGGCAGTGGATGTGCTAATTAGGCACGGGGATGAGAACGTACTTGGATGAGAGGAGGTATGATAGACGTATTGGAGTCGGTGGGGTTAGTATTGGATATCCCGGTGAGTTTCCTGGCTAGATGGGTTGGGGGGTAGGGAGGGAGCGATGCGGGCTAATAAGTGGGGGATAGGGTAAGTTGGGAGCTAATGAAGTTGTTCGTATTGGGTGTTCCCTAGGGAGGGCTTTTTGAGTGTAAGGTGAAGATTTCTAAGCGGGTGCTCGGGGCTTGTAGGCAGAGTGCGGTCGGGACGTGATGTCATGTTCTAAAATACGAGTGACAATACATGATGGGAACTTAACCAATAATCTAATCCACTGTGAAATACCATCATGGAACGAAATAAAAATGGATATCCATAATCTCATAGGCCATCGGCAAGCCACGCTAAACTTATCACTCGATAACCCCCGAGCAACTACCGCACTCGGCAAACCCCGCCACCCTCCACACAATCATAGCCCCCACACTGGTGAGAACTGCCATGGCTAGGTTAACTTGGTTATTGTTTAACACACCCCATCTCGAGCCCGAAATCACTGCTCTACTGGGCTTGTGTTCTTGATCGTGCTCCGGCGCATCATCTTTCTCCGCAGCAACAGCGTTTCTATGCCGAGTACTTTCATTTGCAACAGCTGAAGCTGCGATCGCAGCTGGGGTGGATTCTGGCGCATGGCCAAGACGCGACTGGATACGTGCGCGGGTTGAGAGATGTGTTGATGAGGGCTCAACGAGGACCTTGTATTTATTAGCCTCCAGTAAGGCAGGGTTTATGAGAGGGGGGTGTCACCGTAGTCCCATTAGGCCCTTCAACAATTTTTTGAGTACGAATATCTACGACGCTCTTTTGGAATACTGCTCCGAGGAGGGAGTCAAGGAGACTCCCAGAGACGCCGACTACAGTGACAAATGCTACAAAGAGGGCCTTTTCCATAATCCCCCAGGTCGGTCCATGGTCACCGCTGTTGCCAAAGGAAACATGTGCTGTGCTTTTTGGAAGGTGGGCGCCGTGGCCATGGATCGATAACGGGCAATACGGTAGTAAAATCACTGAGATAAGCCCGATGATAGCAGAACCGACTCCTGCGGCCAGAAGGCCTAATAGGGTGATGCCACCGTTGGTTCCGGGGGGCGTCTTGCGAAGGGTAGTTATCATCACAGGTGGAGTTTTGGAAAGTATTCCTAGCTCTGAGGAAAGCGTGTCTGCCAATGTTGCGGCGTAGTTCCTACATCCTATTAGTCAACAGCAGGGTTGCTGGCATAGACCACATACGCAATAATCCCAATCATCAAAATATCACCACGAAAGCATACTCCCTCCTGCTGCGCGAAACCCTTCGAGGAAATAACTCGCAACTGGTAGCAGTGCACTAGAATAAGCACCGACGCGGCAATGCTGTTCGCTAGAACCTACCTCCCAACCCTCTCCGTTAGCCACCACCAACAACCTCAAAGGCTGGGGCATAAACCTGAACATGATTCCTAGCACCCTCACCCCCCGGCGCTCCAGACGAGGAAATAGTCAACTTGGCCTTCACTTCATGTTTAACTCTCGTGGCTCTTATCGCAAGAAAGTAGAATGTGATTAACAAAACGAACGGAAGGTTCCATGGGTGCAGTGCGTGGACTATCGCTGTTAGAACAGCGGAGAGAATGCCAATAGGGGTTAGAGAATTGCGGGAGACGGCGCGGACCACAAGGAAGGTTGTGGCCAAGAAGGCGAAGATGAGGTTCATGCCGTTGCGGTGTTCGATATAGCTGTGCGGCGAGGGAGAACTTTGGAGGAGGGTTTTGAGGTTTGGCAACCAACGATGGGCAGTGACGAGTGCGAATGAGATGATGTGGGTGGCTGGTCTCAGGAGCTTGCCAAGCTTCTAGGGACTTTCTCTTCAAATGCAAAAGTATCCGGACAACCCGGACTCCTGGGCGCCAAGCCCTAACCGTGCCAAAGTTAATATCATAGACTACAAAATTATATGCTTGAAGGAGGGCTTGGCGCCTTGGCGTGCGGACTATCCGGGTATGATATCCTGCTCGAGTGCCTTCTGGTGGTGATCCCTTTGACTAAAAGCGAGAGCGAAATGCCCTTTTGACCATCTACCAAGTGGCTGATTACCCACCTGCTGGCAAATGAGATTTGCCCTGTCTTCCTTTCGCTGGACGATTCTCCTTCTTTCAGTATATAATACAGTATTAATACCTTAGAACTTTGAAATCATCCAACGAGCGTTTCCCGATTATTTGTCGCAAGCTTACCAGGGCTTAGGGTTCTGGAGAGTGTTTACCTTGCATCGACCGCCAAGGTGGCGAAAGATTTTCGCACAAACCTATTACTATTCTCCACCGTATCATGAGATTACCGTAGCCGTTTAAAGGACCTCGGTGATAACAGGGAAAACTATAAATGTTCGCTAACAATAGTAGTAGCTTGTCTATGCTGAGCCATAGAGCACGGAATTTCTGCTGAACATAGAATAGACCCTGATAGCATTAAATTACTATGGAACATCCGTTCAGTATAAAACTGGCTCTACTAGGACTTTACTAGCAATGTTCCAGTTATTGCGCCAATCACACCCATTACACTTTACAGCAGTCAACGCTCTGGCATATCAAAAATGCCTAGAAAAGTTAACCTCTTACTTTTTTACCTTTGCATTCCCTCATCTATTGCTTCACCCTTTTGGTATCATAGAAGCGATCCTGGAACTGGACCTACTTCCGTGCTCAATACCTCTGTACCTTCTCTTCCTGCCGCAGACCTTCGAAACAGAAATGCAGTCCGAGATCTAGATCTACCACGATTCTGTGATGAAAAGCCCTGTGTGGCTTTAAAAATCATTTATGGTGTAACCACGACATCACCATGCGAAGGCCAAATTGGATGTATCACCTACACCAAGGATGGATTAATGGGAGCTCTTCCAACATTTGTTACAGCCGTTAAATCGACAACCACTTGGGCCCCCATCAAGGAATCTACATCCGCCAAAAACACATTCACATGGCTGGACGAGGCTACAACTTTTTACGTTTATGTCACTGAGGCAATAAAATCTACAAATTCTAGGAGTGTATTTTCCGCTACAACATTAGTGCCAACTTCTACTACTGCTCTGGGGGCAGCTGCTAGCCTGGTTTCTTCAATATTATTGCCTGTTAATAGTCCTTATACGGCCGGAGTCGCTAAAACTTCGTCGACTCAGAGTCACGGTACTCCATATGGGATCTTACAGTCAAGTGCTAGTACCGGCGCGGTGTCTGTTGCCTCAAAACCAACTTTAACAGAGGCTATAGGAACGGCATCTTCACACCTTCAACCTTTGACAACTGGCCTATCTTCCTTAAAGCCAACCCTCAAAATATCAAATACTCTAACTAGCGCTTCTACGATACCACGTTCTACCTTGCCCCCTACTCATGGGTTAACATCGAGCATGTATGAAGTTTCGGCAAATTCGGTGGCAACCCATGCTCCGACCCTCCTGAAGGGCGTGGATCGAATTAGCTCAGTCATAACTGATATTTCCCTTTTAATGTCTATTTTGATAGCAACTGAGGCCTCTACCCCCTCACCCAAGGTCAAAAGTTTTGCTTCCCCAACTCTTACACTCCCCTCACCACCGGGTACTACTCATATTTCCTCTACTGTACCCGCACCTTTTCCGGCATTTGGTATAGCTGGGATTAGTTCTGTTATAACAGATATCACTCTTCTGGAATCCATCTTGGCTGCTACCCTCACCTCTGTCCCTAAACCTACCACTACCCAGACCACAGCGAAAGCCTCGATGCCTCCGTCTAGTCACACTCTAGCACCACTAGATGGGAAGAAATCTATTACATCAACACGAACTATTACTCGGACCGCTTCTCCCTTAACCGTTGCAGGTGGGCCAAATTTGGCGGACAAACCCTTGTGGAGCACCGGAAAAACTACAGTGGAGTGCGCGTGTCAGTGCAGGGGACAGAAGTTCAATCTCACTGCCACCAAGCCAGTTTGAGATTTGGGGACATTTCTCATGTTTGTCTTTGCTTGGGGAGGTTTTTTTATATTTTTTTATATTTTAGGTTTTCTTGGATCCACCTTATTTTGTATGCGATAAAGCCCTCTTTGTTGGCCCTCTATTGAGTTTCACCGATTGTTTGCTTTATGTAGGTAATCCGGGAAGCTGAGTTGTCAACCTCACACAATTAAAACATTTCTATGCCAACCATTCGTGTCATATCTTTTTTGAGAAATCAGTGATATGAAGAGCATCACCCTTATAGCGGTGAGAAGGTCAAACTTAGCTACATTTTGGTAAATAAGTTACTGCCCGGCAAGACCGGCAACAAACCTGCCTCCCTTAGAGGGAGTATGGTTTGAGATACTACTGTGGGCAACGCTGCTACAGTATTAGGCGGTCCGGAGATAAGCAGTTGTCAACCGAATGCCCAATCAATCAGGAAATCCTACGGCTGGATGTAGCAAGTGTTTAACTACACCACACCACTAAATATGATGACCCTTTTGCGCACCGGTTTCCGGTTTACTCTAGTATCTATCATACGACGAACAAGTGCTGCAAAAGGTGAGGAAGTTCGGGACTCTCCTCAGTACAGGGGATAGAATAGAGGGTGGCGGTAGGAAAATGAATTCAACCGCTGTGGAGAGCACTGAAGATCGAGTGTTACGCGTTTCCGAGGCTACGGGGAGGTTGGACTGTCCACGGAGAGCCCCACTTCTCATTATTATTGCAACCTTGAACGGTTTCTTTACCACTATTCCTACTAAAACTTCCCATTTATTCCCGGTTACACCGTCAGCAATGGCGAATAGCCCTAGCAACATTTGCCTGTCCCTAGTTCACCACTTTCGCCGTGCTCTTACTTTGCGCTAGCGTTCGCCTGGCAGGCTTCGCGCGGTGCTTCTTTTTCCTGATACTTGAGTACAGTGCTCGAGCACAAGTATCCACCCCAGGCAACATAGAGTCTAGTTTTAAACCCCACGGTATCGGTACTGGCCAACCGAATCAATCATTCTAGTGCACTGACTACGTTTTCAGGTTTTGAAGTTTCCACATCCCACCCGTCTTAAGATCCTTGGAGGCCATCTGTCTGGGTTGGCACCGCCCTTGTCGCACAAGCGAGCTAGCTATGGGCATAAGGCTAGCTTGGGCAGACTTCTATTGGCTAACACTGCGTCTGCGGGCTGGTAGTATGCTGTGACTGGGCCAACCGCCGAGTGACGACCAATGATCATTTCAATCTCAACAGGAAGGCTTGAGCATCCGCAGGATTGCGGGGAGGTAAACAGACTCGACAGCGCTTCTCTTTCAGAATCTATGGATCCAAGCGTATCCAGGGAGGCACTCTTAGCTACTCTCCATACCGTCACTAAATTGCACCTCGCAAGTAGACAATTAAGCCAAGGAACCCCCAAGGCAGGGGAGAACAAGGCTCCGAAGCCAATAGTGCTTCGGCAATTTGTTATCGGCTTACCCCTAGCATCACCCCCACCTCGCGGCACGAAGTACGATAAAGGCACTTGCACGAGCTTCCAGTGGGTGCTTGAGCAAACCTCACTTATTAGGCACGACCTCCTGGTTAGTCGCAGGGAAATACTTGCACTCAGCTCATAGGAGGCTAACCGTGCATTACATACAACTAGGCTCAAATTTCTACGGAAATAAAGCTTCTCGGGTGTTACCAACTATTCCCCCAAACTCCCGAGCTTCCTACGCAAACTGCTTTAGATGAAGAAGTTGTAAGAAGGGCGAACATCAAGCTGCTACTCAAGGGGCGCTATCTGCCTATCTTCAGAAAATCTCACTACATACAGTCCTCGAGTACATAACTCAAGTTGAGACTGAACCATTGGCGTTAGCAACAGCGCAAAGATATTTCCATAATTTACAGCAGACAAGAGGGCAGCAAATATTCCCGAGGCATCCACTGTAGCACACGAGCTTGATGGTTCTCCTTCCACATCCGAGCGCTGGCATTCAACCGGGGCACCGGGAAAGGTGCATACGCTTGCTATGCAATGTTTGGACATGTATAAACTCACATTTGGGAAACAAGCTCCGTGTCTTAGATTTTCCCAATAAATTGGACATGCCAGCCACGTTCAGCTCTGTCTCGATTGTCCAACCCCAAACAATAGCCACTCCTCACTGCAGGCTACGCCGACAGATTTTGTTGGGGTCTGGGGCCGGTTGATCATGCCAATTTTCCTCCATCTGGAATGAATCGGCTCAAAATTTCGGGATGGCCAAACAGGCAGAATTATTACAGTAATATTACTAACTTATCGTCGCACGACCGACGCGCACATTATCGATCCTAATTAAAACTTTGGGTATGATAGAGAGGCTTTCTTGGCATGCCAAATACTCGCTATCCCATGCCGTGGTGCAGAGTGGATCTTCTGCACTGCCATTCCAGCCCGCCGGGGCACTACCGTGCGGGGGAATCAGAGCATAGTCCGATAATTGGCCAAGGCACTTGAAATATGTGGTTCGTTGGCTCATGCACTAAACTATGCTCGGGGGGATCTGAAGACACACCACGAGTGGTCTCTAAGACAGTGTTTTTAGATGGTGTGGGCCGGAAACGGATTTCAGTTTGGTGTTAGCAAGCGAATATACCTTTGCAGGCAGCCGAGATCTTAGTCCAGGAGAGATTGGGGAGTCTGACCTTGATGATTTGGGCTGCAGGCAGTAACTCCGCCGGAAGCGTACAACGTACGAGTACTTGTAAATTCCTCCTGCACGAAGTTTGCCGGCAGGCGATAAATCAATTGGCAATGGCGTGGTTTTACATAATGTTATCCGGGCTGTCTATCACAAGCTGGTATTGGTGTCACAAATACATTATGGACAAGTTGCAAACTCCCCCAAATAGCGACACACTGCGGTGAGGTGTCTGATCAGGGCTACCCCTTGTCAGTTATGGCTCTCAAGAAAGCCCTGGGATTTCCAAAGGTACGGCTCTTGGAGTAGTGCCCTCTCTGGAGTCCCAGGTGCCAGGTATGACCTTGCTTGGTGGTGTTCCCGGCAACGTCTCCGGGATCTCCCTTGGCCGATGCAGAAGTGAAGAGGGGTCAAAAAGAAGCGACAGCAATATCTCAAGAATTTCCGGAGCGATTACCAGCCGCATCATGTGTGCAATAAATTGGAAACGCTCCAGAACAGGATGGCTGTGAGGATCTGAGGGTATTTATTTTATTTCATTTTACTGATTTTTTTATTTTTTTACATTTTATTTTTCCTTATTTCTTCATTTTTCTTCCCTCTCCGGCGACTGACTTGTTCTCTTGATCGTCAACTGCAGAGGAATCCCGATCGGGAAGAATATGTCATGGGGAGGCGATGTGCATTAGTTTCTGATTGCCTTGGGATTACGGCTGCTGCGCAGTGCGACTAGGGTCACTGGCCGCGACGGGTGAGTGTGGACCGTTTATGATTCGTGGGGTTCCGACTCACACGAAATCCACTATACAATCCAAACATAAAATGGGTAAAAATCCAGAGGTGGTGCGTTGGCATGCCGCGAAGGTGTTGACGAATACTAGGATTATTTGGGATCTCATGGCGCGCAAGGCATGATACCATGCTCAAGCGTGTTTCTGGGTTGGGTTCGGCAGTCAACAGTTCGTCAGCCAGCAGTTCCCGCACATCAAACTCATGATTCCGGAGAGGAAACATTAAGGAAGGGGATGGGGAGAGTTTCCAGTAGCGACGGGCGAGGTGACCGGCTACGGGTGTGACCCTTGTACAGTGGCGGAGACCAAGGGATTACAGGCCTTGGCCAAGTCTGTGGAACTGCCATTGATTTACCAAAGAAATCAGGGCGATTCGAGCGGTCATGTAGGAGGTACATGATGCCGAGTGATTAATTATGATGCACGCCTGAAACGCCGGTGCGAACGCAGAGAGCCGGGATGTAAGGAGACTTTAGTTTGCCTCCGGACTAGATATACTGCAGTGTGATGAAGTGCACAGCCTTTTTTCTTTCTTTCTTTCTTTCGTTTTTTTATTCTTGTGGGCATTACATTAATAGCAGCGGACGATTCTGAGGGTTTTATTTATCTGGGCGTACAGTACTCGAGCACAGCTGGAGTGTTGTCAAGAGCGCCGTGGTGGCCGATGCTGTATTCGGTTAGAGTCGAGACGTGGGGGCGATAGGGACTAGATTTTGGGGGTCGCAAGCCTAAAGTATAGTATCGGGTATGATACGAAGTACCGGTACTGTACTTCGCTCAAACAATCGAGTGTGGGCGCTCAGATGCGCACAGGTAATTTGCCATACAATTTTTTTACCCCTGTGTTCGTGTTCGGGCACTCGATTCCTATCATACCACTTGTGGTGTACTTGAGCACTGTACTCGAGTACACTTTCTGGATAGGCTTACTCCACCGTATGTAGTTATATCCGAGAATGGCTAGAGGGGAAGCAATGGAGTACGGCAGGCAAGTTCATGTATGAGGAGTTTACTTTAATTTAGGTATGATATATCCGCTATCATGCCTCCCCTATCTCCACTAAACCTAGGGGGGGAAGAAGAAGAAGAAAGGAAAAAGAAAAAAAAGGGCCCAGCTAATAAACTTTAATACTATTATCATAGGATAACTCGGGGGCGAAAAATAAAGCATGTACTCGAGTATTCTCTCGGAAGATTCTATCCCTAACGGACGCTAAAGCGGGTCGGGACCGATCAAGCTAATACCAACTATACCATGAAAGTGTGACTCTGGAATTCTCTCCAAAGTATATTTTTTCCGAGACAAGAATTCCGGCGGTTACCGGTACCGCTACAGCATTTTTTTCTTTCCCCATGGCAGTGTCCAAATACGATACCCAACCAGCACATCTCTTTTACCGTTACCGTGTCGCAAGCAGTCGATCTGCATGCATGATTGCTTTTTTCTCACGGATTGATTGGCAAAACTCGCGAGCTGAGGGGGGGCTGGGACACACGTTCTATCGAACAATATAACACGGGTAGAACTTGACTCCTAGCAGAGGGGTGAGATTGAATTCAGGGGTGGGATCAATACCGAAGACACGGTTAAAAGTGTACTCACGAGTGAGGGGGGGGGGAGGGGGAAAGAGAGAAGTGGCTTGTCAGATTTCCCAACCAAGGGGTTGGAAAAATACGGTAGATTCTTTTAAAAAGGAAATACTCTGGACTGGGACTGTTTAACCTATCCCATACATTACCAAGTCACTCTAACCTACCTTCGGAGGTTCTTGTGTGATGTGATATACTGTTTGGTGCGTATGCATGTATGTAGGTACTCAAGCTAGGGGAGTGGGCATGTTGGATGTACGATAGCTCTCTTTTTTTTCTTTCTCTCCCTCTCCCTCTCCCTCTCCCTCTCCCTTCCCTTTCCTAGGTGAAGGTGGAGAGAGGAAGGGAGGGGAGTGTGCGTGCGTGGTATCATGGTTTGGTCCGCTTCTCACCGACGAAAAGGGGCGTTCAACCGGGGCGGAAAAAAAAGAATTGCGCAATTGAGTTTTAGATTCCGAGTGTTTACTGGGGGATTTCTGAGGGGGAGGGGGGGGGGTGGAGGTACCCGTATATAGTGGCTTTGATGATTTAAATTCGATTCGGCAGTTTGGATTATACGATTGAGTATCGAGCTCCACCAGTGAGTTAGGTGGAGTGGAGTGGTGTAGTTTAGCGAGGGGAGGGGGGAGGGAGGGAGTTAACGGAACGGGATCCTCATCGGCGGGTTGGGAATGGAAGTCTGCCGGTTGCACAATTGATATAAGGCACCAGCTGTCCCGCCCCTTCGGTAACAATTAATAGATGCTTTTCTGGAATTCCAAAGCTCTCTCTACTCTGCCTTTTTTTTCTTTTCTTCTTTTCCTTTTCCCCTCCTGTTTTACTACGTGTGATACTAAAGTGCAAGACAGCGAGTATAAGCTTTCTTCTTCTTTTCTTCTTCTCCCTCCTACCTCCTCCCCAAGGAACGGGGGATCCTCTCGATCCTGCTACGGACACACGCTCTCTCCTACGATATATTTCATTGAGGACTAAACAAGAATACCAGAAACGGGAAAGGAAGGGAAATACGTAAAAAAATAAAATAAATATACTATCCCCCATGCACGAAGACGAAGGGTAAGTCTGCGGATCCAGTAGGGGAGGGGTTTCTTTCTCAACACATTTACCCCCTCTAGCTCCCCTGGGGATCCACTGACACAAACTCTTGCGATATGAGTAGATACAGCTATTCCGAAGAGGAAGAGGAAGCGGAATATTCTCCGGATGAAGAGTTTGTATTTCCTATCTTTAGGGTTAGCTTAATTTGAAAGCGAGCAAACTAACTGGGGTCAGGCCTTCATCCGGCGAAGAATATGATGACAACCTCTCTACAATGTCTCTTTCCGACTCAATAACGGATTATGTATATGAGAATGGCCGGCGGTACCATTCATATCGTCAGGGGAGCTATGTTAGTGTCTGATTACAAACACTCGGAGGGTCTAACAGTGCTAATGATGGAGTAGGCATTTCCCAATGACGAGGTTGGTGTTTGATAATAGATCCCTTAGCTGAAGAACTTGGCTTATAGATCGTAGCTAGAACAAGAGCGATTAGACTTAATGCACCACCTCTGGAGATTAGTCCTGGGCGGAAGGTTATACTCCGCTCCCATAGTTGAGAGCCAAGTTGAGAGGGTACGCGCGTCCATCTCGTCTCCATATGTCATGTCTATTAACGAATAAATCAGATATTGGACGTTGGGACGGGTACTGGTGAGTTTTTCCTATGTGAGACTCATTGTAAGGGAGGCTGAGATTAACGCTGCTAATTATTAGGCATCTGGGCAATTGACGTCGCTGAGTACTGCACCAACATGCCCCATGTTTATTTGTTTATATGTTTGTTTATTTGTTTGCGTGTGAGAGGGTTACGATTGTTGATAGATAGAGTAGTCTGATCCCCTCTGCCCAAATCATGGGAAACGACCTCTCACCCATTCAGCCCAGCTATGTCCCTCCCAACCTTCGCTTCGAGATAGATGATTGCGAAGAGGATTGGCCCTTTCCCGACAACCACTTTGATTTTATTCATATCCGAAACTTGGTTGGATCGGTACGTGATTGGGATAGGATATATGTCCAAGCTTACCGGTACCGTGTTGCCCCATCACTGGTAGTAATCACCACATTCACTGATTTGGAATTGGGGCGTAGAACACTAAAGCCGGGTGGCTGGATAGAACTCAAGGACAACTTCCGTCCGTTCGAATGCGATAATGGAACTCTGAAACCTGACAATATATTGCGCACCTGGGTGGACAACTTTGAAAAGGCGACAATTATGGCGGGGATAAGCTGGGGCACTGCGGCTGCTGAATTTAGACCCAGTCTTGAGAAGACTGGATTCAAGGCGGTCACCGAGCAGATTTACAAAGTTCCGCTTGGGTATGTTCCTGGGTAAACTCGTGTCCCCCCCCCTTTGTATCCAACGGTCGTAGTATGGATGACTAATGAGGATAGAACATGGGCGGGAGATCAGGGTGACAGGATGAGGGAAATGGGTACGATCCCACCTTCCTGTGATGACTACTAGATTGCATCCAGCTAATAATGGCAACACACTACCGGTAGGCGCATTCATGAAGGAGATGCTAATTGTTGGAGCTGAGGGTTTGACGCTGGCGATGTTTACTCGTGTGCTCGGGTGGGACAAGCAGGAAGTGGACGTATTTGTCGCTAGTGTGCGAGAGGCGCTAAAGGATCCCGTGATCTGCGCATACACAAGATTGTGAGCTTCTTCCGGTCTCCCGTTGGCCGATCAATATTCTCGGACTTGCGCTAACCAATACAGTTTCATAACCTACGGCCAAAAGCCAATGTGAAATCTCGAGGGGGGTATTAAAAAAACGAAAAAACGAAAAAAAAAATGAAAAAAATAAATAATCAACACAATTGTATAATAATAATAATATCAAAAAAAAATTAAAAAAAAGACACCTAACACTTCAACTTGTACTCTCATGCATGAGCAATCACACTCTCATCCAATACCGATATTTTGTGCAAGGAAACCGGAACACAGGGATCAAAATTTTTTCATAGCAAATTACCTTTCTGTATCTGAGTCCCCCAATACTAAATCTAGACTCAAATGTTCCATTTCCACATGCCAGGAACTTGGACTTGTATCATACTTCCTCATCCAAGTGTCCCCCCACGACGCCCCCTCAAAACTAGCAAGTATACCCCTAACAGCTTCCACTTCCACTTCCACTTCTTCCACTTTTCCTCTCCCCTAATGTACTCGAGCACTCCCCACCCACTACCCTGAACCTCGTCATCCCGACGGCAAGCATACGGTGGCATGCGGCAATCAGGATGGGAATGTAGAAGAGCTCTAGCACCTGCAGGAATTCCTCAGGGAGGGAGGGAGGGAAGTGGAGGTTAGGGGTTTTGTAAGTATACTGAAGTGGTTGTGCTATATATATAAGATAGTTGCTTGGTTAGGTAAGGAAGCGCAGTACTCCATAAGACTCCATGTATCTAGCAAAGGGGGGGGGGAAGCCTAATTCCAACCAGAATAGAATCCGGAATATAGCTCATACCCCCCCCCCACCAAAACGAATGGGACAAATAGACAAAAAAGGAAAACTCAGAATTGAGAAAAGTGAAACGGTAATGTAATGTGAAGGATATACTATATAAAATCTACAGCAGCAAGAGGGAAAAAATGGAGAAACCCCCCCCTCCTTCCATACACACTGTGATTTATCTACTCTACCGTACTCTCTACTCCACCCGGTACCAGGCCTCGTCTCGTCCAGCCACACACACACACACACACACCAACCGAAAACTCCAATCCTCCTCCTTGGGGGAGAAACAGAAGCTACCGTGATCGAAAGCCTAACTTACACGCTAGCTTACATCTGGCGGGAGACCACGTGATCTCGGGGTATGAATCATTAATCGTCACTCGGGTCTTAGGAAAAATAAGTTCCTTTATTTAGAAAGCGAGACTCAAGCTCTAGATGGCGGCAGTGATAGTGGTGGCAGTGTTGGTAGTGGTGAAGATGATTGGGGGTGAGGAAAGGATATCGGGGACAGTATCCAGTCTTTAGAGGGCTATTAACGAGGAAGTGGCTGCCCCCCACACCGTGCGATAGCTGGCGAGTGATTTCTGGCAGGTTGTGGAACTCCGGGATTAATCTTGGGGGACTGGTGCTTAGTGCCAGGGGTGTGCGGAAGCTGGAAAAAGCTATTCCTGTTGGATATACGGTACTCCGCTATTTAATGGGCACCGGCCGCGGGGGTATCATATACGGGAATTGCGCAGGGTCCCAACTGGCCTCCCGTCATATGCCTTTCGCTCATCCTATGGCAGCATACCCTTTACATCAACCCCGCTATATGCACACACACACGCGCACCTAACTTAGTAGAAGGGGAGACCCACAAGGTCTCCAACCCGGCAACAACCCCAATCACGCCGACCCCCACTGGATCCTCCACTAGGAGTAACCTACCGCACATCTCTCTCTAAACCTTCCTGCACGTGAGCCTGCACGAGAAAGTTAGACATACCGGATCCCGGGATACCTCCCCGAGTCCCTCAGAATAACCCATTGCTAGATGGGAGTGAGGACGGGGGATGTATTCTACTAGTCAGAATATCAGGTGTAAGACATAACTTAGGTTGTTTCTAGTGGTACTTGAGTGGAAGGGGAAGGGCGGGGCGGTAGTGTAAAGAGGATTCTTCGCAGGAGGGTTTGGGTGGCGAGCCTTTCATGGAAAGTCTTTGACACGGATTACGTCCTCGGTAGATCCTTTGTTGAGGTTTCGGAAGATGTCCACAAGTAGGTAAGCTGGAGTTTGGCCCGTCATTTCTCATTTTTCCTTTTATTCTTCCCTCCCTTACCTCTGATTATAGGTGGAGAAGAAGCAGAAGAATGGGGATGGGATGAGGATGAAGGAGAGGTGAGATAAACGAAGAATGCTCCGACTGGAGTTGTTGGCGGACGCAGTCAGTGCTGTGTATATATGAGTTTGTAAGAGGCCTGGAGAGGCGCTCACTACAAGGGCAGTTGACGCAATTCCTTGGTATCTATTCATTTGAGGCCCGCCAACCAGCTGCTATGGTCGGTTTTGCGGTACTGGTATACGAGGCATTTGTCCTATCCTATTCCATCTGATTACCCGGCAGGTGGAAAGATGGCGGTGCTGTCTGAATTGGGGGTGTCGTGGGCCTCCCAAGGTGTCTATCCCAATAGCACTATACCCTATCCTATGCCACTAGCTACTGTGCATAGTGGAAGGATATGTGTCAAGAGATCTCAACCCAACCCAGTCTACTGTACAGTACGATACTCTAGATTACTACCGGTATCCCAACTGCGACCAATCAGGGCAGAAATAAGCCTTTCCCTTCCGCTCCTCCATCAATTCCCCCAAGTAATAAGCCTAGTCTGTCCTGTTTCCCAAAGCTGCCCATCAAGGTTCTCTCTTTCATTTCCTTTCGCTATGCGGCCACCCCCACCCCATCCGCCAGCTCGTCCAATCCAAGCATTCCCCACTGCATTACCCTCCTCTCCACTCACTCGCATGCGGATAATGCCGTCGTGATAAACCCTACACTGGCCGCCGTACCTCTCATCACGAGCACCTGCCGCCCCAGCCCAGTTCAGTCCAGTTCAGTCCAGTTCAGTCTGCCCGCAGTAGCACAATATAACCAGGTGGCGGTATCATGACTCGATCCTCGGAATAACTATTCCACCGCGCCAATAAAGTTATCTACTCGAGTACCAGAGCTAGAATGGGAAACAGCGCGCAGATGCCGGGCTGCGAGCAGGAAAAGTCCGAAGGAAGGAAAAAAGAAGAAGGGGGGAGGGAAGAAACTAAAGTTCAATTTTTCCTTCATCGGTATTGTGCGGGGGAGCGGAAGGGCTTGTGGGATGACTCGTTGTACTCAATTGGCATCGATAAAGTACCGGTACCGGTAGACTATATGACTACCTCATCCCGCGGCGACTGTTGAATGAAATAGTCTAAGTAATGAAGATAAAAATAAAAGATCCTCAGCATCCAGCAGAAGAAATAGGAGAAGGTTAGGAAGTAACAATGAGCTTAGTACCCTTTTTCCCGTAAGAATATCTTTGGTTTGCTTTTACCTGTATGCTCTGCGGCAAAGATTCTTAAACTTCCGGTCAGAAATAGCCTTTCATCCTTCCTTCACGGTTCTTATTCTTCCTTACTTGCAACTCTCCGATACCTTTTTTCCGAGCAAGCTTTCATATCGTATCTTCCTGGATACTTGCAATTAAGGCTAAGTGTTTTTATTTTAATGAATGGTGCTTCATCTAAGGTCTCTTTCCGTTTAAACTAATGCTACTAGTATCCCGCTTGGTTGTCACATTGCTCTATGTCTTTTATTTTCTAGTATTTTCTTAAGATAATTTTTTGTTTATGGTATGTTTTTTTTACATAGAGACTTGAGATTAACCAGATTAGGCTCCTAAGAAGTTGGATATATTCCCGCTCTTTTATCATGAAAGAGGACTGTGGTTTGTTTAGACCCTGAAAGGCATATGTCCCCATATTATAATCAACTTCGGGGCTAGTTTTTTTCTTTCTAATTTAGCGACTGGGCTTTTCAAGGGAGGGCGTCAGAGCCCTATTCAGGGAGGCTCTCGCTGAGAAGGCTTCGACTCGTCAAGCTAAGGCTCTTTTCAAGAAGTAGTTGGTGTTCGAGAAGAGTGTTGAGGCTGTGACAAGAAAATCGAAGGAATATGTGAGGCGAAGGAGGCCTATTCTACTTGTACTATCTCCCGGGCAGAAGTGGTATGTCTCTGGCCATATCTGGAAGTTTCTCTCCTATTATACAGTGAATTTTCCCTTCCTTCGTGGGTTATTTTCAGTGAGGGAAAGTGTCTGTGACCTATAGCTAAAGTTATATGATCTTACCTACTTAATATTGTTTCAACCACCAATCCATATTTAACCGAGTAGATGACTCATCCTTATGGATATAAATTCCTTTTACTCTCACATTACAGGCGTTCTTGAAGGCTCAGTTAGTAAACTATTCAGGTTATTATCGCTGTGGATGCGATTGTGCGGCGAAGCGTTGCGCTCATGTTGTGTGTCCAATGCAGTCTTGTTCTTGTGCCAGTATCGCGCTGTAATCCATAACTCGGCATCTTCCACTACTATTTTGAGTGAACTACTGAACTGTACTCGTCCTGTACCGTCCTACCGGTTCGCATTACTTAAATGCTTTAACCTTACATCCTTCACACCCACCCACACTTCTCATACACTCACACACCCACACCCACGACACTCACACTAACACTCACACGCACATACCTACCTAGGGAGAAACACAATGAACGACGATCCAAAAACTTCCCTCCGGAGTTGTACCTCCTGCCGTGCGCGCAAGATCCGCTGTGACAAGTTGAAGCCTTCCTGCCATGCTTGCGCCAAGAATCGCCTATCCTGCGAGTACCCAACCGCGGTTCGACGTGCGGCGCCGCGGCCGCGGCGGGATGTGGCGCTCATGCAGCGGCTCGTGAAGCTCGAGACCGTTATCGGGGAGTTGTCTGGTGTCGGCGGTGGTGGTGCCGCTATGGGGGGCTTGGGTGGCGCTGGGAGTGAGAGTGATACCGGTGGTGGGAGTTTAGAGGCGTGGGGGAGTGGGGATGCAGCGAAGGAATTGGGAGAGTTGGAGGCCGGGGTAGGGACATTGTTGGTTTCAGAGGGTAAGTCGAGGTACATCGGCCCGAAGTTTTGGGCCAGTTTGAATGAGGAGGTGGGTTTCGTTTTTTCTTTCCTTCTTTCTTTCCTTCTTTCTTTCTTTCTTTCTTTCTTTTCTTTCTTTCTATTCTTTCTTTCTATTCACTGTCTTTGCCTCGTTTGCGTTCGGTGCGATCCGTGAGGGTAGGTGCGGAGACCAAAAGAATTAAATGGTCCTCGGTTGAGGGTGTCCTGCGCGCAGTTGACCCTTCACTAGCTTGATTCGCTGTCTCACGATATAAATGGATGGCAAAGGTCTCAAGTCATGCGTTGGCTAGTTTAGGCAAAGAGCGAGCGAGCATACATCAACGACTACAGATCTAACGTTATGACTAGGTGGCCGACCTCAAATCCCTCCTCGACGAGTCGCCTTCAACAACCGTCACCTCCCCAGCATCTCCAGATGCAACCTTTAATCTGCCCTCATCCTTCCTCTTCAGGTCTGCCACCGAGGACCTATCAGGGTTCTATCCTACCCCCGCAGAATCTGCCCAACTATACGATATATATCTCGTCTCTGTCGATCCAGTAGTACGGCTTCTACACAAGCCCACCTTTGAGCTAAAGTTGACGAAGCTACAAGAATATGGCCTTGAATCAGCAGCTCTGCATGCCGACAAAGGCTTTGAAGCTCTCATTTTTTCAGTGTATTACGCCGCGGTTAATAGCCTTCATCTGGATAAAGTGCCGCAAATGTTTGGCATAGACAAACCGAGCTTACTAAACAGATATCGTGTAGCTGTAGAACATGCCCTGGCTAATGCCGGATTCCTACAAAGTGAAGAATTGACGACATTACAAGCCCTTGTACTATTCATCGTAAGCTCTTGACCCCGTTTCCTAGGGTGAATCGGAGCTGATGATCAAAGACCTCCTCCCGAGCTGCAGATGACACTCGAACCCCATGGGTGCTCGTTGGTGTAGCAATTCGAATAGCACAAAGCATGGGTCTTCATAGAGACGGGCCAATTTTCGGAATAAATCCCTTGGAAACTGAAATCCGGAGGAGACTCTGGTACGAAATATGTCTACTCGACCTGCGTACGGCAGAAGACCATGGCTCCGACCCGGGTATATCCACCCAGAGCTATGACACCAAGTTACCGCTCAACATAGAAGATACCGATATTCTCCCTAATTCCGTTCATCCGATAACCCCGAGAAAGGGCTTTACCGAGATGACCTTCTCTCTAATACGTTTTGAAGTCCTAGACTGTTTTAGGATAGTGGTCAAATCTACACCCGGAGCTGTCAAAGTCAAAGGAGTCGAACAGCTCACCTTAGAAGAGAAAGAAAAGATGTTGGATGAATTGGCCTTGAGGTTAGCAGTCGAGTATCAAACGGGGCTGAACCTCACCGTTCCCATCCAGGGGATAACAGATATGGTTATACGGCTGATGGTAGGGAGGGGTCTACTGTCCTTGTATCACCCGCTGAGACATTTTAAAGATGGTTCGCTATTGAGCCAAGAGAAAAAAGACAAGTATGATATACATATTCCTCAGGCTATGCACGAGATAATGCTGATCCCAGAAGACTATTCCGTACGGCGGTGGAAGCCTTAGAGTGCTCCGCATTCCTGGTCAGAGATCCTAACGCCGCACGGTACCAGCAATGGAATTGGCTCTTCCAAAAACACAACCAGGCACATGCAGTTAGTTTTGTCTTATCCGAGCTTGCAGTAAGGCCACCATTTGGCACAGATGATATGGTGGAGAGGGCATGGGCGGCAATAGACTTGCTCTTGAATACCGGACCCGGGCAATTGTTTCAGGAGCACCCCCTCATGGGAGAGGGAGTGTGGAAACCATTAGCCAAACTCAAGGACAAGGCACTCGCTAGGAGAAGGAGAGCGATGCAGGATATGGGAATGGCGCAGGGGCAGAGGTCAAGTGCATCGTTGCTGACAGAAGAAAATTATATGTGGGAAGGAATAGATGTTGAGGATGCATCCATTGATTGGGTGAGTTGTTGCCATCACCATCGCCACCTATGAATGCTGAAGTATACCCTATGATGCTGACCGTAAATAGCGCGAGTGGGACGAAATGTTTCAATACATCAAAATGGATATTGAGTAAAAATGTTTCATCAAGAGGATATGCTGTAAGCTGGGTAGGAGACGGAGGTAGATCAGGGTAAATAGCATTTAGCAAATACCAGCAATACCGTAGGTTATGTAATGGTACACGAATGAAACCACAGTGACAGAGTCGCAGCACTTGCCGACGTTCCGAAGAGGGCAACTCCCATCACGGGACCGCACCATGCGACACATGAGATACAATGTTATTGTCATTATTATTGTTAGGAAAAGTCCTGTCAGTTGTGAGAGAGAGCGCGTGGGGTCCAATTTCAAAACACCGACAAGGCCAGAATAGGAATTTTCAGAGGAACTCATAGCTCCACCATCGTCATTTTCTTTGCTTTTAGGGGCCCTAATGACATCAAATGGGCTCTTTTTGGTTCAGCAGGTGGCTTGAAACCAGCCCCACGCTCTCTCTCTCTCTCTCTCTCTACGGTACTTACTCTGAGTTGAACTCAACTGACAGGACTTTTTCTAACGATACTACAGTAATCGCCAGGTTTGTTATTCAGCCTCCTTAAAGGGGGAGTATCTATCCTAATTTCCAGCTCCCCCTTCTCAATCCGCCCATCCTTCTTTTGCTCTCCCGATCCGTCCGTCCATCCATCCATACCAACATTCCGTCGTTACGCAAAAACCATTCGGCGACCAAACCAAACCCCGGCCTCGCCGACATCGGTCAATGCCCAGCGAAAGCATGGCAACCAAGCCTCCTTTTGTGATTCCCCAATCAAAAAATATTCCGCCGTTGAGAACGTGCTTGACAGAAGCGGGTCCCCACGCGCCAATTACCTACGTACCTGGCTTGAACCCATGCCGAGAACTCCGCAAGCTCATAACATAACTGGTTCACGCTCTCCTCGGCCCACACACCTAGGGCATGAGATACTTGTACGATGCTGTACCTCTGGCTTGTCTCGCAACGTCCGGGAGTCCGAGTCAGTTTTTTTTCCTTTTTTCTCCTGTTCGGCGACCTGGTTCTCTCCATTGAATGTGTGCATACATATGTACGTATCATACTGCGATATGAGTTAGGCTACCGGTACTCTGAGGAGTTCAATGCGATGTGATGTGATATCATACGGTATGATATCGTATGCACTTCCCCTATGGCTTTGCGGTATCTTGCCTGGCAGGAAGAGCCAGAATGCTCTACGATCTAATTGCTATTAAAGTACTAGCCGATTTCAAAAGTATCCGGACACCTTGGCGCCAAGACACATACAAATCTGCGCCAAGGTGTCCGGATATTAAAAGAATCAGCTAGTAATGCTTTGGCTCGCGGGGAATGTCCTGGTTATAGCTCACTGATCCGGCTTGCGTTATTATAAATGCTCGCCGAATAAGGAGAGCAGGATGGTAAAGTACGGTGGCAAGAGGGATAAACAAAAAAACGAGAAGGGAAGATCTCCGCAAGCCTGGTCGTTCTCTCGAAGACATTCAAAAAGGGATCAGAGACCTCGCCCTGTAACCACCGTGATATTTTGTCTCACAAAAGTGCGGGCGCGACAGAACCTTCGTTTTCTTCTTTTCTTTTCTTCGGGCTCTTTTCTAAAAGAGGTTGCCTCTTTTACGCAAGGTGCTGAGCGAGGCCGGGTCCGAACGACCTTTTGTCATTGAGATCAGAGAGTCCATTCTCAACAAAAAAAAAAAGGTAATATTTTGTCTTAAAATAAATCCCACCCAGTTTGAACAATCGTTCCTGCCGGAATGTTTACTCCTGTCGAATCGTCATTCGGCGCGTTCTTGCTACACCTTAGTACCACGCATCTGCTTTTGGGGAATGGCCGAGTGCTGGGTGCTAGCGGGGTTCTGGGGGGTGCATTCTGGAAACCTGATGGACATAATATACCCTTGCTAGCGGGTATGGGGATCAGTGCTCTAGGGACTTGGTATTTCGATATGTGGTGGAAGCCATCGTATGCTGGGACACCAGAGGTGTTTGGGGGATGGACTTGGGTAATTTGTGGACTGCTTGTTGGGGTTGGGACGAAAGTTTGTTTGTTCTCTCTTTTGCTTCGACTTTTTAATTTGACATCTTTGTTTGTTCGTTCGTGGATTTCTTTATTATTATGCGCTATGCCACTTGCTCAATTCTGGAACGTTGTTGCTAACATACCCCCCCAGTACGCTAACGGGTGCACAACCGGGCACATGCTCTGCGGTATCCCACTTGGCCGCCTCCGCTCCTTCGTTGCGGCCATAACCTTCTCGGCAACATGCCTTGTCGCCGCCACCATCGTGGGAGCATACACCGACTCTCCGTGTGGAAGCACACCATGCTACACCCCAACCTACCCTACCCCTGCCCGCGTCAAGCAACTAATTGCTATTACCACGATTGCTACGGCAATAACACGCACCTCCCTCCCCCTCCTCCGCAAACTCCCGCAACACACAGCGGAAATAATCTCTTCTCTGTGGTCCGGCGCCCTCCTCAGCCTCGGCTTAATGATTGCTGGTATGACGAACCCGACGAAGCCTTTGGGATTCTACTCCATGATTACGGACGGCGGGAAGCGCTGGGATCCGTCCTTCCTCATGATCCCTATATTTGCATTGCTCCCCAATTTCCTGATCTGGAGGAGAATTGTTGGAAAGCCTGATGCGGCACCCAGGGGGGGGTGGAAGACGCCTACTAAGGAAATTGACTTCAAATTGATTGCCGGGTCGGCGGTATTCGGGATTGGGTGGGGGATGCTGGGTGTTTGCCCTGGGCCTGGGATCGTAGGAGGATTCTTGGGGGGTTGGAGAGGGGCGAGTTGGGTTTTTGGATTTGTGCTTGGGAGACATTAACACCCCCCTCTCATATAAAATAACTGTGATGCTTACTTAAAACGCCTCATATTCTTGCTCTCGCTCCTATTTTTATTTTTATTTTTCCGTTCCCTTTCATGTCGATACTTACTCAGGGATAATATTTTTTGTTTTTGTTCTGTCCCTTTACCTCTCTTTCTTCGTGCTGCCGGTTAGCACCCTACCTGACCGAAACTGTACAATACATAAATACACACGCAAAGATGAATACTCGTTCCAACCCCACCGATACCGTGCCAATCCATAAACCTTAACAAAGCTTACCCAAAACGATACTACAGCAGATACTCCCGCAATCTCGGCCGCCACCGAATCCGTCTTCGTGTGACAGAAGCTTGAGGGATAGATAGTCGCCGTACCGTACAGTGCAATAGAAGCAAGCTAGGAGGGCCGGAGCTTCTGGAATTACGGTATTTCGTGGTTGAGGTTGCTCGTGCGGAATGGGGGTCGTTGGAATGGACGGAGGGGCGGATAATACGGATTAGTGAGATGGGTAGGATATACCGCTACTCGAGCACAGTACTGTAACTTACGCTGCACTTATCCGAGCAAGAAGCACTCGAGTGCTGTACCGTACGATACCTGGACACAGGGATTAGGTAAATTTACTAGCAAGGAAATATATATACAAGTATGGCCAATCACCCATGCATATCTGTGCGGTCAAATACGAGTAAACTATCCTAAATTCTCGGGCACTTCTTGCCCGGGACGAGTACTACCGTAGTACAGTAGGGTATGCTCGTACGGTAGAGAGAATTAAGGATAATATCCAGTGCTAATACAAAATATACCCCCCCTTTGTTTTTCCGGTGCTTCTTGTCTAGAGCAAGTGCTCGGGGTTATTAAAAACCGGACAACTATTTCTGCTGACCCAATACGATTCTCTATAACGACGAGGGTTATGCTTTCTAGTTTTTAATGACCACCCCCGAGTACCAGAGTTGTATTTTACCTTAGATATATAAGATCGAATATCCCTGCCAGAAGGTTTTTTTCTTCTTTTTTTCACTCCGCTGGGAGATTATTTGGGTAGATATGTGATGGTCGGCGGTGTTGTGCGGTATTATGAGACACGCGTAGGGGATCCAGGGATGGATGAATGAATCAATGGGAGTGCACGGATCAATGGGGGGTAGACTATCTACTCGAGTACTTGTAGAAGTAGTGCACGCACTCTACTCATGTCGCCGAGTGCTAAGTTTATCACGTGACCTTCTGTTCCGATTGGCCAACAATGTCTTAAATATCTGCGATGAGGAAAGAAATATATTGGAAGAAAACTCAACACCGGAAGTATTAGAGTATCCAAAGGCAAGCCTCCACTCCTGCCCCGATCCACATGAGCGAAAGAAAAGGAGAAAAAAAATGGAGCCATAAATCATCCATCAAAATTATTCCCTCCACCATTCTCAATAACTAGCCTGCACTTATCGCCAACCGGAACAGAAGATCACGTGACAAACTTAGCACTCGGCGACATGAGTACTCGAGTACTTGTAGTTACCTTATCTCCTCTGTGTATTGGCTGGCTTCGAATATCCTTGTAAATTGCGAAAACCAGTCGATGAGATCCAACACAACCAAATGACTCGCACCAAACTTCATCAGGAAAGCATTAATCCTTCTTAAGAACCTTTGTCTCTGAATCCCGAGATCAGCGAGCAGCGGAGCGAGCGAATTCACAGAGAAAATACGGTACTCGAGTATGGTTTATTCTTGCGCATCAGGAAATTACCGTGGGAAGTACCGTAGGGAGGGGAGGGGTAAGTTTGTCACTCGGTTGGTGCCCGGGTGAAGGATTTCCGAGGTTATGGGTCTTAACGAACGATGTTATAACACTTGGTATAATACTGATAGACTGCCAGGGACACAGCAGTTGGCCAGTACCAAACACCGGCACTAGTACTGGTATGAGGCTGCTCTTTTTTTCGTGTTACTGGATACTACCGTTCAAGCAACAAATCACGAGTGAGTGAGCGTGATGATCTGCTGTGAATATCCAGGTTCTTTACCCACTATTGACACTCTAAATCCCTTCAGACGCATCCGAAGGACTTTATAACACCAAAGAACTATCGCTCCAGAGTTATTCTTATAAGCCGGCCGTGGGGCTCCCGGTGTGCTTACTACGGGAAGCAGCCTCGGCACACACAGGGGATACACAGGAACCCTGCTGAGCTTCTCACTGCTCTAGGAGTGGCTCTACAATACCGGTAGATCATCCACCCCAGCAAGCTCTGCGTTCTGTTAAGGTTACTGTGATACTAGGAAAGTATATTTTTCCATCCAGATCAATGTAGGGCATTTCGAGACTGCTTGCCCAACCATCTAGGACAAGACTTGCTGACTGGGTGTAAATATGCTGCAGCGTTGCCCTTCTGAATTGAGAGCTATGACCTATTCTTTCTCCTTTCCTTTCCTTTCCTTTTTGGAACGTCTTTCTCGGCTCCTTTCTTCCGGAGGTCTTTGGGAGGCTCTCCACAGGGCGAAAGTCGGTATTATGCTTAGTGTAAAGGATATTTAAGGGAACGTTTTTGGTATTGGAATTGCTACGTGCTCGAGTGGTTTGTGCGATAGCATCATATCCTCCTGAATCGATTTCGTGTCTCCTGCATGCGGCGCTAAAGCTTTACCTAGGATGAAGGAAGGATAGAATTAGCAGGTTCGGTAGTTGTAGTATAGGACGTTTAATCGGACCAGATCACGATGAGAGAGTTGGGTGGTTCTCTTTCTGTTAGTAGCCGCATATGCAGCCTACCAGCCACTCCTAACCCACTTCCGTCAAAGTAGGTTCCGGGGACAAAAGCAACGTATCGGAGTCCGGAGAGGTGCGAGAAAAAAAGTGAATACGGTAATGTAGTACTTTAGATAAGCAAAAATACCCGCTAACGCGATGAACTCTAAGCAAGATTATTCAAACAATCCCTTTTGGCGTATGTTTTCTTCGTCTATTGCGGAGAGTATGGCTGAAAATATTAGCCTTCGAAGCGCACAATGGACCTAAGATGGAGCCTTTAAGGGTTTAATTAAATGGAGGGCCTATAAGTAGTCCTATAGGGGTCTTCCAGAGCCTCTCGAATTTACTAATGGAATAGTACTACGGGTGGGGTGAGCAATGATTCATCAACAACAGTTCCAGGAGAGTTAACGTGGAATAGGCTTTCCTAACATGCCTTTTAACGACAGGGCAGACCCCTAAACTGAGCATCGATTCAGCCTTCTAACCAATTCACAGATTGTTCAAGTTGCCTTCTCGTACGATAATCTCCACAGCGACAGGTCAGTGAGCGTACACACTAGTAGACTTCTAGAGTGAAATACTGCCAAGAAGTGCTACCTTCTATTCTGAGACGTTCCCCTCAATGGGTAGCGAAAATGTTACCTAAGTTACAGTATAGACACATCCTCTGGGGCACTCTGTCACGCATCCCAAGCTCGGACGGAAGCGTTTCCAAGATATTTGAGTAAAGGATGGTAGATATGTTGTGCCAGGGAAGCGGAACCCGAAAAATAGGAGTCGTGAATTTGTGATAGACGCACGAATCTTTTTGCTATGTATTTTGCGAACCCCTGTTTTCGGATAATTCTTGTCCGGGACAAGTACCCAGAGCTATGGGGGGAAACATAGGTGATTTTCATGCTCACAATACCCCCCAAAGCCCCTAGCTAATTCATCCTTATAACCCGGGATTCGGATCCTTGATCGAGCGGGAGAATGGCCGCATCAGAGCCCGGGAGTACAAGGATTCCCCTAAAAAGCCGGGGACCACCCGAATGAACACCATAGGATTACTCTCCGCATGAATGGAACTCCCCGAGAGATGGGAATCCGCTGAACACTCGGCGATAACAACACCTCCGGAGTTCTGCACTAGAACCAAATAATAGCCTGCTTCCTTCCCGACTTGTTCCATCGTCCGGACGGGTGCAAAGACTATGCTACGAGTGCGCAGAAATCTACTCAAAGAATCACTACGGCGACTTGACCCTCATTCGCAAGTCCGTCAAAGAAGCAAATAATGACATCTGCAGTGTGAAGCACCAACAAACCAGTGTTACAAAATAAGGGTGCATAGTGAATTTGAAACCAGACGGGTTCGGCCACACGAAGTCTAACGAGATGACCTTCCCGTACTACTACTAGTACCACTAAGCGCTGGGCTATTTTATGGGCGCTGGTTTACAGAGGGAATTAAGCTTACCGGTAGTTCATGGAGCGCCGCAGTATGAATAGATGATGCATTTGACAAGATAGAAGATAAGTTCTCCTTAGCCGGCCAGGTTAAATTGTGTTTTTGCGAAGAAGCTAGAGTCTCTCTGAGTGCGTTCCTTACTTCTCCTCTAGATAGATACATGGTTCGAAACTGGCTCTGACGAGTGTGGTATCCAGTTGTATGCATGTGGGTTTCACACCTAATGCACAAGATGTCACTCGCAAATGGTTCTTAAAGTTAAGAGCTTGGGGATAGGCTCCCTCCACTGTCTCAGGGGGAATTCCTAGCTTGACAGTTGACTATCCTTTCAAAAAACATTTCGCTCCGGTCGGTTATCGCAGGCTGTCGTTGGACAACCTCTTTGGTGGTGAAGTCTAGAAGCACAGAAATTTCGGTTTGGTTAGAGGTCACCAAGCTAAGCATAGCTTTTCTTCCCCGCATTCCGGAGTGGGATACCCCAGTAAAGCTGGGGGGAAGACCTAGTGCCAGCATATCAGCTCTTAGTCATCTTCGAGATCTTTGAACGAATGCTCCAAAGAAGGAATATGGCGACAGGAGAAACGAAGCTTCATGGGAAATAGCACCACTGGCCCAGTCAGAATGTTTTCTCCCCACTAGAGTGAGGTGCGGGGAGGCGCAGACATAGGGTCCGGTAGCGGGGAGTGCCTGATCTTGGTCCACAGCCCGGGAGAAGCTCACGAATCTTGCATGCTGGAGTTTGGGTAGTAAAGCTCGGATGTTTATCATTACCGTGTGGGGATATATTCTAGCACGCGTGCTGCAGCCCTGGTTAGGTATTGGTGCTTTGTGAAGCAGGAGATATGATAGACCCCCCTCCTATGTCCTACATTTGGAGTCTAGACTGAATGATTTTTAGTTGCTGGATCCGAGGTGTTTCCTTTCTTATCACAAGTTGTTTCCTTTTTCTGCTATCTCCAAAGAGCTTCACAACCGGAGAGGGATTCAGCCCTAGGGCTGAAAAATACTCGTATTGATAAAAAGTTTTTCGGGCCCAAAGGACTTGGTGTGCTAGTACAGCACTTGTATACAAGGGTTTTTTTTTCGCATATGAACTGGGCGGATCTGCTTGAAACCTGGCACTGGGAAGGTGATTTGACCCCGAGACTGGATGCCTGCATTATTATCACTTAGCCTTCCGAGGGAGCCCGGAACTTTTCGAATCGAACGTACACATGGATGATGGAGCCCCATCAGAGGGGTTTAGCCGCACCGTGTTAAATGATAATTGTGCTGCTGTTAGAGGTGACGAGCCTATTCACTGTGGTACCATCGCTAGCACAAGTATTCGTGTTTTGGTGGGAAAAATGCACGATGTGTTAATTGGGAACTAACTCTCAAATTTGGTATACAAAACACTGATATGATAGCACGGTCAGCTAAACCTCTCTATTTCAGCCCAAGCATGTGTCGTGTTGGGTCACACAACCTTTCGCTGCAACCGCGGGGTAGCCTGACCACTCTTGCGTTCGGTAGTTGATTGGTGATTGTCGAGGAGAGGGTTAGGGTAACAATAACGCCCAAGCAAATTACTTACCCATCTCCAACCTACCACCAAAGATCCATTCAATATAATAGTCTCACTATTTCCGCAACAAATCCCTCACCCGCATTTACGAGTGATCCCGCGGCGGGGCCGGTACGTGCTGTATCTGCCTGATCTGGCCTTGGCGAAACCGGCAAGTGATCCCCGGCCTTCGGACACGGGGCTCCAAAAACGTGCGGCATGGATAAGCATCTATCGATATGAAAGGCGGAGCATCACAACATAAATCTACCTTCAGTTCGTATCCAACGTTGTATTACGGTGACTAGTGCTGTCTTATAAAGTTAGGCAGCGTATGTGTTGACCTCAAATTGCCCTTTTTCTAATGAGGGATGGCAGTGAAGTGCGTGAGGTGGTTTTACTATGCTGCGGAGGGGTCTTCTGATTTTTGATATAAAGTGTTCTCGAGTAGGGTTGGTACGGTACGATTTAAGAGATGGCAAATGCCGTGGAGAAGGCATTTGATTTGATGGTGCTACGGTACTTTGGGCCAATAGTTCTAGAGCGATGGGGAGGCTGCTCGGGTATGCCTGCCAAACAGGCCCGGACTCGATCTTCCACTCACAAGGCCGCAATCGGCACTGCTAGTGATTCGAAGTATGGAATATGGGTTCTTTTCAACGTGGGGTGGTCGGTCGACTGGCTGTTGAGGGGGGGCTATAAGTAGGTGCTGCCCTGGCAGAGAATCGGTCTGACTAGGCTTAGCTGAACACTACTATTGTATCGCAGCACACTTCACGATGTACTTCGCTACCACAATCTTACTCGCATTCGGAACACTGATTGCCAATGCCCAAGCCACCATCAAAAGCCCCGACCTCTCCTCCCCTCAAGGAGCACTGATTGACAATACCCTAGCCCTCGTCAAAGGCCTCGACCTCTCCACCCCGCAAGGAACCAGCGTATGGGTCTGCGTTCAGAAACAGTCCTTCCTAAAAGGTATTCCTCGAATATACCGAGAAGCCTGCGGCGTATGCCCCCCCCTCCCCTCCTCTTTTTGTTAAGATCTAACAAATCCTCAGAGCGGCGGCGGCATAGACCCAGGCTTCATAACAAGCTACAATCAAATCCGGGCCTCGGGCATCACAAACATCGACGGCTACTTCTTCCCATGCACGGGCTCCACGCACCACTGCAAGTCTCCGCAGACGCAAGTAAACGAAATAGTAAGCTACCTCAAAGCACACAATATCTTGGTGAAACGTTTATGGCTGGACCTAGAACCTCCAAGTTCAGGTTCCCCATGTAAAGGGTGGGATTACGGTGCTACGCGGAATACTGCGCTCGCTAAGCAGTTTGTCGCCGCTATGAAAGCTACGGGGTTGAAGTGGGGGATCGTACGTTACCCTCTGCTTTCTCCGTATTTTTTCCTACCTACTTTCTGTGGTATGAGCGGGGCTGATCTTTTGTGTGTACGAGTAGTATGGAAACGCGAATCAGTGGGCGACCATGTTTGGCTCCAGGAGTGCGAATATCGCGAGCGATTTACCGCTTTGGGCAGCGCAATGGGATGGGATCCCTACACTTGAGAGCGTTCATCTCTTTGGTGGGTGGACTAAGGCGTTTGCGAAGCAGTATGGGCAGAGTACTGGCGGGTGTGCGCACGCTAAGGCATTTGATTTGAACGTTCTCACAGAGTGAGGTGGTGGGGCGAGTGAGTTGTTGTGATCAGTAGGAGGGGTGGTGGAAATAGTCCTGCACGCCGGATAGTACAACCAGGATAATAATATATGATATGGAAGGAAAAGCGGCCCTGAGTGAGCTCCTTACCTAAGGCCTATCAAGTTTCTTGTCCTGTGCAAGAGAGATCGGCTTCTCCAGTGTTGTCACCGTGATATCAGTCCCTACCTCCTTGGTAATATTCATTTCGCCCTGGATTGACAGAGCCGTTAGCACAGGGATCGAAATATAGTGACTAGCACTGAACCTGCATCCTTTCTTTAACTTAAAAGAACATAGTCCACTTATCCCTTCAGCCGAGAAGCCGAAGCATAGAGCACTTCCCCGAAACACCATCTTGGGTTCCAATTCAAAGGTGTATAATATCATACCCTCGAGCAATTGAAGGATTTAGCAAAATGCGCCAGAGTGCTGGACAGCAACTGACTACCCTACAAGGGTAGGGCCAAAAACTCTGTTCCTCAGGGCAGTGCCGGAGGACATCATGCAGTGGGCCGCCCCAGAAATTGTACGAACCCGAGGACACACTTTGATAGCATAGACATGAATCGCAAAAGCTATTTGGGCTAGAAGAATAGTGCTGATGTGTAAGATAGTATTTAGTGATAATGACCTTCTAGCCTGAAATGTGGTTTTTGACGTCAGGCTTGGCTGTACTAGTACTCGTACAGTACTCGTAGAGATTCCGTTGGCAGAGGTGGTGTCCTACCGTTTCCCCAGACACACCAAGTCCTAAGAAGCGAGTGGTACTTTGTATCTCAGAGGGCACTCGTGCGCAAACTACCGGCAGTCATGGTGCAACTGGTTTCAGATTATGGTGTTGTCCTTTCATTGATCAGTGCCATAATTTAATTTTCGCGCATGTGGACCCCAGGCTCCCATGTACCACTCCCGTTCGCAAAGTCCTTGCTCAACCAAAGGTATCGTGGCAAAGTCTTGGCGGCAACCAATGTACTGGTACAAGGGTTTGCCAAACATTCGCAGTATGATGATGTGGTTAAGGCAAAGGGGGATCATATTAAGTGGTAGCTGCAAAATTTAGATATCCCCTATCTATCACTAGACCCCTGGGAGGCCTGAATTACTGGTCATGAGAGTGTAATCGCTGAATCCAAATCCAAACACTTGTACTAGTACATCGGTGGCCGCCAAGGCCTTGCCACGGTACTTTTCGTTGAGCAAGGACTTTGCGAACGGGAGTGTACCCGTATAATAGCCACCGGCCAAAGTCCAGCACTCACCACATTCTGAAGCTTCCCTTCTCTTAGCCACCCAAGTCCCTTTCATTGTCAACAGGATTTTATCATTCTAACATTTTCACCAGTATCTTTTAAAGATACCTAGCTTCTCCGATTTGCCCACGGGTCATCCGAATGCCTGTTTCTCGATTACCAGTACAATAAAGGGGAATCAAGTAGTTACAGCAAGTCACTGCCAACGTGTTGACCCTCACTTTCCATAAAAGAAATAGCCAGTAAATTACCAAAGGGGCCCTGTAACTATAGAAGGAGCCACACCGGCAAAGCCATTAAGAGCGTGGGTACGAAGGCACATCTTCCTAGAGACTGGCGAGGATATACGGATGCAGCCGGAGGCCTTGGGAGGGTTGCCCCTGCAGAACGGTGGGTTAGCACTGAACATCGACCTTCCTTAAGTGCTCGCTACAGGCAAGAAATACAGCGATACCAGCAGGCTAGTTAGCTTGTTGGATCGTACTTACAGTAGGAGGAATGAAATTAGGCTGCAAGTGCTCCAAGACGGGGTCTACAAAAAGCAAAAAGTCAGTGCGTATTTGAGAGAGCATACTTGTACAGTACCAATTCAAAACACCCCCTTCCGAATACTTTCTCCCTGGGGCGAGCAACCATCGGGGACAACGGCTTGGGGGCGTATCTTCCACGCCGGAGAAGTACTCCTACACTAGCGCAACGGTACCACACAAGTGCGCATAACACTCCGTTCCCGACAAGCGCAAGCGCTCTCTCACATTAGGACTCGAGAACTCCAGGATCGACAACAGCTGCGGTCAGATGCAAATATGAACATAATTACGGAACTCACTTGATATCTACTCGAGTATGATACCTTTTCTTCTTCAAGACTCATTAGGATGGTTGTCTAGCCGACCTTGCCGACAAACCCGATGCCATGCGATGCAGAGCCACAGCCACCAGGAAAGTATCCTGAGACAGCGGGGAAGGTTATTTTTATCGGGAAGCTAACACAAACTTGCTTTTTACAGTCACGAGGGTGGCTGGGAGGCGAGTTGCTGGTCTACAATCTGGAAAGGGTGGAGATTACAGGTGCCCGCGTACGGCAGCTGAACCCCTCGGCCACACAAAGCCCGACGTGATAGTCTACTCGAGTAGTGGTCGGTCCCGTGGATCGACAGTTAGGGCGGGCCGCTGCCGCTAGGGTACCGCAAACCCTCTTGAAACCCACTATCTCGAGCACCCGTTATCAGCTTACCAATGTGTCAACCCAGGATAGGTTTAGTTTGATAGGCTGAAAGAATTGGGAGAACGATGGGTTCCAACACGGCCAGTAGGTCCACCTTACACCGTGCCAGGAAAATGGTAATCTTTCTCAGGAGCCTTTGTCACAGGATCTGGATCTGGAGATTGCAGGGCCAAAGGGGATACGGTACTCGGGGAGGGTGAAAAATATTGGGGTTTACAGGGGATTTTGTATGGAGGTGGACTGATTGGCGGAGTGGCTTCGATGCTATCTGGCCTGCGGTTTGCTGCATTGGGTGTGGATCTTGAATACGGTAGCGGTACTGTACAGTGCCAGTAGCGGAGGATCCCCTGGTGGGTTTTCGCATTATACTGGTACGGTAATGGGCATTTCCGAGAGGGAAGTCCAAACCATGAGAGGGTCATTCTGTGGGGAGAGTGGCATTGGCACTGCACTTATATCTGACCATTCTTCAGGACTCATTTTCATGCTGCTATGGCACAGTACGATACTGCGGGATACCCATTTAGCTTCTCCGCTCGAAGGCAAGATAGCGATCTGGAACTCCCCGATCCTGGCTGGCCTTGGCACCAATCATTTGAGGTCATTTTTTACCGATAGTCAAGCCAACTCCCCAAAACTACTCTACTTCAACGACAAACGCAACCTCTCCAACTGGCTTGCCGGTGCATTTCGCCCCTCGCAAAAGCAACAATTGCGCACTGCCCAGCCGTTGCTCACTTCCTCACTCTCCTATTTATTAAATCCCCCAGAACCACGCCCCAACATGGGGGCGGGGGATCACTCGCTATGCTACCGGTAATCTAGGGAGAAAGGTTCGGAATTCAGAACCACGGACATGCCCACAAAAATTATTTGTGATAATTGTGCCCGTACGGCACTATCTTTCATTGGACCAGAGCCCCGCCCAGAACTGCAACACTCAAAATGTACTGGGGACGCTCCGCAGCTTGATGCAGCGTGGTTGAGTTTCGCAGCAACTTTTCTCGTAGTGCACGTATCCGTGGATGCTTTTTCTCTGCTTTGATTTCCCATCACCACCACCACCACTTTTATTATCTCTTAACCTCCCCTCTGCCCCTCCACACCATTCGACCTTTCGTCAACTCTTTTGTTTTGCTGCCCAGAAAACTAGCGATATGGCGCTCTCCGAGAATTCGTGTCCAAGTGGGTATAGATGGTACACGTGTGCAGCGCCCCCGTTCAGAGGCTGCTGTTCAGTGGACCCCTGTTCCACAGGTTGTCCGCCGGGCTCAGAGTTCTTGTCTACAAGTACTAGTACCTTCATACTCCCATCCCCCTCACGGCCAACAACCGGGGTCGCCCAACCTACCGGTAGTTCGGGCCCTACTTCTCGTTCATCGATACCTACCTCCACCGACGCACCTCTAGCGCCGACGCCGGAGACCAGCGGTACCTCTACGCAACAAAGCGCTACGGCCTCGCCTACGCAACAAAGTGCTCCGGCCTCGCCTACGCAACAGAGTGTTGCGGTCTCCCCTACGCAATCAAATACTAAAGGCTCTGCGACATCTAACCCCCTATTGCTCATTATCGCAATATCAATCGGCGGGGTACTCGTTATCGTGATAATAGTCATAGCTATAATCCTCTGCCGCCGCCGCCACCGGAAGAGAAAAAATTCCGCTGAGGGCCTCCCAAGCCACAGTAGCGTTTCCGAACCCTCCCCCGATGACGGTCCTGTCACAGGTATAATATCTCAAACCCGACCCCAAATTCAGCGTTAGCCCCCCACTAACAAAAAGCCGGGCGTGTAGGCTTCTTCGCCCTCTTCAAACGCACCCACCCAATCCCCGCCGAAACCACAACCATGCTAACTAGCTCCCCCTCAACGACATGCCCCGAGCTCCCCTCCCCTAGTTTTCCCAAGCCCCCCCAACATAGTGTCGTACCCGGCTTCGCGGAACTCCCCTCGCCGCCAATGTCCTCTGTGTCGGAGTTGTCGTCTGGGGACCGAGGAATATACTCCAGCACGAATGTGTCTACCGCATCTACTGGCGCCGTGGTGTCGCCTACGCCGCACGAGACATTGCGAGGCGGAGGCAGGCCGGCTATGATGCCGAATATGGTGTCGCGCGGGAGAGAGGGGAGGAGGCATGCACTCTCTTGGCAGAGCCTTGAGCCTGGGGATAGGAACTGACTTGTTCGTATGTGTGTTTTTTTCATTATTTACATTCCTCTTGTGGGCGATGTATTCCTCTTCTATCCCAATAAAACGCTGGGACTAGTAATGGGGATTTGATGCAATGGGCTGGCGTTTTTAAGGGTATGTTTGGGGTTTAACGAGTAATGTGGCACTAAATTAAGGTGCCAGAGTATCATAATGCTTTTAAGAATTCCTTTTTGACTGCAAGTGTCATTGCCTTCACTATATAAACGGTGATATTACAGTAAATACTCGCCCTCCCCCTGCTGCCTCTTCCCACATCCTTTGCACCTGCACGGGCCAATTGGTAGCTGCTTTCCGTTCACCCCCCCATGCTTGCTATAGCGCACCTAGTTTTTGTTTGGAATCGTCCTCCGTCACACCCGATCCATCCTACTCGAGGATACGGTTTGAACCACCAAGCAACCAGCAACCAATGCTCTCTCGGTCAAAATTTCTTGACGCCTAAATTTAGTGGTAGTATTTTCACGGTTATCTAACGCATCTTTTCCCACCCTTTAGTGCTAGTACTATCGCCTCTGGCAACTAGGACTCCTCTGTCCACTCTCCTCGCCCACCAACCTAGTCAACCGCCTATCCCTTTATGTATCCAGAGCGATCACCTAGGCCATTGACCTCATCCACAGTTAAAAACCACCGGATACAGCGGCCCGCTGCGTGCCCTGTGCCCTGTACCGTCGCGGGGTAGACCACCAATCGAATGTGCTCACAAGGTAGACTATCCCCTCCTTCTCGGAACCCGAAGCGCACGCAATGTCGACTCAAGAAGAAAAGATTCAGGCTCCTGTCGGCTTTTTCAACAAGTCGATTCGGCGGAAGAGAAATGAGATTATCAAGAAGTGGGCTGGTATGAGTATGTTCATCCTGTCCGCATACGCTGGGATTCCCGACAAACGGGGGGGGAGCAAACAAGGAAGGCTGACGGGGAATGACGGTAGCGTTATTAATTGGAGTATTTATGCTGGCCTTCCTATCCCTCTGTATGATCCCACACCCCATCATCATCACCAAGCTTGTCACATCAGCTGACAAGCAAATACAAATGCGGCATCTAAGTCTGGGGCGTCCTGTCACACACCTACAAAAACCTCTCCGTCTTGACTGTCATAGTGGTGGACTTTGACTCTCCAGCCCACGAAGCCGCACTCATCGGTCCAGTGGTCCTCCGCGCCGCCGAAAGCCGGAACTCGCTTCCGGAGCCACGCTTAGGATACATCGTCAAGTCCGCGGATGAATACCCCGACGGGGAAATGCAGATTCGCAGAGTTGTGTACGAGCAAGAGCACTGGGCTGCCATATCCGTCGCTCGCAATGCGACGGGGAAGTTGGAAGATGCCCTGAGGAGTGGGGATAAAAGCTTTGACCCGGACTCGCTTGCTGAGATTGTCTTTGTAGAGGCGAGGGATGAGAGCGTTGTTAGGAATTGTTTGCCCCACTTCTCTATTATTTATTCCTTCCAATCGTTCTGCTTCTGAAGACGGAGGGAGGAGGTTGACGAACATATAACACGGTAGACCTAGTCCCCTATCTGGACGACCTCAAGGGTGAAGTCGTGCGCGGGTTTTCCGAAGCTTGGATACCGAAGGTTGTGCGCGACGAAGGGTTGAGGCGGAATATGGTCACAGTGCCCTTAGCAGTGAATCCCGGGTTTGGATTTCGTATGACGAATTTGAGGCCATTTGACGCGCCAGCCGCTATTCCGGCGGTTAGTGTTGGGTTGCTATGTATCCCCCCCCCCCCAACCCCCCCGCAGCTCTTGCCCTCCCCGACGGCATATTGAAATGGGGGGATAGTTATTAATGGGTGTATGAACAGACTTGATCATCTTTTCCTTCTTTTCCTTCTCCTTCTACCTACCCATTCACCAAGCTTTCATAATTCCCAGAGACGGTAGATTTCCCCTGTCCCACCACCACCCCTTCACAGACAATCACTCATTCACTCACCAAATGAAAAAGACATCCCCCCCCTCTCCCTCCCTCAATGGCTTGTCTGGCGCCTTGCAGCAACTTTGACAACCTACTTTTTCCTCTCCCTCGCCTACTCCCTCGTCCCCCTCTCCTTCCAGATCCCCTTCTCCCGCCCCTCCCTCCCGCAAATAGTCCCGGGCGGAGCAAGCAACTACAACTTCCCAGTCTACTGGATGCTAAACTGGGTCGGGATGTCCGCGCTCGGCCTCCCCTCTGAGAACATGTCCATGGTCCTAGGCCCACCGTGGTTCGCCCTATGGCTGATATTCTGGGCCATCACGAACGTCGCCACGTCCTTCTACCCGCTCGTCCTCGCGCCCGGGATCTACAGGTTTGGGTATGCGTGGCCGTTGCATAACATTGTGGAGGCCAGTCGGAGCATTGTGTTTGATGTCAAGAGTGAAATTGGAAGGGACTTTGGGGTGCTGTTTGCTTGGGTTTGTGTTAGCATCTTGTTGTTTCCGGTTTGCTCCCTGGTTGCTAGGAGGAGGGCTGAGCGGGGAAGGAGGTGAGCAAGGGAAGTGGAGTGCCTAGGCAGATTTAGGGGGGGTGTTTATAAGGAGGTGTGACGGAGGGTAGATTTAGCACGCTACTTTTCGGTCAACTTTTGGTTGTGTCTGTTATGCAACTTGGAGAATTGCAGGTCTAAAGACGCATGTGGGATACAACTGGTGAAGGAAGGGATGCTATTATAACTCGACACTGTAAAGTCATATAAAGCAAGAAAGAAGCTAAGCAGCTAATATCAAATAAAAATCAAAAAAAGAAACACGACAGAAGTGGCGAAGCGCTACCTACAGCTACCAACTCCGAGTGATAACCCTTGATCCCCGGCACTCCATATAACCACCATAGCAATCCCACCACCCACTAGCCCTACACTACCCATCAGGATCAAAAACACCAAACTAGGATTCTGGGTTTCGGATCTTCAACCCATCTTCCCAATTTACCCGGAACCGCCTCCATGCGAGTATGATACTCTGCAAAATATCCAGCCGACTGTGCAAATCATATTATCCTACCGGCACTCATACCTCAGTCCCAATAAAGTGGCAGCCAATCCCACAAGTCAAATCGCCAACTTGCAGCTATGGGACAATTCCCATCCCTATGCATCCGACTTAAGAAATGTCACTTTTCTTGGGTATAGCATGGCTCAGTGTCGCTTCGTCTTAACGTCTCTCATGCCTCCCACCCGTTCAGTCGGTTTTATTATCGAACCTCCCCTTCCGCCGTGAGAGTTTGTTGATTTAGTATCTCGTTTACGGTTATTAGGTTAGCTGTGATTCCTCTGGGTAGAGGAGGAATATCCCACCACCCCGTCAAGGGGGCTAGGCTCTCCGCCCCCATTTAAGTGGCCGGATAGCGTATTCCATAGCATACGGTAGCGAGCACCCGTCATAGAAAGCCACACACCAGACACTAGCCACTATTACAATTTTCATGCAGAAATTCTTCACGAGAACAAAATTCCAAAATCATCATGTTCTAAAACTGAAAAGATCATCCAGATCAGCAATGCCATATGTCCCCCCCGCTCATCTATAAGACCTATGCTCCCGTTTCTTCCCGCAACCTATGTGTATCCCGCTCTGGAAAAATCGAGAGGATGGAAAATGCTGATAGAGAGAAAGCTCAAATCCCGTGATATGAAGAGAAAAGTAGTATGGAAATTTGGGAAGACGACGCAAAAAGCCAACATGGTGTGGCGCAACTCCCCCACATCCCTAGCCCATATTCTGTGGCTTCTAGTCCATTCCTGGCGATGGCAATATTATGGTAGAGCCGCCGTCCATTCATCCGCTTTAGACAAAAATTCCCCTAGCTTTCCATCCTCCCGGGGCGCGCCATGCGACGGTCCATCCTACCAACGCACAAGCCACACTCACTGCCATGATCATGAATGAACCACTGTAACACTCTTTGCCCCAGCATATGCCACGGTTGTTGGCATAATGATCGTATCCCCAGGCAAATATCGAACCAAATACCGTTGCACCAGCGGCAGGAGTCATGGTAACGATTCCCCAGTTTGTGCCAAAGTTTTCGGTTCCCCAAACTACGCTGACAACGGTAGGGGCAAGGCAGAATACTGCACCGTAGCCCGCGCCGATGGACGAAGAGACAATCCAAAAGTTCTCCCCATGCTCCTGGACATATCCGAGAGCAACATAGAGATTACCAAGCAACATAAGGAATGCAAATGAGAATAGTAGATACATCCTCGAGCACCGTAGGAATTTTCGAGGAGGGGGAGGAGGACAAGCGTCGGATGTAGGGACGGGGGGGGCAAGATAGTCCGAAAGAATCCCTGCCACAACACGTGCAATAGTAGAGGTAGCCGCAACGATTGAGACATGGGTTGCGGAATCAATGGGGTTTCTGATCTGGGAAGATGTGGATGGCGGAGGATATAACGTTGTAATCAAGGTCCCCATCTGATCGCTGTTAGTAGTCGGGCCGACAAAAGGAAAGGAAAAAACGTGCATTATTGATGAACGCTTCACCAGGTCCGGTCACCAGAAACACCCCGGCCGCAAAAAACCACATTGTGTTGTCACCCAGAAACTCCCGTGTTGCCTTATTGATAAGTGGTCGCTTCCCCGACACTTCCTCGTCCACAGCTTCTTGGCCGATTGTGCCATAGCTCGGGCCGCCAGAGTTCCGCCCCCCTTCCAAGAGGTTTTCCCCCTCTCCAGTTCTAGAAATTTCTCCGTCACCCTTAATAACCTTCAATCCCAGCGCACCAAGAATGCCGATAACCATCAGGAACGCGGAGTAAGCCCGGAAGATTGCGGCAATAGCCAGCTCCCCCGTAGTCTCATTAGTGAACACTCGACTAACAAGCTGTGATTGCCACAAGCTACTCAATCCAAACGCTGCGATGGGCAAACTTAGAGCCAGACCTCTGCTGCCGGTGAAGTTCTTGGCAGAAGTTGTTACTCCAGCAAAATACATGCTACTAGTGCCCATGCCAACAAACACAAAGGCCAATACCATGACCGGGTATGGCAGCCGGTTCGCAAAAGTATGTGATGCAAGAAGGTAAGCTGGGCAGAAAAAGACAGAAGAGAGCAAGCTGAGTTTGGCGGGCCCGTAGGCATCACAAATGTAGCCGAAAATAGGAACACTGCGACCAATTGGTCAATAAAAACACCGGGCCCGCTGGAGTAATGGTGAAGCACTCACGGTAGATACATCCCAAGCTCGCCGGCGACAGAAATGGCGTTCACTTGCATCTGCGAATAGCCGAGTTTCTGCTGGAAGGTAGGGGCCCAGAGGGAGAACAGCAATATGCTTCCGGCGCATAAACTAGCCCATTCCACTCCACGCGTCAACTGAGCCCAGCAGCTAGAATAAGGAGAGATGTTCCGGGCCTACAGACCAGTTCACAATAGCGCAGGCGAAGGATGTCCATTTTACCAACACATACTTCCATTCGAGAGAGTTGTTCGTGCATCCAAAATCAAGCGATGCAGCCGAAGCGGTGTGGCGTTTGAAGCCCGGATCAGGGGTCGGCGAAAGAGAGGGCGGAGGAGAATTTTCGATCATGATTGAAGTGCTATGGGGAGGGTGGAGGGAAGGGTTGGTCGGAGAATGCGAGAAAAGGCGGAAGGGTCGAGGGAAAAGGAAGGGAGCAAGATTGAGTCAGGCAGGCACAGGTACCAATCCCGAGAAATGCCATGAAAATCCAACCGTCTCTTATACCCCTGTAATTTCCTGATTTAGAGACAAAGCTCCCGAGAAGTACCGGTACTCGTAATTTTCTGACGTTTGTAAACACGACTGCTATTGCATGCCACCAAAATATTGCGGCTCCGGGCAATTTTTTGCCCGTATGCAATAGCAGTCGTGTTTACAAACGTCAGAAAATTACGAGTACAGTACAGTACACTTACAGTACCGTACTCTCGAGCATTCGTGCACTGGTGTTAATGGTTACCTAACAAGGCAAAAGATCAGCCCCGTTGAGGCGGTGCAGGACCTCACCAACCAGCCTCAGCGGAGAAAACCTATTCCAAGCCGGCCAATCCCCGACCCCTGCACAAGACCAATACCGGTAAGATGGATTCAACAAAAACAAGGCTGACCATCTGATGGCGAAAATAAAAAGGATGCGACCACAGAGGAACAAGAATTTAGTAAATTTATATACCTTACCAGATCCTCATCAGAATGTGCTCCTCCTCAGGTCCTCCCAGAGGGATTTCGGAGCGGCTTGTTGCAGTAGCATAATTCTACGTACCGTAGCGTTCTGCTGCAACTACGGTAGCCGAGTCAGGTTCGGGTTGCGCTCTCATACTCAAGAGATAGTCTACAGGATGCTGAAGACCTGTTTGGACACAAGGGTTCCGTTCCGTTCCCCATTCAAATGACCCTTTTCTTTCTCTTCCGAAAATGGAGAGAATGCTAAACTCACGTCGGGGGGGGGGGTGTATGTCGGCTCCGGGGGTATGTCGGGAACTCGGATACGCAGGGGAAGTACGATATAGACTTCTTCAGTACTCAGTAGAGACTCGGATGGTCAGAATGACTTGAAATGTTAATTCTAGTTCTTGCGCAAACTGCGTATCTCTCTTCCCGGCATACCTCCAGAGCCGATAAGTTTAGTTTGACATCAAAATCTTGAATTTATCAACCCCACAACGAACCATCATCTACATCATTTTCCCCTCAAACACCCCTTCTATTGAGGTGGCTTGTGCATAAAAAAAATCCGACACCTTTCCTATGATATGACTGTCTCGCTCAGTCTTTATCATCCAAAAAAAAAGGCGGAGAAAGGAGCAAAGTTTGAAGCAAAAATTGTGTATCAGGCGTGGCAGTTGTGATTTTGTCATGAATACAGCGTGACCACTTTTTCTCATATATGCTAGCCTTGCTCATTATACTCAGTTACTTGTACCAGATAATCTAACGCTAATGCTCCAAAATCCCTCTTTTACCTTCGTGCTTACGGTCACAGTAAATCTTGCTGCCAGCCATTTTTTCCGAAATCCCTCTAGTAAAAGGTATGTCAAACAATCAGTTCGCACTAAGGACTTATGCAAATTCTTGACCCCTAATATCAGGTATTATAGTTCCTGCCCGCTAAGAGTACCGTACCGTATGCAAGCCGAATGCATTGAGCAATCACCGAAACTTCTGTCAGTTGCTTCGACAAGAAGCGGTGCTCCAGCCATAGCCAAGAAGATGATGCTCTAGCTTCCGAGTGAGAAGAGAGAGCTAGGAAAAAGAAAAAAAAAAGACTTAAGTTATCATTTTTCTGAACACAAGAACGAACGAACCTAATCCAGGCGTACCGAGCCCTACTCCTTCTCTTTTGTTTTTCGCCGAGTGTCTTAGGGATATATTGGGAGGGGGGAATGTGATTTGTGCGAAAAGCGATTTCTTATCATAGGATGATATATCATACAAACAAAAGAGAGGAGGTACGAAACGAGTGATATACTGTGATTCCCTTTTTTCCCATATTGCGGTTCATAAGGCCCAGCAGGGTATTTGGCGCGGCGGATTTTTAAGGCGACCGTCATGTACTTTCCGTGATTTCAGCATTATGGCGTATTGCGATACTTCCTGGTGGTGTGAAGGATCTGACAATGTATTGGGTGGTGAAAGGATTTTGGGATGTGACCCTATAGCAGCGGGTTTCTGGGGGAAATAGGTTGATTGAGGGAGCGAAGAGAAAGAGGTCGAGTACATTCCCGATTCGCGCTTTCTGGCGTATACGTGGGGAGGGGCTTGCACGGGGGGGGGGTTGGTGTTCCCGAGAGGAGGGTGGAGGGAGTCTATGTTATGGATGGTGAGTGTTTATTTCTTGAATTAAGATTTTGGGTATAGTATAATATGATATGGTAAATTTATGCGGAATTTGGAGGTGGGAGTTTGGTGTATTTATTTCCGAGATTACTCCCACAGTGTGGTTGTATGGTGCTCACTCTAGGTATCATATCGCGCTCCGCTTGGATCGTTGGATGGAGCCCTGGTTTCTCACACTGTTCTCTCCTCGAGGGGTTCAACGTTTTTCTCTACATGTTTCACTGATTCTGGCAGACATAAACTAGCTCATTGTCAACGACGAGAAAGGCAGATAGTGCAAAATCCAGACACATTTTCCGCACCCCTAGTAAACGTGACAGTCTCACACACTGTGGTACAAAGCAACCAAACCCCAGGATATCCGAATCACCGTGGGAAGCAAAGCCCAGACACCCACCGAAGCGCCACCATACCAACCCCGAACCCCAACCAAAGAAACAACCATTCGACAGTTGCCGACAATCCACCCAAAAACTTTGGTAAGATGAAAGGTTAAAAAGCCAATTATGCACACAAATTAATATCCACCCCATCCTGCCGAGCCCCGGACCAGGCAAGCAAGGGCACTTTACAACTCCTGCCCAGTCCTGCAATTCCTCGCGCTCTCCTTCCCACCATACCACCCGCCCATTCTCAACCGCCTCTCTACGTCCCGCCAGTACACCGCTCGCCCGCCCTCCCCACCCTTAAGATCAAGATCGCCGACTTTCGCGTCGATCTTCGCTTCCATGCCTCTTCCTCGACGTTTGCGCACCCACACTTTCAAGAAGAGGCTACAGTCGCGGAGCGTCATCGCAGTCCAGATGTCGTCTTCATCTGAGAGGGTCGGTTCGTACTTCTCACCGGTGGCTAGGCAAGCTCTACGGATCTCGTCTTCCGACGGGAGGATGTCTTTCTCGCCCATTAGTGCTAATGTGGCGGACGTGAATACACCGCGGGAGCCGAAGCGGGATTGCAGGGTTGTGAGGAGGGGGATGATTGGGGATGTTCTGAAGAAGTTTGTCAGGAGCGTGACGAGGGAGTTTTCAAGAGATTTTGCGAGCTTCTGGTTTAGGGTTGGCGGGGCTGGGGTGTCGCTGTCGCCTTCATCGTCGGATGGGGGCGTTGGATCGGCTATCATGACCGAGTTCTCCATGTTCAGAATTGCGAAAGTGGCCCTCTCGATACGTGCCGGGTCGCCAGAGGATAGATCCAATGGACAAAAGTCCGGTACTTCTTCTTCCAAATCGTCGGGTCCCTCCCCCGGTACACAGAGTAAGCCTTTGGTTTGTTTCTTGGCGGACTGCATATGTCTCACAGCACACGTTCGACAGAGTACCCAATTCGCAGGCGCATTTGGTGATTGCGCGAGCCATTTCGGTTTAAACTCAATCATAGCCATGTCCTTCCACTCGTCGCTTCCGTCATCCTGTATGTCATCCATCTCTTCATCCTCCTCCATGGGCTCTGGTTGCATCTCCATCTCGTTATATAGGTAGTTCCCGCAGCTCATATCTTCCACAACCAATCCCCACGACTCAGTATCATCCAGCAATCGCCGTTTCTTCAGTGGCTTGATCGGACGGCCGGACCAATCCGTTGCCTCCTCTGCGTCGCTCATGGCGAGCATGCTGTTTAGGTCGGGGATTATGTTGATCCCCAGCTTGACGATCTCGGTCCTTAAAAGGTAGGTGTCGAGTAGCGGGCCCCAGCGGGAGTGTAGGTAGGCGTGTAATTGCTGGGTCGTGGGTGCACCGGGAAGACGTTTTCGTAAACGGAGGAGATATGGTCCCTATCGCTATCGTTATTAACTGTGTTTTAAATGGCGTAAGGAAGTTGCAGGATGTGTACGAACGAAGAACGGATCAGCTCCGACGTACCGGTACAGCACGTTTGCGGCTCCTTCTCCAAAGTACTCCCATTCCTCCGCATCGTCAAGGACGTATCCCTCCAGCGGCGGTGGGATGAGCGAAGGGTCCATGAGCTATGGGTATGATATATTATCTGGAGTCCTAAGGAAAGCAGTGGCGGGGGTGTACAAGAAGGAGCCAAAATTCGTTGGTGGGGAAGGGAAAAGCTTCGCTGGAGACCCAGTCTTGGCGGGTTTTCCGAGGGGGATGCTCCAAGTACTCGAGTATTTAAGCTCGAGTTGGCGTACTGCAGGATGCGGTATTATATCGGTGGTGATGGTGGCATAATATAATAGCTCCGGGGAAAGTGGCCAAGCCCGATTGATTTCCAACAGACCGCACTTGAACGATAGGACACAGGGCCTAGTGAGCTTTTTAAGTTTAATACCGACTTGTTCCATTCCTACCAATGCCCACCGACCTGCCTTGCCGACTCTCTCGTACGACGTGGAAGGACTATACAGAGCGGAAGGGTGGGTGGGGGAGGGAGAAAAATAGAATAGGTCGCGCGGTGTTTGTCAAAAGATGGAGATGGAGATAAAGAAGGGGGGGGTGTGGTGGTGTAACCATTATTTTCTCCAATACTCGAGCACAGTGACGGCGCCCTCGTGCGTAAATTTAAACCAAGGTTAGATGTCAGAAGTCAGAAACTTGGCAGCCACACAGAGCTATGATACTCTGGAGAAAAGCAAGAAATAGTCTACGCAATGACACAAACTTCTTCCTGCGGAGGGAGTTTCCTTCCCTCTCAAATATTCACCAAGAGTTCTAACTTCTAACTTTTAATTTAACATTCATTTTTGCGTGGGGCGCTGTTACTAAAATTTGACTTAATTCCGCATCTGCTTGGTGCTAGTACCCTATCTCCACACCGACTTCCTTCCTGCTAGAGTCGCTAGGATAGACACTCTAAATGTGCTCTATGATAAATTTACCTAGTCTACGATTAGCTACTAAGAGAGATGTGTAAAAGAACCATATCCAGCACACCCGATATTTTGGTATCTGTGTAGTGAATGGGGTGATGTCACAAACGGTATATCCCCACCAGAAACCGGAGATCCCCAGGCATTGGAAAAACTATTGTACTCGAGTACTCGTACTCGTAAATTTACAATAAAATGGCAACCCAAATATTCCGCCGCAGCCTTCCCTCCTCCCCCCCACCCGCATCATAGACGTGCATACAATTCCCATCCTCATCGACATCCGCCCTACGCACCCTCCTCATTTGTTAACTAGGTGTTGCTCCACGGTAGGATCAATATATTTCGGGGCGAGGCAACACCTCTCACTACTCCCTCCATCCTCGTAGCATCTACTCGAGTCCAAGTACCTACATGGGTAGTACGAGCACAATAATAGGGGAGGGCTGTTGCTAAAGTTGAAACTAACAAAAGCCTCATCTACTCGAGTAGGCAAATATTCCATTCTTTTCGCCCATGTCCAGCATGCCTAGTGAGATATTTAGGCAAAAGAAAGGGAGTTTGGCACCATCTGCCGCCGGACACGCAAGGAAAGTCTCGCACCGCAACGAACAGACCTGCTGGGCTGGCATCATGTAAACTGGCAGGCTACCCCCCTTCTTACTTCCGCAAAAAATCCCTTGCTATTCCTTCCCGCTCACCTTAGCATACCTCCTCCTTATTTCCAACGATTATCCCCTGTTAATAGGATAGGAACCCTATCGATCGTGGTATTCCTGGCCGTAGAACTCGGCGGTCGGTGCGCCGTCGAGTAGAACACGCCCCGTGGGTCCAGCAATCTGATATCGCAGACGTGAATGGGCTGGATAACATTCCTAGTTGCCGCAGCTGATGCAATATAGGTAGCAATGCGCGGGGGATGAGGGCGCTCTTCTCTTCGGTCCCCCGTCCGCCTGGTTTAGCGGCGTCTTGGCGGGTTTAGCTTGCGGTTGCGTCTCCTGTTCTTCCTTTCCTACCCCGCCCCTGTGCCCGATAGATTAAGTTCACGACTCCCAGTCCGCGCACACTGTGCCACTTGTGCTTTCGGGCAAGGCTGTCCCTGAGTTTGATTGGCCGAGTGCTGGTGTCCACTTCCGTGCTGACCTTGTTGCCGATTTGCGATAGTGTCAGCAAGTGTCGGTGTTGGTTCCGCTTTCGCCGCGGCCGGATAGTGTACCCCGCCTTCGGAGAATTTTCCTGCATTGGTTGGCAGGACTAACTTCCTGGGGGTGATTGGTGAGAGGAGAATTTGTGGAATCGGAGATTCGTGTGGTCTGGCAGGGTGGGTAAATGTTAGACTACCATGAACTGCATTGGTATAGCAGTCTTTGGGGGAAGTAATCTTGCTAGGCGCGGTCATAATGTATTGGTACTTCGGCTACCAAACACAATACTGGATTTACAATTCCCTTTACCCAAATGCTGGAGGACATACATCCCCTTCGAAGTAGAAAAAACAGGCTCACTGTATCTGGAGAGAGTAGAGATTAGTTCAGTGCTTTTTGAGGAGCAAAAGAGGAGGAGAAAGTACATAATATCCGCGCATATTGCCCTGCCTTGTTGAATAACCCATAATGCACTCACCTTGCCTATATAACATTAGAGGTTTATAGCATACCTACGGCGGATTGAACGTACTTGAGGTGCAAATAAGAATTACTGTGCAGGAAAACCCACAGCACACCCCGAAACAGCAAAGGCCGGGTAACTATGCCCCACATAAGCGGGTTCTTACAGCGGTACTGTACGGTACATGCAATTCTACCGGTAATTTTCAAGGAAAACAGGATACACATTGATCCTGAACAGTAGGACCGCCCGCCCTACTCTCTTCGTTAAGGCTTCATCCGGCTCCCATAGAACCTTAGTTCTTAACTCGGCCTCCTCAGGCGCATGCCATTTCTCGGTCTCTTCCGTTTCTCTTGGAAAGTCTCTTACGATCCGGCTCCCACGAACTGCCCTCTTCCAGAGCTGGTGAAGGACTTCTTCATCTAGGCATGCTAGGTGAAACTGAGTTTGAAGGCGATGACGACTCATTTCCAGGAAATATCATGTGAGACCGCAAGTCTTCACTTCCGCCCCTCCCGATCTAGCTATCGCCCTCTTCAGCTACAGCAGAGGAAGGCCTTGTGGGTTCTGAGTCAGGTGTAGCGACAACCAACAATTCATTAGATCTCGCTGTACCAGCGTTCCTCGGCGGGACTGGTGGAGCTGGTACTGGAGTTTCTGTGTATTTCGGGCAGATAGTAACTGAGGTGGGACCGTTTTCCGCTTAGGGATATTTATGGGCGGGGTCTTCTTGGTTGCAAGGGGTGGGATTTCAGCCGGTGGGAGCCTATGCGCGCCCGGAATTGACATATCCGTTGAGACTTCTCCAGACACATTTCGGGATTTATACCAATTCCTAACCGCTGTAGTTAAGGAGCCGACCGTTGCTACTGTTGTCTTATCAGGCGTGTCCTCGGTTGGGCGGGGGTTAAGCGTAGAGCTCGAACTCGAGGAACTTGTCATCGTTCTCCCAATAAAGCTTGGAGTGGGAGAGTACTGTGCTTATCAGCTAGTATCGCTGATTCATCCGTTGCAGGTTGTGAATATATCGAGGAAGGACTGCTTTTTTCAGATCTCTGGTCATTCGAAGCCTCTACTGGCAATTCCGATACTTGCGAGAGTTTGTCAGGTGGTGTCCCCACCGGGTGAGAATTGGGTCCCGATTGCTGATGGCATCAGTCACCTCGTAATAGGCACAATGCTGAAGAACTGTTTCGGTTGTAGACGGCTTTGTTTTATCGATGGCGCTCCCGGAGACCTCTTCCAAGAAGAAACCGAGGTGGAGAAAATGATCGCCGAGGAGTCACCTCCCCCTACTAATTATTTTCCAATAAAACGGAAGCCGGTGTTGTATGGCTTCCACAGTTGTGCCATTGACGCATCCTATCACTGAGATAGTAGATGTCAATAAACAACCCATACATGTACAGGAAGTGGATAATTTTATTGACAAGAGGGGTAAGTCTGTCATGGCGCCACTCCTATTTCCAGTCAGAAAGGTTCCATCCACCGCAAACAAGAACAAACACTGTAGTGTGGGGGTTTCCTGGAAAATCGCGGAAAATATTCTTAAAGGCACGATACCAAGGCTGGGGGGTGGTGGCGGGGGCAGCTGGAGGAAGGGGCGGGGAGGTGAGGGATTAGGTAAAAGAAACAGCCGCTACCTCGCCGGAGGTAATATCGTGCGCGGCGAAGCTTACCTTAGCGGCAGTTTCGGTCAGGAGGGAGGAACAAGTCCAGAAGGCAACCTTGAATTTATGTTCCGGGTACCCGCGCAAGATGTTCAAATTTTCTTTCGTTGCTATCCGCTCGGGCGATATTGAGATAGGGCCGAGAGCACGCTTCATAGCGAAGAAGGCGGGTTTCGGGTGGAGGTAGTAGTCAACTATCGCCCATGATATCCCCGGCCAGCAATTTCACGTCTTCGTCAGCCACTGTATAGTTCCGAAGGAAAGAGAGAGGAAGGGGCATACCTGTCGTTCAACTGCCATACCAACGCTCCGGAGCAATTCTCTTCCCCGGGCTCGCGGAATTCCCGACACCAGGTGTTTACGGCGAATCCTATTGCCTCGGATTGCAATAGCTGCGCACAGTAAACGCAGTCTTCCAGTGGATCCATCCTGAAGCGGAGGCTCTCGCCCATGTACACCCCTCCCCTCCTAAACCCTGCTTTCTGGAGGCTAATAAATACAAGGCCCTCGTTGAGCCCTCATCAACACATCTCTCAACCCGCGCACCTATCCAGTCGCGCCTTGGCCATGGGTCAGGGTCTACTCTAGCTGCGATCCCAGCTTCAGCGGCTGCAAATGAAAGTACCCGGCATAGAACCGCTGTTGCTGCGGAGAAAGGCTATGCGCCGGAGCACGATCAAAAAAAAACAAGCCCAGTAGAGCAGTGATTTCGGGATCGAGGTGGGGTGTGTTAAACAACATCCAAGTTAACCTAGCCATGGCAGTTCTCACTAGTGTGGGGGCTATGATTATGTGGAGGGTGGCGGGGTTTTTGGGGTGTGGTAGTTGCTCGGGGGTTATCGAGTAATAAGTTTAGCATGGCTTGCTGATGGCCTATGAGATTATGGATATACATTTTTATTTCGTTCCATGATGGTATTTCACAGTGTGTTGAGAGTTATTGAGTGTGAAGGAGTGGAAGCCTGTGGTTCCACAAATTCAAAGGAGAGCGGTCACCGGAGAGAACGAACAACTTGTGTTGCTTATTGAATAAGAAGAGGATTAAGAGAGAAAACGAAGGAGGAGAAGAGACGAGAGGAAAGAGAGAAGAGGGGCGAAGATTCTGAGAGGGGACAGGGGGTGACGGCGGTGGTCGCGAGTTATCACTCGTAACCACAGCAACAGACAAGAAGAGAGCACGCCCATGGCTACAGGTTCCAACACCAACACTGGATTAGATTATTGGTTAACGTCCCCATCATGTATTGTCACTCGTATTTTTGAAAGTGACATCTGTTACGTTGTGGACGTCTCTTGGCTGTGCAGCGGATGATTGTTGATTAAGTTATCTAGCTAGCTAAGCGAAACAAGAACGGTATATGAATACCCAATGGCAGTCACGTCACCCATTATGAGGAATACACACATCCTCGTACAACCTCTCATACGCAATAGTGAGAAGGAAGTCTAACCACTTCTCTCACAATTCCTCTACCCAGAGGACCAATTCTCAACAACATCACGCCCCGACCGTACTCTGCCTACAAGCCCGAGCGCCCGCTTAGAAATCTTCACCCACCCTTCTAGCCCAGACTATTTACCGCTGATGGTATCTTTAATGATTGTAAGTCCCTTCCAGATCTGTGCCGAATATATAGAGCAGGTAGTGGTTCCTATGAAGGCTTCCGGGGACCCGAATATTTCCCAAAAGGATTGGGGGGTGATCTGAGTTGTAGGAGTGGAGTTAGGTCCTTGTGAAAGCCCCGGCGGCTGAGGGAGGTAGTTCCCGATGGGTCGGAGTAGATTGAGGTACCGAAGAGTATTAAGCTTGAAGGGGTCTGGGCAGAGTCGGGTGTCGAGAGAGGGAAGAACTGATCCGGCCAGTGCCCACGCTGTTCAAATTGCGGTAAAGCCCTCCTTAAGGAACGCCCAACATGATACGTATCATGCCCCAACTTTGCCAGCGCCCAACTCACCATATCCCCCGCTTATTAGCCCGCATCACTCCCTCCTCCCTCCTTACCCCCTAACCTCTTCAACACCGGACAAAAACAAAAACAAAAAAACCGATGTCTGATCCTCAAAACACTCCGACTCCCTGTCCTTCTGGGGAATTAGAGCTTTCCTCTTTTCCTGACCTCTCGCTACAAGATGAGCTCCAAGCTCCCGCGACGCCACTGCACAACCCCCAAATGCAAACAGCAGATACCCCTCCCGCCGCAGCTACCCCCCGATCACAACGCTGGCACGTGCGTGACGCCCACCGCCTCATGAGCACCGCCCACAGCCCAACACAGCCTTCGGCTTTCTCCCAGTTACTTACGAGTACACCCGGTGCGACCATTGCCCCCCGCGTACGTCATGTTGTCCTCCTCAGTCTAATCCCCCAATTTTCTCCAGTACTTATATTTCAATTTCTTAAGATTACCTCCCCGCCCATTCCTCCTGCTGCACCTGCCACCACCCCCCACCCTTGGTATCGTGCCTTTACGAATATTTTCCGCGATTTTCCAGGAAACCCCCACACTGCAGCGTTTGTTCTTGTTTGCGGCGGGTGGAACCTTTCCAGTGAACCTAAGCGTCCAGTCCGTCCGTCTTTGGCTATGGACGGGACGGACTGCAGACTGGGATGGATGCCCGGGACGGACGGCGGTTGTGGCGTCCGTCCTGGTGGTTGCCCTGGACGGACTGTGGGGACGGCAGGTGTCTTAGATGGCGCAATACACTAACCGAAATGGGTTTCCCCCTACAGATGACAGCCGGGCCCTGCAGGGCTCTATAGATGACGGCCGGGCTATACAGATGACGGCCGGGCCCTACAGTTAACGGCCGGGCCCTACAGTTGACGGCTGGGCCCTTCAAATGACTACCGAAAGAACCCATCTTACTAAAGACTGCAGGGCCCGGCCGTCCACCCCTAGGACGGCCGTCCTACTGAGATTCGGACGCTTTGCCCTGCCGTCCTTACTCACCCGGCCCGGGACGGTTGGGAACACTGAACCTTTCTGACTGGAAATTGGAGTGGTGCCATGACAGACTTACCCCTCTTGTCAACAAAATTATCCACTTCCTCTACATGTATGAGTTATTTGTTGCCATCTACTATCTCAGGGAGAAGATGCGTAAATGGCCTACAACTGAGGAAGCCATAGAACACCGGCTTCCGGTTTATTGGTAAATTATTAGTAATAAAGAGGTCTCTGGGAGCGAGGGCCGGTGCAAGGATAGCGCAGCCTGTCTGTAATACCTCGAGAATCTTGAGAAGTCGGAATAAAAAGCTAGAGACGGTGATATATGCAACACAAACTATGAGGGGTTCCGATGTCTACTAACTTAGAGCACTTCTGCTCAGTCACGAGTGATCGGGTTACTACAGTAGCCACGGCAATCTACCATACTTGTTTACTAAGCCAGCATTCCCTTATCACTATTATACTACCGCCAAGTCTAAGTGCTACTCCTATCGCCATTTTGTATGATATAGGCTGAACCTCGTTCAGCCACGGCCTCACCTAACTTTGTACGATTTCTCGCAGTCTGAATAACCAGAGGAGGGAATATCCCTCCAAGACCTAATATGGGAAGCTGGTCATTTCAAATGCCACTTGCCTATAATAGGGAAAGCGCACGCACCTTGTACATCTCTATATCTCTTGATGTCTAACAAGAGACGAGTATTACCGCAACACTAATTCATAGCACCTCACTCGGCCCTTTTAAGTGAAGATAAAGTTTTATGCTGAAATTACTCTTCCATGGGTCTAAACCCGTTACTGTAGGGATATCGCAATATAGCGCCTCTGGGGGCTACCAATCAGAGGGGAATTATGAGAGTACATTACCCCCCTCCCCTTCTCTGGGCCCTGTGCTGTACATATCCTTACCAATACCACAGTTTCGAGTGTGCACACTTACTATTACCTTCTACAATTCCAGAAAAAAAATATATTGGAGATGTCAACCTTCATCTTGACACTCCTAAACTCCCGCCTTGCGAACCGGCGACCTCATTTTCTTGGGACTCACAGCGTGTGCCACAAATCATTTCTTTGACGACATATATTCTCCGACAAGAAATTTGTCTCCGGTGAATAATGCTCTGGCAGTGGATGTTCTAGGTAAGGGGATATGAGAACGTATGATACATGGATGAGGGAGGTATGATAGACGTATCGGAATCGGCGGGGTTAGTATTGGATGTCCCGGTGAGTTTCCTGGCGAGATGGGCGGGGTTGTGAAGTGGGTAGGATTGCAGAGTATCGGTACTATACGATCTTGATTGACGGTTAGAGGAAGAAATTCAGCAGAGTAGGTGGCATTTCTGATTGCATCCTATGTCCTACATTTGACACGCCATACTCGCATCTCTCCCTCGAAAAAAAAGGAAAACTAATTATACACCTTTGCTCACCCTTCCCGGCTATTGAAGTCTCACTAAAATTTGGCGGACACCTACTGCATCTTCCTCCCTACCTAGAGCCTATTTCGACTGCGCTTGTGTTCTTTTCTTTTGTGCTTTCTTAGGCTCCATCACAGGTTTGATGACATATAAATGCTCTACCATCGTATCGGATTTCCTTTGCATGCAAAAAGTGATGTCCGAAGATGGCATCTAGGAGCCGGGCATTAGGAAAGGAAAGAAACAGGGGCGGTTTTAACAGGTCGGTTTCTCCTAGGCCTCAGGCTGGATTCTACATTCGACGTGCATGATGCTCTAGCAAGGTAATCACTCTTCCATGACCATAGCTCTGGGCCACCATGAGCGGTGTTAGGCCCTCATGATCTGACTTTTCAGGGTTGACCTCTTCCTGCTCGAGTAACATTTTCACTACTTCCTCATGTCCTTTCGCGGCAGCACAAAAGAGCGGTGTATGGCCGTTCTCATCTGGTCTTTCTGGGTGGACCTCTTCCCGTCCAAGTAGTGTTTTCACCACTTGCTCATGGCCATTGAAAACGGCATGCATGAGCGGTGTTTGGCCAAAATTATCGGGCTGGTCGGGGTTGATCTTTCCCTCCCTGAGTAGTATTTTCACCACTCCCTCATGTCCTTCCCCGGCAGCATAAATGAGCGGTGTCTGGCCGTGGTCATCTGGCTTATCTGGGTGGACCTCTTCCCGCCCAAGTAGTGTTTTCACCACTTGCTCATGGCCATTGAAAACGGCATGCATGAGCGGTGTTCGGCCGGAACTGTCTGGCTTGTCGGGGTTGACCTCTTCACGCCTGAGTAGTATTTTTACTACTTCCTCATGTCCTTCCCCGGCAGCATGAAAGAGCGGTGTCTCGCCGTAGTCATCTGGCTTATCTGGGTGGACCTCTTCCCGCCCAAGTAGTGTTTTCACCACTTGCTCATGTCCATTCCAAGCTGCCTGCGAGAGCGCTGTTCGGCCGCCAACATCTTGCTTGTCGGGGTGGACATCTGGCCGCCCCAGTAGTATTTTTACTACTTCCTCATGTCCTTCCCCGGCAGCATGAAAGAGCGGTGTCTGGCCGTGGTCATCTGGCTTATCTGGGTGGACCTCTTCCCGCCCAAGTAGTGTTTTCACCACTTCCTCATGTCCATTCCAAGCGGCATGCAAGAGCGGTGTTCGGCCACGATTATCGAGCGTTTTGGGATTGGCCTCTTCCTGACTGCGCGCTGTTTCGACAGTTCCTTCCTTTCGATTATGAGCAGCCCATGCAAGTGATGAATACCCTTCAGAACCTCCTCCCTTGATACGATAATATTCCCTTCCAACCAAAACAGCTAAAGCTTCAACAATTCTGAAGTGAGCTGCGCAGTATAGCCTACTGAACAGGGAACCGGTATCAATATCCCAATCATCTAGGTGCCCCACTCCGCTGAAGGCCTGCGATATCCTCCTTGAAATCCCCTTTATTCTGCTAACCATCTGTTTTAGCAAGGAGCCTATCGTACTGGTCTCAGATTGCTCCGTTCGGGGGGCGAGGCAAAAGTAAAAAAAAATAAAAAAAATAAAAAAAGCACCGTAAAAACAGGTTAAAGGGCTGCATTGTCCTCTGGGCTGATGGTACGGCCTGTCTACCTCTAGCGAACTGTCACTGTGGCTGGTTAGAGCAGGCTCGCTTCCCTCTCTCGAAATGATAATTCTTATTACCTGATAAATGTCTTGCTGGCCCTTGAGTCTCTATAGCAAAACAGGACGCCATTGCTACCTTCACCGTTACCACTCCGGCCATGCCAGCTTCTGAATTCTTCAGTTTGAATGAGCCATTCAAGCCCGCCAACGATATAGACTTGGGTCTCTTGAATGTCCCGATACTGTAGCTTGGGCTCCAAAGGCGATAGCCAGATTAGGAGCTGTGATCGATCATCGGCAAAAGTATTGCAATTGCACACATTAAACGGGCTCCTATTACTGGAGAAGTTGGTACTATCGTTGGTCGTAAATTGTGACATTTTCTGGTCCTTGCTGCCTCCTGTGATATGAGGGGGGAGTAGTTGAGTGTTGCCGATCGGTAAAATTCTTGGTGGCTTAAGAATGGTGGGTCTGGCTGGTATCACGAATTCCGAAAAGGCTGTCAGTGCTGAAATTTCGCAAAGATTTTTTTCATGAAGCAATTTGCCATAGCTAACTTGCTACTTTTGACTGCGAATCTTACCTATGTCAGTTAGGGAGCCAATATGGAGCTCTTTAGTGGCAGTGGGAACGGGCAAACTGGAGGTCTTTCTGCAATTGATAATAAAGGGGGGAGGTCTGTGGATGGTAAAGCAAGTGGGGGATACGGCTACATATAGCCTAGGGAGCCATCAGCGAGGTGCAAGAGAAGTATTGTTCTTGTGGCCACCCTACAGGTTTTTATTCAGGTGTAGAAATCAACCTTTTTTTTCTTCTTTTCCCAGTAGGGTGAGTATTGCCGGGTCAATGGGTTACTTTAGGCTCGGTTGCCGACACTCAAAATCATATTTCGGAAAAAGCTAAAAACCTCAGCATCATAATATCGTATGATAGCTTTCCTGTTAAGGTTGCCGAGCCACATGGCAACTGCAGTTGTGGAAGTCACAAGCTCTGGATCATACAGTAATACCAGTTAGCTATGATAGAACTCTCTCTCTCTCTCTCTCTCTCTCTCTCTCTCTCTCTCTCTCTCTCTCTCTCTCTCTCTCTCTCTCTCTCTCTCTCTCTCTCTCTCTCTCTCTCTCTCTCTCTTTTAATACCTTCCCTTTTCCTGACGCCTATATGCGATGAAGAAGGTCACTATTATTCTGGTTGAAGGCCAAGAATCTTAGCCAAATTGCAAGCCCTTGCATAAAGCAGAATACCAGTGTGGGAATAACGCTACCTTCCCTTAGTTGGACGGTGCGTCGTGCATGCCATATCCCGGTCCTGTTAGGTGCTCGTGACCCGTTGATATGGTGGTCAATAAATTGATGTGGAACTGACTTGCTTGTGTGAGTGTTGTGGTCTATCGTAGATAAATACTCGAATAGACTAGATGAGCAAGCTGCAAATTTGGCGGTTCAGGACTAGCTCCCTTAAGCCCGGCTCCAATTTCACACAATTGCTTGTAATGGGCCGCATTGCGAAACGTACCACGGTGCACAAAACACAGGACAAATGCTAATTCAACGAACAGAGGAGCAGGGATGGATGAGGAGCCGCTGGACTAAGTTTAACTGAAACCCTTGGGGAGAGGGGAAATAGACGAAGAAGGAGAAGGGGAAAAGGAAATATGAATAGTCAAAAGTCTGAGGAAATTAGAAAACCCTAATCAAAGTTTATTTTACGTTTAAAGTGCCGGAGGTTGGCAATGACTAATTCCTCACCTGGCAATTACTCACAGAAAGAGAGTGTGGCGAGTAGCGGGAAAGATGTAAGCAAGGGAAACTGAAAGGCAGATGGAAAAGGGAGGGGATCTAATATTGGTTGACCTCAATCTACAGTATTGGTCGGCTATTGTTGGGGTTGGCGTCAATATTCCTGGGGGTGCGGGGATGTGGTTAATGGCCGCTCTGGGAACACCAACGATAGCACCTTCATTCCAGGTATGGTACTCACCAATTTAACCTCCTCACCTTCGTCAAGTAATAGTTACCGGTAAGGCATGGTTCAGTCCACTATCCCGCCCCCTATTCAAGTCCCTTTCCTCTAGCTCACAATGTGATATTGCGCAAAACAGTGCCAATGTTAAGCGAAACAAAGGAGGGATCTGTGTGGGATCTTTGGTAAGTATACATCACTTCAAATAATAGAGAGAGGAGGCCAAATTTGCCTACGCATATATCAGACACCATCTCTAGAATCATCCTCATAGTATCCACCTATAAACCGTCACCCATTTCCTCTAGCTTATCGTCTCTTTAGCCTCATCTCTAGGTAATCCCCGATATCGCCTGCTCTTGCGGAGCAATAAAGCCGTAGTATAAGCATGGAAAGGTAACGTCTTCCTTCTTTGCCTGATTGCCCAACCTGTCGATTATTAGGGGTCTACAATTTCTCCCCGTAGTGATATTCATTTATTTTAGAGAACCCACCCATCTTAGATATATCTTGCTCACTCCTAGATTCTCGAAGCAGAACAAGAAAGCTTTATCGGTTCCACTCCCACCCTTTTCCAATCATTTACATGGCAAGGAAATACTGATTTGGCTACCCTATTTACCGGCTATTGTTGATCTCAACAATCAGATACAAAACAAACCAAGAGAGAATAAAGCCTTCTGGAGGCGGTATAGCTTAGGAGAGAAGAACTTGGTAGCTATTATTAACAGCTATTCGCAGTTCTGTTAACCTGCTCTGTTAAGCCTATTGCGGCATAGTTTCCTGACTCGACTTGCGTATACCCCACAGACACGCCAGCCAAGCACCCCATTCGCGATAGTGGATCTAGCGAGTAATTAAATAGGGTAGTGGATTGCTCAGCTTGTTACTCGCTTCTGCTGGCATTTTTTATTCTATAGCCAGCGCCAGGGTTAGATTTTCTCCATGGTAACACAAGAATCAAGAAACTCACCACATCTCAAGAAAGTCATCAAAATTCAACCCCTTTATTTCAAAGAAAAAATACTATTAATAAGATCTCCTGAATCCCAGCTTTCAAATAAACCAAACCGCATTTTAATTAATTAACTGGTGAAAAAATGGTTGTGCAATGAAAGTTGTGCCACACACTCCACACTGTGGCTTTTGCTAGTGTGTACATCTCATACTTTTTATGGTGGAAAAAAAAAGTTTGTATGGCAAATTTGTGTTACATGTGTAGTTCTTATCATGGGATAGAACTTCAATCTTTACAACCGCATTTACAATATTTTATAAGCAACTTACTATTCTTTTCTTCAATATTAAACATTATATCTTTTCTTCACATAAAGAAATCTCTTCTTTTGAACTGATTTCTGTCTCAGAATACTTCTCTCATATCAAGAATTTTCTGACACTCATCATTTTCTTTTATAGACACTTTCCTCTCTAAATATTTTATCTTGAGAAAAGATATTCTCTTCTCTAATAATTTTGCTAGGGTTAGGGTTAGGAGTTAAGTATATTGACTAGGGACAGGACTCAGAGACCAACAGGACCCAAAGACTCTGCCAAACGAGGCACTCTTGAGGAAACAGACAAGTAACTAACAGCCAAGGAGACAACAACCCACACGGAGCTATCGCACATACCACAACTAAGAAACAAGCCCAAATACAACAAGAGGGCTGAGAACAAGGCCCTCAACAGGCAACGAAACCAAAGGAATAAGGCCCCAATGGTGGCACAAGACGGAAAGGTACAAGAGCCCCAGTCCTGGCTGAGCGATCAGAGGTACAAAGCCCACAATGATGGCCAACAGGGGAAAGGTACAAGGCCCACAATCCTGGCAGTGGCGGCGTGATCAAAGGTACAAGGCCCACAATGAAGGCCGGTGGCGAGATCCAAGGTACAAGGCCCACAAGGAAGGCCGGCGGCGGGATCAAAGGTACAAGGCCCACAATTATGGCCATGAAAGGAAACAGAAGGTTACTAGAATAAGAAAATACGGAGAATAAGTCACAATAAAGAGACAATACTAGAGATAAAGGAATAAGTCCGAGAAACTGGTAGAGATAACACGAATACGAGACCAGACCAGACAAGCGAAAAGCAGTAATCTCAATACAATTGGAAGTCTCAAGGAATAAGTAAGAATATGGAGGAAAGAAGTCAACACAAGCTGTGAGTAATACCCATAGTAGGAATGTGGGAAATAAATATTGAGAGATAAGCAGTGCAAATAGACGAGATAAGCACTGAGTAGGCAACGAATAAGGACTCTGAGGGAAATTGGAAGGATAAGTAGAAAGGTGAGCGAAGAG
>Ga0307509_10000520_pt1 | contig 65760 bp, 52 predicted proteins | sample 10_EM_MG_FD_202245 | JGI IMG/M metagenome (GOLD analysis project Ga0307509, IMG submission 202245) | Populus trichocarpa ectomycorrhiza microbial communities from riparian zone in the Pacific Northwest, United States - 10_EM | ecosystem: Host-associated > Plants > Roots > Unclassified | place...
AGGACGGACGACATTTCGTCGTCCCGTCCCGTCTTTTCCTGAACTTGCCCGACAAGCAAGAGCCAAGGACCAGGACGGACGGCATTGTGTCGTCCCCCACCGTCCCCCACCGTCCCACACCGTCCCACACCGTCCCACACCGTCCCACACCGTCCCACACCGTCCCCCGTCGTCCTCTGTCGTCCTCTGTCGTCCTCTGTCGTCCCCCGCCGTTTTCCGCTGTTTTCCGATGCTTTCCGCTGTTTTCCGCCGTCCCCCGCCGTCCCCCGCCGTCCCCGGCGGTCCTATGTAGTTACCTGCCGTCCCCTGGCAGAAGTGTCTCAGGTCGTGGGGCTCGTCGTCCTTGCTAACGACGGCCGTCCTGGAATTAAAGGACGAGGACGGACTACATTTTGCCGTCCCGTCTCGTCCGGGGGTCTTGGCAGTCCCTCCGCTGGGCCCTACGGGGCCCCCGGACAGCTGAGAACACTGCGGTGGGGTACCCCATCCCCTATTATTTCCTATTCCACAGGCAGCGCGTAGGCTACCATAGCGATACCGCACCATAGGGGCTTAAATCAGCAATCTTCCCACCAGGAGTTCCTGAACTCCTCACTTTCATTTTTTATTAAGGGGAAATTTTTACAGGGGGGGGGGACTAGTTGCCACCCGCGCAGAGACTGAGTAGGTAAAAAATAACCCCCCAATAGGCCTAGAAGAACGGGCTCCAATATCACAAATTGGATATTCCGGTGCTTAGTCAAATCCCCAGATTAAGGCTATTTTTTTTCCCCTCCCCCTTAGTGACATTATTGTCCAAACGACTCGTATTCTATCATTGAGACAAGTTAATTTTAAGCTATCAGGGATTTCTATCAAGTTCTATTTTGCCACCAAATATCGCTAATGACTTGAGGGCCATCAGAAGCCCTCTCTCGCCAAACTTTATTTCTCCACTTACCGGGGGGTCTCTTGTAGTCATACAAGATCACTCGGTGACTGTTAGACTCTTCAGTGTTTGGCAAGGATTTACCTAGCTGACTAGGGGAACTTTAGGGGTTCTGGATGCTCGACTAAGCATTGGGTAGAGTGCCCCGAGGGGAAGAAGGGATTGTGGTGGGCAAACAGAGATGATGAGAAGATATAATCTCCCTCCTGACCTCCTCACGTGTCAATATTTGAGAGGTGTGTAGGGCGGACCGAAGAAAATATAACAAGGTGTGTTCCTCTCCAAAATCGTACACTGTGCAGGCGATTCTTGCCTCAAACCATGCGCCGAGAGTTTGGCGGCAGATGGAGTTTTACAGGTTTATCATGTAGCACTATGACATGAGTTAATTTTAGGGTCAAAACATCCTTATTGTATTGGTTTTTCTTGGTGAATAAGACTAAAACGTGTTTATAGCACCCTAACCACAATTTTAAGCTCACGCCTGGAGGGTGGTGACATATAAACAGGATCTTCATTAAACCATGCCCATAGTGGAAACCAATCATCATAGATTGGTTAACAGCTAACTTAACTTTCAAGTCTCTTTTTACGAGCGCCAGGAACACCTCCACAGGATTTTTTTTCTCTATATCTAAACACCCCTCATGTCTGTACCTTAGAGGGGAGGAAAGGGAGAAAAAGGAATTATACAAAATCATCTGGTTTGTCGGGGCCGATATCGCCCCGTGCGAGGAGTATGTTTATCACTCCCGTGTGCCGATTCTGAGCAGCCCAATTGAGCGGTTTTCGGCCGCTGTTATCCACTTTGTCGGGGTTAACATCATCCCGTTCGAGTAGTATCCCCACTACTCCCTCATGCCCATTCCGAGCAGCAGAAGAGAGCGGCGTTCGACCGTTATCCGCTTTGTTAGGGTTAACATCGCCCCGTTCGAGTAGTATTCTCACTACTCCCTCATGCCCATTCTCAGCAGCATAGCAGAGCGGTGTTTCGCCGGACCTATCCGCTCCGTCGGGGTTGACATCGTCTAGTTTGAGTAGTATTTTCACTACTTCCTCGTGTCCATTCCAAGCAGCGAAAGAGAGCGGGGTTCGGCCGCCATCGGTCGGTTTGTCGGGGTTGACGTCACCCCGTTCGAGCAATGCTTGCACCACTCCCTCGTGCCCATGCAGAGCAGCACAATGGAGCGGTATTCGGCCGCGGTTATCTGATTTTCCGGCTTTGATGTCCTTCCTTTCCAATAGTAGCTGCAACACCCCCCAGTTTCCCTCTTCAGCAGCCAACAACATTGGTGTTTGGCCGTATTTGTCTAGCCAATTCGGGTCGACATGTCTCATTCTCCCGACCCCATTCAACACTCGAGGCGTCTTGCCCCGCCAGATATTTACCGGTATGTCATCGGGCTCGGCAGTTGCCCAACCAAGAAGCAGCCTCACAATCCCTTCATGCCCCTTCCTGGCAGCCCATGACAGGGCTGTTTGGCGAAAGTATCCATCTGGCTCGTCCGGGTTGACAGTTGCCTGTTCTAACAGCACTTGTGCTACTCCCTCATGCCCATATATAGCAGCCCATATGAGTGGTGTAATGCCCAGAGAATCCCTTCCGTTGAGATCGTAGTTTGGGTATTCCATAAGGCATGTTGCGACCTCAACAATACCGAAAATTGATGCACAATGCAGTCCGGTAAACCGGGCCAGGGGGTCATTGGTTGGGATACCACGACTAGATCGACCGGTCGCCGATATCAGATCCGCCAGAAGTAACTTAGTAGATATATGGCTTTCTATTTGACTGAAAAGTTGGAGCGCAAGTGATACCACATGACTTGTAGCCTCTCTCCTGGCGTGGACGCCCCAATACAGAGAAGAATATCTGAGGAAGGGAGTTTTCTGGGGCCGAGAAAAGAGTCTAGGAGAAATATGCTTAATAGTCCCAAAGTTAAGGTACGTTAGGCATGTTTCGGCCATTATGGAGTGAGTCGGCCCAAAAAGGTTCGGGCAGGTGTGAAGGTATTCCTGGAGAGTATAGTGGATAAAGCGAACAATTGAAGTCTCCCTATCGACGATGATAAGCCCCAAGCAAGAGCTCAGCAATAGCTCAACTGAAGGAATGTTTTCAGGATTGAGACTCGTAGATCCTATCTCAACCGCTAGGGCGTGGGAAAGCTCATCAAGTTGTAATAGTCTCTCCGAATGCGAGGTCCATATTAGTGCTGCCACCCCTAACCTTGTTTTGTCCCCATCTTGCTCCTTTATCCGCTCTAAGGTCGCGTCATAGACACCCCTCAAATCCAAGCCCTCGGGACTTGTCTTGAGCCTTTGCCGCCTGCCATAAGCTGTGGTTTCCTCAAGGACAGCATCCATTGTCAAAGAAATCAGTAGAAACCTAGGTATATCTGTTAATGACGGACATGAATTTTTATTTTTCCCCATCCCACTCACATTTCGGGAATATTCTCAGTAATGCTTTTGATGATTTCGTCCTCCAGCCCACTATCCATCGCCTCTGGGGATGGATCTTTCCTCAATCTCATCCGGACATATCCCGCTATATCATCATCATTGGGTTTTATGGATAAAATTGCCGCTCTCCCATTAAGATACCTATCAATCTCGCCCCGGATGTGCTGCCTCCCGGTTAGGAATATCCGCGTGTATAGGGACTTCTCGAGGATTTTGCGGAACGAATGTAGAACCTCAAGTCGATTCCATTCCACACATTCGTCAAGAGCATCAACACATATAAATGTCGGCTGTAAGCATGTGACAGTCTGCAGCATCGCCACAAGCTCCGGCACTCGAAGTCCCCTTCCATTAATCGCCTTTTTGTGATCTCGAAAGGTTTGCCTTATGTCGTCTGGGATCCTTTCTAATCCACCGACAATCTGTTTCAGTAGCGAGCCAAGAATATCCGTCGGGGACTGCTCCTCTCGGGCCGTAAAATCAATATAGAAAAATGCGACGGCTGTATTTTGCTCCCGGGGCCCATCGCATAACCTATCTACCACAAGTGAACTAATATCGTAGCTCATCAGCACTTTCATCCTTCAGATTTTTCTCCGAGGATTGTTTCTCACGTAAAATACGTCTTCCCAGCTCCCAGATCGCCCGGGCAAAACAAAGCCCCAGACTCAGATCCCTCCTGTTGAGCACCATCACACCAATTTTGAAATTTACTAGTTTGCATCCGCCATTCCCCCAGATTGTCGGCCCGGCGTTTTCGAATATCTTGGTGTCGGATAAGAGGCTCAAGTGGGGATAACCATTCTAGAATCTCAGACCTATCGTCTACCGCACCGGTGTTCACTCTCAACGCAATGTCATTATCAGGATAATTCGTGTTATTTGAGTAGTAAGTACTGCTAGGGGAGTTGGTAGCATCACCGACGTGGGAGCGCGACATTTCCCCGCTAGCTGTGATATTGTAGGGGACTAAGGGAGGAGTTTCAAGGCTCGGTTGGTGGAAGTTGGGCGAGCTAATAATCGATACGCTAGAGCTTTGTGAAACAGATTCTTGGTTGTTGATAAGCGCCCCACCTCTCCAAGATCCACCATTCCAATGGTTCTCGTCCCGTCTCAGAATATCCAAACTATCTCCTCTCTCGAGGATTTCTCCCAGTTCTGATGCTGAAAATTGGGCATTGTTCCTGATGGTTGGATCAGCGCCTCCCTTGATTAGAAGCGCGACTATCTCCGGGTGATCGAATTGAAAAGCAAGGTGAAGTGGGGTGTTGCCGGAGTGGTTTTTCTTGTTGATTTCGTTACTGTATGCAGTGTTCCCTGCGAATGTTTTTACCAGTGCCTGCAGCATGAAAAAATGGCCGAAAATGACCGCCGCGTGTAGCGGTGTGTTGCCGTATTGATCTGGATTAGTGAGGAGGGATGGTCCGCCCTTGTCAATCAGGATCTTGTATGCCACGGACATAAACATAGCTGCGAGGTGTAGTAGTAGCCAATCCCTGTTCATCCCCTCTGGAAAATCTGTGAGGGCCTTTTCTACCAGGGGTATGAGCCCGAGACAGACCGCGATGTGCAGTGGTGTCTGCTCCCCCACCAAAACCTCCATTCTTGAATCTCCACACAGCTCAATCCAGGGCTTTCGTATGATGTCGCTTCTCTCAAAGAACTGATGGCGAAACCAATTATGAGTTGAGTCGTCGCAGAAACTGTCTTTTGATATCTCGATACTCCGGCGGGCATGAATGAACCAGGATTCTGATGCATATCTGAGACATGGCCACTGGGCTGCGGCTTTGGGTGGGTCCACCCGCACCTCTTCCCATAGTGCCTCCTCTGGCCCCTCCTCCTGATTGTATCGCACCGAGCTTAAGTCCGGGGATCCATTGTGGCACACCCTAACATCCATCCTTTGGAATCTCTCCGGGTCTCCAAAGGCATGGTGAAGGTACCGGAAGCACTCCCAAGAAATTGTGAGCTCTGCCTCGCTTTTAGAAAGTACCGGAGGGTCGCCCTGGCGGTTTTCGTCGAAAAGATATTCTACTGCGGTATGATGGACAATGGACACAGTTGTGTCGGTAGCCCGGAGAAATCCCATAGAGGATTGGACATACATCCTGATTTCCCTCTCTGTCCTCCGCCGAATTTCGCCGCTTTTCCCCCTGTGAGATGGCCGTTGTTGAGCCCCAGCCTTTCCCTCAATACATGCCAGGATGAAGCCTAATTCGCTAAATGTGAGCGGGCGTAAGGCGAGTGCCACACACCGGATCATGTTCAGAACTTCCCTCGACCCCCCCCGTGAGAATACCGTGTACAACATTGTTTGATATATGTTTTCAAGCCCTAATGGAGGCTTCCTTAGAAATTCTTCAAAATCAAGGCCCGAGCTAAAGTATGTTAAACTTTTAATCGCCAAAGATGCCCAGAGGAAGATGCCTTCCGACTTCACTAGAAGAGCTTCCATTGATCTCTCCCTCAGCTCATCATCCCACCCCCACGCGTTCACCCTACGCCTAATGAATGTTTTTACATCTTCTTTTACAAAGCTGTTCGTATCAAGGTTGATCTTGATGCACCGGTAAGGGTTATGGGGGAGATTGTTCGAGATGTGGGGTACGTTCCGACTTGAGAGAAATATTTTCACTGTTCGAATTTTCATTAGCCCCAGAATCCTTTCAATAACCTCTCCATGTAACCTCCCCCCAAGCCCATCTAAGCCATCTATGAGAATGTATAAGGGGTCTGTCTGGCAATCCCGGACAGCTTTTTTTAGAACCTTCCATAAAGAACATGGGTTGGTGAAAAATCGATCCCCTTGCTTTTCAAGTTCAACCTTGCAGCCATCGAAAAGGTTCCCATCCTGTTCCAGAATGCTATACAACAGGTCGCATGCTACTTTTGCAAGCCTGAGTCGCAATAGCCCATCTTCATCATCAGGGTTCCCTCCGGTGGGGAGTTCGGGGGAGACGAAATGGAAAACCAATTTAACCCCTTCTGGTGGATGCATGGGCTCTTTGAGAAATTCGGCGGCAACATTCTTGGCCAGCATGGTCTTCCCCGTTCCAGGGCCACCGCAAAGCCAAAGCAGTTTGGATATCCTGCTCTCCCGCCACCCCTTATACCCAACTTCCCGGAAAATCCAAGTTCCAGTGCCCCCTTGTGGCAGGTTATACTCGTCGCGGAGGTGGTCTAAGTCAATTTCCGGGGGCGACACTTTCCAGCCCTTACACGCTACAAGCTCCTTAAAGGTTGCTACACAAATTCTTAGAGATAAGTTTAAAACAAAGGGCGACAATGAAAAGCTGCTTACCAGGAACATCTGAAGGTACTTGTATGCCATAATTATTTATGGTAGTTCGATTGTTGCTGCTGTTATTGCCTGCGAAGTTCCCCGTAATTGAACTTTGGATTGCTGTCGTTCCGGAAACCTCTCTCCCACTAATGTCTTATTAGCCGGTCTAGACCCCTATAGAAAAACAGCCTAGTGCTATACATTGTGGCCATCTTCCCATATTCACCCGCGGTCAGAGATATTTCGGTGTCTTCAAAATTAGGCGTGCGAGGTCAGGAGGAGTGAAAGAAGGATACGAAAGGAAGCAGCGACCATAGCATGGGATGAGGGCATAAATTTGTAAATTTGCTAAGACATCAAAATCCCCTTCTCGGCTACGGAAGGGGAAAAGACCGCCAACTCAGCCTCAGTTGGGGAGGCAGCTGCTCCAGTGCAAGGCTCGGCACAAAAGCCTGTCGTCAAACTCTGGTCTGGTTCGTCGAAGCTGCATATGTGTAACGTGAATTATGCAACTGGATACCGGCATTCCAGTAACTCACTGGATGGAGCAAACGCCGCTCTCCGAGTGGTCGAGGAGCCCCTCCCCGGAGCCAATTAGAGGGAGTTTATTAGGTACTCGAGTACAAGTACCCCCCCTTTTTTGTTCTCATGATGTCAGATCACTTTTTTCCATTTCGAACTCAATTATCAGCCGCAGCCCATGCTGATCGGCTGCGCATATTCCTCAAACAGCGATCATACAATTCAAAAACAAAAACCTGCAGCCCCCAGCTTGCCCTCTCTATGTCACCCCGATCTATCCTCACTGCTCTCCTCTCCCTTTAGAGGTAATGTCACTTGTAATTGGTACCATTTTGCTTCTTGGACCCTCCTCTCCGCCTTTCCTATCCTTCGCCCTCTTAGCCCTCTTCGCCCTACAGCTCAATAGACTCGCCTTTCATACCCGGTACTCCAGTAAGGACACTATGTGAGTCACTCTTCCTGAAGGTCGCAAAGTGGAGCTCTCCCTGTATCTGGCATATCTCTCGCAACATGCGGCCAAATCTTCATGACCCTGCCTATTGGAAATGCTGCTCGCCAGGCTCTCCTGGTATTTCCTTTGTTCTTAGCTAGCTTCTGGGGAAGTGCTTTGGCTTCAGGGAAGTGCTATGCCTTCGGGCATATGGCTTCGGAAAAGTGCTGTGGCGCCGGGCATATGGGTATATGGCTCCGGGCGTGTTTGTGGAAAGCATTTCCTATGTAGGAATGCAGCGAGCGGAACGGAGGTGGAAAAGCTTTTGGAAAACCCGGGAGAAAAGTGGAACGGGTGTAAAAGGATTTTACACTCGGAGGGAAAAAGTACGGAGGATGTGAGCAAGTGATGATTGTTTCTGCATTTTGTTAGCATAAGTTTCCGGGAAAAAGGGGGAAAGCTGGGATAAGGAGCAAACATGTCTGATGGAAGTGTGTGGTACCTCTTGATGGTATAGGAGGTATTTCTGATGATATATACTTCTGTTTTTATCTTAGTTAGTTGAGGTTGTGGACAGGTGTCGTTGAGCGAGCAGTTGTTGTTGTTGAGAAGAGAAAAGTTTTTCCCCCGCTTCTGTGTGCGATCGTGTTGTGTGAGCGAATTCCTTGGCGCCGTTCGTTTCGTTTCGTTTCGCCGGTTCGTTTCGTCGTATATCGCCGCCCAAGTTTATTACTGCCAACTTATGGCCGCGTGCAGTACCTAAGTAACTACTAAGCGAAGCGTTCCATAAGCTCCCGCCAACCAGCGGCCTGAGCTTCCAACTGTGCAAAGCCAAATTCTGGATACTACTCGGGCAGTCTAAAAGACGATGTGACAGAGATATTGCTGATACAAAGTGCCTGTGTGTTATCATTAAAAACGGTTTTTTATTTTTAGCACTCCCGTATAGATTATCACACGCCTACCCCAATTGTCCACAACGAATTCTCCTCAATACTTGTACAGTACTCTATAACACCCGCCGTCTTTATCTAGCACAAGACCGGATAAAATTTAACTATAATACTGGTATACAAGTACATGAAAAATCCTCAAACCTGCAACTCTGGAAGTCAGAAAAGGCCTGAGCTTCTCAAAAAAAAAAAGGCTGTATTGCCTCCCAGGCAAGGGGGAGAGCCTCAAGAAGCTCATGAATCTTTTCAATGCCTCGGATACTTGAAATATCCACTACTACATGTAGCGAGACATCACTTGAGTGGGCATACTCGCTTAGGTTACAGTCGGGCGCTAGGGGTCGGTGATCTTCAAGAGCAATTTTCACATTGCTTATTTTATGCCTATCGGTTTTAGGCTCATGACGGGAGTGGTAGTTGTAGAATTCTTTTTCGGCGGCATCAACACCGGCTTGCCCTCAAACTCGTGCTCCCCCCCAAATTCGGATTCCCGGCTGCACTGGCCAGGCACCAACCAAACCGGCGGACATAGCGTAAGTGATAATTTACCGCTAAATACCAATATAAACGACCACTACAATCTTTCGATAGATTTCGACAAGGGAGGGGAGTGTACAGTGCCGTTAGAAAAGTTCAGTGACAAACGGCAAAACACACCAAAAAAATATGCCACATTTTGATGTGCCCCAGCACGAGGCCTAATAGCACTGCGATTCACTGAAATTTTAAAAATTAGGTACTATCTTAAATTCAATACACTGAGCTGGTAGAGCCTCTAGATAGTTCTAAGCCTTGTAGACCCTTCTTGAAGTGGTGGTTGTGAGACAGCTGGGTTTCATGTACTTAGTGATCCAATATATAATTGGACACTCTTGCACTGTTTTATAGCAAAATGGTCTCAACACCTGTTGAATTGTAAAGTATAAAGTAGCTGTCTTGGCATTGATTTCTAACCATAAGTTAGAATACACAGAATACCTCCTCTTAAGGATTCAGAAAAAATATGTAAATTTTTTACCAGGCACCCTAGATACAAGATGTGGTGTCAGTAAAGTTAAAAGCTCTAATTAAGTGAGATGGGGCTGTTCTGGTGTGCTGAAAAGTGGAACTTTTGGTGTGTTTTGGCATTTGTCCCTGAACCTTTCTAACTGCACTGTACTGAGAGAAGTACAATGTATTGTTGAAGGTTGTCCACCCTATTATTACTGGTGCAGCCAGTGCCTAACTAGCATCACGAGGATGTGAATCTGAGGAGGCAGCGAGTTTGAGGGTGATACGATAACTAGTAGAACAGTGCTCGCGCGGCCGAGTTGAAGCCGAACACTTAAGATGGCAATGCCCATACAAAGTGTCCGGCTTCAATTGAGCAGTGCCAGTACTGTACAATAATTCGCTTATGTTATCGCTCCCCAAATGTTAGTAGCGTTGGAAGTCATAGGATGCTGCTCGGTATGCTTTTGAAATAGTTGCTCCGTGATTCGCATAGTTTTCGGGAATGCGCTGAGGCTCCGGGAGACGCGCTGAGGCTTCGGGAATGCGCTTAAGTTTTGGATCGATGCATCCGCAGGAAAGAAAGCGGAGGAGCCGGAAGGCTGCGCGAATGAGCTAGATGCCCGGAGGCTACGGCAGTGGGAGTTTTTGTCTTTCCTTTGCTAGCATTCTCAAGAGTATGGAAATAGGAAAGGGGGGCATACGAGGGAGAGACTGGAGTTTTTGTGTGGAGATCCATGCAAGGGTAGGAGGACAACTTCATTTTTGTTTATATAAACTCCTATCTTTACGGTTAGTTAGTCGAGAGAGCGCGAGCGATAGATAGAGAAGAAGAGAACGAGAGTACTTCCTCACCCCTAAGTCGTGCGCTGGCGATCGTATTTTACTGTGCGAACTCTTGGTGTTTTGTCGCCGTCGAGCCGTCGGTCCATTTAAAAATAGACTACGGTACGAGTACCGTAGCTAGATGAAGGGGGGCGCATCATCTACTGGGATATGACAAGATTGCTCTCCAATGATGACTCAGTGGATCATCAAGACTTTTGACTCCAGGACCTAGGATACCGCATTACTCGGTTTTATTTGCCTACCGCTTGTACTGAAAACAAAGAAACTCGGGATAGTGTATCTACTCACCAAGGCGCAAGAGGTATGGGCGAACAATTGTCTATCAAGGAATCCCTTCTAGAAACACAAACCACACAAGTCACGATCAATTCAAGTCGGCTAACCTAACTCACGAACCTCTATCCAAGGCTAGCCCAGAGAACCGCAAAGAAGAGAAAAGAAATCCAACCGAAAAGAAAGCCCAACCTTATTGGTTGTCCGGCTATCTAGGTACAGGAGATCCTCCTCTTGTTATCCGCTATCACAAATTTTCCTTCCACAGTTGACGGTCCAAACGGTTCCTCCGTTGTGCTGTCGTGCCGTCGTCGTGGTGGGGAGAAAGCTCTAGAGAAGTGAAAGATCGTAACCTTGCATAGAGTTCCCCCCCTGTCCGCCAAGACTAAGCAACATCCACCCCTGCAGAAAACGTGATGCCTTCCCAAGCAAAGTCACATCATGAACCGCTATCTATTGTCTAAGTTTTTCGCAGATGAGCTAAAAAATTGCAAACTAAGTAAAGCCAAAATTTATCCGTAACAGTGCTCGAGCACGGTACTTGAATGGAGCAAAACATTCAATCCAGTCAGGAAGAGTCCAAAGTAAACCTGGTTTTGGCCATAAAGGGTTTAGTGAAGGCACTTTATGGCAGAATTGAGAAAAGTTACAAAGAAAACTCTTTATTTCAACGTGCTAGCGGCAGGCGAAAAAAAACCAGGCAATGCGGTATACACCTTAACGAACTCACACATTCCCCACTAATTAGCATTGGCTAGGATCACTAAAATCCGACTAATTGGCGAAATGTGTATTTAGACAGGGCGTACATTTGGATGTGCCGTGATTCTACCCTGCAGGGCCCAGTTGGATATCATAATCTTGTCAGAGTTCCTTGGCAGCGGGGGTGTGTACTACTGTAGTAACGCAAAGCTACGAGAGTTGTTGGCAATCTTTGAGAAGAAGGACTCTTGGGATTCGCTATCTTCGGTGCGGATTTAGGGGCAAGAGGATTCTGAGAAAGGCGAGTGCTTTCCCGTCACGGTATAGGATCAGGCTTATTGACGTGTTGGATCTCATTAACGGGTATCCGCATTTCTGGTAACTGGTGATACCCTCGAACAGCCAGTTGCAGGAGTTTTGACGGCGCTGGTATGGCCTGTTTGGATATCCGCCCTCGCGAGTTCGTAATCCTTGTCACATCCATGCAACCCCTGAGATTTGATGATTGCCCAAAAGTGAGCGCAACACCACACCTTTCACAGGGATGAGTTATTGTTAGACTGGGTGGATGGGACAAGGACCCTAAAAGGCTTGATCTCGGCTATAAAGAGTTACCCATGGCAGCTTATTGCGACCTCGGCTCAGAACTGGGATAAAAACCTTATTTGAACGTACTAGCGCCAGCCCGTTCTTGCTAGCTTATGCGGTATCTATCACCCACCAACGTTGACCACCAGCGCTCCCCTCCAGTTTAGCCCTCGCTCCCGACCTAACAGTGTCCGCAACCATCACCCTAGCGGCATGCGCTGCATCCACAATACCCGAGTACTCCTTCCCCACCACACCTGCCCTAGCAAACACCACATTCATACTACTCACCTCCCGGGGCTTACCAATCCCGGCTTCTCGTCGGCAGCTCTGCCAGTCCAAAAAATCCTGTCCAGAGCCCCGCAAGCTACTGAGTGAGCACGATTCCGACAAGCGGACGGCTGCGGCACCTGGGGATCTCTAACATCGCGCGGCTGCTCCTCGCAATGCCCGAGGTGCTGAACGGAGCGCCTCATACAAAGGACTACAACTTCGTCCGGAAAGAAGGAGCTGCTGTTCGCGGAGGGCGCAGGGCACGGGGTGCCGAGGGGGTTGGCTTTTTCGCATGCGCAAATTAAAGGGTTGGTGCCCGGGTTTTGATCTGGGAGAGTGGAAATGGCAGAGAAAGTGGCAGAGGCAGCGCGCGCTCCCCGGAGCGGCGCTGGCGGTGATGGGGAAGAGAGGGGGTGTGGAGGCGGGGAAGTGGTGACCACCGGTGATACTGGGTACAACCGGCCGCCCCGGCTTCAGCTATGAATTTCGTGCCCTAGAGAGCGCTTTCCTAAGCGGTAGTAGTAATCCCGAAGAAGAACACCTGGCATACAGTTAGTAGACGCATATAAGTAACAGCCGGGGGGTATCCGAACACTGGGATTAGCAAAATATATGGGCAATAATCCATCCGTACCTGAGCGTCCATACTAATTGGTCCTCGAATGTTCAAGTACATCTTGACCGGGCCTGCCACCCGTGCACTGCAATCTTCAACTGAGTAACCCATCCCGAGTCGTGGCAATCCTATCCGCGGTATTTCGCTCTAGCTTCAAGTAGTCCCTCCAGCTAAAACTAACCCGCAACACCGCACACCAAGCACCGACTACCGGAAGTGTGACAGCTGAAACCAAAAAAACTACCCTAGTTACTTCCCCAGAAAACTTTGAATCTAAAGGCATACTCTCTCAGTAGAGCTAAATTTAAACGAGCGCCTACACGGGCTCGGACGGGGGTCCAGTATGGACGACCGAACAATGACCTTACTAGCCACAGAGCACAAAGCCATCACTGGATCAGTGATCTGGGTCATGCACTCTTTATCCCAGCCGGAAAACGGACACATTCAATCCCACCTCCGTGCCGAGACCCACACTACATTCCCCTCCAGCCTACCGACGACCATCCTATACGACCAGATCTCCAGCCTGACCTGTATAAATAGGCTCTCCCCTACCCGTTCGCGGTGGACAGGCGCGTGACACTATAAGGCGCAAACGCGGAGGGGCTCAGGCCCGAGCGGTGGACGGGCGGAGGGGAGGGGCGCCTGCTGTCGAGAGGAATTATGGGTTTTTCATATTCCCGGCTCGGCTTGGGGGGTGTATTTGGAATGTGTTTGCCAAAGTAGAGCTTAAGTGTCTGTTTTCTGTAGCGATTGGTAGGTTCGAGTTTGAGCAGGATGGGAGAGAGGTGGCTGTTAAAGGGGGCTCACAGTGAAACCCAAGGAGTATACACAGCGCGCGTAAAGGGATGGTTTGGCGGCGAGTCTCTAGTGTATTTCGTGAACATTATGAGTGATCAAAGGATGAAGGAAGGATGAAAGGGAAATTTAAGGAATGCCCCGAATCACGTGCGGTCACTCGACGCTCTCTGCGCTATCCTCTAACTAGCAGTAAAGTTATCGTAGACAACCTCACTCTCACTACGCTCGGATAAACCAAATAGCTCAACCCAGATGAGTAGCATAGCTAGAGCGGCATTTCGCTAGAGACTAGGGAAGTAAAATAGTGGAATAAAACTGTCAAAATTCACCAAACAAGTAAAACTAGTTCAAAAAAGAACTGAATAATGATTTACGCCGCCAACCCCAAAACAAGGAACAAGCCAACGAACCAGCGTCATGCCCTCCCCCCCCCCCACAAAACACCCAACTTAGCTATCCAATGAAGTAACAATATACCGCCAATATGCCAACTCCGACCAATCCTAACAGCCAACCAAACAAAAAAAACAAAAAAAAACATAACCCAAAAAAGAGCCAATGTAACAGCCCGCGAGGGCCACCACCCCCGAGAGCCGGAAAATTCTCTGCTTGAAATAACCTAGCCAAGTGAAAATCCTTCGTCGCATTACTCTACATGAAACATTATGAATGAGACCAACGCACAATACAAGGTTGAGACTATAACGTTAGTTAAAAAGTTGTGATAATAGATCGTAGGCTGGGCAAATGCGCCCCACCTTCCTACCGCATATTTAGGGCCGAGTAGCCCCTTCCTTCCTCTTGACGAGTCACGTATGCCCTCTTGTAAAGGGCAGGATGACGGCCAAAAGGGTCCCCACTGTGCATATCGCAATCACAACGTATAGCACTCGGTTACGCTCTCCGCGGTGTTTGGTGTTGACTTTGTTTTCTCCACATCCGATGCTGCTGCCACCCTCCAGTTCGATGTCTTCCAGACCCCCCCGTGGTGGGGCCCTCGGAGGAGCCTGTACAGGAGCCGGCCGAGCAACATGTGGAGTCGGTCGCCGAGTCCGTCGAGGAGCATGTCGGGAAGCCTGTGGAGGAGCTTGTAAAGAAGGTTGTAGAGGATCATGTGGAGGATTTTTTGGAAGACCCTGCGGGGGTTCTTGGGGAGGTTCTTGTAGAGGATCCTGTGGGAGATCTCGCGGGGGTGCCTGCTGGGGAACATGTGGAAGATCCTGTTGAGGATTCCGCGGAGGGACCTGCTGAGGATTCTGTAGAGGAGCTTGTAGAGGATCCTGTTGAGAATCTTGCGGAAGAGCTTGTAGAGGGCCCTGTGGAGGGTCTTGCGGAGGATCTTGCGGAGGATCTTGCGGAGGATCTTGTGGAGGAGCCTGTGGAGGGGCTTGTAGAGGATCCTGTGGAGAACTTTGCAGAGGACCTTGTGGGGGGCCCTGAGGAGGACTTTGTGGAGGATCCTGGGGAGGATCTTGTGGAGGAGCCTGTGGAGGATCTTGTAGAGGATCCTGTGGGGGATCTTGCGGGGGTTCCTGTTGGGGAACCTGTGGAGGAACCTGTTGAGAATCTTGCGGAAGAGCTTGTAGAGGGCCCTGTGGAGGATCTTGAGGAGGATCTTGCGGAGGATCCTGTGGAGGAGCCTGTGGAGGGGCTTGTAGAGGATCCTGTGGAGAATCGCCCGGAGGAGCCTGTGGTAGATCCTGTGAAGAACCTTGCAGAGGACCTTGTGGAGGATCCCGGGGAGGACCCTGTGGGGGATCTTGCGGGGGTGCCTGTTGGGGAACCTGTGGAGGATCCTGTTGAGAATCACGCGGAGGGGCCTGCTGAGGATTCTGTGGAGGAGCTTGAAGAGGATCCTGTGGAGAATCCTGCGGAGGGTTCTGTGAAGGATTTTGTGGAGGGCCCTGCGGAGGATCTTGTGGAGGATCTTGTGCAGGAGGTTGTGGAGGACTCTGTGGAGGATCTTGCGGAGGGGCCTGTGAAGAGCCACCAGCGGGCCCAGACATAATACCCTCGCTAGACTCTCCCCGAATCTTCTCGGCCTGTTTTAGAGTATCCAAACTATCATCTCTCCCGAATTCCTTCCCCAATTCTGATGCTGTCACCATGGCATCATTCCTGATGGCTGTGTTAGCTCCTTTCTCTACTAGAAACTTGACTATCTCGGGATGGTCGAATTGAAAAGCGAGGTGAAGCGGGGTGTTGCCATATCGGTTCTGCTTGTTGATTTCGCTGTCGTTAACCCTATACTCTGTGAATCTTTTCACCAGGCCCTTTAGCATGGGGAAATGGCCGGAAATGACCGCTTCGTGCAGCGGTGTGTTGCCGTCTTGATCCAGCTTTGTGAGGAGGGACGGTCCGACCTTGTCAATTAGGATCCTGTATGCCCCGGACATGAGCTTGGCCGCCAAGTGTAGTGGTGACAAGTTGCCTTCTGTCCCTTGTGGGGGACCCGAGAGGGCCTTTTCTACCAGGGGCAAGATCCCCAGAGAGACCGCAATATGCAATTTTGTCTGATTTCCCTCTAGAGCCTCCATTTTCTGATCTCCGCAGAGCTCAACCCATGGCTTTCGTATGATATCGTGGGTTTCGAAGAACTGATACTGAAACCAGTTACGAGTAGAGTCGTCGTAGAACTTGTCCTCCGGGATCTCAACACTCCGACGGGCATGAATGAACCAGGATTCTGCTGCATATCTGAGATATGGCCACATGGCGGCAGCGTGCTGAGGGTCTTTCCGCTCCACTTCCCCTACAGTCTCCTCTAGCTCCTCTTCCAGGTGATCTTGCTTTGAACTTGAGCCCAGGGATTCATTGTCATGCTCACTAGGACCACCCGTTCGAGATTTCTCCGTGTCTACTAAGGCATGGTGAAGGTATTGGAAGCACTCCCATGAAACGGTGAGATCTGCCTCGCTTCTAAGAGGAATTGGTAGCTCCTCATTGTGGCTTTCGTCAAAAAGAAATTCTCTAGCGGTATGATGGACAAGGGACACCGTTGTGTCGGTAGCCCGGAGAAATCCCAGAGAGGACTGGACGTACCCCCTGATTTCCTCCTTCGTTCTTGGCACAATTTTGGTACCTGTTCTCCCATAGGAGAACTGTTCAGTTTTTGCCGTTTCCTTCATACGTGCCAGGATATGACCCAATTCGCCAAATGTGAGAGGGCGCAAGGCAAGCGCCACACTGTGGATCATGTTGAGAACTGTCTCCGATCCTTGCCGTTTTGTGAGAGAGCTTAAAATCTTTCGGTAGACATCGTGAAGCTCTGATGGGGGGGTTTTCAGAAAGGCATCAAAATCGGGGCCTGAACTAAGGCACTCCAGATTTCGAACAACCAACGATGCCCAGAGGAAGGTGCCTTCCGATTTTGCCAAAAGGGCTTCTTTTGCTCTCTTCTTCACATTAACATCCCACCCCAACTCATCCACGCTCCTCTCGATAAAAGATTTCACATCCTCTCTTATAGGATTGCCCATATCAAGGTTGATCTTGGCGCATTTGGAGAGGCCACCCCCCGGAAGGTTACCAGAGAGGATATTCGAAACGTGGGGTACGTCCCGGCTGGAAAGAAATACTTTGACTGTGCGGATTTCCATGAGATCCAGAATCCTTCCGACCAATTCTTTGCATAAACCCTTCTTGAGCCCATCTATGCCATCTATGAGGATGTATATGGAGTCTGTCTTGCAATCCCGAACCGCTTTTCTCAGGACCTTCCACAAAGAACATGGGTTGGTGAAAACCCTATCCCCCTGCTTTCTAAGTTCGGCCTTGCAGCCATCGAAAAGGTTACCATCCTGCTGCAGGATGCCATATAGCAGGTCGCTGGCAACCCTGGCCAGCCTGAGTTGTGATAGCCCGGCCTCGTCAGCCGATGTCCCGTCGGTGGGGAGTTCGGGAGTGACGAAGTGGAAAACCAATTTAGCCTCTTTCGGGGGATCTTCGAGTCCTTTGAGAAGCTCGGCTGCAACACGCTTGGCTAGCATGGTCTTTCCCGTTCCAGGGCCACCACAAATCCAAAGAAGCCTGGATTCACTGCTCTCCTGCCACTCCCTATACTCGGCTTCTTCGAAAATCCATTTCCCAGTGTCGTCCTGAGGCAGGTTATACTTGTCGCAGAGGTGGTCTAGATAAATTTCCGGCGGCGATGCCCCCCAGCCGGTTCGCTCTATCAGCTCTTCAAAGGTTGCTACACAAGTCCTTAGCCATGGGTATCAAAAAAAGATCGCAATGAGAGGTTGAATACCAGGGACATATGAAGGTACTTGTGCACCATAATAATTATAGGTATTGTTGCTATTATTGTTGCCTGAGTAGTCCCCTGGGATCAAACACTGGACAGCCGGTGCGAACCCTCCCCCACCGAAACTAAAATCCTATTAGCCGATCTAGACTCATACAGAAGAACTACCAAGTGCTATACCCCGGAGCCATCTTCTCACTGTGCTTGCCCACAGAGGGTCTCTGGAAGTCCTGAAAACTAGATGTGCGAATGTTGCCTCAACTCGTCTAGGTAGTAGATAATGGATATATTCGAGTATGGTGGAGAGATAAAGGGAGGAATGCAATTCCGAGAGAAGCAGAAGCAGCCATATTAATACCGGGAGTACTGGAAGAGAAGATAGATAGAATTTCAGGATTCCGCTTCCTAGTTACAGAATGGGAAACACCGCAAACTCAGCCCTCAGTCAAGACGAAACAAAAGGAATATAAGAAACACTTCTCCAGGCGATGCAGTTACTGTATTGTGGTGTATAATGTCCTAATGTATTTATTTTCTATCTGAGTTTTCACACTATGGCGACCTGGATGGGGAAGGAGAGCATCATCTCACAAACCCGAAACCCTCGCTATACCTGGAATATAGGTAGGGATACAGAGAATTTTGGCTACACACACTATTGACCAACAAAAAGCAAGAGACTACAATAATTTAGCCCCCTCACAGAATCAACCCTCATAGCGGGCGCAAGGGGCCAAGCTAAGTTTGGACTAGGGGAAATGCAACAGCATACGCTGAGTACTGCTCTTTGAAATCACAGAATATGCAGTCAATCTACGGCGAAATCTATGCATGCAGAGTTTGGCTGCATAGCGAGTTTTCCGAGCTTATCTGATCCCGGTATCTGCTCGTATCATACTGTAGATATCTAGCCTTGTGTCACACTTCGCCTCAAATTCGGGCTTCAGATGCAGTATCTCGCTTCTTTCAACCTGCAGTGTAAGGGTCATGGATGAGGGGTTCTCCCCAGGGTCACGAAGTGGTTCAATCTGTCTCGGAATCTCTCCCGACCCGCAAGGAAGCTTCCATGACCCCACCAATTTATGACCGTGCGCAGTAGCATGTGATCCTTAGCACCATCTCAAACTGCGGCACCTTGGGAGAGATGGCGCGGGAGAGACGAGCGGGACGGGCAAATGACAAGAGATGGCTCTTGCCGTACCGCAATCGTATGTACTAGGGTATGGACGTGGGTGATCGGACAGACAGGGATCAAAAATATATGTATCCTCATATATTTTTAACCCCTGTCTGTCCGATCACCCACGTCCATACCAGAGCACTCGCCAGATCCACTATCGCTGATCTCAGCAATTCAAGACAAAGCACTCCGGGAAGGGATACGGTAGTGTTTTTTTCGAACGGGATAGCTTGGGAGAGCTGGACTTGGTAGCCGTCATTAACTGGTATTCGCAATTCTGTTAACCTATGGTACTCTCCTAAGCCTGCCGTGGCTTAGTTTGTGGTCTCGCTTGCGCATCCCCCGCAACACGCTAGCCAAGCATCCGATCCCCCGATACTTGTCCCTGGCAAGAAGTACCCGAAAATTGGACTTTGACCTTTTTTGTATGGGCGCACTGATGTGCACAGACGGTCGGCCATACAAAATCCCCCTGCTCTATCCCTGAATTATCCCTGAATTATCCCTGTTTTCCTCCTAAATTTTCGGGTACTTCTTGCCTGGGACAAGTAGTGGATCCCGCGACCAAATACGGCAGATCCTCCCTTACGTGCTCAAGTCCATGCCGATTGTGTAACTGTGCGCAGTCCCAAAATCTTGCAGCACGTCTACGGCGTGCATCTCGGCTCAAAGTAAGATCCCAGCTCAAAGTAAGATCCCAGCTCAAAGTAAGATTTTAAATTATACACCCCCAAAGACCGCATTTACCCACCCCATCCCTTCTCAATTGAGTATTTGGCTTCTTGACAAACAGTTTGAGTTCCTTACAAGCTAGTTTCCGCCGCCCTTTCCCGTCATGAAGTGTCTCTTTTTTCAATCTCTCTAGCTGTTACCGTGTTGCACTTTTGATTTCTATGGATTCCGTCGTAGCAATATTTAGTTTTTCGGTTTTGATTGACTTCTGGCATATAGACGACCTCCCAGGCAACCCGGACACACCCCCAATTAGGATAGAGGCCGATTGGTGGGTTCTGTATGGGAAGCGGGCGAGGGCCATCACGGTAGCCACCGTTCACCCAATCAAACCAAGAACACCACTTGAAAGTTTCTTATTTGAGTTTAGCTGTCCGGGTGAGGGGAGGTGCCCAGGCGGCCTGGGAGGCCATCTATCTCTGATTCTGGACTTAGCGTCTGTATAATTTTTAGGCATCAATACAGATCTTTGGGGTGGCCGGTCGGGGGTGAAAATTAGAGTAGAGGGTAAATCTTGCGTTGAGCTGGTATCGTACGTTGAGCCGAGAGGCGCGTCGCAGATGTGCTGCAAGATGATCTTGGAACTGCGCGAAGTTACTCGCTGCGAGAATAAGTCCTGAGAGAAGTTTAAAAAAGAAAAAAAAAAGTCCTGAGACAGCACAACACTCAGCCACCACAATAGCACAACAACCCAAGCCAATGACGCAGTCAAAATCAAAGGTCTTAGTACCAGATCCCATGCTCCTAGAGAGAAGGAGGGGCACGAACATACAAGCCTTAGTATTAATAGTGATTATGGTTGTGGTTGTAATCGTAATCACTATTGTGGTTGTCATGATGGTTAAACTTTGCTGGGATCGTGATTGAGCCCCTTGCGTCTGGACATCCCTGCAACGAGCACACAATAAGCTGGAACCTTGGCACGGGTACACTCTATTTTCCCCCCGCAATGGAAACTCGGTACCGTAGGAGACTTAACCAACCACACTCTTAAAACATAACCACGTTACCGCTGCAAACAAATCCCTTGGTGTCAAATAGTAATTGGGTCACAGGCAAGCTAAGCCGGATCAGGAAAGAGCCGGATTTTGTAATTAGTTGATGCTGAGTCAGTTATCGCCTGAAAAGTCAAATTTCGCTACTAACAACAACCAATTTAGTAACTATTTGGGTTTAGCGTACCTAGGGTGGAATTTTACTGTCTTATACCCTCCAAGGGATGGTAACCTCCATCAATTAACTCACAGCTGCCCCAGGCAAATCTTCTAACGTGAGAAATTTTATTCCGGGTACCCGAACACCCACTAATCATCCCTAGTGAGCCGACCGTAGGCCTCTACCTCTTCCAGCAGCCTCAGCCGCGGGGTGAGCAAAGCCAGACTCTGGATGTTACTCCCGGGCGGCCCGAAGAGAGATGTGACGAAGATGCCACTGATATGAAGCTTCTGTTTTTGCTTTTAAACACTGCCTCGTGAAAGCTATCACATACCTTCACTATTTCCCCTCAATACTCGGTAATCCCGGCAGTCCCCGAGCAGAGACACACAGCCCTGGTTTGACAAAGAGTTCCCCGAATGCAAGCGTGGGTTGATCTGTCAGTTTTTTTTATGCGCAAAAAGGCATTGCACACACCAAAGCTCTTCAACTCGAAAAGCTTGCATACGGGCTGAATGCCTCTACTCGTGCGGTGCGGTGGCTTACGGCCGACTTATTGGTGGTGTTGAATACGGACTCCTGGCATGGAGGAATTCCTCCGTATCGTCTTCGGACACTGTAATATATGTCGGAGGACAACTAATAAATGGTGTAGCGGTAGAGTTGGTAGACTAGAGTAGAGCTTCGCTATGGGAAAGGTATATTCATAAAATTCGCCTTCTTCTTCCACGGCTCCAACCCACTTGTCACCATGAGTACGCATTAATATCAATAGGAAATACCAGTATAATAAAATCATTCTGATCGTTCCGTGGCTTTCCACACACACCTATTTCTCTCTATGCACGCCCCATCTCTTTGCTCACCCCCGTAGTAACAAATGAGAGACATGATCATAGAACCATCCCTGTAAATAATAATTCTAGAACAAATAAAATCGCTCAAGACATTCTGTAGACTTACGTGACCTTCAAGTGCCATAGCCCATATCCTCTTCCGACAGCGAGCACGTCTACCCACCCCCGCCAACTTTAACAAAATATCAGCTCGGCCAGCCCATAATACCCGTACCACTCAGGGTCTGTGCGGATGCCAAAATCTAGAGTAGGAAATGATCGACTGCGTGATAGCCCACTCTGAATAAAGACTAAGTTAGTGTTGATATGTGGTGCCCGGAGCCATACGTTTTCAAGCACTTGAACTACAAGCATGTCGCGAATAACTAGCCCTTTGAGTTGGATTGACTGAGATGGGCGATGGAACATCTTGCGGTTGAAAAGTGCACCGGAAGGTATAAGCCCCTCTACTAACTCAACCACCGGCATGAATTCTTCTCCCGAACCCGAACCGTTTCGGGGTCTACATACTCCTGCTTCCTCTTTGGCAACTCCGCGATAGCCCAAAACTGCAGTCGGAAGCCATGCAACCCATGTGGATGCGGACGATTCCAGACTGCGGACTACTACGGTACCTGGGAATCGGTAACATTGAGGGGATCTTCCTCACAACGCCAGAGGTGCTGAAAGGAGTGCTGCACACGAAGAGCTACGGCTTCATCGGGCCCCCGCTGGTGACGAATGATATCGGGAGGGTTTTAGGAAGAACAGGCTGCTATTCGCTGAGGCTGAGGAGGACAAGTGGAGAGAAGGTTTCTTCTACCGGCTTTCCCGCAAGTGCATATTAAGGGATTAGTGCCTGGATTTTGGTGTAATGGAGTGGAAATTTTCTAGAAAGTGGCGGAGGTGGTGCGTGCCTCCCAAGGTGGCGCTGGTGGAGGTGGGGAAGAGGTGCTCGTTGGAGACACTTGATACAATTGGCTTTTCGGGCTTTAACAATTAATTCCGTGCGCTCGAGAGTGCTTATATAAGCAAATTGCAGCAATGCCGAAGAAACTACAAGCCTCCGGTTCGCAGATGCATACAATACAATCTTCAGCATAGGCAGCCCATCCTGGATAGTGGCGACCTTGTCCGTAATAATTCCCTCTCGCTTCGGGTAATCGCTTTCACTGAAGCCAACCAGCGACTTCGCACATGTGACACTCACTATAGGATGTGTGACCGGCAATAATTTCCTCCAAAGATCTTTCTTGGCTACCTCCTTAGCAGACCCGGAACCTAAAGGCGTCCTGTGTGTAATGGTATAGCAGAATATCATACCTGCAGGGGCTTGGGCGGGGAGCCCAGCATGCGCGACCAAACGATAACCTTCCCAGCCACGAGCCACGAAATAGCCACTACGCCAATGATCTTGGCCATTTCAGACGGATGTACTTGGCTTTGTTACGGGAGAGTGAAGGATCATTCAGGAGATATGCAGATGGATCGGATACGGGAGAATGTTCAACGATAGATTCTACCGACATGCCTTTCTTTCGTTATCATGAGAGTGTACAAAGGAATGCGGGAATGTGGGAAATACAGAGATAGGCGTGGTGATCCACGAAAGGATCGAGAAGTGGTATTTGTGTTTTACTTAAACACCTGTCTCCACAATTAGTTTAGTTTTTAGTGAAGCGAGCGAGCGCGAATGAATGGAGTGCGGGCTGTAGGAAGAAAAATTATATTCCATATCCTTCTTACGAAGTTCCTAAGGTCCACGCGAATTCTCTTAATATACCGCCTACTTCTGTGCAACGTGCGGCCCTCAGTAGCCGAGTATACAAGCTGAAAGAGGAATTGGTGCCGGAGGGAACACCCATTGCATTCTCCCCGTTCACAATTAATTGGATGGTCTTCCGGGGCGCTGATGCTAAAGAGTTAAGGCCTGAGGAGTAGGTAGGTGGAGAGGGCGGGGCGGCCGCTGCCGAGAACAATTATGGGCCCTATTTCACCGGTAGGGCATAGGGGGGTGTATCAGGAATGTGATTGACAGGGTGGAGTTCAAGTGCCTGTTTGCGGTCGTGATTGACAGGTTCCAGCTTCAGCAGGACGAGAAGAGGGAGGTGGTTGACAAGGCGGGGCTCGCATGGGGTCACCCTCTTCGGTTAGGGAGGCAACGGAAGGAATGCGTGTAATCATGGACAGTCACTCGACACTCTCTGATATCGAGTAACTAGTGGTAAAGCTATGATAGACTGCCCCACCATCTGTGCACTCGGGTAAACTAAACAGGATATTAGCGCAGGGGTGCAATGTGATCAGAAAGGTAATTCGATAAAGACTGAAAAATAATATAATGGAATAAAGCAATCTGCAGTATCCCCCTCTAATGAAGCTAATGGAAAGCACAAAATATGAAGGAAACGAAAGTGTGATCACGACAGACTTTGTGTGGAGCAATCAAGGAGGGTGGAATGGTTGTCTAGATGGCTCCCCCTCTCTAGCTAAGGACAAGCCAGGAGATATACTATATCTCTCCGTCTAACTAACAACAACAAAGCACTCCCGAAACTCAACGCACTCTAAAAATACACACGCAACTAACTAAACCTGATCCCTAATGATCACAAACAATCTAGACTCATCCTGATATCTCCCATGATCCTCCATGATCCTAAGGCCTATGCCCTGCCGTGTGCTAACTCCCGTATGTCTAGTGACAAAGGGTACGAAAGGAACAATAAAACCAAATACCCGATACCTCATACCCTATGGCTAAACACATCAACAAACCCATAAAGGAAATGTCCTATGCCTAGCGGCATAGGATGTGAAAACAACAACCTGTGGAAAAATACCTAACCGCCGGAAGAACAAGGCGCCTGCCCTAAACCGCTTCTCTTCTAGCAGCATATCCGCATACATGCACATCCGCTTAACCCTCTAACCGCGTGCCCTATAGGCAACCCAACACCCTCAACCCCAACACAGCCACCTCGAAAATCTCCTCCACAGACCCCTCCTAGGTTCCTTGGTAATCCTGCCCTCAGCCCCCTTCCTAGCGTTCTTCCCGGCCTTCTCCCCGGTCTTCTTCTTGGTCTTCTTGGTCTTCTTGGTCTTGGGCTTCTTGGTCTTCTTGGTCCTCTCCCTTGTCCTCTCCCTTGCCCTCTTCCCGATCCTCTTCCCGGTCCTCTTCCCCGCCTTCCTCTTGGTCTCCCCTTTAGTCTCCTTCTTGTAGCGTGTCAAAATATGCAAACTATCTCCTCTCCCCAACCTTTCCCCCAATTCTAATGCTGTTAACTGGGCATTGTTCTTGATGGCTGTATTCGCGCCTTGCCTGACAAGAAGCTTGACTATATTTGGATGATCAAATTGAAAAGCGAGGTGAAGCGGAGTGTTGCCGAAGCTATTTTTCTTGTTGATTTCATTACCGTATGCCCTGCACTCTGCGAGTTTTTTCACAAGGCCTTTTAGCATTGGCAAATGGCCGGAACTGGCTGCTTCGTGGAGTGGTGTGTTGCCATCTCGATCCGGTGCTGTGAGGAGGGATGGCTCGCTCTTGTCGATCAGGATCTTATATGCTCCGGACATGAACTTGGCTGCTAGGTGTAATGACGACTGGTTGCCGTTGGTCCCCTCTATGAAATCTGAGAGGGCTTTTTCTACAAGGGGTGTGAGCCCTAGACAGACTGCGATGTGCAATTGAGTCTGCTTCCCCGCTAAAACCTCCATTTTCGGATCTCCACATAGCTCAATCCAGGGCTTTCGTATGACGTCATTGGTTTCGAAGAACTGATGCTGCAGCCAGTTACGATCAGGGTCGTCACAGAATTTGCCCTTTGAAAGCTCGAGGCTCCTGCGGGCATGAACGAACCAGGATTCTGCTGCATATCTGAGACATGACCAAATGGCCGCGGCTCCTCGTGGGTCCTTCTGCGCCATTTCCCATGGAGCCTCTCCTGGCCCCTCTTCCCGGTGATCTCGCCTTGAACTTGAGTCCAGGAATCTATCGTGAGGCCCACTGTCATTTCCCTTTTGGAATTTTCCTGGGTCTGCGAAGGTATGGTGAAGGTATCGGAAGCACCCCCAAGAAATTCTGAGGTGTGCCTCGCTTTTGGAAAGTACCGAGAGGCCGGCATTGCCGGTTTCGGAGAAAAGGTATTCGCTTGCGGTATGGTGGACAATAGATACAGTTGTGGCTGTAGCGCGGAGAAATCCTAGAGAGGACTGGACATACTTCTTGATTTCAGCCTCTGTTCTCAGCCGAATTTTGCCGCTAGTCCGTCGAGAGAGGGGCTGTTTGGCCTTTGCTTTTTTCTCTATCCATACCAAGATATAGCTTAATTCGCTAAATGTAAGTGGGCGCAAAGCTAGTGCTACACTGTGGATCATTCTCAGAACTCTCAATTCTTTCCGTAAAGTAAGATCATCTAACATTTCTTGATATAGTTTCTCAAGCTCCAACGGGAGTTCATCTAGAATCTTTTTAAAATCAGGGCCCGAGCTGCGGTGTGTCAGCTTTTCAATCGCTAACGATACCCAGAGGAATGTGCCTTCCGACTTCGCCAGGAGGGCTTTCATTGCTCCCTCCCTCTGATAGGTATCCCAGCCCCATACATTCACTCGACCTCTAATAAAAGCCTCCACATCCTCTTTAACAAAACTGTTGGTGTCAAGGTTGATCTTGGTGTATCCGAGAGAGCCACTGGAGAGGTTATTTGCGATGTGGGGTACATTTCGGCTGGAGAAGAATATTTTGATTGTGCGGATCTCCATGAGCCCCAGAATTCTTCTCATCAGTTCTCTGTTTGACCTCCCCTTGAGACCATCTACACCATCTATGAGAATGTATACAGGGTCTCTCCGGCAATCCTGGATCGCCTTTCTTAGAACCTTCCATAAAGAGCATGGGTTGGTGAAAAATCGATTCCCTTGCTTCTCAAGTTCGGCCCTGCAGCCATCAAAAAGCTTGCTATCCTGCTGGAGAATTCCATATAGTAGGTCGCTGGCTACTTTGGCAAGTGTGCGTTGTGATAACCCGTCCAAATCAGCCGAGTTTTGATGGGTGAGGAGTTCGGGCGAGACGAAGTGGAAGACCAATTTAACTCCATTAGGAGGATCGCCGTGTTCATTGAGAAATTCGGCGGCAACGCGCTTGGCCAACATAGTCTTCCCCGTTCCAGGACCACCGCAAAGCCAAAGAAGCTTGGATTCCCTACTCCCCCGCCATTCCTTATACTCATCTTCTTGGAAGATCCATTTTCCGGTATTCCCCTCGGGCAGGTTATACCGGTCGCGGAGGTGGTCTAGGTCAATCTCCGGCGGTGGCGCTCCCCAACCGGTATGCCACATCAGCTCTTCAAAGGTTGCTACACACAAATTCTTAGCCACAAGCTCAAAACGAAGATTGACAATGAAAAGTTGCATACCAGGAACACGTGGAGGTACTTGCACACCATAATGATTTATGGTATTCGTATTGAAGCTGCTTCTATTGCCTGAGAACCACTCACCAATTGGACTTTGGATGACGTTAGGCACTTCCGAGCTGCCACCCATTAGCCGATCTAGACCGATAGAGAGAGAAAACAACCCAGAATCATACGTAACGCCCATCTCCCCGCAAGCGCTGGCCTCCCGAGAAGTCCTCCAAGATTCTGAAAACTAGATGCGCGAGTTGCAGCATCAACTGGCCTGGGCAGCAGATAATGAAAAAAATAATCGAGTATACCGGAGGGATGGAGGGAGGGAGGAATAAAATTCCGGGAGAAGAAGCAGAAGCAGCCATGCCATAAGCACTGAATGAGGGGTAAATATGGAAGGACGTTGGAATCCCCCCCGTCAGCTACTGGACGGGAAAACACAGCAAGCTCAGCCCCCAATTGAGACGAAACCAAAGGAATGCACAAGCACCTTCTAGGAGATGCAGATGTAGTGGCGTTCTGTACGGCGTCAGGATGAATTAATATTCTCTTGGATGCCCACACTCTATGGTAACCCTGGCGGGAAAAACACAGTGACTCAACTTACAAACCCGAAGCTTCTGCCTTGTACTTATGATACTAGTGGGGGCACAGAGAGCCTGGGGCATGCACCATCGGCCAAAAAAAGTAGGAGATTACAACGAACGATTGAACCCGTCAGAGAAGTAACCCTCATAGCGCATTCTGGAGATAAAGCTGAGCCTAAACTAAAGAAATTACACCAGCATACACCGGGTGCTGCTCTGAAATCATAAACTATGTACCGAAGGAATTGAGGAAATTCGCTAAGTCCGCACCAGGATTTGCTATTTCCGGTCCAATTGAAGGGTGAGATTCGGCTTCAGATCGCATCTCTCATTGGTTGCCTCGAACCAACGCGAACCAGCCAACTACAATCCATTGTATAAGCCACAATCTGGAGCAATACGATATCTTACTGGGCCGAAATAACATATCCTGGGGCGGACTTAGCGAATTTCCTCAATTTTTTCGGTAGTTGATCTACCGCGGTGTTAACGCATGTAGGTTTTGCTTGCATAGCGAGTTTTCTGAGCTTCTTATGATGCTGTGCTAGCAAATCCGTCTCAAAACAAGTTGACTCACTAGATACCGTAAAAACTCGTGAAATCCACTATCTCCGTGCTGTCACGAATATCCCTGTAAATCGCGACATCAGCCCAAGATAGGTTTAGCTAGCCAAAGTAACAAGATCCTGCACAGCCAGATGACTCAGGCTATACCGTGTCAGGAAAGCACTAATACTTCTTAAGAAGTTTTGACTTAGAATCTGGAGATTAGGGGCAGACGGAGATAGTGGATTTCACGAGTTTTTACGGTATTGGGTTTTTGTATCACACTCCTCCTCAAATTCGGACTTCTGATACCATATCTAGCTTGTCCAACCTGCGGTGTATGAATTATGGGTAAGGCCTTCCTTCGGGTACCGTAAAAACTCGATAGATCCACTAAAGTTCATCGACCTCGGATCACCCCGATCAGAGACAAAACACCCCGAGAAGGAATAGTGTTTTCCAGACTGGGTATAGGTTGGGGAGGCGAGCTTGCAGAATCTCATTTAACTTATATTCGCAATTTTATTAACCTACTCCTCTAAACTTATTGCGGTTTAGAAGGTGACTCATGCTAAGATCCCCTTTAGTGGATCTATCGAGTTTTTACGGTATGAGAAGTGATGCTTAATCTCAGCCTTGTAGATCTTCCGTGGCATGCGAGCGAGCCTCCATGACACGGGATTTATGGCCATGCGCAGTAGCTTGTAATGCTTGGCACCATGTTAAACTTCGGGACTTTTTTTAGCAGGAGACAAGTGACGGGGTGACGACTCCAAGGTTCTGCATGCACACTCTGCTCTCTATTTCGCCAAAAACTTCTACCCGCGATGGAAGCTGTATGGGAGGCTCAATTAACTACATCCGTATATCCTAATCACGTTATAACAGCCATCACAGACAAAGTTTCTAAAGTGAGAAATTTTATCCCCGACTTGAATGCCTACTAATTATCCCCGGTGAACCAGCTATGAGCTTCTACCTCTTCCGTCAGCCTAAGCAGCCGATTATGCAAAAGGGGGTTCTAGATGGCACCCTCGGGCGGCTAAGGAAGGTGTGATGGAGATACCACTGATAGAAAGCCTCATTCTTATCCTTAAAAACCCTTTTCCTTTCTATCACCGCCCCTGGTGAACCCCATCACATGCCCTCACTAATTCTCCCTAATACTCGCCCAGTATCGGTTGTCTTTGAGAGGCGTCATCCAGCACCGATTTGAAAAAGAACCCTTTGAACGGCAAGTTTTGGTGTCAATTTGGTATGCTAAGGGCCCGTTTACCTATAGACGGCCGTCTAGCAACCAGAGGCAGTGCCGACCGTCAAAGAAAGTCAGTTATGTAAACGGGCTTTCAGTTATATACTAGACTGTATATCAGCTGGGCGTGCGACAATTCTGTTTTCTTTACATACCTTCAACTGTCTGTCTCCTGCTAAAAATTAAATTTGTAATAATTGTTGTACTAGACGGTGGCGTCTCAAGCGTTATCTGGCAAAGGGCGCGAAAGTGTTTGACAAAGTTTCCATGGTCCTAGATTCTTGTAGCTAAACCGTCAAAAAGTTCCGTTGCCTACTCTAGCTAAACGCCATCTACTTTGCCGCACACTCCCCCACTGTCAAGCCCCGCTTAACGGTCGGCATCGTTTCAGGCTTTTAGACGGACGTCTATAGGTAAACGGGCCCTAAAAGGGGTTACACACAGCAAAGCCTTTCAACTCCGAAATACTCGCATGACCGGTTTTCAATACCGGTGCCAAATGCCTCCACTCGGACACCGGTAGTGCGATGATATTGCCCGACTCAGTGCCCATTTACCTGTAGACAGCCGCCTAGCAGCTCGAGATGGTGCCGACCGTTAAGGGGGCTTGACGGTTGGAGCTGTGCGGTTAAATAGGTGGTGTTTACTTAAGTTACAGTAGCATTTGGTCTGGCGTCAAGTGGGATTTGTAAACCCACCTCTGAGGCAATGCCACACTTTGACCGTCTGGTAACAAAGATCTAAGACGGTAGGGGATTGGGCAAACGCTTTTTCACCGTCTACCGGTATTGGAAAGTGATGGCGGCTGAGATGCCACCGTCTACGGTAGTTCCATCGCCTAAATTTTAGAACTAGACCGTTAGGGAAACGGGCCTACTGGGGTGTTGAATGCAGGTTCTTGGCATTGAGGAATCCCTGTTATCTCTCCAAATCCACACCCCAACCAACCCACCATACCACCCAGGCCTGTTTGGATGTTCATTCTTCCCAGGTTGCTACATCCCTGCAATATCTGAGATTCGATGTTCACTTCTGGGGGTAAAAATTCAAGAGATTACACCATAGCATACGGTAGCACGACACTTCTCATCTATCATATATTTAACAGTAAAGGTCTCCAATGCCACGGATGCCGATCATAAATCCCTCCAATGCCACAATATCCCTCCAATGCCACTGCTTATTAAGTATGATATTAAGGATGATGATAAGATAAAATACAAATTAAGTTAAAAATTAGAAATTAAAATAAAAAATAAAAAATAAAAGAGCGAGAAAGAAGAATTAGATTAACTATGAGCATTACGGCAAGTTGCAGAGTTATGTCCAATGGCACCACAGGTGGAGCAGTGTGGGGGAGGTCGGGGATTATTGTTTTGCTGCCTTTGCATAACCTCTCCAACCCGGAGTCGTGCTTTCCGTGGACGTCCACGAGGCCTGTGGGTAAGTGGTGGTTCTACCTGGGCAGCGATAGGTAGAAGATTCCCATGTCCAAGGAGTTCAGGACGGATGTCTGGAGGTGGTACTGGCCCCGGTGCAGCCTCGTTGTACTGAATATTGGTAATATCAACGGGAAGAAGGTTCGTTTCATATGTCTCTTTAACAGTACAATTCAATTTTTAATTTCATACCAGTTAATCTTTTCCCTCTATTTTATCTGATCATCATCCTTAATACTTAATAAGCAGTGGCATTGGAGGGATATTGTGGCATTGGAGGGATTTATGATCGGCATCCGTGGCATCGGAGACCTTTACTGTATATTTAAAGTTTTTTCCGTCGCACACAACACATCCCACCTCAAGCCTTATTGGGAGATTCCGCCGATGATGTTGTTTTATTAAACACAGCTAAAAAGGATATATGAGACTAATCCCCCCCATTTATTGTTTGGTAATATGATACCTGGATTTCGAATCTCATGAAATCTAATCTCTGGAGATACTCGTACAGACATGCTATTACTTCAAACCAGTATAGCTGAACAGCCGCAATTAGGATTTTCCGCAAATACGCTCAATTCATCACCCCCCTAGAGGGGGTTTTGAGGATATGGATTCGGGGAGGAGCTGGGCTGATTTTAAGTTTTCATGGAGCTAGCACAATTAGGCATGAGGCTAACTATAGCAATATCTTGAATTTGTCATTCAAACCGGGAAGTAAAGGCGCATATCACAAGATTCTAAAATAATTAACAGCTGAATAAGCAACCCCGAATTAAACGGGGTTGATCCAGAGTGCTTAGAATTATGCGTTTTCGGGAGCCACAGGTATGGTGCGAATACCTAGTCATTGGGGGATCGGATTGGCTAAAATTGGCAGATAAGGCATCTTGCAGTTGGAAAGTGCGCTAGGAGGCATAGTGAGCGGGGGTTGGCCGATGGGGTATTCCCTGGCATCGCATCGAGTCCATTGAAACTCTGTTTCACACCCCCCCCCGTCCGCTGAAGGAGAAAAATCCATCTATCATCCACCTGCGTTGAGCACCGTTGCCCCCTCCAGATTGGCCTTCTGTCCAGATCTAACAATGTCCACAAACAACATCATAGCAGGATGCGCCGTATCCACGATACTCCTCTCCTGCCACACCCACTTTAGCACAATCACCGAGTTCCTGCCACCCACCTCCCTAGCCTTAACCCGTAAGCTCCTTTACTACCTCATCCTCTAGCCTAAGCTCCTCTCCCCAACGCGACACGTCCCCCGGTTTACCAGCTTCCCCACGGGCAATTTTGCCATCTAGACGCGCATGATCCTGAACAGCCAACCACCACGGTCTTCAACATCGAGCGGGTGTTCCAACAACGCCCGAGGTGCTGAGGGAAGTGCTGTACGCGGGGGGCTACTGCTTCGTCATCCGCCCCCGCTGGTAACGAACGAGGTGAGCAATATTCTCGGGAGGAAAGGGCTGCTGTTCGTGGAGGGTGAGGGGCACAGGATGTAGAGGAAGCTGCTGCTGCTGCCGGTTTTCTCGCACGCGCGTATTAAGGGGCCGGGTCCCGGGGTTTGACCTAAAAATCACAGAGAAAATCGCGGGGGTGATGCGCGCTTCCCGAAGCGGCGCTGGGGGTGGTGGTGGAGATGGGGAAGTGGAGCTCATTGGAGCCGCTGGATATAAGCGGCTCTGCTCGTACATGCTTTGGCTCTGAACTCCCGTTGGGGGGGTGCTTATATAAGCCACTGCAGCATTACCGAAGAAAAGTGCGGCTCCAGGTTAGCAGACCCATACACTACAATTTTCAGCGCCGGTGGTCCGTGGCGACCCTATCCATAACTTTTCCCTCGTTTCGCGCAGCTCCTTCCGCTAAAGCAAGCCCGCCACATCGCGTACCTAGCGTCGATTATAAGACGTGTGAACGCGTAACTCATCGCCGTTAAAAAATCCATCTCATCTACCCCCCAGAAGACTCCCAGCCCAACGGCCCCCTCTCCACTATTCTAAAATCGGGTATCTACATAGGCTTGGGTGGGGAGCCCGCATACACTTCTTATCCCAGCAGAGAACAGACACATTCAATCCCGTCCCCGTGTCGAGATCTACACCACATTCCCTCTGGTTTGCCGGCGACAATCGCATACGACCGGATCTCCGGCCTGGAATATCTCCCCCTATCATGTCCGAGGTGCTCCGTCTGTGTCCTCCTATTGGTGCGACGCTGCGCGTAGCGGCCCAGGATGAGTCCGAATGGGGTGTTTGTGCCGAAGGGCACGTCCATTCTGCTCTCCTCTTTCGCCATAAACAGAAGCACGGCTCTGTGGGGTGCTGACGCTGAGGAGTTCAGGGCTGAGCGGTGGGCAGGCGGAGGGGATGGGGCGGCCGCTATCGATGTTATGTGTGGTATGTGAGGTGAGATGTTTGTTGATGTCTAGTCGTACAGCAGAGAAGCTATCTAAGGAGGAACACACATGCCAGGCCCACTCCCGCACAGACAATGATCGACCCGGTCCCAGACGTAGGCAGACCCTAGTCTAACCCCAAGACATGACCTAAGTGGGTGGCCGTATCTCCACATATCGTACACCCAACAGTTGAGGGTGATTATGGGTTTCTCACATCCCCGGCTGGGCCTAGGGGGTGTATTGGGAATGTGGTTTCAGTGTCTGTTTGCGGCCGTGATTGACAGGTTCCAGTTTGGGCAGGACGGGAAGGGGAGGTAGTTAATGCGGGGTTACCTCGAAACCTAGGGGGGCATACCAGTTTCAGTTAGGGGGGGTTTGGGGGGTGAGCTTTTCATTTATTCCGTGAATATTATTAATTATTGGGGGATGGTGGATGGATCGAAAGATGGATGGAATGCATGGAATCATGTGGGGTCACTCGACCCTCTCTGCCCAATCCAATGACTGGTGGTAAAGCTATCATACTGTAGACTACCTCACATCACTACACTCGCATAAACTAGGAGGAATTCTATCGCGGGGGTGCAACACAACTGGAACGGCACATCTCTAAAGACTGAGGAAATAAAATAAAGAGTTAAAACTTTCAAAAAACTCATCGAACCGGTAAAACTTGCTTAAGAAAGAACATAATCATGATACGCTACCAATCTTAAAACAACGAACAAGTCAATGAAAGAGAGTCATCCCCCCCCCGAAGCACCTTCGCACAGCTTAGCTATCCGATACACTCACGATGGACCACCGATATGCCAAGTCCAAGTACTCCTCACATCTAACTGAACAAGAAAAAAACAAGCAAACACAACTCCTCAAAACAGAGCGAAGTAATGGCCTGCGAGAGCCACCCCTGAGAGTCGAAGAATTCGTCACTTGGAATAACCCAATCAATTGAAAATCCTCCCCGGAACCACAATACATAATGCATAATGAATACGACCAACGCAGGACACGCGGTTGGGATGGCAATGTTAGTTAAAAAGGGGTAAAGATAGATTGTGGACTAGGGAAAGGTTCTCGCGTCCCCACTGCACAACTGGGGCAAATTAGCTTCTTCCTACCTCCTGATAAATTGCGTATGGATTGTTAAAAAAAACGGGATGGTGAAGAAAAGGACAACTCAAATGCAAAAAAAACTGCAGGTCACTGGCCAACAATGTTCTTGGCTTCGCGTTATCTGGTGCCGATGTCGTCTGGCTCTCCTCTGATTCCTTCTACCGCTTCTCCCGGACCTCCCGGACTCTGCTGGGGGTTTATCTAGGGTCTCCCCAGCAACATCCGCACAGCCTCCTCCACAGCGCAACCGGTCCCGTTCCCAGAGCCTTCCACAGACTCGTCCCGCGCTTGACCACAATCCCTTCCCCAGGCACCACAAGCACCTCTTCTGACGTCCTAGGCTCCCCCGCATGCGTCATACCCTCATCCTCCGGCACTACAAGCTCCTCCGCAGGCTCCCTCGCATCCTCCTTCACATGCCTCTTCAGGAGCTCCTTCCCGGGCTCCTCCACAGGCTTCTCCGCAGGAATCTCCTCAAGCCTTTCCAGAATATTCAGACTATCTCCTCTCCCAAGACTCTTCCCCAATGCTGTGGCTGTCAACCCGACTTTGTTTGGAATGGTTATATCCGCACCATTTTCAGCAAGAAACTCGACCATATCTGGGTAATCGAATTGAACAGCAAGGTGAAGCGGGGTGTTGCCACAATTGTTCTCCATGTTAATTGCCTTACTATATGCAGTATCCCCTGTGAACTTTTCCACAAGGCCCTTGAGCATTGGTGAGTGACCGAAGATAGTAGCTTGGTGGAGTGGCGTGTTGCCATCTTCATCCGGATCTGTGAGGAGCCATTGTCCGCCTTTGGAAATCAGGATCTTGTATGCCCCGGACATGAACTTGGCTGCTAAGTGCAATGGTGACTGCGTGCTGTTTGTTCCCTCTTTAAAACGCAAGAGGGCCAGTTCAACCAGGGGTATGAGTCCCAGACATACCGCGATGTGGAGTGGTGTCTGCTCACCCTCCAAAACCTCCATTCTAGGATCTCCGCAGAGCTCAATCCAGGGCTTTCTTATTATGTCGCCGGTATCGAAGAACCGATACTTCAACCAGTTATGAGTTTCCTCATCACAGAATTTGTCCTCAGGCTTTGAAATCTCGATGCTCCGACGGGCATGAATGAACCACGATTCTGCTGCATATCGGAGATATTTCTGTTTAGCGGCAGCTTCTTGTGCACATTTCCGCGCAAGTTCCCGCCCAGTCTCTCCCGACTCCTCTTCCTGGTGCTCTCGCTTTGAATTTGAGTCTCTGGGTTTATCGCTATGCCCCCCAACACCCGCATTTTGGGCTTCCCCTCGATCATCAAAGGCCGCGTGAAGGTATTGGAAGCACTCCCAGGAAATTATGAAATCTAGTCCACGTTTTGAACATTCTGGGAGGCCGTCGTCACGCTCTTCGTCAAAGAGGTATTCGATTGCTGTATGATGGACAATGGATACAGTCCCGGCGACACTCCGGAGGAATCCCTGGCAGGACTGAATGGATTTCTCGATATCATCCCCTTTTGGTCGACTTTCGGTACTTGTTCCTCCTCGAGAGGACCGGTGTTTGCTTTTCGCTTTTCCCTCAATGTACACGAGGAAGTGACCCAATTCGTCAAACGTGAGTGGGCGCACGGCAAGCGCCACACACCGGATCATGTCCAGAACCTTTTTCCATCCTCTTCTCTCTTTGATGCGGCGCAGCATTTTCTGGTATACTCCCTCTAGCTCTGGCGGAGATTCCTCTAGGAAGGTGTCAAAATCGGGGCCTGAACAGTAGCAGGCTAGATTTTCGATCGCCAGCGACGCCCAAAGGAAAATCCCTTCTGCCTTCGCCAAAAGAGTTTCCCTTACTCTCTCCTTCAGACCGTCATCCCACTCCCTCAATGCATTTACTCTGTAATTGATAAAGGTTTCCACGTCCCCTTTTACAGAATCGTTCCCATCGAGGTTGATTTCCATATGTCGAGAAATATTATTCGAAACTTCGGGTACAACACGACTGGAGAGGAATATTTTAACCCCCGGGATGTCCGCAAGTCCCACGATCCTTGTGATCAAGTCCTTACATAAGGTCGGCTTGAGCCCATCTATGCCGTCGATGAGAATGAATATGGGATTTGTATGGCAGTCCTCGATCGCTTTTCTTAGAACCTTCCATAAAGAACTTGAGTTGGTGAAAAATCGATCCCCCTGCGTTTCGAGTTCAGCTTTGCAGCCGTCGAAAAGGCTCCCGTCCTGCTGCAGAATGCCATACAATAAGTCACTGGCTACCTTAGCAAGTCTAGGTTGTCGTGCCTGAGGATTATCAGCAGATATCTCCTCGGTAGGAATCTCGGGCGAGACAAAGTGGAAAACCAGTTTGGCTCTTCCTAGATGACGATTGGGTCCTCTGAGAAGTTCGGCGGCAATCCTCTTGGCTAACATAGTCTTTCCTGTTCCTGGGCCACCGCAAAGCCAGAGAATCCTGGATTCACTACTCTCCCCCCACTCCTTATATTCAGCTCTTTCGAAAATCCATTTTCCAGTGTCAGCCTCTGGTTGTTTGTACTCGTCGCAGAGGTGGTCCGGGTCAATTCCCGGTGATGATGTCCCCCACCCATTGCTTGTGATCAGCTCTTTAAAGGTCCCTACACAAATTCTTAGCCATCAGTTTCAAACGAAGATTGGCGATGGGAAGCTGCATACTAGGGACATATTTAGGTACTCGTATACCATGATTATTTATGATAGTTGTTGTATTGAAACTGTTGACATTGTGTGAGAAATGCCCGCCAATTGGGGTTTGGCTTTTGCTTGCTTCCGAACTGATGTCCATTAGCCGATCTATACCCATATGTGAAAAAATCATGCAGTGCTATACGTTACGCCCATCTCCCCAAAAGCGTTCACTAACCGAGACGTCTTCTAAGGTCCTCTAGAATTGGGTATGCGAGTTCCCACCTCGACTCGTCCACGAAGTAGACAACGGAAATATTCGAGTATCGAAGAGGGATGGGGGGTGTGATACACTTCCGGGAGAAGAAACAGAACTTACCATGCCATAAGTACTAAATAGAAGATAAATATGCTTGGGCGTCAGAATCCCCCTTGTCCGCTACAGGACGGAAAACACCGCAAACTCACCCCTCAGCTGAGACGAAACAAAAGGAATATGCATACCACCTTCCCAAGAGATTCAGCTACACTGGTTTTCTGTACAACCTCAGAGACCATTTATATTCTCTACGAGCTTCACACTATACGGCAAATTTGGTGGGAAAAGCACAATCGGTAGCTTTAAAATCCGGGACTCCCGCTACGTACCTAGGATACAAGCAAGGATCCAAGGACCCTCGGTCATGCACCATCTGCCAAAAGAAGCAGGAGATTGCAACAATTGAACCCCCGTTAGAGAATCAGCTCTCAAGTGTTCTGTAGTCCGAGGTGAGGGTGAACTGGAGAAATTACGCCAGGGTACATTGAGTACTACTCTCTGAAATCTCAGACCGTGCAGTTAATTTACCGCAAAAACCACCCATGTAAGATTTTCCGAGTTCGTATGATGCCGGTATATGTGCTCGTACATCTGTTTTAAATCAAATTAATTCACGAGATGTTGGGTTTTTGTATCACACTCCTCCTCAAATTCGGGGTCCCGATGCCATCTCTCGCTTCTTTAGCCTGCAAGGTAAGGATCACGGATGAGGCGTTTTTTCGGGTATGACGAAGTGGGGCTTAATCCCTGTCCTGCAGATCTCCCTCCCCCCACATGCACGGCATCCCAGGCCACCCGGACACCCCTCTCACCCGGACCGCTGAACCTGAATAGGAAACCTTCAAGTGGTTGACTTGGATGAACCGTGGATATCGCGCTAGACACTGCTCGTTTACCCACACAAAACCCCCCAATCAGTATCTGTCCGGGCACCCTTGGGAGAAGGGAGGAAGTCTGCGAGTGAGCTTCCATGACCCTGTTTTTACATGGCCATGCGCAGTAGCATGTGATGCTTAGCACCAACCCAAACATCGGCACTTTTCTAAGTGAAAGGTAAGTGACCAGGAGACGGCTCTTAGATTCTGCAGACACTCCCTTCTACCTATTTCGCCAAAATATTCTACGGGCGATGGATGCTGCATGGGAGTCTGAATCAACTACACTCGAATATCATAGTCACGTTATGCTGGTAAGAAAATCTCACAACAGCCTCAATTAAGCTGACTAACAGTCACCCCAGGGAAATTTTTAAAAGTGAGAAATTTTATTTCCGGTACTTGAATGCATGCTAATGACCCCCAGTGAACCAACTATGACCCTGTACCTCTTCCGGTAGCCCACAGAGCCAACTGTGTGCGACCAAATTCTTGGTTGTTCCCACCCCCCCCCCACAAAAAAACAGATTTGAGATCTAGTGGAGATATCGCTGATAGAAAGCCCCACCGTTATCATTAAAACCCAATTTGCTTTGTTAGCACCACCCCCTCCGAAGTTTATCACATGCCTTCACCGATTCTCCCTAATACCCGCCTAGCAACGATAATTTTCAAGAGTGGCCCCGCTCCGATTTGAAAAAGAGTTTTCCTAGTAGCAAGTTTTGTGTAAGTTTTGTATACACACAAAAGCCCTTCAGTCCCAATAAAATTGTACGGTTTTTTTCCAATCCACTGACTGAATATTACTACACAGGCACCGGCAGTGCAGTGCCCGACGTACTAGTAGTGTTGAATGCAAACTCTTGGCATTGAGGAATCCCTTCGTATGAATACTGGTTCCAGGCATGACAAATCCATACCCTAACCAACCCAAGATACCCAACAGTGGTAAAAATTGGAGAGAATGCATCGTAGCAAGCATAACACGACACCTCTCACCAGTATTTAAGTTTTCGGTCTCACACAGCCCATGCTTCCCTAGGTTTCTGCGGTTGCAAAATTTCCACCCATGGTATGTTCATTAAGCAAACTGAAAAAAGCTCTATGGACTCCAATCTCCTTCGTTTGTTGGGTTACTCAATGCCTAGACTTCGAATCTCATGGATCCCAATCTCTAAACATTCAAACAAGCCTTGGATTTAAGCCCGGATAGCTGAAGCACCACGCTTAAGATCTTCTGTAAATACTGCAAGTTCAATTTGTCGGCGAGAGGGGCTATAGGGTCGCAGGGAAGTAGACAATAGACTAAGAGAAATTAACGTGGAACTTGGGCACTTTGTAGGAATGATATGAAATGTAACTTCCACAGCTCGCGTTTTGTTCATTAGCTAAAACCAAACTAACGATAAAGAGAGGTGTATAAGTAAAACACAAATACTAAATACTAATCCTTGCATGGAGCACAACACCTATCTCTGTCTTTCCCCACATGCCCTCATTCCTTCGCACACCCCTGTCAGAACAAAGGAAATACATGTCGATCTAATCTATTTTTCAACAAGCTGCCGTATCCGAACCATCTGCACATCTCCTGAACGATCCGTCACACTCTCCGCAACAAAAGCCAAGCACATCCGTCCAACACAATTTATCCCTCCCAAGAGATTTACAAAGCGTGTTTTGAAAATATACTGTAGATTCGGGGAGGAATCAGGCTAATTTTAGGTTTCCATGGAACTTACATAACTAGGCGCGAGGCTAACTGTAGCAATATCTTAAAACTAGCCTTCCGATCTAGAAGTGAAGCTTCACATCACTACTAGATTAGAAATAATTAACTGGTGAATAAGCAACTTTGAAGGGAACAGTGTTTCCTTGTTGTGCCTGGAACTATAATATGCATTTTTCAGAATTGTGGGCATGGCGCGAATAGCTGGCATTTGAGGCGTTTGATCTGCTAAAATTGGTAGATGGGGCACCTTACGGTTGGAAAGTGCGCTGGGAGGTACATAGTGAGAGGCACTGTACGATCGTACTGCCTATAATCTCATATATGGTGACGATAGCACACAGTCAGCTGGCTAAGCAACCTATACTTCTTACGCAAACTCATCGCAAGACCTAGGTCTCTTTTACGTTAACTCCCACCTAGGTCTTTCTGCGCAAACTCTCTATTGAGGGGTCTCCTCCAGGACCCTTTGCATTGATTCCAGTTGCCAGCACTGCAAATATGCAAATACCGGTGTCGGGGGTCTTTCCAGCTTCCCCTATTGGGGATGGTGTGTCGACTGAGCCGTATCAGAGTGTGTAATTGTGACCCTTCTGACAAACTGGAGGATAAATAGCGGGAGAGTTGATTTGATGATATATTGCCTAACTGGATAGACAAGGAAGGGATAAAAGCGAGAAGGCTGGGCCCAATTGGAATAGAAAGGAAACGTGTCTATTGGTTCAATAACTTTATTCAATTGGCTGTTGCCTAGGCTGGGTTGTCCGTTGTGTAACTAAGAAAACATGAAGGATGGCTTTTGTACAGAAATTGTGTATACCAAGCTATCCACCAGTGTGGGGTCCGCAGGCTGCCGGAAACCACCGTACGACAGCTAAAACTACCCGATAAAGTGTAACATAGCCCATATCTGTGCTCCCTCCAGTTCGGCCCTCGCTCCGGACCTAACAGTGTCCGCAGCCGCCCTCCTAGCAGGATGCGCCGCATCCACAATACACCTCTCACACACCCAATCTAACAATCACTATATTCATGCTGCTCACCTCCCTAGCCTTGATTTATATGTTCCTCTACTACCCCATCCTATGGCTTGAGCTCCCCTCCCTAACTTAACACTTCCTGGGGCCTACCAATACTGGCTTCTTCACTAGTAGCTGCGCCAGTCTAAAAAATGCTGTATAGAGCCCCGCAAGCCAATGAATGAGTGCGCATGATTCCGACAAGAGGATCGCTGCGGCGCCCGGGGACTTTTAACATCCCGCCGATGCTCCTCACAATGCCGGAGGTGCTGAATGGAGCGCTACATACAAGGTACTACAACTTCATCCAAATCACCACTGGTAACAAATGACATCAGCAACGTTCCCGGAAAGAAGGGGCTGCTGTTCGCGGAGGGTCCTGGACACAAGGTACGGAGGGGATTGACTTTTTCGCATACGCAAATTAACGGGTTGTTGCCCGGGTTTTGATCTGGGGCAGTGGAAATACCCGAGAAAGCGGCATGGGCGGCGCACGCTCCCCGGAGCGGCGCCAGCGGTGACGTGGAGGGCGAGGGAGGTGGGTGGAGATGGGGGAGTGGTGTCCACCGGTGACACTAGATATAACCAGCTCTTCCGGCTTCGGCTATGAAATTTGTGCCCTGGAGAGTACTTTTCTAAGCGGGAGTAGTAATTCCGAAGGAAAAGCCTGGCTTCGAGTTAGTAGACGAATTCAAGTAACACCCAAGAGGTATCCGAACACTGAAATCAGCGGAATATATGGGTAATCATCTATCCGGATATATGAGCGCCCTTACTAATTGGCTCTCGAATGATCAGGTACAGTGCACCTTGCCCGAGTCCGTTATCCGTACAATGCAATTTTCAACATGAGTAGCCTATCCCGGGTCGTGGCAATCCTATCTGTGATAATTCGCTCTCCCTTTTTGCAGTTCCTCCCCTCCGGCTAAAGTCAACCCGCCGCATCGCACACATAGCACCGACTACCGGAAGTGTAACCGCGCGCAAACCATTGACGTCAAAAAAAACTGCCCTAGTTACCTGTATCGAAAACTTTGAATCTAAACACATCCTATTTGTAGTGCTAAATTGAAGGAGAGAACACCTGCACGGGCTCGGACGGGGGTCTGGTATGGGCGACTGAATAGTGATCTTCCTAGCAACAGAGCACGAAGCCATCACTGCATCAGTGATATAGGTGGTGCGGTCTGGTCTTTATCCCAGCCAGAAAACGGACACATTCAATCCCACACCCGTGCCAAGATCCACACTACATTCCCTCCCAGCCTACGGGCGACCATAATATGCGACCAGATCTCCAACCTGACCTATATAAATAGGCTCTCCCCTACCCGTTCGCGGTGGACAAGAGCGTGGCACTATAAGGCGCCAACGCGGAGGGGCTCAGGCACGAGCAGTGGGCTGGGGGAGGGGAGGGGCACTCGCTGTCGGGAGGAATTATGGGTTTCTCATATTTCCCGGGTGGGCTTAGGGGGTGTATTTGGAATGTGTTTGCCAAGGTGGAGTTCAAGTGTCTGTTTGCGACCGCGATTGGTAGGTTACGTTTGAGTAGGACGGGAATAGGGAGGTGGTTGTCAAGGTGGGGCTCTCGGCAAACCCTCAGAAGGTTACTCGCTTCGGTTAGGGAGGTATTTTGGGGGTGAATATTTTGCTTATTTCGTGAATGTTGCTTGATATCAAGGGCGGTGGAAGGATGGAAGGAATGTTCGGGATCATGGACGGTCACTCGGCACTTCCGACATCAAGTAACTGGTGGTAAAGCTATGATAGACTACCCTACCATCTCTGCGCTCGGGTAAACTAAACAGGATATCAACGCAGGGTGTAATATGACCAGAAAGGCGTTTCGCTAAAGACTGAAAAATAATAATAATATGAAATAAAGCAGTTCACGACATCCCCCTCAACCCCCGCACAGCCACCTCGAAAACCTCGTCCACAGACCCCTTTCAGGCTTCTTCGTAATCCTACCCTTATCCGCCTTCCTAGTCTTCTTCCCGGTATTCTTGGTCTTCTTAGCCCCTCCCCTAGTCCTCTCCCTGGCCCCCTCCCTGGCCCTCTCCCTGGCCCCCTCCCTGGCCCTCTCCCTAGTCCTCTCCCTAGTCCTCTCCCTGGTCCTCTTCCCGGTCCTCTTCCGCTTCGCCTTCCCTTTGGTCTCTTTCCTGGAGCGTGTCAAAATACGCAAACTATCTCCTCTCCCCAACCTTTCCCCCAACTCCAATGCTGTTAACTGGGCATTGTTCTTAATGGCTGGATTCGCGCCTTGCCTGACAAGAAGCTTGACTATGCTTGGGTGATCAAATTGGAAAGCGAGGTGAAGCGGGGTGTTGCCGAGACTGTTTTTCTTGTTGATTTCATTACTGTATGTCCTGTACCTTGCGAGCTTTTCCACCAGACCCTTTAGCATGGGCAAATGGCCGGAACTAGCCGCTTCGTGGAGTGGTGTGTTGCCGTCTTGATCCGGTGCTGTGAGGAAGGATGGCTCGCTCTTGTCGATCAAGATCTTGTATGTTCCGGACATGAGCTTGGCTGCTAGGTGTAATGGTGACTGATTGCTGTTCGTCCCCTCTGTGAAATGTGAAAGGGCTTGCTCTACAAGGGGCGTGAGCCCTAGACAGACTGCGATGTGCAATTGAGTCTGCTTCCCCGCTAAAATCTCCATTTTCGGATCTCCACACAGCTCAATCCAGGGTTTTCGTATGACGTCACTGGTTTCGAAGAACTGATGCTGCAGCCAGTTCCGATTGTCCTTTGAAAGCTCGAGGCTCCTGCGGGCATGAATGAACCAGGATTCTGCTGCATATCTGAGGCATGGCCGCACGACCGCGGCTTCTCGTGGGTCCTTCTGCGCCACTTCCCATGGAGCCTCTCCTGGCCCCTCTTCCCGGTGATCTCGCCTTGAACTTGAGTCCAGGGATCCATCGTGAGGTCCACTGTGATTTCCCTTTTGGAATTTCTCTGGGTCTGCGAATGCACGGTGAAGGTATCGGAAGCACCCCCAAGAAATTGTGAGGTCTGCGTCGCTTTTGGAGAGCACCGGGAGACCGACATTGCCGGTTTCGGAGAAAAGGTATTCTCTTGCGGTATGGTGGACAATGGATACAGTTGTGGCGGTAGCGCGGAGAAATCCTAGAGAGGACTGGACATATTTCTTGATTTCAGACTCTCTTCTCAGCCGAATTTTGCCGCTAGTCCGCCGAGAAGGGGGCTGTTTAGCTTTTGCTTTTTCCTCTATCCATACCAAGATATAGCTCAATTCGCTAAATGTAAGTGGGCGCAAAGCAAGTGCCACACTGTGGATCATGCTCAGAACTCTCAATTGTTTCCGCGAACCGAGAGCGTCTAACATTTCTCGGTATAGTTCCTCAAGCTCTGACGGGAGTTCATCTAGAATCTTTTTAAAATCAGGGCCCGAGCTGAGGTGTGTCAGCTTTTCAATCGCTAACGACACCCAGAGGAAGGTGCCTTCCGACTTAGCCAAAAGGGCTTTCATTGCTCTCTTCCTCAGATGGGCATCCCAACCCCACGCATTCACTCGATCTCTAATAAAAGCCTCCACATCCTCTTTAACAAAACTGTTGGTGTCAAGGTTGATCTTGGTGTATCCGAGAGAGCCACTGGGGAGGTTATTCGCGATGTGGGGTACATTTCGGCTGGAGAAGAATATTTTGATTGTGCGGATCTCCATGAGCCCCAGAATTCTTTCCATCAATTCCCTGTGTGACTTCCCCTCGAGACCATCTACACCATCTATGAGAACGTATACGGGGCCTCTCCGGCAATCCTGGATCGCCTTTCTTAGAACCTTCCATAAAGAGCATGGGTTGGTGAAAAATCTATCTCCTTGCTTCTCAAGTTCGGCCCTGCAGCCATTAAAAAGCTTGCTATCCTGCTGGAGAATGCCGTATAGTAGGTCGCTGGCTACTTTAGCAAGGGTGCGTTGTGACGACCCGACCACATCAGCCGGGTTTTGATGGGCGGGGAGTTCGGGCGAGACGAAGTGGAAGACCAATTTAACCCCGTGAGGAGGATCGCCGTGTTCATTGAGAAATTCGGCGGCAACCCGCTTCGTCAACATAGTCTTCCCTGTTCCAGGACCACCGCAAAGCCAAAGAAGCTTGGATTCCCTACTCTCCCGCCATGCCCTATACCCATCATCTTGGAAAATCCATTTTCCAGTGTCGTCCTGAGGCAGGTTATACTTGTCGCGGAGGTGTTCTAGGTCAATCTCCGGTGGTGGCACCCCCCACCCGCTGCGCCTCATCAGCTCTTCAAAGGTTGCTACACAAAGATTCTTAGGAATATGTTCAAACGAAGATTGACCATGAAAGATTGCATACCAGGAACATGCGGAGGTACTTGCACACCATAATTATTTATAATATTTGTATTGAAGCTGCTGCTATTGCCTGAGTAGTACTCGCCGATTCGGCTTTGGATAGCGCTAGACACTTCCGATCTGATGCCCATTAGCCGATTTAGACCCATAGAAAAAACCCATCTAGTGCCATACGTAATTTCCATCTCCTTGAAAGTGTTTATCTCCTAAGCCTTCTCCACACCAGGTGCGTGAGTTGCCGCATCAACCCTCGTAGGCAGCAGATTACAGAAAATTTCGAGTGTGCCGGAGAGATAGAAGGAGGGAGAGATACAGTTCTGAGAGAAGAAACAGTAGCAACCATGCCATAAGTACTCGGATGTAAGGGTATTTCAGGCGGGGTAGCACAAGCCAGTTCTCCGTTTGGAAAGTGCCCGACTTCTTGCCGACACCAGATAATTCTCACCAGATATCACACAAACTCCCTAATCCGGTTCAGTCGCAATACAAATGTAATGGAGGTGCGCCCGACTTTTGTCAACCTCCGTGCACTGAATAAAAGATAAATGCGCTAGGGCGTCGGGATCTCCCTTGTCCGTCACGGGACGGGAAAACACCGCAAACTCAGCCCTCACTTGAGACGAAACGAAAGGAATGCGCACAGAACCTTTCCACGATCTGCAGCTACAAGTACTCGTACAGTGGTGTCCTGTACGACATCCGAATGAGTTCAGACCGTATTCTTGGAATTCCCACACTCTACTGAAACCCTCACAAAAGCATACTGACTCAGCTTACAAACCTAAAGCTCCAGCTACGCATCCTAGATGTGGGGCAGGGGTATTGAGAGCCTGGAGGATGCATCGTTCGCCAAAGAAGCAGGAGGCTACAACGATTGAACCCCTCCAGAGAGGTAACCCTCACAGCGTATTCTGGAGACAAAGCTGAGCCTAAACTAGAGATATTACACCAGCGGACGCTGAGTACTGCTCTGAAATCACAGACTACCGGTCTACAGTTGATCTAACGCGGGGTCAGGTAGGTTTTGCTTGCATAGCGAGCCTATTATGACCCAGATATGAGTGGTCGCACATCTGTCCCAAAAAAAATTAACTCACGAGATATTGGGTTTTTGTATCACACCCTCCTCAAATTCGGACTTCCGATTGCCATATCTCGCTTGTTCAACCTGCATTGTCTGAATTGTGGGCGCAGCATTCCCCCGGATGTGACGAAGTGGGGCCTAAGCTCTGTGCCGCAGATCTTCCCTGACATGCAAGCGAGCTTCCATGACCCCTGTGATATATGGCCGTGCGCAGAAGCATGTGATTCTTGGCACCATCTCAAACCCTAGATTCTGCATCCACACTTTGCTGCCTATTCCGCCAAAAACCTCCACCCGCGATGCACGCTCTATGGGGGACTCAATTAACCACACTCGCATATCCTAACCGCGTTATGTTTGCCAGTATAACAACCTCGATCAAGTTGACCAACAGCCACCCCAGACAAGCTTCCTAAAGTGAGAAATTTTATCCCCGGCACTTGAATCCCTATTGATTATCCCCAGTGAAGCAACTATGAGTCTACCTCTTCCAGTGTGCGTAAGAGACTAGCTAGCTCCCCGACCGGCAAGACATTGAAAATTCAGTGCCAACCCTGTTCGTTTTTGAGACAGCGGTTAATAAGCGAATTTTTGTTAATGACCGAAATTTCGTATGTAGATGTTTAGACATCAGAATAGAGCTAATACCCGCCCCATGACGACACTTGCGCCGAGGTCACTGAAAAATACTGAGGCTGGGATTGTCCACACCCCCCTGGTCATTTATGTCTCAAACACAGACAGGGGTGGCGCGGAATTCTCAATATCGTGTCGGCCCAGGAGATAATACACAAAACCAAAACTGCAGGGATAGTGCCCTCAGCCAGCCCAAAAAAATAAATGTGATAAAGGCATCGCTGATAGGGTGCATGGCTGTTATCATTAAAAAGCTTTGAGTCTTCCGGCACCAATTTGTGAGAAAAAATAAGTTTTTCGAGCGGCAAGTTTTGATGTCAGTTTTGTGCGGCACCAACGCCTTTCAGTCCTAAAAAACTTGGACAAATGTCTTTCAATTCCGGGGCTAGATGTCCCTACTCAGGCACCGGTAGTGGTGGGGTAGTTTTGCTCGACTTGCGGCCAGGGCTGAAGGCGAACTCCGGGCATTTGAGGAATCCCTTCGTATCGGCTCCAGGCACAGCAAATCTACATCCAACAAACCCCCAATACCGCTCAGGGCCTGTTCGGATGTTCACTCTCTCGAGATTGCTGCGTCCCTGAAATATTTGAGATTTGATGTTAACCTTTGGGGGTAAAAATCCCAGAGACTCCACCGTAGCAAGCACAACACAAAACTTTTCGTCTGGATTTAAGTCTTCGGCTGCATACAATACATATCACCTTAGGCTTTTGTTATTATGAGATTTCCACCAATGATGTTTTATTAAGCACAGCTAAAAAGGATCTATGAGGCTCTAATCCCCCTCGTTTATTGTTCGGTAATGCCTAGATTTCAAATCTCATGAATTCTAATCTCTGGACATACAGACATGTTATCACTTCGAACCAGTATAGCTTAATAGTTGCAATTAGGATCTTCCACAAATACGTTCAATCTATCACCCCCTAGAGGTGCTTTTGAAAATATAGATTCGGGGGGGAGCTAGGCTGATTTTAAGTTTTCATGGAGCTAGCACAATAGGCATGAGGCTAACTATAGGAATATCTTGAAATCACTACCGTATTCCAACCGAGAAGTAAAGGCGCATATCACAACTAGAAAATGACTAGCTGCTGAATAAGTAACTTCGAATTAAAACGGTGTTGATTTACAGTGCTTAGAATTATGAGTTTTTAGGAACTACAGGTATGGTGCGAATACCTGGGGCATCTTGCGGTTGGAAAGTGCGCTAGTGGATAGTGAGCGGGACTTAGCCGATGAGGTATTCCCCCAGCATCGCATCACATCCCTTGGAACTCTTTTTCATACCCACCCCTCTGCCCAGCGAAGGAGAAAAATCTATCTATCACCCACCTGCGTTGAACACTGTTGCCCCCTCCAGTTTGGCCCTTTGTCCAGGTCTGGCGATGTTCATAACCAGCATCCTAGCAGGATGCGCCGTATCCACGATACTCCTCACCTGCCACACCCACTTTAGCACAATCACCAAATCCCCGCTATTAACCTCCCTGGTCTTAACCTGTAGGCTCCTTTACCGTCTCATCCTCTCGCCTAAGTTCCTCTCCCTAAAGCGAGACATCCCCCGGCTTGCCAGCCTTCCCATGACGGACCCCACCCTCTAGATGCACACGATTCTGAACAGCCAACCGCCATGATCTTCAACATCGAGCGGGTGTTCCCAAGAACGCCGGGGTGTCGAGGGAAGCGCCGCACATGGGTGGGTACAGCTCCATCATCCGTCGCTGCTGGTAACGGACGGGATGGGCAATATTCTCGGGAAGAACTGGCTGCTGTTCGTGGTGGGTGAGGTGTACAGGACGCAGAGGGGGCTGCTGCTGCCGGCTTTCTCGCACGCGCATATTAAGGGGCTGGTTCCCGGGGTTTGACCTGGGGGGGGCGGAAGTCACAGAGAAAGAGGCGGGTTGGTTCGAAGCGGTGCTGGAGGTGGCGAGGAGGGTGGTTTTGGTGGAGACGGGGAAGTGATACTCATTGGAGCCGCTGGATATAAGCGGCTCTTCATGCGTTGGCCCTGAACCCCGGCTGGAGAGTGCTTATATAAGCCGCTGCAGCACTCCCGAAGAAAAAAGTGCGGCTCCAGGTTAGCAGATCCATACACTACGAGTACAATTTTCATCATTGGTAGTCCATCCTGGACTGTGGCGACCCTATCCATGACGTTTCCCTCCCGTTTCGTGCACTTCCTCCTGCTAAAGTCAATCCGCCGCGAGATTATGCCTTAGTTTCGCTTTAGCTCCAATCCGACTTTCACCAGATTATACGGTAGTATACAACCGGGTATAGCAGTTCCTCCTCTCCGCTTCATAATGAGTGACAAAGAAGACTAGTAATAGATCAACGGGATAGGAAAGGTACAAAGGAAATGTTGAGAAATGTGTTGAGAAATGATCCTCCGGGCGGAGGTATGAGAGATTTGCTTAAGGCTTCCTACTCACTATTGCGTATGAGAGGGCGTGCGCGGAAGTGTGTATTCTACATCATGGGTTGCGTTATCAAGATAGGGTATACTTATACCGTTCATGTTCCACTTAGCTAGCTAGAGAACTTAATCAACAATCTTCCGCTGCACAACAAAAACGTCCACTTATTGACAGGAAACATGTCTCAGCACCGAGTGATTGCCGGTGATTGGCAACAGTGCCGAGATCCACACTACATTCCCCTCTGGCCTACCGACAACCGTCGCATACGACCAGATATCCAGCCTGAAATATATCCCCTACTTTGCGTTTAAGGTGCTCTATCTATACCCTCTATTAGTGTGATCCTGCGCGTAGCGGCCCAGGATATGAGTCCGAATGGGGCGTTAGTGCCGAAGGGCACATCCGCCGCGCTCTCCTCTTTCGCCGTAAACAGAAGCAGGGCTGTGGGGCGCCGCCCTCGAGGGGCTCGGGGCCGAGCGGTGAGCAGGTGGGGAGGATGGGGCAGCCGCTGTCGAGAGCAATTTGGGAATGCGCTTGCCAAGGTAGGGTTTAGGTGTCTCTTTGCGGTCGTGATTGGGGGGTTTCATTTTGAGCAGGACGGGAAGAGGGAGGTGGTTGTTAAAGCGGGCTCACGGCGGAACCCCAAGAGGTATACTCGTTTCGGTTAGGGAAGGGGTTTGGATGTTAAATTTTCATTCATTCGCAAATGTTATTAATTACTAAGGGGCGAAGGGTGGAAGGAAGGGTGGAAGGGAGAGCGGAAGGAATGCATGGAATCATGTTCTGTCACTCGAGAATTTCTGGGCTATTATTTGGCTGGTTATAAAGCTATCACAGACAGCTTTACTATCACTGCACTCAGATAAACTGAACGGAACATTATCGCAGAGGTGCAATGCGACTAGAAGGGCATTTCGCTAAAGACTAAGGAAATAAAATAGCAGAATAAAATAGTCAGAAAACCCATCAAACGAGTGAAAAAAGCTTAAGGATTGGATCATGATACGCTGCCGCCCCAGCACAATGAACGAACCAACAAAAGGAGAGTGGTCACCCCAACTCGAAATCTTGTAACACAGCTGACAACCAACCCAACTAGCTATCCCATAAATTGACAATATACAGCCAATAAACCGAGCTTAACTAATCCCGGCAGCCAACGGAACAAATAAGCAAACGCAGCCCCTCAAAAGACAGTGAAGGCATCGCCCCGCGAGAGCCACCACCCAAGCACCAGAGCAGTCGCCTCTTAAAACTAGAGAAAACCCGTCGTAGAATTACAATCCATGATGCATAACGAACGAAACCAACTCACGGCACCAGCTGGGACTGTAATATTAAAAGATTATAACGATAGGTCGTGGGCTAGGGGGGAGGCTCACCCAGTTCCTACCGTACAGCCAGTTCACTGTAGCCTTTCCTTCTTCATGATTGGCTACGTATTCATCATCACAAAGAGCACGATGGGAAAGAAAACGACCGCCCAAACACACAACAACACGTCACTTGCCTCCCCTCTTTCTCTAAGGCGGATCGTTTCCATAGCCACCTGCACACTAACCAAACAATCGTCTCTCTCGAGCCTTTCCCCTAATCCTAATGCTGTCACCCCGGCCTTGTTCTTGACTGTCTGATCCGCGCCGTTCCCGATTAGAACCCCTACACCATCTGGATGATCGAATTGAATAGCGAGGTGAAGCGGGGTATTTCCAGAGCGGTTTTCCATGTTGATTTCATTCCTATATTCCTTGTACTTTGCGAACTTTTTCACTAGGCCCTCCAGCATAGACGAATGGCCAGAGATGGCCGCTTGGTGTAGCGGTGTGTTGCCATCTCGATCAGGCGCCGCGAGAAGGGATAATGGGCTCCTGGCAATCAAGATCTTGTATGCACCGGACATGAATTTGGCGGCCAAGTGTAGTGCTGACCGATTGGCCGTAGCCTCCTTTGTTGTTTCTGAGAGGGCCTTTTCTACTAGGGGCATGAGCTCCAGACAGACAGCGATGTCTAGTGGTTTCTGCTCCCCCACCAAAATTTCCATTTTCGGATCCCCGCAAAGCTTGGTCCAGGGTTCTCGTATAACATCGCTAGTTGCGAAGAACTGATACTGCAACCAGTTATGGGCAGGGTCGTCGTAGAATTTGTCCCCCAAAATTTCGATACTCCGGCGGGCATGGATGAGCCAGGATTCTGCTGCATATCTGAGATATGGAAACTTGGCTACAGCCTCCTGTGGGTTCCCCCGTGCCACTCGCCCCGAACTTGGGTCTCGGGGACCATTGTTATGTCCGCTAAGGTGCCCCTTTGGGAACTCTTCTGGGTCTCCGAATGCATGGTGAAGGTACCGGAAACACTCCCAGGAAACAACGCGATCTTCCTGGCTTTTAGAAAGCACCGGGGGGTTGCCCTTGCTACACTCATCGAAAACGGATTTTTATTGCGGTATGATGAACAATGGATACAGTCGTGGTGGTAGCTCTAAGAATCCCCAAAGAGGACCTGACATAGCTCTTGATTTCTTCCTCAGTCCACGGCTGAATTTCGCTACCTGTTCCCGAGCAAGAGGGTTGTCGTTCACCCCTTGCTCTGACGCATAGGATATGACTGAGTTCGCCAAATGTAAGCGGGCGCAAGGCGAGTGCCACATTCCGGATTATGTCCAGAACTCCTTGTCCCCCGCGCGACAATATGGTGCCTAAAATCTCTCTGTATACCTTTTCAAGCTCTGGTGGGAGTTTCTCTAAAATTTCTTCAAAACCGGGGCCTAAACCCATCTCTTTTAGATTTTCAATTGCCAACGATACCCAGAGGAAGGTGCCTTCCGACTTCGCCAAAAGAGCTTTCTTTGCCCTCTCCTGCAAGTTAACACCCCATCCCCATGCATTTACCCTATTCCCGATAAAGGTTTCCACATCCTTTCTTACCAAGCTACTGGTATCAAGGCTGATCTCAGCGCATTCGTGGGGGCTACCGAGGAGATTGTTTGCGATGTAGGGTACATTCCTACCTGAGAAAGAGATTTTGACAGTGGGGATTTCCATAAGTCCCAGAATCCTACTAATCAATTTTTCGTTTGACTTCCCCTGGAGCCTATCTACGCCGTCTATAAGGACATATAGAGGGTCTGTCTTGCAATCCTGAATCGCCTTCCTTAGGACCTTCCATAAAGAACACGGGTTGGTGAAGAATCCTTCTCCTTGTTTTTCAATTTCAGCCTTGCAGCCATCGAAAAGCTTCGTATCCTGCTGGAGAATGTTGTATAGTAGGTCGCTGGCTACTTTGGCAAGCTTGCGTTGTGATAACTCGCCCCTATCGGCAGAATTTGGGTGGGTGGGAAGCTCGGGTGAAATGAAGTTAAAAACCAATTTCATCCCTCCTTGAGGATCCTCAGGTCCCATGAGGAATTTTGCAGCAACGCGCTTGGCTAACATAGTCTTTCCTGTTCCGGGGCCGCCTGAGAGCCAAAGGATCCTGCATTCACTGCTCTCCAGCCACCTCTTATACCCATCTCCTTCGAAGATCCATTCTCCAGTGTCGGTGTCGGGCAGATTATCCTTGTGGCGGAGGTGGTCTTGGTCGGTTTCGGGTGGTGACACCCGCCAGCCAGTGCGTTTCATGAGATCTTCGAAGGTTGCTACACAAATTCTTAGCAATAGGTTTCAAACGAAGATTGGCAATGAAAGGTTGCACACCAGGAACTTGCGAAGGTACTTCCATACCATAATAATTACGTATGGTACTTCCGAACACATTGTGGTTGCCGTGATTACCTGAGTAGTTCCTGGAGGATTTTTGGACGGCCGGGCGACTTGGGGCGGTAGTCGGGTCACCCCGGGGGGCCGGGTAATCAACGTCCTCAAATATCTTAGAGCTGGTCTCCTATTAGCCTATCTGGACCCATATAAAAAAAGGGTTCGTTCTATACAATGTGTCCATCTTCCCACAGGTGTTTGCCCACCAAGAGGCCTTTGAGCCCTTTGAAATTAGATGTGCGAGTCGTTGCCTCAACTTGTTCAGGTAGTAGAAAATGGAAATATTCTAGTATGGTAGGGGAAGGAATTCAATTTCCAAAGAAGGGGTAGAAGCAACCATATTAATACTGTGAGTACCTGAAAATAAGATAAATGCGCTGGGATGCTGGAATTCCCTTTCGTAACTGCGGGGGGAGAAAACAAGGCAAACTTTGCCCTCAGTTTCGGTAAAAATGGGGGGGGGATATCCACAACTCCCTTCTAAGAGACAGCGATTACTCTACACGGTGCGACACCCTAACCCACTTATCATGCATCTAAATCTTTACCCTGTAGAGAGACTTTGGTGGGAAAAGCACAGCGATACAATCACCTTACAAACCGGAAACTCCTGTAAGCAGTTGGGATACGGACAAGGATACGGATGTTTTGAAGCATGCAACATCGTCTAAAAGAAGTAGGAGATTACAGCAGTTGAGCCCCTCAAAGGAACAATCCTCACAGAGCGTTCGGGAGACCAAGCTAAGCCTGAACTGGAGAAAATATACCAGCATACGTTGGGGTACTGCTTCTTAATTGCAAACCATGCAGTTGATCTGCCGCAAAGCCTGTGCATGTAGGGTTGGGCTGCATAGCGAGTTTTCCGAGCTTATATTCTAATGCCGATATATGTGCTCGTACGACCATTTCAAAGCAAATTAATTTACTAGATATTTGGTCTTATATCACACTTTGCCTCGAATTTGGACCTCCGATTCAATGCCGGTATCTCGCTCCTTTCAGCCTGAAGGGTGAGGATCAGGGATGAGGGGGTTTCCCCAGATGTCACGAAGCGGGGCTCAATCTATCGTAGATCTCTCGCGACCCGCGAGCGAGCTTCCATGACCCCGCTAATTTATGACCGTGCGCAGCAGCATGCGATTACTTGGCACCATCTCAGACTGCTGCACCGTTCATAGGAGCGGAAGACAATTGGTTGAGGCAGACCACCCTTAGATTCCGTAAACACTCTTTACCCCCTATTCCTCCAAAAACCTATACAGGCAATGGAAGTTCCGTGCGGGACTTAATCAATCACACTCGTAAATCATAATTCCGTTATGCCTGTAAGGAGATCTTATAATAATCTCGACCCAATCGACCAGCAGTCACTCCAGCAACAATTTCTAAAGTGGGAAAATTTACTCCCGGTGCTCGAATGCATCCTAATCGCCCCGGGCGAACGAACTATGAGCTTCTATCTCCCCCAGTATCCTAAATGGCCTGCTAGAGTTGACAAAAGGGTTTATGGTCATGTATTTCCTTTGGGTCATATATGGAGAGAGTTTGACAAGTTCGGGAAGTGATGGAGTAATTAGGATTTTTTTTGTTGAATCCCATGGAATGATTAGGATTTTGTATTTTTTGTAAAATCCTCTGAGTTTATTTCGTATTTAACTAGAGGAAAAACTTTGGCATGCACCCTAAAGTATGGCCTAGAAAAACCTTAATATAAGGAAAGAAACTCCATCATCATCTTCTTGACAAGTAAACCTGTAGAATCAAAGTCTACACAATAACTATAACAAAAATCATAATTATCAAGTGGTCATTTCCTCTTTGTCTCCATCTGATTCGTTCTCTTTGGGATTCTTAGGGTGGGAAAGGCAATTTGCTGTATGGGCTTCGTGAGGGCCGTTACAATTCACATACCTGAGAACGGTATGGTAGCAGGGGCGGCCGCATATACGACAGATAGCAGTGGGGCAGGTATGGCCCCCAGTAGGATGTGGGGAGGCACACCATCGGCATGAGGCTGGGTTGGTGAATTTGTTGTTATGGTGTCCATAGCCATGGCAGTTGAAGCACTAGCTGTGGGAATTGAAGCGCAACCAGCCTTTAGTCCTATAAGTTGTTGAAAAGGCAGCTAGGAGTTTGCCGACGTAGTCCGATGCCCTGGGGTCCATGATCTTGATCACAACCATAGTGGAGGATTTACCAGCCCTAGCGTAATCAGTCGTGAGCCACCTGGGTTGTTCAGTAAGTGATAGCCTGGTGTTAAAAAAGGTAGTGAGTTCAGTGGCGACTTATGCCAAGGTCTTCAAGATGGGGATTCTGCGTACCAGGATGTGTGACATGGGGGTATCCATGTGAACGCTAACAGTCCATGGTATTAGGTGTAGAAATGTTCCTGCTTTGCTGTTAAGTGAGATGGCTTTAACTGATTCCATGGTGGTGAGGGTGACGGTATTCCCTCGTAGGGAGACTGTCTGTACGTAGGTTGCAGCTAGCGCCTGGTTGATATCATCTCTCAGGTCTAGGGTGTTGGTGTCAAGGGGTTCACTCTCTCGTTTGATGATAAGGTGGCGTTCTCTAGCAGTGAGCCCCTTCTTCGGTTGAGGCCTATTGGTGGTGGACTTTGTTGGGGCTTGAGCAGCCCAAGCAGCCATGGTGGTTTTTTCTCTCCTGCCCTTTCTTTGGAATGATTAGGATGGTTTTGTTATTCTTATAATATCCCCTCGGCCGCTGAGACATTGAGCGCCATTTAAAATGTTAAACACTAGCCTATTTAAGTAACCCGGAATAAATCTACCCGCTCCTCAGCGTTTCCATCATGGACATACCGGTACTGGGAAATGCAGAGTCCCTGCCAGGTTCTGAGCCTGTAAAGATCAGGGGGTTGCGGCCACTGCCACAACCTTAGCATGAGTACTTGCCTACGGTATGCAGTACGGTGCTGGTACACCTCCATACACCTCTACACATCTCCAACTCTCAAGCCCCGCTTAACAATCGGTACCGTCTCGAGCAGCTAGACAGCCATCCATGTAAGACAGCCCTCCATGTAGGACAGCCATCCATGTAAACGGCCTCTTATGCCTTTGATAAGGTTTCTACCAGTAATATCCATTCATTAAGAACAAAAAAAGGATCTATCACACACTGTTCTCTCTCGCTTATTGTTGTATAATGCCCAGATTTCAAATCTTACGAATTATAATCTCTGGGCATCCAAACAGGCCTTGACTTCAAACTAGTACAACCGAACAACCACACTTAAGATCTTCTGTAAATACATTAGGTTTAGCACTCCCCAGGAATTTATGGAGGGGGTTTTGAGAATATAGATTTGGGGAGGAAAAGGGGGGACTAGGCGAATTTTAGGGCTTTATCGGGCTAGCACAATTAGGCATGAGGCCAAGTGGAACAATACCCTGAAATCACCCCTCCCAATCAGGAGGTAAAGAGGCATATCGCTACCAGATCAGAGGATAATCAACTGCTGAATAAGCAACATTGAATTAGGTAGTGATGATTTGTAGTGCTTGGAATGCACTTTTAACTATAGATATGGCGCAAATATATACGTCCTTGGAGGGTTGGTTTGGCTGAAATCGGTGGGTCGGGCATCCTGCAGTTGGAAAGTGTGCTGGGGGGTATATAGTGCAGTGAACAGTACTGTACTAGCCGGGGGGGGGGGGGAGACATTCCCCCAACATGGCATCACATCTATTGGAACTCTTTTTCACACCCATCCCCCCGCCCGCTGAAGAAGAAAAACCTGTCTATTGCCCACCAGCGTTGACCACTGTTGCCCCCTTCAGTTTGGCCCTCTCTCTGGATCTAACAGTACCCACAACCAACATCCTAGCAGGATGCGCCGTATCCACAATATTCCTCTCCTGCAACACCCACCTCAGCACAATCACTAAATCCCCGCTAGCAACATCCGTAGTCTTAACCTGTAAGCACCTTTACCGTCCCCTCCTTAGGCCTAAGCTCCTCTCCCTAGCCCGACACGTCCCCCAGCCTACCAACTTCCCCATAGGCAATTTTGCCATCTCGATTCGGACAATCCCGAACAGCTGACCGCCATGGCGGATCTTCAACATCGAGCGGGAGTTCCCAACAACGCCAGATGTGCTGGAGCAAGTGCTGCATACAGGGGGGCTACAGCTTCGTCAAGTCGCGGCTGGTAACGAATGAGATGGGCAATATTCTCGGGAAGAGGGGGCTATCTTCGTGGAGGTGAAGAGTATGGGATGCAGAGTAAGCTGCTGCTGCCGGCTTTCTCGCACGCGCATATTGGAGGACTGGTGCTCGGATTTGGACCTAAGGAGTGGAAATGACAGGAGGTGGTGGAGGTGGTGGAGGTGGTTCGCGCTTCCTGAAGCAGCCCTGGGAGTGCCAAAGCGGAGGGGGTAGTGGTGAAGATGGGGAAGTGGTGCTTATTGGAGGCGCTCGATAATCGTTGAATACCACACGCTGGAGATCGCTTACATAAGCTGGTGCAGTAGTAGCGAAGAAAAGTGCGGCTCAGCTAGCTGACGCATGCACAACAATGTTCAGCACGGTAGTCCATCCTGCATCGTGGCGACCCTATCCATGGCGTTTCCCTTCCGTTCCGTGCACTTCCTCCTGCTAAAGCGAACCCGCGACATCGTGCACCCGGCGCTGACTATGAGATGTGTTAAGATGTGTGAACGCGCAAATCATTGCTGTTAAGAAATCTCTAGCAGCTAACTCCCCGGAAGGTTCCTAATCTAATGACATCTTCTCCGCAATTCTAAAATCGGGTACCTACATAGGTTGGGACGGGGAGCTCAGCACGCACGACCAAATTGTGGCCTTTCTAACCGCAGGGCACGAAACCACCGTTACGTCGATGATCTCGGCCATACTTTCCTTATCCCATCCGAGAACAGACACATCCAATCCCGCCTCCGTGCCGAGATCCAAACTGCATCCCCCTCCGCTCTACCGACTGCCATCATATACGACCAGGTCTCCAACCTGAAATATCTCTCACATATCACTCCTGAGGTGTCCTACTGTTGGTGTGACGCTGCGTGTGGCGGCCCAGGATGCGAGTCTGAGTGCGGCGTTCGTGCTGAAGGGCGCATCCACCATCACCTTCCCTCTCACGATAAATAGGATCATGGTGCTGTGGGGCCTCGATGCAGAGGAGTTTAGGCTAGCGAGCCACCTAGCTAGAGGATTGGGCGGCCGGTGTTGAGAGTAATTATTGGTTCCTCGCATCCCTGGTGGGGCCTGGGGGTGTATGGCGAGTATGTTTGCCAAGATGGACTTTAAGTTTCCGCCCGCGGTCATGATTAGCGGGTTCGAGTGTGGGGAGGGTGGGAAGAGGCAGGTTGTTAAGGCGGGGCTTACAACGGAACCCGAGGGGGGTATACCCATTTCAGTTCTGGAGGTGGTTCGGGGGTGAACCTTTTGTTTATTTTGTGAATAGTGTTTGTTGTTAAGGAGTGGGGGTAGGGCGGAAGGGCGGAAGGAATGCATGGAATCATGTGTGGTCACTCGACGCTTTCCGCCCTGTCGTATAACTGGTGGTAGAACTTATAATATAATATTATCGTGGAAGTGCCGGGATAGCATCTTGCCGGATGTTGTGGAACAAAACCGTCAAAATATGCAAAATTTGCCCAAGAATACATTTCATGATCCGTTTCCCACCCTGAAATGGGTGAACAAACTACCGAACGAGATTCACCCCATCCCCATCTCTGAACCTTCTCATACAACTAATAACCAACTAGTGATGGACACGATCATGCTCGATCAATGCTCGAGCATGGGCCAAATTTTCTGCTCGAGCATGATCGTGTCCATCACTATACCCAACCCAGCTTGGCTATTGAATAAACCCCATGACGTACTGCCAATAACCCAAGCCCGACAAATCCCAGCAACCACCCAGCAAAAAAAAAAAACTGCCAAACACATCACAAAAAGAGTGGAAGTAACGGCCTAGCGCAAGAAGTACCACCTACGGAAGCCAAAGAATTCGCCTCTTTGCAATAACATAACAAAGTGGAGATCTCTCGCGGCCTTACTATACATAATGTAAAATGAATGAGTCTGGCCCCCAACATGTTGGAACTGTAAATTATGAATTAAAGGATTGTAAGAATAGACTGCGGACCGAAGGAAAGGCCCCTCCAGTTCCTAGCGCACAACCAGGGCAGTTAGCCCTTCCTACCTCCTAGTGGGTTAGGTATATAATAAGCGCGATGGCGAAGAAAATGGAGACCTGCAACCCCATGCTAGCAGGGGATAGGTCCTTCCGAACACCCCCGGCCTGTTCCAGAATATCCAAACATTCTCTTCTCCCGAGACTGCCGCCCAATTTTGATACCGTTAGATGGAAATTGTTCCCGACGGCCGGATCTGCACCGTTATCGACGAGGAGCTGGACTATATCCGGGTGATTAAATTGAAAAGCGAGGTGGAGTGGGGTATTGCCAAGGCTATTTTGCTCGTTGATTCCAGTGCTGCACGCCCTATGTGGGGATTTTGTGAAGCCCACAAGAATGGCCCAATGGCGAGAAACGACTGCTTTGTGTAGCGATGTGTTGCCGTCTTGGTCTGGCGCCGTAGGGAAGGATAGTTCGTCCCTGGAATCCTGGGTACTACGTGCTCTGTGCATTAATCCGGTTAGCAGGCCTCGTAATGACCGATTGCTTTGTGTCCTCTCCGCGAGATCTGATAGGGCCCTCTTTACAATAGGCATGAGCCCCAGACAGGCTGCAATGTGCAGTGGTGTCTGCTCCTTGGCCAAAATCTCCATTCTCGGATCTCGGCACAGTTTAATCCAGGGGTTTCGGATGATGTCACTGGTGTCGAAGAACTGATACTGCAACCAGTTACGAACTGAGTCGTCGTAAAGCATGTCTTCTGAAGTCTCGATGCTCCGGTGGGCGTGGATGAGCCAGGATTCTGCTGCGTATCTGAGAAACGCCCGATTAGACACGGCTTGCTCGGGGTCATTCCTGGCCAATTCCCGCGCAGGCTCTCCTAGTCCCTCATGTTGGCGATCTCGTTCCAAGCCTGAATCCCTGGATACGGTATTGCGGGTGGTAACATTCCGCCTTGGAAACCTCCCCGGGTCTCCAAAGACGTGGTGAAGGTATTGGAAGCACTCCCAAGAAACCACAAGGTCTGCCTCACTTTTAGAAAGTACATGGGGGCTGCCCTGCTTCCATTTGTCAAGAAGGTATTCCCTGGCAGTACGATGGACCATGAATACAGTTGTCTCGGTCGCCCGTAGAAATCCTAGTGAGCACCGGACATATATCCTGAGGTCCTTTTCACTCATTGGCTGAATCACGGAGCCCGCCCCCAGGTGAGCGGTCGATCGTTTAGCTGCCATTTCCTCTATGCATGGTAGGATATGACTTAATTCAGCAAATGTGAGTGGGCGCACGGCAAGTGCTACACTCCAGATCATGTTCAGAATTGTGCCTGCATCACTCTGAGAGGGAGAAACGAGTAACATTTTTCCGTATTCGGCTTCAAGTCCCGGTAGGGGTTGTTCCAGAAACCTGTCATAATTGGGGCCCAGACAGTGATTTTTTAGCTTTTTAATTGCCAACGATGCCCAAAGGAAGAAGCCCTCTGACTTCGCCAGAAGGGCCTCCGTTGCTCTGTCCCCCAGATCATTATCCCACCCAAATGACTCCACGCTTTTCCTGATAAAGGTTTCCACATCTCCTTTGATGAAACTGGTGTTGGTGTCAAGATTAATCGTGATACGTCTGTGAGGGTCATTGGGGAGGGCGTTCGAGATGTGGGGTGCATCCCGACTACAGAGAAATATTTTGACTTTCTGGATACTAATGAGCTCTCGAATGCTTTCGACCAACTGTCCACATAACTTTATCCCAAACCGATCTATTCCATCAATGAGGATGCATACGGAGTGCGCGTGGCAGTTGTTGATTGCAGCTCTTAGGACCCTCCATAGAGACTTGTAGTTGGTGAAAAGTTTAGGCCCTTGAATTTCAAGTTCAGACCTGCAGTAATGGTAAACACTCTCATCTTGCTGCAGAATGCAGTACAGTAGGTCGCTTGCTACTTTGGCAAGCATGAGGTTTGGCGGCTCGATCTCATCAGGCGATGCCGTGTTGTTGGAGACTCGGGGCGAGACGAAGTAGGGAACAAAGTTAACGATTTCTGGAGTACTGTTGGGTCCACTAAGAAATTTGCCAGCAACACTCTTGGCCAACATAGTCTTTCCTGTTCCAGGGCCACCACAAAGCCAAAGGAATCTAGGTCCCTCGCCATCCCTCCAATGGCTATACCTATCGTCGTCGAAAATCCACGTTGCAGTGTCAGCCACGAGCGGGTTGTGGTGGTGGTCGCGGAGGCTCTTTAGGTCAATCCCGGGTGGTGACACCCACCAGCCAGAGCGTATTAGCTCCGTAAAGGTTGCTATCCAAATTCTTGGTCATAAGTCTGACAAAAAAGGTAAGGAAAGGGAGAATACCAGGGATGCATTTAGGTACTTGTACCCCATTATTATTCACGATAATATTATTATTGCTGAAGTTGTTGGCAGAGTGGTGTCCCCTGATCGAACTTTGGTGAACTGCCAGAGCGGAGGGTAACGAATTAGTGTCCTATCAGCCAACGGGGGCCCACACAAGAAAATGACAACGTGCCATACTCCGCGCTCATTCTTCCAAAGGCGTTCTCCTACCACCGGAGCTATTGTGAAGGCTTCAAAATTTGCAGACCGAGGGCCAGATGCAGGAAGGAAGCGATTTCAGAGGAGGAGGGGGGAAAGCAACCATATTAATACTTTCACCGTGACACCTAGCTAAATGTTGCTGTTTCACAGAACCTACCGCAGATCGACGGACAGGTGGGACTTTGGCCAAGTCCTGCTCCAAGCCCATTGCGGAAAAAACCCGTGAAACTCTCCACGCCAGGCAATCCTAGAAGGATTGTGGCTAACCGAAGGGGAAATCTACGAAGCTAGACCACGGTACTCGGGTATCCCTTAAGCTGTTGAGACATTCAGTCCGGATTGAAATGTGTAGCACTAACCCATTTAAGCCATCGTGATAGAAAAAGCCCTGACGATCTGAAAGTGGTGTAGTGCTCAGAATACCTCAAAATCTGTACTGTTCAGTATGGCCATGATGGAAAAGAGCAATCCCGGGCAGATTTGCTCCCAACTACCCAAATGAGTTAGTGCTACACATTTCAATCTGGACTGAATGTCTCAACAGCTTAAGGGATAGTAAAAGTCCTTTAAATCCACCATCGGGGATCGAACCACAAGCCTTTGCAATCCAAAACAAGACACTCTGAGAAGGAATAGTGTTGTCCAGACAGCGTATAGCTTGGGGAGGCGGAGCTTGCTTCTAACTAGCGTGCGTTCATTATTTCGCTAACCTAGTACAAGTGCCATGGGTGATGTTTTCGTACATCCTCCGTGGTGCTTACAACCCCAGCGATTGAAATTGAACATTTGGGTGACATGTCATATTTGGGTGTTCAGCCATTCAGGGTCCATGATTCTTATCTTGCGATAGCTTCATGTCTTCTTCTTGATTACGATCATTTAGAATTTTCATCGTTAGAAGGTTGATTTCATCAGTTTTAGGATTGATTTTATCATCTTCCATCGATATCTTGACTCTAGTTTGCTTAGGCTTACTAGTTTCATCTCGATGAGTGTGCTTTCCGTCGTTTTACTTAGTGTGAAGGTTGCCATTGACTTGATGATGGTTTAGATGCTTGGCAAAATGATGCTTGGACGAAGTCCTCTAGGGGGCAGGTTAAGACTCCTTTTCTGCCGGGTTGTTCGCACCGGAAAAAAGGGAGGGGAAAGATGAGGGCTGGGGTTGTGGCGGTGGGGTGCAAGTGGGATGTGGCGCCAGGGTCAGTGATAAAAGAGGTGGGGTGAAAGTGAAGGCGTTGGGATGCATTGCAAGTGTCATCTCCGGATCTGGATCCATGTGGGTTGTTGTTGATAGATGGGGGATAAAGATATGCGTATACCTGAGGGGAGCGTGCCCGTGTCCGGCTGTCTGGGTAGTTGGGTTGGGAGGATTTCTTTTGTTGTTTATTTCGGTAGATTGAATGCATCCGGGAACTTCGTCCAAGGGATGATGGCCGGGGACAGGGTATACCACGGGTGTGGAGGCCAGATTGGGGCTGGTTTGCAGGAAGTATTGCCTTTGATGTGTGCTAACATGTGGAAACCTGGGGCTTCGGATTAGGTGGGTATGGCCAGGCGAGGAGAGTATACCGAAACAAGGAAATTTGCCCCTCCCTTTGGGGTCCGCTGGCTAGTCTGTCGGGAAAGGAAAAGGTTAGACATGGTTTGGCGCGCATACTATTGACTTTATTCAGTTTCTAGGGGATGTATGGTGACCCGCCGGGGGTGCGGTTGGCTAATGGGGGATATGTTTTTTGCTGTTTTGCCGGATGGTTGATGAGATAGGGCTTTATTGTATGGTAGACTGGTGTGGCTTTTGATTAGGGTAAACGAGCCTGATGAGGCCAGTAAAACCCGAAGAGAATATATAGATATTAAAAAAAAAAGAAATGTTTTCGTACAAGAATTGCCAAGTAATTAGTAGGGTAATGGGTAAAGCAGGTAAAGTACTGAACACTAAGACATGGGGCATCGTGACCTGAGAAACACCAACAGAACAGAACGCCTCATCAGCAAAACTCTGTTTCTTAAAGTATAAGACAAGAGCTCCTCCAGGGAACAAAAACATAAAAGAAGAGAACATATCGGGAAGTAGGAGTAGAATGTTTTTTAAAAATCCAGCATATCGTGCACATACGGTATATATCCTACTACGATGGCAAGAAATCCACCCACCTCGATCAGTCCAGGTCCTAGCCGTTCAAGAACTCTTTCTCCTGCCTCGCTCGCTCTTCTATATCCCCTAGTTCTCCTACCTCCGGGCCTCCAATTCTCAGAACAAGAACTCGAGAAAGAAGACTAATTACGGGTTCCTTGCCCTCAAAGATACGGGGCCTGCCGAACCAATGCTGCATGGACATTCTCACGTATTGCCCAAGAAATTGGAATTGCAACTGCTACAGTATTCTCTATCTGCCGGGCGCCTGCTACACCGCAAAAAAAAAAGCCAGGATGACCAAAAATCCTAACCACCCCCCTTCGCAAAAGATTGATAGATTTTGCCACTGCAAGTCAAAAAAACCGCCGACTACCACTTCCAGAAGTTGCCGAACTAGTTGGAGTAGATGCTAGTCCAGATGTTCTGCGAACTGCGTTTGCAACTGAAGGTTACCATAGATGTGTTGCCCGAGCACGTCCGTTGCTCTCTCTCCAAGCTAAGGAAAAAGGTCTTGATTGGGCACAGCATTATGCTGATTGGACCCGTGCAGATTGGCACAGGGTTACCCCCGTCCCTCATATAACTAGACTGTATCTTACAGTAGTGAGCCCACAGCATATGATAAAAACTCGAATAATTGGACCTTCTATGAGAATGTTGGAGTTACCTTTGCTAGTAAGATTTGACTGTCTTTTGTTTTTATATTGTCTTAAGTATATGCTAAGGGGGTTAGTTTCCACTGTGTGCTTAGTCAGTATTCCAGGAGGGAATTTCGGACCGCTTTGCTTCGGGTCCAATAATTCGAGCTCTTATCGTAGTGGGAATGTCCATATGCCTAGCTTCTGCCCTATAAAGATGCTACCGTATTTACTCATTAAATCCACCATCTGTGATTGGATTCAGATCCTTCTTCTTAAAGCCACCTGTACCTAAGGAAGGAATACTGTTATCCAAACAGAGTATAGCTTTTGGTCGCTGAGCTTACTAGATCTTACTAATTGGTATTCGTCAGTAAATCCCTATCTCATTAATCAACTCTTCTCTGCTGATTATGGTTTAGACAGCGAGTTTTCATCAGCAAAAATACTACCTTGCGTTCTGTGCGTTCTGTGCGTTCTGTGCGTTCTGTGTGTTCTGGGCATCTGACCCACCTGACGCTAGAACGGAAATCGCCAATCAGGACGCAACCAGCCTACCACACCACACCCCTGACGCAACCTCATGCAGCATGTAATTCTCAGGACGCAGCAGACGAAGCACCTAATACTCTCCATGCTACTGGACGCACCACCTAATACTCAGGATTCCACCTGACGCCAGACTAGAGCTTCGTGGGTTAAGCGAAGGTTCCCCCCTTTACTTTTTCCTGACCTAGGTCACAATAGATTTCATGCTCTCACTGTATTAAATTTACTACTGATGGAGTAACCCCATCGTGGTATGTTAGGTTAGGGCACACTTGTAGGTGTGAGCAGGGCTATTGACCAGACCGCGCGGCGGTGACTGGTGTTGTGTGGTAGGAGCCCACTGTGCGGGCCACCAC
>Ga0307509_10000521_pt1 | contig 65651 bp, 82 predicted proteins | sample 10_EM_MG_FD_202245 | JGI IMG/M metagenome (GOLD analysis project Ga0307509, IMG submission 202245) | Populus trichocarpa ectomycorrhiza microbial communities from riparian zone in the Pacific Northwest, United States - 10_EM | ecosystem: Host-associated > Plants > Roots > Unclassified | place...
AGGGTGGAAACAAAGGCAAATCAGGACGCAACGTCGGATCGACGTGGCGTCCTAATTCGCGATTGACGTTCTGTGCGTCAGGTGCGTCAGACGCACAGGGCGCACAGGACGCAAGCTAGTTTTTTTACTGATGAGTGAAGAATTAGATATAATGACTCAAAATAAAAGTCTGTCCACCGCCTTTACCCGTTAGAGCAGTACTATACAAGGACGCTACCTGTTGTCATGAGCGAAGTGCGATTCTAAATTGTGCTGCCAGCAGGTAGGTAAAGGTGGGGAATAGCTTTTTTTGTGGGGGGGGGGGTACTGTGTAAACTTGAATAACGGCAACACGCAACAGTAGGTTAAATAAAATAAGGTGAAACTAAGCGACCAAAATGCCTCAATGGAATAAGAGGTCGGAAGATAGCAAGAAATTAAACCAACAAAAGGTAGTAGGAATTAAAGATTGGGTATTAAAATCAGCAGGAGAATCCAATTTCTTCGCTTGTGGAATGCTCAGATTGCACAAGTTTCTGCCACACTGAAAATGGACATACTAGTGCGTATTGCTCTTATTCAAGTTAATGAGGGTATAATAGTGAAGTTCTGAAGCCTAAGCAGCACAAGCCAACACAACTCTAGACTCAAGCCACTTGGCAGGTTCTTGGCCGCTCGAGCCAGCTTGTGAACAACACTACAAACAACCCTTACTAGATACCATAGAAGAAATTCCCAGTTTCCAATTGAATATCATAGTGTAAATATTGTAAACTATTCTTTGTAGTATGGACTAGGCAACAGGTTGCAGCAGACGGACTGAGTGTCAGCTCACATCATCAACCATGTCTCACCAGCTCTTCCCAAGTTGACCTGCTAGAGGGGGTTCTGACTACGGTACATGGATGGTAAATTAACATTCAGACAGTACAGCTAGCCATCTGGTGTTGAACATATCAACACAGCATAGCTGAAGTGAGCTGTCACAAATTGTGACTAAGCAAGGCAGATTTCACATGACTAATAGTTATTAGTCATAAGGTATGTTTATGTTTTACACTATACAGTCAGTTGACTCATAGTTCTCACATGAGTCGCACTTGCCTGTCATCGTTTTGAGATAATTGGTTCATTTTTCATGACTCACTATTGTGAGTCATAATGATGTAATGAGTTTCACGCGTGACTCACATTAGGAGTCACAGGTTTCACTCAGGTGATGCTGCTTGCACACCTGACTTGTTTTATTTGTTATGATTGGTTTACGGTATGTTGAGCAGTGACTTAGAGGAGTGATCTGATGGATTTCGGGGATGACTCATTGTGAGTCATAAAACAATGAAACTCAACTTATGAGTCACCAGGGTTAGGGTTGTTGGCATGAAAAGTCTATATAAACGATACTCGGTCACAGTAGTTAGAACACAAACCATCTCCCCTACACCTCCGGCGATTGAAATCTCAACACCTGGGAAATTATTGTGGGATCTACCACCACCCCCTCTCCTCCCCCTTGATGGCTCTTGCCTAGGGGAGTGATGCTACCAGCCCGCCTCTGCCTTAGGGGTCTACCCCCTCTTCCACGGGGTTCTTGTTCCTGTTGATTGTTAACTCTGCTGATGAAGTCCAGTTCTCCCCCCCTTACCCTGCACTTCCTTTGCACCTCGCTTAGGTTTTGCACGGTCGGTATTCTGTCCTCTTCGCTCATGGTCGGCGTGGAGCTTTCCAAGCTCTTTGTGAAGTACCATTCCATCCTGGTTATGTAGTCCAGTCAGGTGACACTTGAGTTAGTAACTTCAGCACATTATCTTCGCTTCGCATTCAGCAAAGCATTGGCCGCTGTTACTCTAGTCGGTCGTCTCAAGTGTCTGGAAGTTCTTCCTTCTTGTATCCTCCTTCCCCTACCTTCCTGGTCTTTGTCCCATGGCCTGGTTACAGCTACACCCACTCCCTCTCTTCCCACCTTCTCAGCTGAAACCTTACTGCCCCCTTTTTCCGCCGTCGACCTTCTGTCGCTATATACAAACCTGCCTCAGTTACCCCGTCCTCCTGGCCGCCACTCATGCCAGTTTGGCAAACCCACCGGGGACCCCACAACAGAGTCTCCGGCACCCGCTTTGCTATCCTGCCATTGGGCATCGCTTCGTTCCCTGGCAGCGCTCTGGTGCGCAGGTCCATACCTTCATTTCCTAGCTTAGGCTGATACACGTCACTTATCAGACGTAATATTCCTTTGTCAGGGGTTCATACATTACCTTTCTCGACCTTTATGCTTTTCATCGATGTCACGAAGGGTTCTCCTCTTCTTCCTACTTGTTTCATTCCTTTCTACTTCCTTCGGGTTTACGTGTATATTTGTGGGATTTGTTTGGGCGATAGGCGAGATGTGCGGTTGGTCTCATACCCGAGGGACTTGGGGGTTTGGATGTTTCTTGGGGTGAGGAGGATACGGTTTTTGTTGGCCATAGCGTTAAAGCTGAATTCTGTCTTGGTACCTTAAACAAATGCTTGTACCTTAAACAAATGCATATGATTCTAAAAAACAAAAAAAAAAGTCACAGTAGTTAGGACGCGAACCATCTCCCCTAAACCTCGGGCGATTGAGATTTCAACACCAGGGAAATCATTGTGGAATCCACCACCACCCCCTCTCCTCCTCCCTGATAGCCTCTGCCTAGGGGAGTGATGCTATCACCCCTCCTCTCTCTTCGGGGCCTACCCCCTCCTTCATGGGGTTGTTGTTCTCAGTCATCGTGGACTCCCGCTCATGAAGTTTGGTTCTCCCCCCCTTACCCCGCACTTGCTTTGCACCTCGCTTAGATTTGGCACTGTCGGCATTCCGCTCTGTTCGTTGACCATTGGCGCTGAGCTCTCCAAGTCCTTTGCGAATTACCTTTCCGTCTCGGCTACGTTGTCCTGTCGGGGAACACTTCGGTTAGTAACTTCAGCATCTTGTCTTCGTTTCGCATTCGGACAAGGATCGGCCGCAATTTCTCTACTCGGTCGTCGCAAGCGTTTGGATTGCCCCCCCCTCCCCATCCTTCCTCCACCACCCTCTTGGTCTTCGTCCCGTTGCTCGGTTACAGCTCCACCCTTTCCCCTCTCTCCACCTCCTCAGCTGGCACCCCACTGCTCCCTTTTCTGCGGTCGAGCTTCGGTCGCTACACTAAAACCCGTATCGGTTACGCCCGTCCTTTTGGCGGTCGCTAATCCTGCTTTGGCACACCCTCCGGCGACCCCTCATGAGTGTCACCTCCATCCACCTTTTCATCCTGCCATTGGGCACCACTTCGTCCTCCAGCATCACTCCGGTGTGCAGGTCTATACTCTCACTTCCTAGCTCAGGCTGATAAACCTCACTTATCAGACGTAATTTGCCTTTTTCAGGGGTTTATTCATTCCTTAGGTTTTTATACTTTTGTAGTAGATGTCACTAAGGGTTCTCCTGTCTTTCCTGCTTGCTTCTTTCCTTTCTACTTCATTTGGTTGTACAAGTATGTTCGTAGGATTTGGTAGGGCAATAGGCAAGATGTGCGGTTGGTCTCATACCAGAGGGACCCGGGGGTTAGGATGTTTCCTAGGGGGAGGAGGGGACGGTCTTTGTTGGCCATAGCAGTAAAGCTGAATGCTGTCTTTGTACCATTTTTTTTTCTTTTTTTTTTTTGAATCATATGATGATTGTTTTAAGGTACAAAATCTTGAATGCAGCTCGCGCTATCGCATAAGAAAACCTCCGTCTACTCCTTGGAAAAAGCCAACCCCCGAAGTCCCTCTGGTGTGGAACCAACCGTACCTCTCGCCCCCAACAAGAAACCCTTGACTAGCTATGAAGATAGACCAAAGCAATCAAATCAAAGAACAAGCAGGAAGAATCAGGAAAACCCATGTCACGATCATCTGAACAAAAGAAAAACCAAAAGCAAACGTAGCGGAGACCACTTAAAAGCTTTCCGCACACACAGTCCGGGCGGGGCCAGGCTCGGCATGATCGAAGTCCTGGTGAGGCTCAAGGGGCCAACTGTGTTGACAAAACCCTCAAATAGAAGAAGGAGATAGTGCAATACCATCCTCCCAGAGGCAAGCCGTGATGGACAGTGGTCATAGTCCGAATAGTGAAGAAGTAGTTATGGATACCAGCCAGGTTGTTGGCGGTACCAGCCAAAAAAGTGGAGAAGCAGTAGGGTGCCAGCCGATCCGACCATAGGAGGAGGAGGAGAAAGCGGGGTAGACCCAACTCTGTGCCGTAGAAACTATCGGAAACGCATTCGTGTCTTGACTAGGCAGCCTCTTAAAGATAAAGAGAGTAGAGAAATCAACTGTAGCCAGTTGAAAGGTTTTCACTTTCTGTGAACCGTATACGCAGCCGTCTGTAACCTGGGAGGTCAGAAGAGTGTTGCCGACCATGCAAATGGTCTAAGCGAGGCAGAGCAAAAGCCGGGTAGGAAGAGGAAACATCATCAAAAGCAGATGAAATCCATCAACCCAGAGTGAAGATAGCCCAAAGGGATAAACCTAAGGGCAGGAGCAGATGAGTGGAGATGCACTCCACCCCCTAGAGCCAACCCATGGTGGGGGGTAGAGTTGGGAAAAGTGGTGATAATCTCGTGGTGTTGAGATTTCAATCGCCTTGTGTGTAGAGGAGACGGAGGATGCTGTCTTTGTACCTTTTTTATTTTATTTTATTTTATTTTATTTGAATCATATGATTATTGTTTTAAGGTACAAAATCTTGCATACAGCTCACGCTCTAGCACAAAAAAACCTCCAATACCCCAGGGAAAAAGCCAACCCCCGAAGTCCCTCTGGTGTGGAACCATCCGCACATCTCACCCCCAACAAGAAACCCTTGACTAGCTAAGAAGATAGACGAAAGGAATCAAATCAAAGAACAAGCAGGAAGAGTCAGGAAAACCCATGGCACATTTATCTGGACAAAAAGAAAAATCTAAAATCTAACAAAGCAGTAATCACTTGAAATGTTCCAGCACAATCAGCGTGAGTGTGGCCAGGCTCGCCTTGCGAGACACCTGGGGGGGCGCAGGCCAGAAGCAACGGGCCCACTGGGTTGGCAAACGCGAAAAAGCAGAAGAAGATAGTGCAATACCATCCTCCCAGAGGCGAGCCGCTATGGACCGTGGTCATAGTCCGGATAGTGAAGAAGCAGTTATGGATACCAGCCAGGTAGTTGTGGGTACCAGCCAAAACAGTAAAGAAGCAGTAGGGTGCCAGCCGAGCCGACCGTAGATGGAGGAGGAGAAAGAGGGGTAGACCCAACTCTGTGCCATAGGAACTATAGGAAAACACATTGGTGTCCTGAATAGGCAGCCTTTTAAAGAGAAAGAGAATAGAGACATCGACTGTGGCCTGTTGAAATGTTCTCTCTTACTGCAAACCGTGTACCCGGCCATCTGTAACATGGGGGTTGAGAAGAGTGTTGCCGACCGCGCAACCGCCCCAAGCGAGGCAGAGCAGAATAGGGGTAGGAAGAGGAAACACCACCAAAAGAAGAAGAAATCCACCAAGCCAGAGTGAAGAAGACGTAAAGGAATAAACCTAAGGGCAGGAGAGGATGAGGGGAGATGCACTCCACCCCTAGGGCGAACCCATAGCGGAAGGTGTAGTTGGGAAAGGTGGTGATGATCTCGTGGTGTTGAGATTTCAATTGCCGGGTGTGTAGAGGTGACAGAGGATCCTGTCTTTGTACCTTAAACAAATGCATATGATTCAAGAATGAAAAATGAAAAAAAAGAAGAAGAAAAAAAGAAAAAAGTCACAGTAGTCAGAAACGAACCATCTCCCCTACACCTCCGGTGATTGGAATCTCAACACCAGGGAAATCATCGTGAGGTGCACCACCTCCTCTCACCTCCCCCACAATGGCTTTAGCCTAGGGGAGTGACACTACAACAACCCCTCTCCCTATGGGGTCTACTCCCTCCGCCTTGGGGTTCGTGTTCCTGTTCATCGTTGACTCCCGCTCATCAACTTCGGTTCTGCCCTATTACCCCACACTTCCTTTGCATCTCGCTTATGTCTTGCACTGTCTGCTTTCCGTTCTCTTTGCTCATGGTCAGGGGTGAGCTTTCCAAACCCATTGCACAGTACCTTTCTGTCTGGGTTATGTGGTCCTGTCGGGGAACACTTCGGTTAGTAAGTTCAGTACGTCGTCTTCATTTCGCATTCGGAAAAGTATCGGCCGCGGTTACTCTAGTCGGTAGTCTCAAGTATTTGGACTAGTCCTTCCTCCCCCCATCCTCCTTGCTCTACCTTCTTGGTCTTCGTCCCGTTACCCTGTTACAGCTACACCCACCCCCCTCTTCCCACCTCCTCAGCCGGCACCTTACGGCCCCTGCCCCGGGGTCGACCTTCGGTCGCTATACCAAAACCCGACTTGGTTACGCCCGTTCTCCTGGCCGTTGCTAATCCCTTTTTAGCACACCCACCGGGGACCCCTCATCAGAGTCTCTTCTATCCGCTTTCCCATCCTGCCATCGGGCACCGCTTCGTTCCCCGGCACTACTCCGGGGTGCAGGTCCACACTCTCACTTCCTAGCTCTGGCTGATACACGTCACTTATCCGACGTAATTTTCCTTTGTCAGTGGTTCATATATTCCCTTTGTTCACCTTTATGGTTTTCGTAGATGTCACTAAGGGTTCCCCTCTCCTTCCTGCTTGTTTCTTTCCTTTCTACCACCTTCGTATGTACGTGTATGTTCGTGAGATTTGGTTGGGCGATAGGCGAGATGTGCGGTTGGTCTCATACCAGAGGGCCTTGGGGCATTGGATGTTTCCTGGGATGAGGAGGAATGGGGTTTTTGTTGGGTATAGCGTTAAAGCTGCATGCTTTCTTTGTACTTTAACCAAACAAATGCAATTGATTCAAAAAAAAAAAAAAAGTCACAGGAGTTAGAGCTCTTCACACAACCATCTACGTACTTTCTTACAATATACTTTATATCTTTACCTCTCTCTTATAAGTTATAAGTAAGCAATTCGAGCTCTCTTTGCGTCAGAGCAACAAAGATTTATAAGATAAGGACCCTCTCCATCTCTCCCCAATTAGGCGTGGGTGTAAGATACGAAGACTATAAGATTGTCTGAGTACGAAAGAAGAGATTATAAGATAATCTCGGAAAGAAGAACACTCTCACATCTTTATCACATAAGAATAGAGAAAGAATAGAAGTAAGTTATTTGTTACCCGTTGCATAATTAATATACCGCAGGGTAGGAATGTTACATGAGCCTGTTTCACAAGACAAAAAAGCTTAGAAAATCTTTCAAGCTCCGAGTGATAGGATGAAAAACTTTGCACTGCTTTGCCTGCTGCTGCCCTGTAGTTTTCGCCATGACCACCTATGTCATACCTACCAAACAAATGCCAATCCTGGTGAGTCATAAGACCTCGCCTTTCTTGTCATACCCTAATCAATCAGACCTACCTTTCCTTGCCATGCGATACTGTACTCCCAAAAGAAGATGCCACCCCTCACAGCAGAAATAAATTAATATTTCTAGTGCTTCAATCTTCCCACACTCTTACCAGCCCCATAGAGGACTAGTAGAGTTCAGAGGTAGTTGCTTGTAGAGGGTTAAGTGGAAGATGGAAAAAAACTTTCAACAGAGAAGAAGAGAGGAAAACTAAAAAGTGATCGTACTACGTACCGTAATTTAATAATTGTAGAAAAGTTATTGGACACTTGTACTGTATTTGTATAACCTAAAGTTACTCCCAAGTCAGTCCTCCAAATTCTCTTAAGAGTATATACCTTAAATTATACTAACCTGTTTATGCCTTAAATTATACTTTCCCGCATTGAACAAAACTGGAAGCACTCAAGAAACAACTAGACAGTGAGAAGTAAGAGAAGAGGCGACGGATGAAGGATGTTAGTATTTGATAAATTTGAGAGAAATGATTGGATTTCTCACTCTTTAAAGGCTTTTGGGCTCCGGGGACTCTGATTGCGCCCAGGTGCATCACCAGAGCTCAGTTGCTGTCAGCCTTGTTCATCCTCACATCCATGTAGCTTCTAGTGTTGCGTTAAATTTTTGAAGCCGATCGATCGCTCACGTTTGCGCTGGTGTTCTTAATCTTTGCTGCCTTTATTGCGCTCAAAGGGGTTGGAGGTGGGCGGAGTTAGTCTGAGTTACTTTGAGCTCACTACGAGAACGCTGAAAGCATTGGGATTCTGTAGCAGGTATTGAACTTGTCGGATCAGCAAGAAAGAAAGCTCCTAGCTGTTATTACCTTAAGGTAGTAAATAGACGAATCTTGTCACTTTTTTGTCGTTGTAGTAAAATAGTGCGGGGTTTGATAAAGGTTCAAACCACCCTTCTTGCTTGGAGAGTGGAGTGCGTAAAGGCAGATGAACAGTTGAAAGTGCCGGTATGGGAGATGTGGTATGACAGTTAGAGATGAGATGGAGCCCCGGTCTTGTACCTAGATCGATCCATGGACTTGACAAAAAAAAATTAAAATTAGTGTTAAGACCCCGACGGGAACAGGCCCCGAACAAAGTCAGAATCTGGGAAATCACCGGACTCCTATTGATGTACTCGGGGGGTGCCTTAAGTAGGGCGACCCCCTTATATGGTAACCAGGGCTTTTCCTCATACTAACTCGTTTCTTGGCATTTTTTTGTATGGAAGAAACAAGTCTGGTGACACCCAGAATAGGCAATAAGCCAAGACCTTTTGTGGCACTGTGCCCGACTTACCCTTGTACCCGAGTACATTCATATTGTGCACTACATAAAGTACGGCTGTCTAGGACGCGTCTATACACAATCAAGTAATATAGTCCTTATTCTTCTCCTTCTTTCATCAATTAGTCCCATTGCCTTGTACCGTGGCTCCGGCCTCCATCATGTGACCTCCAACACCCAGTTGAATTTCTGGTTATTGTTCGAGTCTTCCATTGTCCTCAAACAACAGCTTTGTCTAAAGTGTTGCTTTTTTATCTCCTTCAACCCTATTGGGTTGTATCTTTTGTGGTGGTGAGATATCACTGGTTGGGTCATGATTATTGGGCAGGTATTTCGTATTGGCTTGGCTTCATTGGGCTTACTAGGCTTGGAGGCGTACACTTGGTTTGAACTCATGATGGGTTCTGGGGCGAAGACAGGAAACCTGTTCCTTTTCATGACAGATGAGGTCACTCACGTTCTCTATATATGTTTGGCCTTTGGCCCCTTTTCTTTGGATAATATGTAAGAATGATACGGCTAGCAGAAGTTGTGCAAAGTCTTTATCATTTCGCTTTGACATATTCGGGCACCATTACCACAGGTTATGAGTCCGGCCTAGCGCCACACTCTCAAGCCACCTATTCCAAAGCGATCACGACAGAGACTACCGAACATCTTTCTTGTCCTCTCTCAATTGACTTCTACTCTTGTGCTTTCTGGTTTTTGGTTCTTCTTCCCTTTGTTTAATTCAGTTCTACTTTTAGGTCTCCTACTCTCAAGCCATCATGTCCCACTACGCATCTTCTCAGGGTGATACTGCATACCGGTATAGGCATAGCTCCACCCCGAAGCTAATCAAGACGAATTACTTGACCTAGCGTCCCGATATGGAGACCTTTCTTGGATCGGAGGCAGTATTAGCTATTGTTCTTGGAAATATTGAACGGCCTCTGGCTGGACGAGCACCAGCCATTCGCGACTTGGATCTCATTTCTGCTAAAGTCATTACTCTTATCTTCAATTCCAGTACCCAAGGAATCAAGACCTATATCAAAGGCGTTCAGGATCTGTGAGTAATGTGGAACACTTTGGAGGTGAAACTCAATAGAGCAAACTCTCGTGCTGGGAGAACTGCAGTGGCACTAAGGTTTAGTAACTTAAGGCCAGTCACTGATAATATTAACGAATACATTATGGCAGTTCTTGATTGTGGAAATGAGCTGGCTGGAACCGACAAAGAGATATCAGATATAGCAGTGAATACTAAGTTAACTACATCTGTGCCAGCTGTGTTTAGACCTGTACTCGATATTATTGCACCACAGCCTATCAAGATACAAACCTTTGACTACTTAGTCAACAGCCTACTCGAATACAAAGAAGAAATAATCAACAAAGTTAAGGTTGGCGGAATTGATATTGATAGTTCAATTCCAGGAAGTGAGACTTTACCACAAATTCCGGTACAAGCATTGTCTGCGTTCCATCATGCGCAATACACATCAGGGATTGCATTCCACCAAGCTGGAAGCAGCTTCCGAAACCCCTCACAGCACTTTCGAGGATGTGTTCATACTACAACACCAATTCGTACCACCGGTGGGTATTGCAGAAAGATTGGGCATTGAGAACGGGATTGCGGAAAGAAAGCCTCGGATATGAGAAATCAAGGAGGTAGTGGTGGAGACCGACGAGGCAGTAGAGGCATTAGAGGTGCACGAGGAGGTAGAGGGTTTGGTGCCAGCAGGGGAGGAGGCTGTCGGGGTAATGCGCATGCCCAAGATGGGCAAAATACAGGAGGATCTCACGGCCAAGGGAGTGGGGGCAGCTTTACCGAGTTAGAAGATGAAAGGATTAATGCTGGCTTTGTTTGTGCCTTAATTGCCATGGGAAGAGGGTTTATGAATGACAATGAAGATAACTTATGGGTGGTGGATTCTGGAGCATCCAAACACCTCTGCCATCAGCTCACAAGTTTTCAATCAATCGAGAAACTTCGAACTCCTGTCCAAATTGTTACCGCAGACAATACAGCCCTTTGTGCATTGGAAGTCAGCTTCATACAGCTTTACCCAACTACGGATACCAAAGACTATATGACGATAGAAGCACTTTATATTCACAATCGCTCTCACTCACTACTGTCTGTCTCTAGCCTTTCCACTAGATTTCCCATCACCTTCCTGAATGGACTCTGCTATCTTTGTAATGAGTGTATCGAGTATCACTATGAAGGAGTATACTTCCTGACATCCTCTCCTCTGCTTAGTATATTCTCCAAAGAGCCCGCTGCTACTACTCACCAAGATCTTCTTGCATTCAAGGCTACTGTATGAGATATTCTCTTGAGGCATTGCCGTCTTGGCCACTTAGGAATTGCTTCTCTGAAGCAACTTCTCCCACCACCAGACTTTTCCCAGACCATGCTACAGTTTTAGCAATAGAGAACTGTGCTGTTTGTATTAAGACTAAACAACAGGGAAAGATAATTAGGCAACCAGTGCTGAGAACTCAAAGACCATTCGAATTGATCAATTCAGATTTCTGTCGCCCCATCCTACCAATATCATGTACCCGAGCAGGAAATCATGGCAGTGTTTCAAGCCTTCAGTGAGCGAACCAGCAACCAGTTTCCACAGTTCAGGATATCTCGGTTTGGCTGTAACAAGGGAAAAGGGGAGTATGATAATGCTTTCTTTCGTGGAATTCTCAAGACATATGATATTGCCTTTGAACCCTCCCCTCCCCATACGCAACATAAGAATGGCACTAATGAAAGGATAATAAGAACACTAGTTACCAAAGCACGCGCTTTACTACTAGAATCTAGGCTTCTCAATGAGCTATGGGCTGAGGCAGTCCACACAGCCCACTACCTACATACTAGAAGCCCCTCGCGCAGCATTGGTGGAAGAACACCACACAAGCTACTCTATGGAACGGCTGCAGACCTATCACATCTTAAAAGGTTCAGCTGCATCACCTATAAGCTATTGCCAAAGGAGCAAAGGTCAGGCAAGTTTGCAGCCCGTGCAAGACCTTGTGCTTTTGTTGGATATGTTCATAATACATAGAAGATTTGGAGGATCTGGGATCATGTTATTGAAAAGAGAGTACAAGCATCTGGTGTAGGGGTTGATGAGTCTGAATTCCTGAATGTTCTTAAAGATGATGCACCAGAGTCTACTGCGCAAAGAGCTCTGATACATGATAGTATGCCCGAAGAGTTAGAAGCTTTTGGGTACACTGATACTGAATACCCGGGACATATTGAGTATCAAAGAGGTGGAATCCTGCAAGGGCCATCACAGACACAGAACATTCAGCAGGTGATTAATCCTTCCTCTACAGCAGGAACAGAAGAAGAAGCAGCCAGAGTATTGCCCGAGTTACCTGCTTTACAAGCATCTGAAAGTTCACACATGAGGAATCACAGAACGGAAGCTCCCTTGACATGGTCAACAAGGGAACGCAAAAGGCAAGCATAAGCTGCTGCGGCCATTGCAGTACAGGTGGAGGGGATAGTTACAGAATCTCAAGAGGCCCGTGTAGAGGAAGATCCGAGTAGCTACCAGGAGGCTTCCACACATTTCCATGCTTTGGAGTGGGAACGTGCTATCCAAGCTGAGTTTATATCGCTTAAGGATAATGACACTTGGGAATATGAAAAAGATCACCACATAGCAGGTAGAAAACCTATAGGCTGCAAGTGGGTCTGTAGGACCAAGATAAACTTTGATGGGAGTAAGTGTCACAAATAGTGACTAAGCAAGGCAGATTTCACATGACTAAAAGTTATTAGTCATAAGCTATGTTTATGTTTCATGCTATGCAGTCAGTTGACTCATAAGTTCTCACATGACTTGCACTTGCGTATCATCGTTATATTATGATTCGTTGACATTTCTACAACTCACGATTGTGAGTCATAATGATGTAATAACCTTTGCGCGTGACTCACATTATGAGTCACAAGTTCCACTCAGGCGATACGCTTTGCACACTAGATATATTTTATGTGTTATGATTGGTTTATGGTATGTTACGCAGTGCCTCGGAGGAGTCATATAAGGAATGTCGAGTATAACTCATTATGAGTTATCGGACAGTGTCTCTTGGGTTATAAGTCACCAGGGTTAGCGTTGTTGGTGTGAAGAGTCAATATAAGAGGGAGTCCGTCACAGTAGTTTGAACATCCTTCGTCTCCTCTACACCTCCGGCGATTGAAATCTCAACACCACGAGAAATCATTGTCACTTCCATCCACCCCTCTCTTCTCCGACACGTCACATTGCCTCTGTCTGAGTGAAGCCGTCCCCCTCCCCTCTTCCTTTCCCTTCTGATGGTAAGGCCTGGCAAGCTTGTTCGTAGGGGTTGGTTGAGTCTGCCTTCACCCCCTCTTCTCCGGGCTCGCTTAGGCAGCCCGCCACGGTCGGCAACCCCTCACCCGTCAACGGTCGGTCTTTAGTCTCGGTCAATTAATAAAGTAGTGGCCACCGGTGGCACTGCTTTGTGGTATTGAACTATCTCCTTTGTGCTCTGCTGGTACCGTCGGACTTTACAAAACATCGTAACCCTGCTTCTGTCGCCCTTCCTCACACTTTTCGTGTCAGTTAGCCCTCCGCCCACCCCCTCCGCAACGTTGGGATCAGCTGGGACCCTACTGCTCTTGGCTCGACGCCCACCCCCAGCCTCTGTCTCCCTTCTGATGTCCGCGGACTAGGGGAGTTATGTTATCCTTTCTTTCCCAGCTCCGGTTCCTGGAATAGCCGACCAGATCTTCCATCGACTGCCATGAGCCTTTCTCCGTTTGGCGGCATTCTCTCGAACTCGGCTGCTCTTCCTGAGCCTCGGCTGGCGGGGCTATATCCCTCTGGGAGCTTTTCTCCCCTTGTTGTGTCCCTGAGACCCATCATTCAGGAGTACCTTTTCCCTCGGGAGCTGGGCCCGTTGGGGTTTTACTACAGTTTAGCTTATAGGTTATTTGGCTAGGGGGAGTGGGTTTGTTTTCCTTCGTTGGTTGTTTCTACTGTCGGTTGGGGATGTTTTTCTTTTAGGCTAGCCTTCCGCAGGGGCTTTTGGTCCGTGGCTTTCAGGCCAGCTTTCTCATCTCCTTGTAGTTTCTACCCATAGTACCGGGCGGGGGTTTCTCTGTCGGGCAGGGTCAGAGGGTTTTAGCTTGGGGATGGCGGGATGGACTGTAGTTGGAGGTTTTGGACTACGTGGCCCATGCTTAATTGAAAGTCCATTGTACCTAGAACTGTAGGATAAGCACTGGTGTGCATTTGCCCCAATAGAAACAATTAATAATCGAGATTCAAAAAGAAAAAAAGAAAAAAAGAAAAAAAGAAAAAAAAAAGTCACAGTAGTTGGAATATCCTTCCTCTCCTCTACGCCTCCGGCAATTGAAATCTCAACACCACAGGAAATGATCGTCACTTCAATCCACTCCCCTCTTTCCTGACACGGCACATTGCCTCTGTCGGTTGAAGTTACCTCCCTCCCCTCTTCCTTTCCCTTCTGATGGTCAGGCATGGCGAGCTTGTTTCTAGGAGTTGGTTAAGTCTGGCTTGATGTAATGGGGCACCTGGTAGAGAGGTGAACTCTAAGGTTGCGACCGCACCAAACACGCAAAGTAGAAGATAAAGATGAGGTAAATCAATTCAGAAGAATTAACAGTAAAACTTAATATAGTTAAGCTTGAAGCTTCACTCAATTTAGTTCTCTTGAGGAAAAGTTGGTTGTTGATGTAGAATGCCAAATGCTTAAACTTAAGTAGATATCAGATTTAAGCCTTTGATATTCACAACTACTCCGACCTTGTGCGAGTACCCTGTCCTGCTTAGGGCTTGTCCAAGTTCTACCCTCCATTAGGAATTAACCTTCTGGAGGTATCGGACCAACTCATATACACTTAACTCCGTCAATAGGATATGAGTTTCTGCAATACCACTTCAATACAACCGCAGGTGGAAAAACTCTTCCTATCGAAGTCATACCAGTTGCTAACTGTTATGACAACAACCGGAGTCAATACCTAGGTGGTGGACTCACTGGCCCAGTGGTAGTTTCGTCTATACAAGCTATGCAGTACATCATTTAATCTACGCGACTATCTAATATGATAAATTGTCATGCAAGCTCCCCCGGTGAGATGTAGCCGATGGTTTGCCAAATGGGCGCTACCGATAGCCAGCCTCTCGGGACATACTCTACCGTGATAACAGTTATACCTCTAGAGTCCATTGACCACCCATAGTAGTGCTACAAATCAAGGGGAGAAGCTCGTGGCTGGTTACTGATGTATTTGTCCCGAAAGCTCCCTGACCTCCTTGGACTACCTAAGTCCCACTAGGAAGACTACCCTACTACCCGTAGGCTAAGATAGACTCCTAGGTGCTGGAGAGACCATATATGGGCGACCTACCTCCATTTTGGCGGTTACCTATACACGGCTTATATATCCTGCAAACGACATTCAGTCTGACGGACGGTGACGACATATACAGTGGTACGGCAGCTGCTCCAATGAACTCTTTTTACTAGCAAACGAGCAACTATGCAGCCGTCTGCCTATGACACGCCGTCCCAACTCTGGGGCCCAAGGGGGGTGTTAGCAAAAAGCGCTCAAGTTCAATAGCATGTTCGGGCCACCTTTACGCAGGTGTGGGGCCTCCTCAAGCAGATGCGTGTGCGCCCATGAACATCTAAGAGCCCATACAATGTGAGGCAATTGACCTCTAAGTTCTAGGATGACTTTGTCGGTGAAGGTAGGGTAACTTGGACTGCCCAGTAGGGTAACTGGGGTCCATAGGCAAAATGACAAATTTCCCCGGGTAGGGTAACTTTGCCCTCTTATGCCATTAACCGCTCTGGAAGTCCTCCAGGTGACCACAAAATTCTTCTCGGAGATCCGTGTAATATTTCCATAATTCTCTTTACCTTATGCATGTTCGATATGGAAGTACAGCATGAGTTGTTTTACTCGTAGAGGGAATAATGTTAAGACGATTACCGTTTGGTAAGGAGAGTGATAGATTCCAATAAAGAGTGTGCACTGATAGTTACATGCGATATCTGGGAGTTTATATAGACAGAAAACGGGAAAATAGCGATGACTGAAAGATGTGAAAACAGTGACACAACTGTAATACATACAAGCAATTAAGGACTATTACCTACATCACTGTTATTGATAAAGAACTCATAAGTGGAAAGCATAACTAGAGAATAGGCGACATGAGAGTAGAAATGACGCAATTGTATCAGGGAGAAAGACTCTCGCCACTATGACAAGTAGAGAATCATAAAAGGAGAAAGTACTGCGTCAACGGCATGCTTCAACAATGCGAATGTTCTCCCGAAAGGTTACCCTGCCTAATAGAGTGCTCAGGGCTACTCAACCATTCCGTAGACTTTGCCCTAGGTTAACCACCCATTTGTATACCAGACCATACCACCTCTGGTTACCACTCGGTATACCATTTGGGCTAAGCTGGTAGTTATTGTAGCTACCTATCGTAGGGTCGTTACCCTTGACCCCCTCTTCTGCGAGCTCGCTTTGGTAGTCCCCCACAGTCGGCAAACCCCCACTTGTCAACCGTCGGTCTTGAGTCTCTGTTGATCCGTAAGTAGTTGTCACCGGTGGCGCTGCTCTCTGTTATTGCACTATGTCCTTTGTGCTCTGCTAGTACGGTAGGACTTTGCAAAATATTGTAACTCCACTTCCGTCGGCGTTCCTCATACTTCTCGTGTTGGTTAGCCCTCCCCTTTCCCCTCGGTGACGTTTGGATCGACTGGCACCCTACTGCTCACGGCTCTACAACCACCACAAGACCTCTGTTTCTTTCTGCTGTCCTCGGACTAGGGGAGCAAGTTTAAACCTTCTTTCCGTGTTCTGTTTCCCGAAATAGACGACCCGATCGTTCTCCTGCTGGCACCTGCCTTCCTTCTTCTGGTGGCATTCTCTCGAACTCGGTTGCTCTTCCTGAACATGGGCTAGCAGGGCTATATGCCTCCGTGAGCATTGCACCCCTCAAGTGTCCCCAAGACCCATCATTCACAAGTCCCTATTCCTTCAGGAGCGGGCCCCGGTGTGGTTTTACTACCGTTTAGCTTATAGGTTGTTTGACTTGCGGGAGTGGGTTTGTTTTCCTTTGTTGGTTGTGTCTACTGTCAGTTGGGGAAGTTTTTCTTTTAGGCTAGGCTTTCGCCGGGGTTTTTTGGATCGTGGCTTTCAGGCCCGCTTTCTCATCTCCTTGAAGTTTTTACCCATTGTACCAGGCGAGGTTTTCTCTGTCGGGCAGGGTCGGAGGGTTTTAGCTGGGAGGTGGCGGGATGGACTGTAGTCAGAGGTTTTGGAATACGTAGCCTGAGCGTGGTCCAAAGCCCATTGTACCTAGCACCGTGGGATGAGCACATGTCTGCCCTTGTCCCGATAGAAACAATTAATAAGGGGATTCAAAAAAAAAAAAAAAACTCACTGTAGTTAGAGCAGAACTATCTCCCCTACACCTCCAGCGATTGAAATCTCAACACCAGGGAAACCATCGTGGGATCCACCACCACCCCCTCTCCTCCCCCTTGATGGCTCTTGCCTAGGGGAGTGATGCTACTACCACTCCTCTCGCTTTGGGGTCTGCCCCCTCCACCACGTGGTTCTTTTCCTGTTCATGGTTGACTCCCGCTCATGAAGTTCGGTTGTCCCCTCTTACCCCGTACTTTCTTTGCAACAGGCTTAGGTTTTGCACGGTCGGCATGCCGTTCTCTTTGCTCACGGTCGGCACTGAGCTTTCCAAGCGCTTTGCGAAGTACCTTTCCCTCTCGGTTAGGTGGCCCTCTCGGAGAAAACTTCGGTTAGTAATGTCAGCACATCATCTTGGTTTCGCATTCGCTAAAGGATCGGCCGCGGTTACTCTAGTCAGTCTTGTCAAGTGTTTGGAGGTTGTTTCTCCTCCCATCCTCCTTCCCCTACCTTCTTGGTCTTCGTCCTGTTGCCCGGTTACAGCTACATACACTCCCACTCTTCCCACCTCCTCAGCTGGCACCTTACTGCCTCCTTCCCGCGATCGACCTTCAGTCGCTATATGATAACCTGCCTCTGTTACGCCCATATTCCTGGCCGTCGCTAATGCCGTTTTGGCACACCCACCGGGGACCCCAGAACAGAGTCTCCGCTATCCGCTCGCCCATGCTCCCATTGGGCCCCGCTTCGTTCGCCGGCACTGCTCCGGCGTGCAGCTCCGCACTCTCACTTCCTAGCTCAGGCTGATACACGTTACTTATCAGACGTAATTTTCCTTTGTCCGGGGTTCATCCATTTCCTTTCTGCACCTTTGTGGTTTTTGTGGATATCACTAAGGGTTCTCCTCTCCTTCCTGCTTGTTTCTTTCCTTTCTACTTGCTTTGTATGTATGTGTATGTTTGTAGGATTTGATTGGATGACAGGCGAGATCTGCGTTTGGTCTCATACCAGAGCGACTTGGGGGTTTGGATGTTTCCTGGTGTGAGGAGGATACTGTTTTTGTTGGCCATAGTGTTAAAGCTGAACGCTGTCTTAGTACCTTTTTTTTTTCTTTTTTCTTTTACCTTGTTTCTTTTTTTTTCTTTTTTTTTCTTCGCATCATTTTAGTATTGTTTAAGGTACAAACTCCCATATGCAGATCGCTCTAAGACAGGAAAAACCACCACCTACAGTCCATCCCACATCCCTTGTGCTAAAACACAGTGACCCTGCCCGACACCAAAGCATCCAGTACTATGGGTAGAAACTACAGTAGAGCGTACAGGCCTGAATCCAACCAACCAAAAAACCTCCACAGACGTGCAGCCCATAAGAATACTCTCCACCCCAACAGTGAACAACCAAGGAAAGTACAGAACCCTCAACAAACTCAAGAAAGAAAAATCACAGCCGAACCCATAAGCAACCCACTCATAGCCCAACGACTGACCCCATTCTGCCGCATCAGAGGAGAGGCCAAGGAGACAGCAGGACAATGCTGTAGGCCTATGATCCATACACAAAGAGGTAAATTTACCTGGGGCACTTACGTCACGGACCCAAGGGCAGACAAGACCACCAAGAGAAAGATCGGTAACTGAAACCAACACAAACCGAAGTGTGTGGCAGGGCGAAGTAGAGACTGTAGGCCCACCGGAAACGAGACCGGGAGGGAGTGCATCTCACCCAGAGGCAACAGAGGCGGCAGGCATGAAACCCCTACTCGAAACACAGGCAAAAGTCACGCACGTAGCCATGACAATCACTCAAGCCGAGAGATCAGAAGGGAATCGAGGCCCAGGGTGTAGAAGCCGTAGGGTGGCAGCCGTTCTGACTATGAGGAGAAGAGGCGAAGGAGGGGTAGACTCAACTCTGTGCCGTGGAAACTATTCGTACCCGCGTTCGTGTCTGGACTAGGCAGCCTCTCAAAGAAAAGAAAGAACAGGGAAATCGACCGTGGCCTGTTGAAATGTTTTCCCTTACTGGAAACCATGTACCTGGCTGTCTGTAACATGGCCGTTGGGAAGAGTATTGCCGACCGTGCAAATGCTCTAAGCGAGGCAGACCAAAAGCGTGGTAGGGAGAGGAAACATCATCAAAGAAGACGAAATCCATCACCCAGAGTGATGAAAGCCCAAAGGGATTAACCTAAGGGAAGGAGAGTGTAGAGGAGGTATGCCCCCACCCCCTAGGACGAATCGATGACAGGGGATGGTGTTGGAAAAGTGGTGATAATCGCGTGGTGTTGAGATTTCAATCGCCGGGTGTGTAGAGGAGACGGAGGATAGCTGTCTTTGTACCTTAAACAAATGCATATGATTTAAAAAAAAAAATGAAAAAAATGAAAAAAGAGTCACAGTAGTTAGAGCTCTTCACGCAACCATCTAAGTACTTTTCTACAATCTACCTTTACCTCTCGCTTCTATGCAAGCAACTTGTGCTCTTAGCGTCAGAGCAACCACGACCCTTGTAAGACATGGACAGTGTCACATCTCTCTCACCTGAGAAGAGATTAAGATACGAAGACAATAAAGATAGTCGCAAGAACGAAGAAAGAGATTATAAGATAATCTCGGAAAGAAGAACTCTCTCGCATCTTTCTCACACAAGGATAAGAGGATAAGCAAAGATAATATATTTCTTACCTGTTGCACAACTAAAGATACCCCTGTATAGGATTGTTACACTAAGATGTCCAAGGCTTACCTTGTGATTAAGGAGTATGAACAGGTACCAGGCATTAACTTTGGAGACAGTTTTGCTCCAGTTGCTAAACTAGTGAGCTTTGGTATGCTAATGTCAATATCTGCCCTGTATGGATGGCATGTTCACCACATGGAGGTGGTTAACGCTTTTCTCAACTCCGTAATTGCTCAACCTGTATCGATGGAGCTACCAGAAGGAATCAATTGGCTCAAGCCCACTCTACGAAAGCCTAATACTATTCAATGCAGATTGAAGAAAGTGCTCTATGGCCTCAAGCAGGCTCTCAGACTCTGGTTTCAGCATATTGACTCTTTCCTTAGAGCAAACAGTTTTTGACAGTCGATTAATGAGCCAACACTCTACATTCTCCGCAAATGTGATACAAGCAATAGCCCTATTCCAAAATCCTCTCCCAGCTCCTTATTCCTCCTTCTCTATGGGGATGATCTCCTCATTGCAAGTCAGAATTCTAGCTTGATCAAGCGAGGAAAAGGGATTCTCTCAACTGCGTACATGATGACAGATCTGGGTTTGGCAAGGCAGTTTCTCAACATCAAGATTGAGCTCTACACTACTACAAAGCAAGGAGCCCCTGCTTTCTCCCGGAGTGACTTAAGGTCCATCTATCATGTCCGCCTTAGCCAGGAGCGATTTATCGACTAGCTTCTCACGCGCTTTGGCCTGGTTCAGTGTAATGGAACTAAGACACCCTTAGAGACTGGTCATGATCTTCGGGTCCAAGTTCAAACATCTGCCCCTGAGTTACACAGTGGGCCATCCTCCCAACCTCATGACAGAAGCGCATTAATTCTAAAGAAGTATCAATCTTTAGTTGGAAGTCTTATGTATTTAATGCTGTCCACATGTCCAGATCTTGCATTCACAATCTCAACTTTAAGCAAATTCGCCTCCGCTCCCTTGCCCATCCACTTAGCTGCAGCAAGCGAGTACTACGCTATCTTCAGGCTACAAAAACCCTGGCACTATTGTTTAGTTCAGAACAAAGGGATACTCAGCTTGTGAGATTCTCAGATTCAGATTGGGGTGGTGATAGGGATGTTCGGAAGTCGACTTCTGGATATGTGTTTACTATCGGAGGGACTGTAATATCTTGGAAGTCCAAGAAGCAAGCTGTTGTAGCCCTTTCTAGTACTGAAGCGGAGTATATAGGAATCTCAGGAGCTACTTGGGAAGCAATTTGGCATTAGCGCCTAGTTCATGAACTCACCGAATCCGTTCAGCCTACACATCCGCAGCTTCTCTTCGTGGATAACCAAGGAGCCATTAAGCTTGCTGGAAATCCTCGCTTGCACGAAAGAACAAAACATATTGATATCAAATATCACTTCGTTCAACAAGCCTATGAGCACGGTCTCACTACCGTGCAGTACATATCAACAAACAATATGACAGCAGACATCATGACCAAGGCACTGCCTACTGAGCGCCATTGGATTCATTTGAAGGGGATGAGACTTTCTTTTCAAATTGTTTAATGTATTAGCTTTCTTTATGGAGAGGTGTTTCTTTTTCCTACTCACCTTACATCAATGAGGGATAGGTTTTTTCTTAGGAAAATAGAACCGCTCCATGCTTTCCCTATAGTGTTTCTTTTAGTTTGGTACTATGGAGGAAGGGCAGTGTTGAATTTCTGGTTATTGTTCGAGTCTTCCATTGTCCTCAAACAACAGCTTTGTCTAAAGTGTTTCTTTTTTATCTCCTTGCTCCCTATTGGGTTGTATCTTTTGTGGTGGTCAGACATCACCGGTTGGGTCTTGATTATTGGGCAGCTATTTCGTATTGCCTAGGCTTCATTGGGTTCACTCGCCTTGGAGGCGTACACTTGGTTTGAACTCATGATGGGTTCTGGGGCGAAGACAGGAAACCTGTTCCTTTTCATGACAGATGAGGTCACTCACGTTCTCTATATATGTTTGGCCTTTTGGCCCCTTTTCTTTGGATAATAAGTAAGAATGATACGGCGAGCAGAAGTTGTGCAAAGTCTTTACCATTTCGCTTTGACATATTGGGGCACAATTACAACACACCCTGTTCCTTCGGTAACGAGTGACACTTTGTAACCGCTTGCGTCATCTGCTGCTTCTACTTCTACACCTACACCCTCTTCTTTCTTCCTTTTCTTTTCTCCGCTTTCTCCTCATCTTTCAACATCCTCTATTGAGCCTGTTTAGCTGCAACAGTTCCGTTTCGTTCTCCCATACAAATGACCCTTTTCCTTCCGTTTCAAAGCGGAGAGAAGGTGATCTTCACAGCAGAAACGGTCGCCCAACAGAACGGAACCGTTACAGCCAAACAGGCTCTTATCGTTCTTTAAGAAATACAAGCTGCTCGCTTGCCTTGTGACTGGTTGCTTGTTGTTAATCACCGGTGCTCAGCGGACATGCAACCTCTACTGCCACCTGTTGGAATATGCGAGAAGAGTGTCGGAGGATTCACCGGAGTCAGGTGTTCGATCAAAGATAAGAAAAGAGGGGAAAGAGCGGTAAAGTGAGGGGTAAGAGGTAAAGGAAAGCGGGGAAGTAAAGAGGGGAAAGAGGGGTGAAGCAATGGCATGAGAAAAGACAGAAATGGTGTGATTATGTTCAGAGACTCCCGGAAGATTTGATATTCATTCATGTATTTAAAGAGACCCCTCCGGCGACAATCTTGAGTAGAGTAGGTCACAAAATAACAAGTCTGTCTTTGATATATTCGTCCCATCCTCGATACGCTTTCCACCCATACAGTGCACGCGTTTCATCCATCGTTTTTTCACATTGCTCTCAGTCACTCGCGGTATTACTCGATTCCACTCATTCGCTCGCGATATCACTCAACACTTTCTTGGGGAACATTCCTCCCCTCCCTCCATCTCCTCCATTATCCTCCCACTTCCCAAATCACATTCTCCAAACCACTACTCGCGCATACCTAATATACGCACACCCAATGCCCTGTGCTGCTTGTGTGTGTGAGTTTAAGACATTTTCCCGTTCCATCCAGACCTAATCGCTAACTTGGTAATTTCAGGGAAGAGGGGTTTCTGGAAGCACCACTGTGCTGCCATCGCCATCTAAGTCAGGCCTCCGAGTTCAATAGGTAGGGGCTCCGATGAGAAACTGAGTGATCATCTATGATCACCAGTGTTCGCAACGGTCTGGGGGCCCTGGCAGCCCCACGGGGAAACTGCCAAGAAGACTGGACGGGACCGGACGACAATTTTCACTCCGTCCCGTCCTGGGACATTTTAGGACTGCAGGTTTGAGCGAGGACCACGGGCCCGACAAGGTGAGACACTATTATGCCATCCTAATACAAGGACGATAGGGGACGATGGTGGACTGCAGATCCCCTAACAAGGACGGTGGAGATTGGCGGGGATTGGCGGGGATTGGCGGGGATCGGCGGGGATCTGTGGGGATCCATGGGGACCTGTCGGGATCCGTCGGGAACCGTGGGGATCTTTCGGGATCCTGCGGGCATCTGTGGGGATCTGTCGGGACCTACAGGGATCTGCGGGGATATGTCGGGACCTGCCGGTATTTGTGGAGATCTGTGGGGATCTGTGGGGATTTGTCTGGCCTCACATTCTGAGACATTCTGAAAACTGGTTGTGGGGCCCACAGTCTTCCCCGTCCAACGGCCATTAGCCCCGGGCAAAATTCTCTCCAGGACTGGACGGACTAGGATTCCTAGTCCTCGTCCTACCCTCAGGACGGACCGACTGCCCCGTTGCGAACACTGATGATCACTCAGCACCGCTACGGGAATAGATTGGAGACTCCCTAATTCGAACGGGCCATCAACTAACCACTAGCCTGAAAAGATAGGTGACTGGGATCTCTCAGCTTTTCTCCTACATCGAGTGACACTGCATGACTTCCTACATCCCTCTCAATTTCCCCCATAATTCTCCTCCTGAACTCTTTGATCACCACCACGATCTGCAGCAGTGCACCGGAAGCCAAACACAGAATCTGCCTCACTCCCCTTCCACCAACTACGATAAAATCCAGCCGTTCCTGCCTCTCAATTAGTTCTTTGGGATGACCCCTCGCTAGTCCCACACAGTTCTCGGAGTTCAACTCCAACCTCGTCAGCAATCTGAACAGCAGACCTTCCAGCACAGTTTCCTCGTTCTTGTGGCGGAGGTTGAATGTTATCTCCCAGTGCCCTTGGTCATTTACGAAAGCGGCGGCGCGGATGAGCCCGTTGCATGGAGGACTACTCCGAGGGTTTTGAGGAAGGTTGTTAGGAGGAAAAGGGTAAAGTGGATGCCGTGGGCGGAGCTATTGGGTGTTAGGTGTAGTTTGAATTGCACAAATAGAGAGAGTATTACTACTCTCTCAATGCGGCCCACCATCTCCCGTTAATGGGAGAAAGAAAGCTTCGTCAACTAATTTGCTGAGTTTGTTCTCAGCAGGCTTTGCGCGTCTCCCCGCCTCGATTCTACTAAAGAATATGCGCACTTTGAGGGCGTTCGGTCCTGCGGCTTTATCTGCTGCCTCTACTGCCATGGACTGCATCATCAGCTGCTTCAGCGTGCCAGTTTTTCTTTCTAATGGAGTTTTGGGCTTAGCCTTGCCCCATATGGCGTCTCCCTTGGCGGGGAGGAGCTTCAAAGGGGATAGATATGTACTGCTCTTCCCCTTGGCTCACTCTATGCTGAGTGGGGGGTCATCTTTAAATCTAACTAACTCTCTTGCACCTATCCTAACTGCAGATAGGATACCGGCGCGATGGCCCATGGAGTAATCCCCTTCGAAGAATAGTTTTGCCAGTAACACCCCTACAATTGTTGGAAGTGAGACAACGAGTTCAAGCAGAGCTTGCATACGCATCTCCTGAAAGTTGTCCATGTCGTATATATCATGCATCTCTGCAAGGTGTGAGGTGAGCTCGATAGCATGATCTACGAGTTCTTTTCCGAAAGACGCTTTCCGTTGAATGAGAGAAGCAGCAGATCCTAGAGTTAACTGTTGTCGGTCGTAAGACTCTGTATCGCGGAGCGTGGATAGTGTTAGCTCTACGATATGTTGAGGTATCATACATTTTAGACAATTTTGCGAACAGGAATAATTGCTGTCCCCAATAGTGCACAGACCCTTGGAGTGAGACAGTGCTTTAGGGTAGGGGGATGAGCTCGGAGAATTCTGAGTCAGGCACAAGGGGGAGCTTATCGCCATGGGCTTTGGGGATTGCGAGCTGGGAATGGGTTAGCTATTCGTTTACTTACCGATGGGAGGAGGTAGAGTAGGGCGGAAGAGGAGAGGTTACGGCGTGTCCACGGGAGAGAGGATTGATGTCGAGGAAGGCAAGGACTTTGTCGGTCGCAAGGAGCTATGGGGCATGTTTGTCAGTGCAATGTAGGATTTATTTTATTTTATTTTTTGATTGAGATGCGGAGGAGGAAACAGGTGGGTTGGAGAATTGGGGCGTATTGGGGGGATGGGGAGGAAAAACCTTGAAGGAGGAGATTTCGCTTCGGATTATTTCGCAAAGAAGACAAGCTGCGGCGGACATTTCACTGGGATTTGGTAGTGGTGATGTTTTACGGTTATGATAGGGGATTGATTCGTTTGATGGTTGGACTGGTGTTTGGTTGCCCCACCCCCGCGTTTCTCGGGTGATAAAAAAAAAGGTGAACGCGCTAAGGGAGCAACCGGAAAAACCTTTACCCATTTTGACAGCCAGTGCTTATTGCGCGGGTTGCTTATCTAATTAGAATAGTTACCCGGAGGTGTTCAGTTTTGATATGTAACAACATCTCTCGGTGCCCAACGGCGGGCAGGGGTCTTCCTAGGTGTTGGGACCCTTGGTGGAGCAGGTTCGGGGACGAAAGATTCGTAGTTTGTTCTGCGATAAGAGGTCAGGCCTCCAATCATAAGGGGATAGGTGGAAAGGTATACAAGAATATGGTTTCAGTGTCATAATCAGTTCTGCAACCATCGCACAGTGAACCACCACCCACCGATCGACTTGAGGGGGGGTGAGAACAGGCACATTGGGCCACTAAATTGAAGTTTACCAAATCTAATGTAGCTTCATGTTTCTCGGCTCTCTTAAACGACTTCTGAATTGGCGCCTGTGGGACAATCCATTAACCTAATACTGTTGAAGGATTTGGGGACAAACTTCGGTAGAATCCATGCAGAAAGCATTCATGTTCAATCCGTAGAGGAAACTGGCGAAGCTCTCACTCAACCTAGATGAACTGTGATGGATTATTTGAATATTCCGCAATATTAACTTCTAGGGTAGTCACAGCATTAGAAAGCTCTGCAAATGCGGGTTCAAGTGAATTGAGTGGGGAAAGTATCGTCACAGGTTTTGCTAAGGAGGGAACCGCACGCGGAGCGGGGTAGTGGAGTATGTGGATGAGAGGGAGGTGGAGATCCAGATTTGTTATTCTAACGATTTGACGATGAGGGAGTGGTAGCGGTTTCTGCCATATTGGAGGTAGTGGTAGTGTGCGCGGATGAAGCTCGAGAGACAGCAACCGGCGATGAACCCCCCAAGGCTCCTCCAAGAGGCCCGCGTAATCAGTCAAGTCTCCACAACGGCAATACAGAGGACTATGTTAAGACTGTCGCTTAGTATAGCCTTGCAGTAATAATCCCTAAGACACCCTAATCCAAGCGCAGAGGTGGATGGAAAAGCGGACACACCATCGATTCTCCAATGAGCAGCAGAACAGATTCAAATTGCTCAATTGAAACGACCTTAGATGTAGCGGCGGGGATACCTATGTCCGTTTTAGTGAGTACTTTGGTCTTAATATCCACAAGGATTCGATTGGAAATCCTTACCAGGCTCAAGCAGGGGCTTCATTCGGGAATTTGTGATGTTCCCCGGAGAGCCTCAGAGAGTCGGTGAAAACTATGGTATGCGATAAATTGGCTTTGGCATTGATGTAGATTTCTTTTGATTGCTTTGTCCGAGCAACAAGAATGGTCCTCCTTTTACTAACGAATAATTAATTCTAGATGACCAGATCGAAAGGTAGGGGGGCCAGAGTGTCCCACCTTGCCCTCTGAGATTTTTCCAGCTGGTACAGGCTCAATGGGTGATCCAGTCTCTTGTTCGCCACCTGGGTGAGACGTTTTGATAACACTGCGTGTCGGAGAGTTATTAGGCGATGAGACCAACTGAAATTGAAGTTTTACCCATTTTGTGATGATTATAGATTAGAGAGAACAAGAGGCGATGGATGGAGAGGGGATAAATAGACAAGGGTGGTATCCGATGGCAACCAGAGTAGAAGATAATTTAGTAGTAAAGGATTGTTTATAGGTGCTGACTGAGATTCGATTGTAGTGTCAGGGGAGAGATTTTACGTGGGAGGGCTGTCGATGGTGTAGGGAGGAGGAGGAAGATGATGTGAGAGGGTGCAAGAGGAAAAAGATCCGAGCAGTGCAGGAGAAAGAGAGAGAGTCTTCTGTAAATAGTTAGTGGAGAAATAAGGTGGAAGAGAGTGGTGAGGAGATTGAGGATGGCTCGAGGATGAGCAGATGGTGGAGAAGATCATGAATGAATTTTGTGTGCAGAGGATTATAGAAGGATGGTTGGAGGCAAAAGCCTACAGCTTGAAGGTTTAATGTATTTTTTTTTTTTTGAACGAACACAAAAGATATTACTCAAAAATCATGCACGACGATCCCCGCCATTCCACAACCCCTCAGACAATTCCGACCCAAGCTCTCCATGGTGCTTATCTGATTTGAACACTAACCTGGCGTGGAGAAAGGACTGCTGGGTGAATATAGGTTACCCTCTTATAGAAACTTTCTTATTTATTCTCTAACTAGCAACAATTCATAGAAAGACGTACCGGTAGCTAAACCGTGGAGTGGTTCTTTTCCGCTGACCATCTCCGGTCAACCTCCTACCATTACTCCGGTCAATGGTCTTTTCTTTTCTACTACAGTTGCCTGTCCACCTCCTACCATCACCTTGGAGACACGCCAAGGTGTTCTTTTTCTACCCCTGTCTGCAGTGGAACTCTTACCATCACTTAGGAGACACAATCAAGTGGTTTTTTCTACTACCATCTCCAGTGGACCTCTTACTATGGCATAGAAGCGATCACAAAGTGGTTTTTTTTTTTCCGCTACTGTCTTCAGTCCACCTCCTACAATTACCACAGAGGGTGGGTTTGTTTTTTCTACTACAAGCTCCTTCCACCTCGTACCAGAACCTTGAAGACACACTCAGGAGTTTTTTTTTCTACTACTGTCTCTAGTCGAACTCTGACAATCACCAAGGAGAGACAAGGAAGTAGTTTTTTTCTACTACCGTCTCAAGTTGATCTCTTACCATTACATTTGAGGCACCACAAGGTGGTTTTTTTCCACTACTGTTTTCAGTCGATCTCCTACGATAACCATGGAGAGTGGCCTTTTTCTTTCTACTACCGTCTTCTGTCTACCTCCTACCAGCACATTGGAGACAGGCCCAGGAGATTTTTCTCTACTACTGTCTTCACTCGAACTCTTACAATTATCTAGGAGACACAAGGAAGTGGTTCTTTTCTACCACGGTCTCCAGTTGACCTCTTACCATCTCATAGGAGACATCAGGAGGTGGTTTTTTCCACTAATTTCTTCAGTCCACCTACGATTACCATGGAGAGTGGCCTTTTTCTTTCAACTGCCATCTCCTGTCTACCTTCTACTATCTATCACCCTTGAGATACAAGGAGGTAGCTTTTTTCTACGACTGTTTCCACCAGTCGACCACTTACCATCAGATAGGAGAGATCACCCGGTGGTTTTTTCCACAACCGCCATCAGTCCACTGCCTGCCATTACCACGAAGGGTGGTTTTTTCTACTACTGTCTCCAGCCCACCTCCTGTCCACCTCCGACCATAACCTTGGAGACACAAGGAAGTGGTTTTGTTTAACTAGAGTTCCCAGTTGACCTCTTATCATCACCTCAGAGACATCACGACAGGTTCTTTTCCACTACCGCCTCCAGTCCAACTTCTAGTATCATCTTGCCTTCAGCTATATTGATCATTTAATATCATGAAGGAGCTCTATGATAAATGGTGGAAATGAATCTTCCTGTAATCAAGGATCAGATATTCACTATTCCGTGGCCACAACATCCCTTCCGTCCAGGATATAAGATCAGCCTTGAAGCTCAAGAATATGAGACATTTCTAGATCCAGAATTCGCATTAAGAGAGAAAGAGAAATCGTTGAAGGTGCTCAAGATTGCACTTAATCTTGATCCCGAGAGTGTTCAAGGGCTACCTTGTGGAATGGATGAACTTTTAGTCTCTGCAGAATTTGAGGCAATTGAACATGAACTAGTGGAAGTGGAGTTGAACAAATGGAAGAATGTTAACAAAAATACTGGGATGCCAGATGGTTAGGCAAACCTAGATTACAATCTTGCTGGTCAACAGGGTTTAGGTATGTAGTATTTGTGCCAGTATTTTTGTGACCGCCTTTCTAACTAATTGAAAGGAAAATCTTTTTTTCTTTCCTATCTTCTAGTACACAGGCTTCAGGCAGGCCAACCCACAGTTTATCAGTTTAATGACAGTAATTGTTATTTGTTCAATGGGGTTTGTCATAGGTGCACAACTGATGCCAATTGCTTATTTGATCTCCCAAGGGATCAAAAGAAAGGACTTTTGATCATTACAGATGAAGCACTTAATGATGCTAGATGGAATAACAAGAGCCATGCTTGGTTTGTAGTATTGGCTGTCTCCCCAGCTAAGGTCAAGAATTCGCATTAGTGAGTCAAGAAGAGAAATGCTTATACAAGGTATATACGCAACTGGAGCTGGGAGGAGATTGTAGCTGCATTTAGGTAAAGGTTTCTTTATCACCTAAAGCAATACACCAGCTAACCGAAAACTCCAATGATAGTCTACCAAGGTCTGAGCTACTTACTCTGACCAAAATTGGAATGCTCTTTACAACGTACACATGTTTGAGGCCAATTACTAGGACCTGCTTACAGAAAATTGCGATGAGTGAGCGAGGTCACTATAATGGGACCCTGAAGACATACCTTGTAGCCATTGATCCAGAAATAACTAGATTTATTGCAAGAGGTGGATTGCAAGCAGTGGACACTAGTGCGCCTCAGCATGCATCAGACAGAATAGCCATCATGCATCCTAGCCCTACAGGGCATGGATGCGTGACTAGAATATATACAAGATGGATTGCCCATAGGGTCTTTGAGCAGGCCAAGAAGAAGTCTGAATTGCAGTGTTTTGAGCTCTACCAACACCTTACCCGGCAGGACAAACTGCGGACCTCTGCAGGTTGGCTTTTTGAGGGATATGTTCATGACTGAATCGCAATTCGAGGATTGTTTAAGGCCCATGAACTACCGATTAAAGACAACAACACTGAGCTCAATTTGGAGACCTGTGGGTCTGAAACATGGAACTATTTCAAAGATGCGAAAGACATATCTCAACAGGTGCCAGTGGAGAATGGTCAGGTGATTGCAAGAGAAGCGATTGGAAAATATTTCCTTCCCCACAATGCGAACTTTGAATTGATTCATGGCCTTGTATTCACTGCTCTGGACACCTTGATTTTATTGCAAATCATGATTGCAAAGCAGTCTAAGATCAAAGCCTATGGGTTGAGGAAGCTTTGTGAGGCATTGCCAGTTATGATCAAAAATATCAACATAGTTTTTCTTATTCCTCAAGACCGCATAAAGCAACACACCAAAGCCCAAAATGTACCAGAAGCTATTGATGTTAGGCCAGATGCTATCGCTCTAACAATCAACCAGTTCCGTCCAGTTCTTAGAGAGGGCCAAATACATTTGATGGCTATTAATGGGCCTTTTTAAGAGACCCGCTGGTAGTGAAGGGGAGGATGAAAGTGCCAGTCAGGAGGGTCATGAGGAAGATGCTCTCATGTATGGGACATAGTAAGTGAGATGTGGATGGTAGTTTGTGTCAATCATTTGTCCTTGAGATAGCTTGGTCTGGCAAACAATAAGGGGTAGATGGTGGTTTTCGTATTGAATATTTTCCCCAGAAATTGCTTAGTCTTGCATACAATATGGTGTCAATAGTGGTTTGTATTAGGCATTTTTTGAGGTAGCCTAGGCTGAAATAGGCGGATTCTTTACCATGAGTTGTTTGGCAAGAACCAGCATAGGGTCCTTGCGTCCTGTCCTGCTAAAATTCTGGAAGGGTTGTTTTTGGCAATTTTGGTAGAGAGGGCTTGGGGATGACTAGGCTTCTGATTTTTGGTGGTGCAGAGTGGTGCTAAAGTGGTCGGAGTGGTTGCCATTAGAGTCAGAGGCATCATGGATCGACTTCTTTTTTTTTCCTTCTCAATATCTGCGATGGTTTTGATTTTTGTATTTTGGTCAGGTGTGATTGTACCCCCTGGGCTTGCTTTGTGGTGAGTTTTTTATTCTCTCTGGTTGCAGGTTTGGAATTAATGTTGTGCAACTCCCTCTCCGGTCGAGTTACCACAAACATCATAATTTGAACCTCTGGTACTTTCCTGTTTTACCGCGTATTGAATTATTAGTGATGGTGGGCGCGCATAGCCTGATGTCTGCATGTACTAAAATTAATAGACTGAAGTGATGCTGTGAAACAATTTCAATCCCTTCCCCTCCCTGCTTCATCCCCTCTCCTCGTCAGGGCTTCATTTTAGCAATGTGTTTAGCGACGACAAGAGAAGACAAATTACGCCTGGCACCACTGTTTATCACTTCCAGCAAAACAAACATTGAAGGCAACCTCTGCCGATGGTAGCGGGAGTATTGGGGGGAGGAAGTACACTTTTGCTTTACTGCGCCTATTGGCACATTTAAGATCTCCCTGCCTTCTGTGAAAAACTATGGGCGGAACGTGTGTAGCGTGGGAATGGGAAGCGTATAAAAGATGGGACGAGTATACCGAAGACAGACTTGTGATTTAGTAACCTACTCTACTCAAGATTGTGGCCGGAGGGGACTCTTTAAATACATGAATCAATACCAACTCTTCCGGGAGCCTCTGGACACAATCACACCATTTCTGTCCTTTCTCATGCCATTGCTTTACCCCTCTTTCCCCTCTTTGCTTCCCCGCTTTCCTGTACCCTTTACCCCTCACTTCGCATCCTTCACAGAGCACCAGGCTCCGGTAAATCCTCCGATCTAAGGTTAGGCTTTTGTAAATTACAGGTTTGTAAATTACCGTAAATTACCATAAATTTATGGTAAAATATAATTATTTACGTAAACTATTATTGGGTTTATAGTAAGGAGTAGTCAATATATTGTTGGCTTCTCCTGTGCTTCCTGGCTTTTGTGAAATCTCCTTATTTAGTAGTTTTCCTATCGTGAATTTATACCTCTTACTCTTATCTTAGTCTTACAAAACACACCATTACTGCTGGCAGCAACAAACTCACATTTCCTAAATCCCAAAACTGTTTATTTGATTTACCAGTTAGGGTTTAGGTTAATTTCAAACCCTAGGCTTGTAAATTATGTATGTAAATTGTAAATTATATTCTGTAAATTACGGTAAACTATGATAATTTACGTAAATTGCATAACCTTACTCCGATCCCCTTCTCGCATGTTCCAACAGATGGAACTGTAGGTAGCATATCCACGGAGCGCCGGTGATTAACAACACCTTCTACTTCCCCGTCTCATCACTCGCCAATAAGAGAACTAACCTGAGGAGTCTAATGCCAAGATTATGAACTGCCGCAAAATGAAGCACAGCACCTGTACTTCCATCGACCTCTCCTTCGCCCTATCCCATTCAGGAGGGGGGCATCACCGGCGACGGGGACAAAGTGGGCATGATTGCCGATCGCCATAGGAAGGTGTGTGGAGACGGTCGGGGAAACCTAGCTAGTCGCAATAGGGCAAATAATTTTCAATCAATCGGCCATCAACGTGGGAGATTTCTTGAAGCTGGTTCAATGTTTCACTGTCCTCCGAAGACTGCATAAGCATCAGCGGTTTTTTCAACAGCAACATAAAAATGGAGCGGATTCGTGTGGTGACGGATGCACGCAGACTATCCTGTGGACGCGTGCTCGTAGGCTGGAAAGGAGCGAGAGTGAGAGTGAGTTACTCGCGTTGGTGGGCACGTATGGAGAGAAGGCGCGCGGGTATGTTGCGAGGATCAGATTGGAGTATTTTGCGCCGGGGGGGAATTGGGGGGTTTACGAGAGGGATTGAAGGGCGCTGGGCGAGTGAGGGTTGGTGAGCCTGTGCTGCTGCGCTACTGGAAGAGAAGGTTCGCGCCGAAAGGGGGATGGTGGAGTTGAGGGGAGCAAAGGATGCACGGATGAACGCGAGGAGCCCCTGTGAGGGATTGGGAGGAGGGGTGGTGGTGCTGGTGCTGGGTGGTTGTAGGGTATATCAAACTTCTGTTACTGTCACACAAACCAATTGAATCCCCTGATCGTATCCGACGATTGAAAAAAAGCAATCGCCCCTCTTCCCTCGCCCCCTCTAAATCTTAGCCTTCAATTCCTCAAACAGCACATTCAACCTATCCATGTCAGTAGCCTCCGCCGGGCACTCAACCCCCAACCCCTCCTTTCTATTCGGTTTTGGAATCTACCCAACACCACCAAATGATTAGCCCCCCAAACACTTCCACCGAGCATGGTCTAATAAGGAGGCCTACCATATGAACATGAACATGATCAAGCTGCTGCGCTCAAGACCCGTTGTTTTGCAAAATGTTGTACTCCACTGCACGAACCGCTATCGCGAGCTTCTTTGCGGAGGGGGGGAGCTCGCTGTGTTCTAGGTCAGGAACATGTTAGCTATTCGTTTGCTTGCCTGTGGGAGGAGGTCGGGAGGGCGGAAGAGGAAATGTTACCGCCTGTTCGCGGGGGGAGAGGATTGATGTCGAGGAACGCAAGGATTTTGTCTGTCTCAAGGGGCATTAGGGCGTGTTTGTTAGTGCAATGTAGGGTTTATTTTATTTTTGATTGGAATGCGGAGGGGGAAAGAGGTGGATTGGAAAATTGGGGCGGGGATGGGGAGGAAAAACCTTGAAGGAAGGGATTTCGCCCCGGATAACTTTGCAAAAGATACAAGCTGCGGCGGACATTTCCGTGGAGGCTTGGTCGTGGTGATGATGATGTTTTACGGTTATGATAGGCGATTGATTGGTTTGATGGTTGGACTGGTGTTTGGTTGCCCCACCCCCGCGTTCCTCTGGTGCTAAAAAAAAGTGAATGCGCCAAGGCAGCAACCGGAAAAACCTTTACCCATTTTTACAGCCAGTGCTTATTCCGCGGGTTTGCTTATCTAATTAGCATAGTTACCCGGAGGTGTTCAGTTTTGATATGTAACAACATCTCTCGGTGCCCAACGGCGGGCAGGGGTCTTCCTAGGTGTTGGGACCCTTGGTGGAGCAGGTTCGTGGACGAAAGGTTGGTCGTTTGTTCTGCGATAAGAGGTCAGGTCTCTAATCATAAGGGGATAGGTGGAAAGGTATACAAGAATGTAGTTTCAGTGTCATAATCAGTTCTGCAACCATGGCACAGTGAACCACCACCCACCGATCGACTTGAGGGGGGTGAGAACAGGCACATTGGGCCTGTTGAAAAATCACCGGTGATCACTCCGGAACGAAATATCCTTCCGTTATACGAATACGTTTCCTAGTGTGTCGCTTATTAGTTTCTTAGTTTCCTTTGCCAGTCATTACAAACGAAAGAGGAGGAAGGGGCTACCTGGTCTGTATCCTATATGTGATGATTCGCATACTTCGCCGGGGAGGTCTGGCAAGAAGAGCGGAGGAGCGATCGGCATACTGTGCGCATCTCCGGAAGAATTTCCGCTGGGTGGAATGCTGAAGAAGGCTCTTTGTATTTTCTATTTAAACTGGCTATTCTTCCTTAGATAGAAATATGTAGGCAAGACACGAATCCTCAGAATATACAGCAGTTTCCTCCTTGGCTTCTTCGTCCTTCTTCATCTTTCCAGCCCACTCTTCACGTATCCAGATCTCATAACAACAGGGCCACTTAATGGAAGTTTACCAAACCTAATGTAGCTTCATGTTCCTCGGCTCTCTTAAACGGCTCCTGAATTGGTGCCTGTGGGACAATCCATTAACCTAACACGGTTGAAAGATTTGAAGAGACGAACTTCGGTAGAATCCATGCAGAAAGCATTCGTGTTCAACCCGTCAGTCCATAGAGCAAGGAAACTAGTGAAGTTCTCACTAAACCCAGGTGAACTGTGATGGATTATTTGAATATTCCGCAATATTAACTTCTAGGGTAGTCACAGCATGAGAGAGATCAGCGAATGCAGGTTCAAGTGAATTGAGTGGGGAAAGTATCGTCACAGGTTTTGCTAAGGAGGGAACCGAACGCGGAGCGGGGTAGTGGAGTATGTGAATGAGAGGGAGGTGGAGATCTAGATTTGTTATTCTGACGATGTGACGATGAGGGAGTGGTAGCGGTTTCTGCCATATTGGAGGTAGTGGTAGTGTGCGCGGATGACGCTCGAGAGACTGCGACGGACGATGAACCCCCCAAGGCTCCTCCAAGAGGCCTGGGTAATCAGTCAAGTCTCCAGAAAGACAATACCGGGGACTATGTTAAGACTGTCGCCCAGTTTAGGCCTGCTGCAGTGATCCCTAGGACGGCCTCGTCCAATCGCAAGGATGGAACCGACAAGCTTACACTCCATCAATTAACTAATGAGCAGCAAAACGGATTCATACGGTTCTATTATTAAAACAGCCTTGGATGTAGCGGCCGGGGTACATATGTCCATTTTAACGAGTACTTTGATCTTAATATCCGCAAGGATTCCATTGCAAATCCCTACCAGAGGATCAAGCAGAAGCTTCATGCGGGAATTTGTGATGTTCGCCAGACAACCTCAGAGGGTCGGCGAAAACTATGGTATGCGATAAATTGGTTTGCCATTCATTGATGTAGATTTATTTTGCTTGCTTTGTCCGAGCAACAAGAATGGCCCCCCTTTTACTAACGAATAATTAATTCTAGATGACCAGATCGAAAGGTAGGGGGGGGCAGAGTGTCCCACCTTGCCCTCTGAGATTTTTCCATCTGGTACAGGCTCAATGGGTGATCCACTGATTTGTTCGCGACCTGGGTGAGACGTTTTGATAACAGTGCGTATCCGAGAGTTATTAGGAGATGAGACCAACTGAAATTGAAGTTTTACCCATTTTGTGATGATTATAGATTAGAGAGAACAAGAGGCGATGGATGGAGAGGGGATAAATAGACAAGGGTGGTATCCGATGGCAACCAGAGTAGAAGATAATTTAGTAGTAAAGGATTGTTTATAGGTGCTGACTGAGATTCGATTGTAGTGTCAGGGGAGAGATTTTACGTGGGAGGGCTGTCGATGGTGTAGGGAGGAGGAGGAAGATGATGTGAGAGGGTGCAAGAGGAAAAAGATCCGAGTAGTGTAGGAGAAAGAGAGAGAGTCTTCTGTAAATAGTTAGTGGAGAAATAAGGTGGAAGATAGTGGTGAGGAGATTGAGGATGGCTCGAGGATGAGCAGATGGTGGGGGAAGTGAGTTATAGGAAAGGAGAAGATTGTGAATGAATTTTGTGTGAAGAGGATTGCCAGGATTATAGAAGGATGGTGGAGGCAAAAGCCATCAGCTTGAAGGATTAATGCAGTATTCCGAACCGTCCGGGGGGGCTACCAAGAGCCCCGGACAGGATGGGACGGGACGGGACAGCTATCGGTAGCCCGTCCTGTCCTCACCTTCCCGAGCGTAGTCAGTCCCAGCACCCCCAAAAAGACGGACTATGAGCAGTAGTCCGTCTCTCCTCACCCGAAGACGGACAGACTGGACGGTTCGGAACACTGGTTCAATGTATTTTTTTTTATTTTTTTTAACAATCCCAAAATATTACTCCAAAATCATGCTGGACGATCTTCGCTATTCCCACCTTTCTTTTTATCAATCAATCCAATCTCTGAGACAATGCCGACACAAGCTCCTAATGATGCTTATCTGATTTGAGCACTAACCCGGCGTGGATAAAGGACTGCTGGTTGAATACTGGTATACGGTATCTACCGTACTGGTGAAACTCGGATTAAGGGCAAGAGAGACTAAAGCCGGGCAAACTAGAGGTGGTGGGCGGAAATGGGCAAGCGAGGATAAAAACCTTATGGAGACAGAACAGTTGAGAGGCTATGAATGCAAGATTTTTATTCATATGTAAGAAATAATACATAGACCCTGGATTATGGCCATACAGGTGTGGGAGTAAAACTTGACCTTCCCTTAGTTGGATGGTGTCTTGACCACGCACGCAGCTATTGGTGAAAGGATGCCTGTGACCGACTCGATATACTGTGCGATAGAAGGGATAAACTTAACCCTGGGTAACTACTGTTTAATGTTGTCGATAAGATGAAAGCAAATCACGGACAGAGCTAGGCTTAATAGAGGTGAAGCGGTGATCGAACTGACTAGTGATGGGCACGATCATGCTCGAGCAGAAAAATTAGCCCATGCTCGAGCATAAATCGTGCTCGATGACACCAAAAATTTATGATCGAGCATGATCGTGCCCATCACTAGAACTGACCAGTGCAAAGAGTGCTAACTGAAGAATCTAAGAGAAAAAGCCTTTATACAAATTGGCTCTCCGCTAAGCCTCCCTCTCGCTGGCTTCTAACAGTCTCCCAAATGGGCAGCGAGCCCTGCTAAACTGCCCTATCAACCGTCCAGGGCACACCGGTGTCGGGCTACTTTTGCTTTAGCCTTCGAATGGATGGTGTGTCGCGCGCTGTCGTATTTCAATAATTTTTATTAAACTAATAAAAGGACACTGCCAATCCAGGCTTCGGCCCTACAGCAGTACGTTCCCCGGGGTACGCCAGCCCACACCGCCTTAACCCGCAGCCCCTCTGGTATGGAGCCAACCGCACAAAGCATAGCAAAGCCGAGCCTCATGGCTAGTATACGGCCACACTAACAACAATAAAATAATCACTACCGTGGCCGATAGCCACCTCGCAGCCCAACAAAAGAAAAATCCACGCCAACCGATCGCCCAAAGGGTACCCCGGCCACCCGCAAAAATCCCTCCACCACGCCACAGCGCACCGTCCACCAGCCACGCCAGCAAACTCGCCGAGCCACCCCCTCCTCCACCGGCTCCAACAATGCCTCACGAAGAGGCCAGGTAGGGTCGACAGTGTTTCCTCATCGAACCGACCGAAAGAACGTACGGGCTCAACCGACCACAAGCGGATCACAGTTTCGAGTCGTACCTCTATTACCGATAACCGCGAGCTGCAACGAAGAGCACTGACCCCGCTCCGTGCGGAAAGACTTCGTACCGCACCGTCTCCAGGTGCCAGGGAGAACGAGATGAACTCAAACCTAGACTTCGAGGGCGGAAACGAGCCTCGTGGCCCGAATCCCAGGGTGGAAACGAACATCGTGGCCCGAATCCCAAAGTCATGAAGCCATCGTGAGAAAGACTCCAAGGGCGTTTATTTGGTGATCCCCCCTCCGGGGCCAGAAAGTGACACGTCACAAGAGGTTAGCAACGCTGTCGTATCCGGTCCCTGCGGTTGGTCGTGACCTCTTGCTGATTTGTATAATAAATCACCGGAGAGTTGACCTGACGATGAATTATCTAATTGGCCGGACAGGAATGATAGAAGGAAGGTGGTGCTTGCCCAATTGAGAAAGATATGAAACGATGTGTATTAGTTGACTATGTAGGTGTAGTTGTCTTGTCTCTATCGTGCGTTGTCCTATAGGCAAACAAGCCTTGCCAAGAGCACTGAATAGGGCGGCCAAAAACAGGCACACAACCCTTCTAATCTACCCTATTGTATGTCGGATTCGCGCTCTTCAGAACAAAGAGTGAAGTGGGGCAATCCCAACTTCCGGTCACAGGTTGCCACATTAAAAATCTAAAACAATTAGAAAGCTATGGGTGTACCGGTGTGGATGAGGGTATACATGAGTAAATACCGTAAGTTATTGGTCTAATACAAGTACTTGTATTCTCATTGTGTATTCGGAATTCGGTTCCTATAAATGTGCCACAAGGTGTGTCAAAGTTATGTGAAATATCGAAGATATGATGTATTTAATACAAAGAGGACTATGTAGCCGATTGGGCACCTGCTTTGGCATAGCTATCACAAACACATAAAAAGTATAGTGTTCCTGCTGTTTGAAAGATTGTGGTGAATAGTGCTAGTAGCCAGCACAGGCCATATATGAGAATGACCTCCACTTTAAAATTTACTGTCATGCTGGAGAAAAGGAGCATCAAGGCTATCCTCTGGGGTAGTTAAAATATAATAAAAGAGAAGAAGCTTGACCAAATACAAGAATTAATAATGCAAGTAATAGTAACTACTGCTGGCCATGTTTGGTTATGGTACTAAGACATAAATGTTCAATAATGCCAGATTCCGAATACACGATGAAATTACAAGTACTGTACTACGGTATTCAGTGGGTAATCCAATATTGTAACATGTATACATGTTCCGGTAACTGTATACAGGAGCGGAGTGCAGGATTCCCTATGTTTAGTTTGATTACTTTGCTTACTTTGATTAGTTTGATTGTTTTTCAGCCCCGGAGCTATATTAAGGCCTGGTTGCTGTTGTTAAGTTTAGTTTTGCATGGTGAATTGTTTTATTTAGGAACACAAGTGAAGGAACGGTCATGTAAGCTGACGATAGCATTGAGGCAGTGTTATGACACTTAGGTTTCATGTGGGATCACAGGACATGCAGGGCAAGGTGCACTGCCCGGTAATGATCGTGGTTGCAGGATATCTGATTACTATCGCTCTTGGAGAACTCATGTATTTAAACTCATCTCCTGGCTAGCAGGAGAACGGCAGACTTCAGCAGACTCATGTTTCAAGAACATACTTGGTTGAACGGCGATCTCAGAGTTCCACTTGCCCTTTAACTATTATCCCTCTTTACCTTCGAGTTCTCTGAAGCCTCCCTTAGACCTAGCGCTTGCCGGTCAACCGCTGGCCCTCTATTGTACCTTTTCGTTAGACAGGAGTAAACCTGTAACAAATATAGTGAATTAACGGGCAAGGTTGGTTAGCAGCACAAAGCGGTGCGGTGTGACTGCATCTGGGCAGCTAGCTATGATGTGATAGGTAAATGAGGTTACCCAGTTATAGAAACTTTCTTATTTATTTCCCTAACTAGCAACCATTCATAGAAAGATATAGCTAAATGACGAAGTGGTTATTTTCCACTAAACTTCTCCAGTCCACCTCCTACCATCACCTTGAAGACAGGACGAAGTAGTTTTATTCTACTGGTGTCTCGAGTCAACCTGTTGCCATCACCTTGGAGACATTACAAGGTGGTTCTTTTCCACTGTCATCTTCAGTCAACCTCGAACCATTAACATAGAGAGAGCTTTTTTCTAGACTGTCTCGTGTCGGTCCACCTCCTACCATCACCTTGGAGACGCAAGGAGGTGGTTTGTGTCTACTATAGTCTCTGGTCGACCTCTTACCCTCACATAGGAGACATCACGAAGGGGTTCTTTTCCACTAGTGTCTTCGGTCTACCTACTACGATTACCAACGAGTGTGGTCTTGTTTTTGTCTGCTACCGTCTCCTGTCTGCCTTCTACTATCACTTTCGAGATACGAGAAAGTGGCTTTTTCGACTACAGTCGCCAGTCGACCTCTTACTCTCACATTGGAGACATCACCAAGTTGTTCTTTTTCACTACTGTCTTCAGTCTACCTCCTACGATTACCACGGACCGTGATCTTTTTTCTTTCCTACTACTGTCTCCTGTCTACCTCCTATGGTCACCTTGGAAATACGAGAAAGTGGGTTTTTTTCTACTACAGTCTACGCTCCACCTCTTACCCTCACATAGGAGACATCACCAAGTGGTTCTTTTCCACTAGTGTCTTCAGTCTACCTCCTACGATTACCACGGAGCGTAGTCTTTTTTTTTCAACTACTGTCTCCTGTCTACCTCCTATGATCACATTGAAGATACGAGAAAGTGGTATTTTTTCTACTACAGTCTGCGGTCAACCTCTTACTTACTCACATAGGACACATTACCAAGTGGTTCTTTTCCACTACCGTCTTCAGTCCACCTCCTACCATCACATTGGAGACGTTACCAGGTGATTCTTTTCCACTACTGGCTTCTGTCCACCTCCTACCATTACCACGGAGAGTGGTTTTCTTTTATACTACCCTCTCTTGTACACCTCCAACAATCACCTTCGAGATCCTAGAAGGTGCCGTTTTCCTACTATAGTCTTCAGTCGAACTCTTACCATCACTTGGGAGATACTAGGAAGATGTTCTTTTGAACCACTTCCTCCTGTCTGCCTCCAACCATTTCGACCAAGAGTGGTTTTTTTCTATTATCTCCAATAGACTTCTTATGCTCACATCGGAGACATCACGAAGGTGTTCTTTTCCACTATGGTCTCCAGTCCACCGGCAACCATTACTTTGGAGACCAGACAAAGAGCTTGTTTTCAATAAAATTCGCATCAGTGGGTTAAGGAGAGAAATCCTTATAAGAGGTTTATAAGCAACTAGACCTAGGAGGAGATTGTCGCTGCTTTTGTGTGCAAGTTTCTTCTTCCCCAGAATGAAGACATGACCTAACAGTGTATTTTGATATTAGTCTACAAAGGTCTCTGGAGCCACCTACTATCACTGAAATTGGAATCCTCTTTACAACCTTCACGTGTTTTGGTCCAATTGGCAGGACCTGCTTACAGACAATTGCGATAAGTGACCAAGGTGAATCTAATAGGACGCTGGAGACATACCTGGCGGCGATTGATATGGAAATAATCACATTTATTGCAAGAGGTGGTTTCCAAACAGTTGACACCAATGTCCCACAGCATGCATCCCACAGAATAGCGATCATGCACCCAAGCCCTACTGGTCATGGATGCGTGGCTAGAATATCTACAAGACGGATTGCACATAAGGTCTTTGAGCGGGCTCAGAAGAAGTCTCAATTGCACTGTTTTGAGCTCTACCAACATCTTACCAAGCAGGACAAACTGCGGACCTCTGCAGGTTGGCTTTTTGAGGGATATGTCCATGACTGAATCTCAATTGGAGGATTGTTTAAGGCCGATAAACTACCGATGAAAGACAACTACACTGAGCTCAATTTTGAGACCTATGGGGCTAAACCATTGCACTATTTCAACAATACGAAAGACCTATCTCAACAGGTGCCAGTGAAGAATGGTCAGGGGATTGAAAGAGAAGCGATTGGAAAATATTTCCTTCCCCACAATACGAACTTTGAATCGATTGATGGCCTTGTATTCACTGCTCTGGACACCTTGATTTTATTTCAAATCACGATTGCCAAGAAGCATAACAGCAAAGCCTATGGGTTGAGGAAGCTTTGTGCGATATTGCCAGTTACGATCAAAAATATGAACATAGTTTTTGTTATCCCTGAAGACCGCATAAAGCAATACACCAAAGTCCAAAATGTACCAGAAGCTATTGATGTTAGGCCAAATGCTATGGATCTAACAATTAACCAGTTCCGTCTAGTTCTCAGAGAGGAGCAAATGCAATTGATGGCTATAAAGGGGCCTTTTAAGGAACCAGATGGGAGTGAAGGGGAGGATGAAAGTGAGAGTGGAGATGAGAATGGGGAAGATAGCATCATGTGTGGGACACAGTAAGGTGTGGATGGTAGTTTGTGTTGGAAATCCATGCTAGAGATTGCTCAGTCTGGCAGACTATAGGCCGTAGTCCGTGGTTTGTATTGAAGATCTTTCCTAGAAATTGCTTAGTCTTGCATACAATAAGGTTCTTAATGGTGGTTTGTATTAGGTATTTTTCCTAGAGATGGTACCAGACTTAGTCTTAGGCAACTTCCTTTTATGATTAATCCAGTGGGGCGAAATATAGACTTAGCTTTAATGTCAATCATTTCATGTATTATATTTTACATCTGGAGCACAGATGGTGGACAGCTAGCTAGTTACATAGAGGAGCATATGAGGTATCACAATCAAGGTCAGCATTGGAGGATGCCTAATGCCGGAACTGGATAAAGGGTTTGTGAAGGGAGGACAAGAGGTTATGGAAAACTAGATGTTTATAAGGATCTCCGCTCTTTCTCTTAGTTGATAGTTATCAACATCTTTATTTTCTGGGACCTTTGATCTTCTTTAAGTTCCTTGACTGTCTACTGTAATAGCCTCTATTGCTTACATCTGGCATTGGTTTTGTTTCCTGATTGTGATATCATTTCCGAATTTCCTTCCAGCTAGTTGTTTTAGTTCAGGTTCTTTCTCTGGAATAGATTACTCCACTGATGACAAATTATTCTTTCAGTCCAGCATTCATATTTTTGTGGAAATGCTTTAGTTATTATATATAACCCAATGGAAATACCACACCACAAACACAATAGTGGGAGTATAGCGTACAACGTAGATCTATTCAACTTGCTTGCTAAAAACTAATCATAGTTGCATGAGTATATATGAAAAACACAGCATCATCCTAATCAGTCCATTGATCACCATTCCTGTCCGCTTTCTTCCACCCATGTTCCCCTATCATACTCTCTACTCCCTTTTGGCAACTAAAAAAAACAAATATTTTGCATAATATCTGAATAAAAGAAATGCTGGACCAAGACTCCTGCTTGCCTTTTGATTTGTCCACAATGTCATACCTTTGCTCTGCCTTCATTCCGGGGCCCTCGATGCTCTCAGTTGACTATCCATCCTCCTGTTTGCTATCGGGGTTCGAGTACATGCTTGCCACCTTCTGCCTGCTGATTCCATCCTTATTTCTTATTTGTGACTCCCGGCATCAGTAAATTCACGGGGGAGGCAAAGAGCTGGGTTTGTAGTAGTCTATTGTTGAACTATCCGCAAAGGTTACTGCTACCCGAAGACTTGAGTATAGCAAAACGATTGTAAGATAAGCACTAACCCAGAAGCAGAGAATACTTACATCGCGCATATCTCCATCATGTTCTACCATCGCTTGTCACATACTCCGACCCATTTTGCTTCCAGTATACCCATGACTTGCGTATCTTTTTCTTTCTCTCATACAAAAGACGTTCAGCAGGATTGGGGTTTCTCATACCCTCCATATTACTTGGTGCCTCAAGAGTGGGTGTAAGCATTCCACTTGGTGCGCTAGAGCGAGCGCTTGCACTATCCCCGTCTGAAAGTTCTGAGATTGGTTGTAGATATCCTGTTCCGAGAGATTCCATTGACTGACCTGGCAACTCCCCCGGAAAATCCCAGGAATCGGGCTGTAAGTCTACTTTAGTTGCATCTATTGTCTGCCATTGTTGCGACATTTTTAAAACTTGAGGCAAGGAAAATAGCTTAGAGAAGTATTTGAAAGAGAAATAAGGCTCAGCGTAGAATGATTTATTCCGTCTTATCTTAAGAGTCGCAGGATTCGATAATCAATTTAACATTCTTCTCTTGTGGGAATATTATTTGACCCTCTCGGTTGCAGGGCATCACCACATATCACTCACAGTTTGTCTGCCGTCCCCGGCCGTCTTCACCCACACCCGGCCGTCCTCAGCCATCCACAGCCGCTATTACCCATTCCCTGCCGTCCCCTACAGTCCCCCTCATTTTTGTTGACATATCCCCGGCCGTCATTCCAATTACCTGCCGTCTTTGGCTCACCCCCGCCGTCCTTACCTTCACCCTACAGTCTTCTGATGCCCCCTATAGCCCCCCGCACAATCCCAACCGTCATCCTATTTCCCCTGCCGTCTGCCTAAATAGCCGCTGTAATATGTGTCTCACTATACCTAGAAAGGCCTAGCGTGTAGGGCCCGGCGATCCCACCTCGCCTGGTAGTCCCCTGGGTCCTTCGCCCCGGACCGGACGACGGCTAGCGGTCCCGTCCTGTCGTGTTCCGTCCCGTCCTCTTGGCATTATCCCCGCCGTCACTGTGGGGCCCCTGGACCGTTCGGAACACTGCCTAGAGGTGGGCTTGGATTGAGCTGATTTGTTGCTCCAGAGTGGACCAGTCACTGTTCCGATCTCTAAAGTTAGTGTTAATCTATGTGGCAGCAAGGGCCGTGGGGTTTCCTGAATCAACTTTAACGAGGAGGCTTCATTTTTACCACCAACGAGGCGGGGATATTGGGTTTCACCGATTACCTCAAGGATTTGCGAATATCCTGCACGACATGGACCAACAATGATGTTCTGGGTTTTATCATGATTTATTCTTATTCTTAGTATTGATAGAATATCTTCTACCGTGATAGGTATTTAATCTCTGCGACTGTCGTTACTATTAGGTCTTGGGCTGGAAATGCTCAATGGAACACATCACTTCGAGGACCCCATTCCAGTCCTCGGCCAGAACACTATTTAAAAAATGATGGCGTTCACTCTGTTGGGAAGTATTTTTCTTTGTACCTTTTTCTATTATGTCGCTTCTTAGTCTTTTTTAGTTTCCTTTATCACTGATTATCAAGAAAGAGGATGAGCAGATAGACCTTGGTAGTATATACGAGGATTCGCATATATGGCCCGGGTCAACTGGAGAAGAAGTCGCAGGATGGATCAGAATGCTCCAGGGGAATGGGACCGTAACTCATTTATTGTTCAGGTATGATATCTCCGGAAGAATCTCCTCGAGTCAGCATCATCGGAGAACCTTTTTGTATTGCCTATATAAACTCAATGTTCTGCAATAGGTAGATAGACAACCAAATAGGATACAAATCTGAATTATACACAGCTGTTTCCTCCTTCACTTGATTCTTTCTGTCTATCATACTCTCTTTCCAGCCCGCTCCCCAATTCCTTTTCTCTATTAGCATCTCATAACAACTGTCACAGGTTCAATACCAAAGGTGTGAATCTGCATTGGTCTCATGAACACCTCTTGGAGTAAATCTATAGCCCCATTTTCTAGTTAAGAAGTCAGCAAGAATAAATGAACACTTCTATCTGCAGGTGGATATTTTGTTGAGTTTGAGGGCATTGTGTTCAATTTTCTAATAGCGGCCATTACTGGTTCTGTGACATGGGAGGCCTGCAGCCGGACGCCCATCTGTGGGAGAGATAGACACTCTATCTTCTAGCAGCTGTTGTCTTGCACGATTCCCGAGTTATAGATGATGGAGTAACCCCATCGTGGTATGTCAGGTTAGGGCACACTTATAGGTGTGAGCAGGGCTATGACCAGACCGCACGGCGGTGACTGGTGTTGTGTGGTAGAGTGCGCCCACTGTGCGGGCCACCACAAACTTGTACTTAGTCTGAGCTGCGTTCCCTTTCTCTGCAGACATCGCACTTCTCGTCTACACTCCTTTTAGCCAACACTTGTCATATACATCGAATATCGAACACATCTCAGTTTTCCTACACTTAGCGTTCCGGGTTCCCACTTCTCACGACGACAGCTTCACAGCTTAGTCACTCGGTGCTTGTACGGCGGCATATTTCTCTGCGCTAGATCTGACCCTCCATCAATAGAGAGTTTACACTTTATTCGGCATATCCCCCAGAAAGGTTATCACCACTATTGAATGTTAAGAAAAGAAGTTTTGTAACAACAAGGCAATTGGGCAGAGCTGTGCTGCTGGTTTTCAGGACTCGTGGGACCTGAAGCACTAGATATTATACTAGAAGATTTGTAATAATAAAAAAGCCCTGGAAGGAATTCATCGGATCCCATGATATTGAGATTCCCGACTATAGGAATAACAAATTGAGGGCCAGTTACCCTTCGATGTTGAAGAGAGTGCGGAGTATATAGCGGGGCCTGCGCTGATGGGGTTAGTGTAGTTTTTTAAGGGGAAAGAGATGGCGGGGAATGATTCAACTAGAAGGTTTTGCTTCTGTGCAAAAGAAACCTGTGAAGGTTTGGTGGGGGATCTCAGTGACCAGTTCCTCTTGTTGCTATGGGGGATTCAGGCATGCCGCACAATCAATTGTGAATTGAGTTCAGCTTTTGCGAACAGATATTGTTGGAGCTTGGCTGGGAGGAAGCTGAGCCGTGATGTCTATTTTCAGTGAATCCTTTAAGGATAATAATTGGTAAATTTTGATTTTCGAAAGCGCAAACTGGCTACTCCAATATTTTGTTATTAAGGTTATTGCGAATGACTTCCTTGTGGTAGTGAACACTGGATAAGTTTAAAAAGGATGGCGGTGTTGAATTAGTCCATGTTGACAGATTTTGCCCCTACCCGAAGTATACCCTCATTATCACGGGCCCTGGCACAGATAAGACAATGACTGGTTTGGTTTGGATGATAGGGGCGTCACAGTTCAATGAAAACACTGATTTCAAGCTACTAGAAGTATGTCACAAACGCAGGTAATGACATCAGTATGATTCCAAAAATGAGGCCCACATCTTAGTGAAGGTTTCCTTTTGGGAGCTGGGTAGGTAAAGTTTAGCGTTCCTAATTGAACAAATGACTATTACACGGTTCTTTTGTAGGCCTAACATTTAAATATCATATCATAGGCTGAGCATCTTAACATGAGTAATGCAAGGTCCACCCCGAATGACAAAGCTGAGAAATTGGCACCATGCACGATTGTAGCTTTGGGCGCTGTCTTGATAATGAAGGAAGAAGGAGTGCTGATGGGAATATATGGAGACTTTAGGTTTTTATTTTCCATTAGTGGCAGAGGAGCTGGCGAATTCAGCATCTTGAGCAGTGATTTTGGCTCCTTTTTCCTGTTGCGCGGTTGAATCATCCTTAGCTCCCGATGACAAATTTCAGATTGGAGTAGTCCAATAGCTCTGACAGATGTCGAAAGCCTTCTGGAAGTCTCTTGTCGCTCTCCCAAATTGGTAAACTGTTAGTTGGGTAGTGGCAGGATGCAAGAATGGAACAAAGTCACTTGAATTTCCATTTCCGTTTGTATGTAAAGAATGGAGAAGGGGGGTAATTGCAACTGCAATTTGATATATCCATAGTGAGGCTTCGGCAGGGTTCCTTATATTTTTGTTTTTGGGTTAAATTTGTAGTGTCAGAGGAGAGATCTTGAGCAGGAAGGCTGTGAGGGCTGTAGGAGGAAGGAGGGAGATGTTAAGAGAGCGCGGGAGAGGAAAAAATCCGAGTAGGGTGAGAAAGTGAGAAAGAGAGTCTTCTGTAAATTGTTAGTAGAGAAATAAGGTGGAAGGTGTATATAAGTGTGGGACGAGTTTGTAATTTGTAAGCCGGGGGAGAGAAAATAGGGACGGCTGGCTTAAAGTAAGAAGAGCACACTTAAGAAACTCCTATAAAGATATGAGCAGTGTTCGCAACGGGGCAGTGCGTCCTGAGCCCACACGAGGACGGACAGCAGTTTGTTGTCCCGTCCGGTCATTTTCTAAGCTTGCCTGACAAGTAGGAATCAAAGACGAGGACGGACGGCATTCTGTTGTCCCGTCCGGTCATTTGTGGAACTTGCCCCACACATTAGAGTGAAGGACCGTTCCCCAGCCGTCCCGCACCGTCCCCGCCGTCCCCCACTGTCCCCGGCGTTCCTCTCTCTTGATCTCGGATTAGATCAGAATTAAATGTAACCTGTCGCCGGGTTTTGCCAAATCAAAATCTGACCTTCCTCCAGCGGAATTGGCCCATTCTTTCCTATCTTAAGTATTTCTGGCAAATGCTGTATCATATTTTTGGTTGATGAATCGGGGAAGGTAACACCTGAACCTTTTGAGGGACCTATATCTTATCAGAATTTTGGAATTGGATAGCAGGGGCAGAAGGCAATTTGTATAGTATCAAGTCAAGTGAGAAGTGATGCCTTAGCAGTAGAAAGGGACTCACAATGAGCACATCTCCAGCGTGTCTTTCAATCAATTGTGGTATACTCAGACCCATTTTCGGGGAAAATAGACCCAGCTCTGCCGATTTCGTTTTCTTCGCTCATAGATTCTACTCTGTCACCCCATTGTATATCAATCTTCTCCGGGATTACTTCTGATTGTAGGCGTCAAAAGTCCACTCGGTGCACTACTTAACGCACTACGTGGACTGCTTCCACGACTAGGCTCAATGCTATCCGAGGAAATGGTTGGAAGACCAGCCACATTGGTAAGTCCGGCAACCGCATCAATATCAAAATCCCAGATTGTTTGCTATGAAGCGGAAGCCTCATTGAGTGACATAGAGACCGCTACTAGAATTCAATACTAAAGATAGGGAGGTAATGAGAGAGTAAGTAAAATCGGAATTGAAGTGTGTGATATTGCGGAATACTCAAGATCGTGATAGATTCTGCTCTCTTTGTTTTCCCCTTATACGAGTTTATTGTGAGTCTTCTATATAACGTTCGCAGATATCCCTTACAAAATCACCATAGGATTTGACGAACTTAAAATTATTCAAAGAGGGTGTAGACATATGGCGTGGATAGGATTTATTCAGTAGTCCCCGGGGGTCCCCCACAGTTTCTCACACTCACCGACAGTTTCCTGCCGTCACCTACAGTCACCCGCCGTCCCCTGCCGCCCCCTGCCGTCCCGTACCAGAAGATGTCTCGGATCGTGGGGCTTGTCGTCCTTCCTAATGATGGTAGTCCTGGAAATTCAAGGACGAGGACGGACAGTATTTTGTCGTCCCGTCCAGTCATTTCCTCAAGTGCCCTACAAGTAGGAATGAACGACGAGAACGGACTACGTTTTGCTGTCTTGTCTCGTCCCGGGCATTTGGCAGTCCCCCTGCCAGGCCTTACGGGGGTCCCGGACAGCTGCGAACACTGGATATGAGAACCTGACTCTCTTAGGGCCCACTAAGGGCACTGGGGTTATCCTCTGGTAAAGAAAATAGAAAGTGCAACCACAATTTTCTCCGCGTTCAGTCATCTGAGCAAGGCTATTACGAATGTTCCCAAGGGGCCCGGCCGATAGTGGGCAGGCCACTCTGGAGGTAGCCTAGGCTGAAATAGGTGGATTCTTTACCACGAGTTGTTTGGCACGAACGAGTAGAGGGTCCTTGCATCCTGTGCTGGTAAAATTCTGGGAGGGTTGTTTTTCGCAATTTTGGTAGAGAAAGCTTGGGGATCACTGGGCTTCTAATTTTTGGTGGGGTGCGGAGTGGAGCTAGGGGTGGTCGGAGTGGTTGTCATTAGAGTCGGAGGCATCTTGGATGGACTTTTTCATTTCGATTTCAACATTTCTGATGGTATTGATTTTGGTATTTTGGTCAGGTGTGATGGTACCCCCTGTGCTTGCTTTATAGTAGGTTTGTTTATTCTCTCGTGACAGGTTTGGAATTAATGTTGAGCAACTCCCACTCGAATCGAACTATGATACCAGAAAAATCATAATTTGACCTGCAGTCCCTTCCTGTTTTATCGCGTATTGAATTAATAGTGATGGTGGACTTGCAGAGCCTCATGTCTGCATGTTACTAATATTAATGGACTGAAGTGATAATGTGAAACAATTCCAATCCCTTTTTTCCTCCCTAATTCATCCCCTCCCGTTGTGAGGGCTTCATTTCGGCCATCTGTTCAGCAACACAAGCAAAGACAAATTACACTTGGCATACTTGTTTATCAGTTCCAGCAAAACAAATATTGAAGGCCACCTCTGCTGATAGTAGCGGGAGTATTCGGCGGAGGAAGTACGCTTTCGCTTTACTGTGCTGTGCATATTGGCACATTCAAGATCTTCCTGCCTTCGCCTTCCCTCTTGTGACTCATCACTCGCCAAGAAGGGAACTAACCTGAGGAGTCTAATGCCTCCTAGATTATGAAAGACCGCGAAATGAGGCAGAGTACCTGTACTTCAATCGACCTCTTGTTCGCGCTATGACCTTCACAAGGCGGACATCACCGGCGACAGGGACAAACAGGGCCTGATTGCCGATCGCCATAGGAAGGACTTAGGAGATAGTCAGGGAAACCTAGCAGTTGCAATAGGCCAAATCATTTTCCACAAATCGGCCATAAACGCGGGAGAATTCTTGAAGATATTTTTAAATGTCTCACTGTTCTCCGAAGACTGCATAAATATTAGGGGTTTTTTTTTAACAGCGGCATAAAAAGGAAGCGGATTCATGTGTTGACGGATGCCCGGATTCTTAGGCATAAAATATTTCAGCACTTTTCTGGAAGAAAACGAAATCCTCGCGTCACTCGAGAGCCGAAATGTTTGGCCATGCCCCCGGGGCTAGGACAACTGTGGTACAGGTATTAGTGGTATCATAGCTTGAATTACAGTTACTGCATCACCGGTAAGTGAGAGCTCTGAGAGAGGCACCCGTGACGGCTCCGGCGAGGCCTAGGGAGGGGGGGTTGGGAGATTTCACGAGGCTGGGGCTAGGTGGGGAGCCCAGTGGTACGGTATCCCCAGCTTGGACATGCTGTTCGAGACGAAGTGGGATTTTAGTATACTGATTCTATTATCACTCATTCTTCGAGTAAGGGTAAATGGGCTAAATGTCTGAGTTTTAGATGAGCTCAAAACCTCTCTTCGACAGTCGGAAGCTATCCCGATGGCTTCCCTCTCTTCATCTTCGGAGGTTAGCTAGAGCTCTGTCTTCGCAAGCATGCATGGATCGAATGCGACATTTGGAGGTTAATTTGGAGTACCTCCTTAGTCATCGTAAGGGATACTCTTTCGGAACGCTACTTGTCGGATGTCTGAGGCTGGTTATGCTATGCTTGAGAATAGATTCCCAAAGGCAGAAATAATGAGAACATCTTTTGCGCAGGCGAGGTATGCTTATGTGGGGTATCTCGCTTCTCAGTATGCGAGAATAGACTTCCCGGGGCTCCTGTCGATGGAGACAGCGCCGGAGAAGAGCCTAGCAAGCGTTTCTGCACCCTCTGCTCTCCCCGCATATGTTAAAACAGAGTGATGTAGCAGTCAGTGATCTGAGCATTGTGGTCGGACAAGGCGACCTAGACTGCAAGCACACCGTCTCAGGCCCCCTCTTCGAATTCGCGACCCAGGCTTTCTCCAAGCCTTCGAAAGTATCGTCGGTCGATTGCTCATTCAGTATATGCTGCATCACACCAGATCCCCCCCCTTTCTATCAAGACTAACAAGCCCAGACTCGACCCCGCCAACGTCCAAACCCTCCAGTACCTCAACCATCACCTCCCACCACCTCCCCGGTTCTATAAATATCTCCCGAACAAAGCCCACTACCGCCACCTCCGGCCCTCATAGACGCAGTACCTCTAATCCTCTCACGAAATACTAACGCGCCACATGGACGACACTTTCTCAGCCCTCACCCACGAGACCAGTACTATCCTATGCTCGCTGAAGACGCTCTCCCGCCAGCATGCGCCAATCTACACCTCCATAGTTCGGGAATTCACCGCGATCGAGGGCGCACAGACTATCCTGTGGACGCGGGCTCGTGGGCTGGACAGCAGCGAGAGTGAGTTACTCACGTTGGTGGGCACATATGGAGAGAAGGCGTGCGGGTATGTTAAGAGGATCAGATTGGAGTATTTTGCGCAGCAGGGGGAATTGGTGGGTTTACGAGAGGGATTGAAGGGTGTTGGGCGAGTGAGGGGTGGTGAGCCTGTGCTGCCGGAAGCGAAGATTCGCGGCGAAAGGGGGATGGTGGAATTGAGGGGAACAATGAATGCACGGATGAATGCGAGGAGTCCCTGTGAGGGATTGGGAGGAGGCGTGGTTGTGCCGGTGCTGGGGTGTTATAGGGTACAGGAGGTTGTTTCAACGAAGACAAAAATTATTTACAAAGGAGAGACTAAGAAATTGTTGGGTATATACACGGTGTTCCGGGCCCTCCTCCTCTATTAGATCTTGAGGAACATATCCCTCAGAAGGATGGAAGTTGAAAAGCAGATGGTAGATGTTTGAGAAATCGTCTAGAGAGGCGGGATTAGTAGGTCGAAATTGATTCTCTGCACACGACGGGACGAGACTGACCTGAGGAAAAATGGGCAGACAGGAGGGCCACAGGAGAAGGAGAATCACCCTTCCCTCGCCAATTTCTGTTACTGTCACAGAAACCAATTGAATCCCCCGATCGTATCCGACTCATTGAAAGAAGCAATGCTTCGCCTATATTCCCTCGCCGCCTCTGAATCTTCCCCTTCGATTCCTCAAACAGCACCTTCAACCTATCCATGTTAGTGGCATGCGCCGACCCCTCAATCTCCAACTCCTCCTTTGTATTCGGCTTCGGAATCTGCCTAACACCACCAAATGATTAGCGCTCCAAGCCCTTCTACCGAGCATTGCCTAATAAGGGGACCTACTATATGAACATAAATATGATCAAAAAGCTGATCGGCCCCACGTCGGTTGTTTTGCAAAATGTTGTACACCACTGCACGGACGGCTATCGCGAGAGTCTTTGCGGCGAAAAAGAGCTTACTGAGTTCTGGGTCAGGCACATGGTGGAGGTTTTCGCCGTGGGTTTTGGGGAATACGAGCTGGGTGTGGGCTAGCTATTCGCTTACTTGCCTGTGCGAGGAGGCGCGGGAGGGCCGGGGAGGGGGGTTTGCGGTGTGTCCACAGGGGAGGGGATTGAATCGGAGGGACGCAAGGATTTTGTCGGTCGCAAGGAGCTATGGGGAGTGTTTGTCAGTGCAATGTAGGATTTATTTTATTTTATTTTTGGATTGAGATGCGGAGGGGGAAAGAGGTGGATTTGAGAATCGTGGCGGAATGGGGGGATGGTGAGGAAAACCCTTGAAGGAGGGGGTTTAGCCCCTGATGATTTTGCAAAGGATTATCATACAAGCTGCGGCGGACGTTTCGGTCAGGGTTTGGTAGTGGTAGTGATGTTTTGGGGTTGCGGTTATGATAGGAGATTGATTCGTTTGATGGTTGAGCGTTTGGATGCCCCACCCCCGCGTTCCTCTAGTGCTACCGTATTGTCATATCAATAAAAAAGAATAAATGTGCCAAGGCAGCAACCGGAAAAACCTTTACCCATCTTGACAGCAAGTGCTTATTGCGCGGGTTGCTTATCTAATTCCAATAGTTACCCGGAGGTGTCCAAATTTTTTTTTTGATCCGAGAGCATAACAGATGTCGTCTGCCCGTAATATCGTACCCGCATCTACTCGAGTACTAGCAGCCCTCAAGACCTTGAGGGCAATATCCTATAGAAAATTCTGTGACTTTGTATCAAATTTTTAATACGATGTATTATGAGAAATTTAATATGATAAAATATATAATTTGGTTAGCAATAAATATATTTATAAACTAAATTTAATAGGAAAAATATCTCCTTGACCGACCGTTCAATCCAGCAACCCCTCCACTGGCCCACTCGGTAGCAATCGAGAGCGGTGCTTGGCCCTTATTCCCTGGCTTGTCAGGGCCGTCCTCTTCGGGACCAAGTAGAACTTACACCACTCCCTCAGGCTCAGCCATAGCGGTATCCAAGAGGCGTGTTCAGCCGTATATGTCTGGCTTATCAGGATTGACCTCTTCCGTTTCCAATAGTATTTTCGCCACTCCGGCATTCCCGATTAATTAGCATGTGAACCTGAGATTGAATATCTCCAAGACACACCCCATACCAAGTTCATTAATCTTTCTCTTGAAGTAGAGGCATTCGGCCGAGCCCCTCTGTGGTTCTTTGGTTTCCTGTCGAATCAGGTGTCTATCTAATTCATTGGACTTCAGTAGGCTTTATAGTAGCTGCCATCAATTCATCGTTGAGAGCTGAAACCCTAATTTCAAGCCAAGTATTAGTCTCCGTCTCAATCCTCATGGTGATATGATAGTCAAACCTGCTGATTCCCGCATCAACTTTGGTAACCATGGTAAATCTCACAGAGGATTCCCTCACCCCTCCCGCCTCGCCTGCTTCAAGCAGCAATCCTCCCGGACCAGCAGCCGTGTTCACTCCAACTGCTATGGATATCTGTCGTGCATGATGATGACACCGTATTTCAGCTTAAATGGCTTCTCCTTAGAACATGAGCTGTGCATAAGTGTAAAGGCTCGCCCCGTGCCAGTGCAAAATACCAAGGGAAGGGAGTAGTTAATAAAGCCCGCAACCGTGGAAGGGATCGATGTTTACCATTTTCTCAGCGGCGCTTTTTGTCTGTGTTTATCAATTGCAAAGGTTGTTAGCTTATATGTCTTTGATGTAGTCATCTTCTGCGATATAAATGTCACTATTGAATATTGTTTTGCTAGGCGGGCTAGAAGATTTTCCGGCGCTCTATTAAAATTAGCCAACTTAAACCTTAGCTATGAAAAGAATTTGTTCAGAGAAAGGACAGGCGGTACATCTACCTATCGTATAGGGCGCTTCGCTTGGATCTGAGCGTTGATACGGGCAGCTACAGTAGTTGCTCGATGTCAGTTAGCACAATTAGGGAAGGGAAGGGCGGTACAGACTGGATATTGAGTTTTGTGGTGCTAGGTAGGTTAGAAGATTTTGCTACGCTCAGATAAAATCAGTAAAGGCAAACCATAGTTATTGAAGGAATTTCCTCACAGGTCGGATACGCGGTACACCAACGTTTGTATATCCTGCTTCGCTTGTATATGGGCGTTGATACGGGCAGCTGCAGCACCTACTCGATGTCAGTTAAGAAAATTGGAGAAGGGTCGGGTAGTACAGAGTGGACAATGCGCTTACCTGGTGTGGCGGCTGGGTCGGGCTTCGGCTCTTTCGCTGGTTCGACAGTGGGGCTCTCTGTTGATGTGCTTACGGACGCGGGACTTCTGGTTCTCCAGCGATCTTCAAGATGGAAGAAGAATTGGTGCGACAGCGACGGTTTTCCAGGTGGGAGGAGCGGCGACAGCTAACTAGTTCCCCTCTCTCGGAATCTCGATTTCTGTAGTCCCTAATAAGATCTCGGCCATGGGATGTGCTTCCCTGAGGTTCACCCCGCGGCTTCGCTTCCTACAGTTCGAGAAGTCATGATTTATTGCAAATCTTGTTTGCTATGGGAGGTGGGAGAGGAAGGAATATGGTGCGGGACCCGGATAAGTGCTGCGGTATCAGTCGGGAGCGACAGGTTGTGGATGTTGAGCAATATTAATGGAAAGAGTAGGTCAGGGCTATTAACAAAGCTCAGTTAGTACACTCTAGTATTCGCATCTGAAGCGGGTGAATCCGTGGTTCCGTGGCGGGGTGTATTTTGTGCTACCAATATGACTGAATTGGCTCTCATGAGATGGACGCCCCGAATTGGAATGCTGCAGGTTCCGACAGAGGGAGGAAGTTTTGTATTTTTTCGGCAATTGGAGGGGCGGAGAGGATGGGTTGTTGAGTAGCTTTGTGCGGTGGATTGTTTCGAGGTAATTCCGGCAGTGAATAAAGGTTGAACGATATGGGTGGTGATAGGCAGTGTGGGGAGGCGACGTTGTGTAGGCGACGTTGTGTGGGGCAGGTGCAAAAAACTGTGATGACATTTAGTGAAACAAGAAGGAATCTTCAGGCACAACTTGTTGCAAAGAAAATTTTTATAGGAGAAATTGGCTATTAAGAATGAACTCTCTAGGAATTTACACCGGTGCTCCGATAAAAACGGACCTTCTCGAATTTTCTTTGAGAACCCTTCGATAATGAACGAGGTCATGAACTCTTGGCGTTCGTTACCAGGAGGTGCCACGGTAGAAACAGCAGTCATCTCGCATATGCTAATTTGCACCACATAATCGCCTACTTGATAATATTCAGACACAGCTCATCTCTCAACACTCTACTTCTCTCCCACCATCCTTCTCCTACCCTCTAGTAAATTAATTTTTTTTGCACACTTGACTTCTTTCTTACTCGACTTCTCATAGTTTACTGCAATTGTCGCTCACTGGCATTAAGGAGTCCACTTCTTTCCCGCTCGCCTACTGCCACACTTCGGTTCTCATACATTTCACTTGTACTGCCCCCTTACTTCTATGGGCTAGTTTTTTTCTCACCCCCCACTTCTCTCATCTACTACGAGTAGTATTCTTTTTCACCTCCCGCTTCGATCACCCATTGATCTATCCTGTCCTCTACTTTACATGCGACACCCCACACCCAAGGTTGTCTCCAATCACGATGAATAACAGTTCTGCTGAGATTGAACCCACTATGGAGGATATGACAAATTGGGATTGCAAAAGGCTATTGACTTATATTCAAGCGAAGTTGTCCCCACAACTTAGTATTCTTGATGCGCAGCGATTCTTGGATGCGGAAATAGATGGTAGTATCTTCTTGGCTGGCGCTGGTCAGTATACATTCTTCAAGGGAGCCTCCTTGTCTTTTGGGGCTTGTGTCAAACTTGCAGGACTATCAAAAAAGATTGTCGCCGGAAATATTAAGTATTAAGAACTGTATTGAGAGACTCTATGCTAATAGTATTATAGGTTATAGCGATTTGCGGGAACTTAGCGACCGGGCCTCTAAGCGAAGGATGAAAATTTATAAGGAATGTCTTGCGATTAGTCATGAAGAGCTTTCGGATCCCGCCCTTGAGATGCAATTGTCATTCCCATTTGTTTCTAACACCCTTCCGAAGAGATTCAAATTCGAGTCCAAATGCGGTGAACATAATTGGCTGTACCAGGGGCACGAGAAATTCGCGGAACTCCTGCATAAGTTGCAGGAAGTCCGCGAAAGTGTCCAGAACAGTGGCTTCTGGCTATATGGTACAAGAGGTTAGGGGAAGTCCCACCTTCTGGCTGCCCTGGTTTGCTATTTGACAGCTAGAGGGGAAAGGGTTGTTTACATTCCAGATTGTCGTGAGTGTGTCAAGGACCCGGTTCCTTATATTAGAGCAGCAATGTTGTTTGCTTGGGGAGATCACGAGTTGCGAGAGAGAATAATGGATCTGGATACGATGGAAATGATATATCACTATTTCCAAAGTGTGAAAGATGTTATATTTATTATTGATCAGTTGAATGCATTAGCATGCTTGAGCGGGGACAACCAGGAGCTGAAGGAAAGAAAGGGGCAGGTTGAGCAGTGGCTAGTGAGATACCGGACACCACATAAGTGCATTCTCAGCACTTCAGCACAGTGTTCGCAACGGGGCAGTCCGTCCGTCCTGAGCCAGGACGAGGACGGACGGCAGTTTGTCGTCCCGTCCGGTCATTTTCTAAAGTTGCCCGGCAAGTAGGATTTGAAGACGAGGACGGACGACATTTTGTCGTCCCGTCCGGTCATTTTCTAAAGTTGCCCGACAAGTAAGAATTAAAGACGAGGACGGACGGCATTCTGTCGTCCCGTCCGGTCTTTTCTGGAACTTACCCCACACATCCGAGTGAAGGACCGTCCCCCGCCGTCCTCCGCCGTCTTCCGCTGTTTTCCGTTGTTTCCCGCTGTTTTCCACCGTCCACCGCCGCCCCCCACCACCCCCGGCCGTCCCCTACCGTCCCCTACCGGAATATGTCTCAGATCGTGGGGCTTGTCGTCCTTCCTAATGACGGCCGTCCTGTAAATTCAAGGACGAGGACTGACGGCATTTTGTCGTCCCGTCCAGTCATTTTCTCAAGTTGCCCGACAAGTAGGAATGAAAGACGAGGACGGACTACGTTTTGCCGTCCTGTCCCGTCCCGGGCTCTTGGCAGTCCTCCCGCCGGGCCCTACAGGGGCCCCGGACGGCTGCGAACACTGCTTCAGCAAATTTTCAAACCTACTTGCAGACGGCAACTACACAAGCCAGCGAACTACGCCTTCATGTGTATGGTGGCCTGACAAAGGTAGGTTATCATTCGTGGAAAAGATTATATTGACTGGATTAAATTATTCTAACTGCAATTTAGAAGGAAATGGAACATTGGTGGAAGCGAAATTCGAACCTTATCTTAAACGGAGACAAGATACGAGGCGGCTACACAAAGGACCAAGTCGAGGACCAGACTGGCTGTATTCCGCTGTTTAATAAAGGGAGAGATAGATCTGGGAGCCGATGTTATGAAGAAGGTGTGGGAACAGGTACAGTCATTCATATCGGAGACAAAAAGGACAGTCAACCGAGAAAGCTGGGATCTGTATGTCACTCTTGTGGAACATTAGAATGATACTAACGTATGTAGATATTGTGAATATGTCAATGCCTGTATCAGGCGACAGGCTACACCTACATATGTCCATCCAGAACTGATAGATCATCGGTATTTCTATGGCCGGTGTCCAACCCCTGCAATACGACGACATGATGTCGGAGCTTATGCGTGTGGCATAGCGCGTGATGCGGTTGTCAAGCAATTGCGGATGTATGGAAAAAACTGATTTGGCGATGCGGACTTTTTAAAGGCTTTGGATGAGTATATTAGTAATGAAGCAGTTACAGGGTTCTTCATCGAGGAGAACCTGTTGTCGACAATATCATTAACAGGGCAAGAGATAGGGAGAAACATTTCTAAGCCAATGCATACAGAGATGTTTCGAGGATATCCAACTTTTGTGATAACCGAGGAGCCAATTCTTTATTGCCCTATCCGATTTAATTTCCGTGCGATTGATGGAATTATTGTCCGATTCGATCTTTCCCATCAACCCAATCGCAGAAAGGGGAAATGCTTTTTATTCCCTTTGCAAATTACAATAGCAAAGTCGCATGCGGATACAGAACGTGAATTCTTCAAATATTGGAATCAATGGATTAAGGATCTTGAAGACTACGATCTTGAAGTCGTCTTTCTCTGGATCTCTCTGAAGGAGCCTTGGGAGAGAAAGGTGAAGCGTTATCCGGAATATATTTCCAAAAATATTCATATCCGTGATGTCAACCGTGACACCTGGGAGCGCTATGAGAGGGCTCTGAAGAGTAAGAATGGGAGGGGACGGAAAATGCTCGTTGTACATAGGAAACGGGTTATCAACAAACAAGGTACAAGGGAAACAGAGTGTGGGGCGAACCATGATGGTTGCGAAAGGGGAACTAAGAGGTACCGGGTGGAGAAGGTCATACCAAGAGACGGAGAAGGAGAGACAGACGGAAGACCGAAATGGGCTGGAAGAACCAGAAACACCTCAATCACTTACCAATAGTTACACCTTGCCTAGGTCTTAAGTCAGTCAGTATTGTATTTTTATATTATTAGTAATTCCCGACTTCAACCTTCACATCATAATAGATCAGAATAGAATTTACTGTTTTGTGGTACACTATTATTATGTACAAGGAAGTTTTGATTGTTGCATTGGTAGAGTATAACTTGGGAGGATTTTTCCTCGATAAATAAGAAACTAACAAAACCTACAGAAGGGAATAGTCTGTAAGGAGAAATCAGCCAGCTGTTTAACTCCCCCTGCAAAGATAAATGAAGGTCTGTTAAAGGGCAGGACACTTCGGATTGTGTCCTATTTTTTCAATAATTGACGAATAAACACAAAAAAACACTGCTTAGTATCAATCTCTCAGAATTCTAAATTTCGATATACCAGGCTAACCAGTTGTAACAGATGTGTGTCAAAATAGTGAATAATGAGGAACGAGTCTGCATATTAACTATGTCTGCAAAGATGCAGGCAGGCAGGTTGAAGGAAGGGACACTTCTTAAGGAGTCTTGTTGGCACATTTAGACCCTGCCAAGAAGTAATCATCTTTACCAGCCATGACTCAAAGCCTAACCCAAGTCTGGTCAAATCCCTATGACCCCAGCTCCGGGAATAAGTTTACCACGAGCCTTACCAGTATAGTATTGCCGTTGTGGAGAATTGACCCATTCCGTGGGCCTTTTGGAGGAGCCTCGGGGGGTCCATCGCCGGTCGCACTCTCTTGAGCTTCATCCGCCCACACTACCACTATCTCCAATATGACAGTAACCGCAACCACTCCCTCATCGTCAAATCGTCAGAATAACAAATCTAGAACTCCACCTCCCTCTCGTCCACATACCCAACTACCCCGCTCCATGTGCGGTTCCCGTGTTATTAAAACCGTTTACGATGCTTTCCACGCTCCATTCACCCGAACCTGCATTTTCAAATAATCCATCACAGTTCATCTGGGTTTAGTGAGAACTTCGCCAGTTTTCTCTACGGATTGACGGATTGAACACCAATGCTTTCTGCATGGATTCTACCGAAGTTTTTCTCTCTCTTCAAATCTTTCAACGGTATTAAGTCAACTGATTGTCCCACGGTGGGTGGTGGTTCACAGTGCGATGGTTGGAGAACTGATTATGACACTGAAACTACATTCCCGTATACCTTTCCACCTATCCCCTTATGATTGGAGGTCTGACCTCTTATCGCAGAACAAACGACCAATCATTCGTCCACGAACCTGCTCCACCAAGGGTCCCAACACCTAGGAAGACCCCTGCCCGCCGTGGGGCACCGAGAGATGTTGTTACATATCAAAACTGAACACCTCCGGGTAACTATTCTAATTAGATAAGCAACCCGCGAAATAAGCACTGGCTGTCAAAATGGGTAAAGGTTTTTCCGGTTTCTCCCTTAGCGTGTTCAGCTTTTTGTTTTTAGCACCCGAGGAACGCGGGGGTGGGGCAACCAAACACCAGTCCAATCAACAAACGAATCAATCCCCTATCATAACCGTAAAACATCACCACCACTACCAAAAGCCCAGTGAAATGTCCGCCGCAGTTTGTCTTCTTTGCAAAATAATCCGGGGCGAAATCCCCTCCTTCAAGGTTTTGCCTCCCCATCCCCCCAATCCGCCCCAATTCTCCAATCCACCTCTTTCCCCCTCCGCATCTCAATCAAAAAAATAAAATAAAATAAATCCTACATTGCACTGACAAACATGCCCCATAGCTCCTTGCGACCGACAAAGTCCTTGCCTTCCTCGACATCAATCCTCTCTCCCATGGACACGCCGTAACCTCTCCTCTTCCGCCCCACTCTACCTCCTCCCACCGGTAAGTAAACAAATTGCTAACCCATTCCCAGCTCGCAATCCCCAAAACCCACGGCGATAAGCTGCACCATGTGCCTGACTCAGAATTCTCCGACCTCCTCCCCGCCGAAAAGAAGCTCGCAATAGCGGTTCGTGCAGTGGAGTACAACATTTTTCAGAACAATGGGCGTGGGGTGCCACAGCTTGCTGATCATGTTCATGTTCATATGGTAGGTCTCCTTATTAGGCCATGTTTAGTGGAAGGGTTTGGAGGGCTAATCATTTGGTGGTGTTGGGTAGATTCCCAACCCGAATGCAAAGGAGGGGTTGGGGATCAAGTGGCCGGCACAGGCTATGGATATGGAAAGGTTGAAGATGCTGTTTAAGGAATTGAAGGTGAAGATTTTGAGGGGCGGGGGAATAGGAGTGAAGAATTGCTTTTTTCCACGAGTGGGATACGATCGGGCGATTCAATTGGTTTCTGTGACAGGATGACAAAGTATCTGGCTTGAGATAAAAGAAAACGGTGAAGACAGCTCTAAGCTCGCAATTTCTTTCTCTCCTCCAACCTCTCCTCCTTTTAAGCGTCTTCCTAATCCCGCCCAGACAGGGGCTCCTCCCACTTATCCGTGTATTTCTTGTTCCCCTCAGCTCCACCATCCCCCTCACGGCGCCAAACTGCGGTTCCAGCAGCACAGGATCATCACCGCCCACTTGCCCATCGCCCTTCAACCCCTCTTGTGACCTATTCTCCTCGCAGCGCAAAATACTCTAACCTCACTAGCATCTAAGGACAAATCTGGTGAGTGATCGGACAAAAACGCTGAAGCCCCCCACTAACCGGCAGCTCTCCTAATTCTGCTCATTATGAGTCTCGCCTTTTGCCCACCTCGCTCCTATTTTTTCCATTCCCAACGCTGCCCCTTTCCTTCCTTCCCTTCCTTGTCTCTGTGTCTTCAAATTAGCCAGTGGGGGAACGGTCTTATTGTCGTTAGCAGAGTACAGAAGACTCTCCAAGATCGTTGCAGGGCCACCATAATCGGGCTGTTCGCTATCCTGCCACTGCCGCCGCCACCGCCTCAAGAAGATATGAACTTTGCAGGAAGCCTGAACGTAGACGACTCTATCACCTAAACTGAACCACTGATTGTCCTATCAATTCGATAGTTGGTGATAATGAGGGTGCATTCGGGGCAGGGGAAAAATCCTTGAACTCAGCTCAGGTTAATTCAACACACCCACCCTTGTTAACCCTATCCGGCGTCCACTAACACAGGAGCAGAGATTGGCAACAAGCTCGGTAGCAAAATATTCGAGCGTAGCTAGTTTGCACTTTAGAAAATAAAATTTACCAATTATCAAATAGCATGGTAGGACAATGTAGCAGACAGGATAATGTGGCGTCCCTTGAAAAACTAGGAGTATTAGTAAGTAAAAAAATATTTACTCTCCGGGTTGCAACCAAATTTGCGATGCGCGACATTACCCTGTCTGCGACATTGTTCTATTATGCTCTTTGTCCTTGAAGCATTCACGGAAAATAGATATCCCGGCGCGGCTCCCTTCACGCCAAGCATCCGAGATGTCCGTGCGCAAAAGCTTAATTCAACTCACAATTGATTGTGCGGCGTGCCTGAATCCCACGTGCTATCAACCAACCAAAACCCATCACCGAGATGCCCCGCCAAACCCCCCCATCTCTTCCCCCTTAACCCACCATCACTACCCCCCACAACGCAAGCCCAAAACACACCTCCCCCCAGCTCCACACCCCCACCCCTTCATCATCACACAGTACCCTGCACTACGAGCTCTTCCCTACCACAACGTCATCATGAAACCCGAACAAGAACAGGAATTGGCTTACACCTTAATGGCAGTGCTTTTGGCTTACCAATTCGCAAGTCCCGTGAGATGGTTTGGGCCCCTTTGCTCCCCGTTTCCTCATATTCGAAAATCGTTGCTGATTACCCCGATATCTCAGGATTGAAACTCCGGATGTTATTCTATCCCAACATGCTGCCGAACGCCTAGTCGAAGTCGGTCCATCAGATGCATTGGGTGAAATGGCCTGACGTACCCTAGCCGCCAAATACGAAGCCTATGATGCTGCCCAATCCCTTCAGCCTCAGATTCCTTGCTACAATAAAGACACCAAAGAGATTTACTACGATGTCGAGCCTGTTGAGGAGGAAGTGGAGAAGCTCGCAGAATCTTCATCAGCCCCTCCTGCCTCTTTCGCACCCGCCGAAGGTGCTGCTCTTCCAGCAGTATTTCCACTAGCTTCCTCTGGGCCTGCGGCGGCAGTTGCAGATGAACCAGTTCAAGCTGTGGATATTGTCTGATCTCTCGTTGCCCAGAAGTTGAAAAAGACTGCGTTCCGAAATTCCACTCCAAAGCCATCCAAGATCTAGTGAATGGAAAGAGTACATTGCAGAATGAGATTCTCGGAGGTTAATTCCCTTCCATCTCCCTATCGAATTTCCCCCCTGGGTGTGCTAACGAGATAGGATTTTAGATTTACAAAAGGAGTTTGGCAACACCCCCGAAAAACCGGAAGACACCTCTTGACGAACTGGGAACTGCCATGCAGGCAGCCTTCAATGGACAGCTCGGCTAGCAATCCAGCTCTATTATTGCCCCCATGATCTCTTCCAAGATGCCCGGTGGTTTTAATATTACCACAGCAAGAAAGTATCTTACCGATCGCTACGGTCTACAATCCGGCAGACAAGATAGCGCCATGATGCTAGCTATAACGATAGAGCCCGCTGCAAGACTAGGAAGCGAGGGCGACGCAAAGGCATTTTTAGATGATGTTATGACAAAGCACGCTGCCAGCGCTGGAATATCACTCTCGGGTCCTGCAGCTGCAGGTGCTGCCGCTAGTGCTTCTGATGGAATGATGATGGATCCGCCTGCCGTGATACGTTTGTATACGCAGTCGACAATCGTGGAAAAGTACTCGCCGGCCTCTGGACCGCACCTAGAATTATGAACGACAACCTTTACACCGTGGTAAAGATTTGTTGTGACATTACGGCTACCTTCGATTTACAGGATGAGCAAGACCAGGTGGTTCCGAGGGATCTGCACGTGGCAATTGACGCCCTGACCAAGGACCAGCGAAGACTTTTCAAGCAACAATTGGAGCTCCTCGCACGATATCTTAAGATGGATCTCCAATCGAGCGAAAAGCCGATTGTGGGGTGACAAGAGACCCACAAGCTTCTCCAGGCACAGCTTGACTTGTGGAATGTTGAACACGGGGAATTCTACGCCTCCGGTATCGAACCGCCCTTCCCCCCGCTGAAGGTCAGGGTATATGATTCATCGTGGAACTGGGCTCGACAAGATGCGCTTAACATGTACTCTGACATCATCTTCGGCCGCCTCAAGCTTATCAACCGATAAATTGTGTCGCAATGCATTCGAATCATGAATTGATCAAATCCTACCCTAGTGGAGTTCATGCAATATCATATCGACAATTGCCCCACCGAGCGCGGTTAAACATATCGCCTCGCCAAGGAGCTCGGTTACCAGCTTATCACTAACTGCGAGGAGGTCCTTTGGGCAGCTCCCGTACACAAATATGTTCAGTATCCAACCGCACCGCAGACCACCATTGATGCCAAGGGTAATATGAAGTACCGAGGCCAGCCGTTCGGAAACTTGAACATTATGTCGAAGAAATGGCCACCGGAGGAAAACTCACCGAATATGGCAACCGAACCAAAGCTCAGAACGATTTGGCCAAGGTTTACAAGATTATCAAGCAACAACACAAGCTTTCTAAATTGTCCCATCTACAAATCAGACTCTCTATGCAAATTTCTTCCGCAGTTTGGCTATGAATGAAGCTCAGATGTTTGCGGAGGGTGCGAAGACTAACAAAAAAGTTGGAGGCAAAAAGGCCCAGTGTTCCCAAGCGTCCAGTCCGTCCGTCTTTTGCCTAGGACGGGACGGACGCCAATTGTGAGGCCTTTGGACGGGACGGACGCCAAATTGTAGTCCGTCCTAACCCATGCCCGGGACGGACGG
>Ga0307509_10000522_pt1 | contig 65650 bp, 90 predicted proteins | sample 10_EM_MG_FD_202245 | JGI IMG/M metagenome (GOLD analysis project Ga0307509, IMG submission 202245) | Populus trichocarpa ectomycorrhiza microbial communities from riparian zone in the Pacific Northwest, United States - 10_EM | ecosystem: Host-associated > Plants > Roots > Unclassified | place...
GAGGACGGGAGCATGCTTGCCATCTGCCCAGTAAAATAAATCCCCAATTATGTATTCCCAGAGACAAATATAAGACCTTTCAATAGGGCATTGTAAGTAAGGCTACAATCCAACAATGCGAGGTATATTAAATAACTAAAATGGACCGCTGCCATTATGAGACGAGGGCAGCCAATCGTCGCAAATGAGAAACATTGAGGTATGCTGGGACGTAAGTTTCCAGTCCTGAAACTTCCCGTGGGAGTGGTAGTTCGTATGGCCCGACCTCTTCCGTCTCTGGCGCAAGGAGTAGATGATCATTCCTGTCATTCGCTTGAACCCGCGAGGCTACGACGCGGAGGATTTCAGGCGATATCGGGTTCTAAGATTGTCATCAGTGATGTACACCGAAGAAGGCGTGACAAAACTCCGTACCTCGTAATCAGCAACATAGTAATTCGTGCACATGCGTTGTATTTGCATTGGACTGAGCATCCAGCAAACATCGTAAATGATTTCAATGTCCGCGGGAGTGGCCTGTGGGTGGATCACCATGAGCAAAGATGTACTTAAAGATGAGTGGCGAGCGACATACTTTCTTCAATTGGAGCAGCTTGGTGGCCTGCATCAGGTGCTCCAGTTGCAAAGTTCCCTCTGGCATGCCATGCGATTTGCACCATTCTTCTATCCTGGTGATATTGTACTGTATTTGCATCGCTTCAAAATATAAGTCAGTAACGACTTGGAAAGGTTTAACTGAAACGCGAACCTCGTTTCCAAGAAGAGAAATTTCGTCGCATCAGCAGATCATTGAAGCTTGCCACCCCAATAAGCTTCAGTAGTTCCGTGATTACTTGGTGCACAACGGAATCCTCTAAATAATAGCTCTTCAGACTCTTCCAGACTTTGTTGAGAAGGTTCAAGATATCGTCCATGCTGAAAGCGGGCTGACTGTTCGAATTTAGAAGGCGATTGAACAAACGACCGCCGCCATCGCTTGTCGTGAATCCAGGCAGAGATTGACTTTCAATCAAAGCAGGTATAACCATCTTCGATAATTTTTTTTTGGTTTCGAGCATCCAGGTGTGGTATATGTTGTATTCCAAACTGTCCAAGTCATGTTTCACAACGGAAACGAGCCGTTCATAATCATTCCAGTCGAACGGGCGCACGGCATTTTCTTCCCCAGGACCAATGCCTTGGAGCATGTCGCTTTCAGCAACGCAGATAAATGACAGCATCTCATGCACATTGGACAGCCAATAGATCCCAGGGATGATAGCGTCTTCCCCAGCAAAGGACTGGATCGTGAGTCAAAAAAAAAGTGGATTAAGATCGGAAAAAGAAAAAGACAAACCATTACGTGGGCCTGTATAGTTTGCATAACGTTGGCGAGGAACCGCTCGCTCTCTTGGATAAGCCCATATTTCCACATTTCGTTGGTGACCAAACTAATCAAATTTGCAGGGAAGAGAATTTCTTTTACGGCTGATGGGTTGGTGATGCTTGGAGCAGGAATTTTGAGACCGCGGATCAGGCCGTCCAAAACATCTTCGTCAAGACGTTTGACATCTTGCATCAACCGAATCTTTTCTTCGGCGGGATCGTCCAAGTCGCGGATATCAGATAAACCATTGGGACGTAATCGCAAGTAGTTGTCTTCCCCATTAAACGCGACAGATACCGCACGGGGATTCATGATGTGATTCCGCTTCACGTCGTTCAAGACATCATCAGAGGATGTACGATCATCAGACGCAAAGGCGAACACCCCTGCCGAACTATGTCTTCGTTGATGTCCACGGTGCTGACCACTTGAAGTTGCGCCATTTGCTTGGCCATTGGCCTCGCCAATCCGCAACCCTGGAGCGAAAGTGGGAGAAAGTGGTGGATCGTTGCGTGCGCCACGTGTGAGGGAGTTTAAGGCGTTTGCCCTATTCAATTGTTCGCGAAGGCTGCTGACTTCATTTTTCAGAGTCATAATGACCGAATTATCTTCTTGATTACGCAGGGGAGCAGTCTCGATTGTTCGTTGTTGTGCTTCCAGCTGCGCAGCTTGACGAATGATTTCAGCCGTGAGTTTCTGAATGCTTGCTTCCTTCTCCAAAGCCTTGGCCACAGCTTCATCTAATCGCTTCTCGACGTCCGCCTTCGCCAACAGCATCTCACTACGCTGAGTAAGTTCGATCTCGATTGTCTGTATGTTGTTCTGTAGTTGCTTGGCCCGGTTATCAGCCTCCTCATGACGGTTAACCCACTGTTGAAGTTGCTGCTCAAGCTCGGCAAGCTGCGACTGAAGCTTTTTCTTCTCCGCTGTTCGTTCTTGCAGGCTCTGAGTGAGTTCGATAACCTTATTTTCCAAACGATATGATATCTCCTTGAATTTGGATACCGAGCGTGCCTCGGCCTTGAGGGCTTTCAGTTCCTTGCGAGCGAGGCGTCGACGAATGCATGATTGGATATATATGACGTTCTGCACGTCGGACTTGAACACACGACGCGAGAGTCTAATGGAAACTTGTCAGCACATGTAATCGATAAGTGCATGGGGAACGTACACGCCGCGTAGGAGACTCTGAAGAAGGGTAGCAGCACGGCTGCATTTCTCCTGAATGTATCGATTTCGGCTCTGAATGCTACGCACACCTGTAGAAATTTCAAGGTCAACTGGGGTTCGTTAATAGTCACAAAACGGCGCATACGGCTCTGGAACAAAATCACCCCAAATCTAACATCCAAAAATTCCTTCCTCTGCAAGAAGCGTCTAATCGCAGTTTGCAGGCGCACAGCAGATACTTCCCTACGGATACCCTCCACAAATCTCCTGGCTAAGATTCCTCGCCACCACGTTTGAAGTTTTATGGTGGCTGATCGAAGGTCTCTATATCGCTTTACAGCCAAAATTCTCCTTACGTTCTTTTGTACGACGGTGACCATCGCATTCAAACGATCAGAACGGAAGGACTCCAGTGCAGCGAGCATCCCAGCACGGAAAAAGATTTTAGTCAGACCATTTTGATACATATCTGGGTCTGCGATCGTTTTGGCCAGGATGGTGGAGCAAAGGCGCCGGAGATCCATTGACTGGATCATGGGTTGCCAGTCTGAGGAAGGAACCAGCATGTAATAACTGAAGAATATAGAATTAATCAACTGAGAAAATTAGATACAGGATTTCTCACCGTTCCGCAAATTCTTCATAAGTCCAGCGAGTTGGATACCCTGCACAACTAATTCTGATAGTTTCAAGAACGCCACAGGCTCTCAACTGGCCTAAGACTTGTTGGGGTTGGAATTCCCACGGTCGTTTCAGTTCGTTTGGTTTGATGCAACGAATATAATGCACATTCGTGGTACTGAGGGTGTCCATCAAGGCGATCAAAGAAGCCTTAAAAATTGAACCTTGAGTCGGTTTCTTGTTTGCCGCTCCAGGACGTTTAGCGAGAGAGCCAGTATGGGTAGTTTGTGCGACAAAGGACTGCCGCCCAGGATCAGGGATAAGGGACGAACGGCGGGATCCACCGCTTCCGGAATCAGAAAACGCAGGGGATACAGGTTGTGGTCCATCGACGCTCTTGGTAGAATTAAGCGCTGCATCTAGAACTTCTTTCAAAAATGGGTTTTTTGTAGCTGCGAGAAGCCCCATCTGTTCATCTGGTACAGTGTCGCGATTTTTTTCCAAAAAGCCTTCCACCTCGTATGTGACGTCCAAGGCATAATGTGCAATCGTAAAAGCCGAATTTCCAAAGCGAGGTTTCTTGAAAACGGTTTTATAATCGTTCTTGCCAAGGATCTGGGTATTCAACTTTTGCAAAAACGAAGCATCTGTACCAGCTGGCATTCGAGATTCTTCATCCAAGAGAGCAAGGACACCAAGCTTCCCTTCGATGACATCGATGCAAGGTTGGTTATCTGAAAAATCAATGAATTTCCATTTGATCTCCTCCTTGACGTATTCCTCTTGTTCGAGCTTGAAAACATGAGAGTTGAACTGGATAACGGATTAACAAAAGAATTGAAGAAAGATAAGCATGGAATGATAATACCTCCTGCTGAAGTTTCTCGTTGGCATAGTTTATGCTAAATTGTTCAAAGGAATTCTATGCGTAATATTAGGAAGGAGCCAATCTTGCAAAGGTTCGTGGTAACGAACCTTTTGGAAATGTTCAAAACCGTAGATATCAAGAACGCCAATAAACATTTCTGCACGCTCAGCAGCATCCCCATTTTCCCCCGCTAAACTTTCGTTTACAATGGCGACAAGCCATTCAAACATGCAGGCATAGACAAATTTGGCTACACTGTCTCTGACAACAGTTGCTTGAGCGGCATTGAGGGAGGTAACAATCTTCTCAGATCGAGTTTGGATTTGCTTTTTAACCGTCCATTTCTTGAATTCCGCGAGACTGACTCCCAGGAAGCGCGTAGCGAGCATGAGGGCAGGGTCATTATCATCTATCCCAGCGTCCGACCGCAATTGTGTGATCTTGACGTTGCCAAGGTGGAGAAGTGCCGCAAGAAGTCGAAAAACTGCCCATTGTTTCTCGACGCTGATTCCGACAGTCGAGAGTGCTTGCTGAGTTGCGCGAAATTCTTCGGCATCATCCACACCAGCAATTGGAGTTGAAGATGGACCCCCCTGTTTTAAGTAGTAGAACTTGGTAATGTCCGCGTCCAAGCCCAGATCCTTGCGCTCTTTCAAAGGTGCACCTGCGCATAACTGATAGAAGATGTGATAATTGCGCTCCGTGAGAGGCTGGAAGACGATCCTAGAACGTTCAAGGAGATAAGTGCGGATCCGGGCACCAACGATCTCTTGTTTTCCGTCAAACAATATCTGTTATATAGTTCCGTGAGAGTTTAAAGCGCAAAAAGAAGAAGAAAAGAACGAACCTGGATGTACTTGCCAAAGCGAGAAGAGTTATCGTTACGGGTTGTCTTTGCATTTCCAAAAGCCTCAAGAATGGGGTTCGTAGCCAGGATCTGACGCTCGATTTCGCTTGAATCATCGAGAGAAAATTTCGTTTTGGGTTTGGATGTGTCAGGGGGATTAACGGAAGCAAGATATCGCATAATAAACTTGGCCTAAAGAGAACGCCCTTTTTGTCAGCATGCAAAGACTAAAATTAGGAAAAACTGACCGATTCGGTTTTTCCGGCCCCGCTAAATGATTGTCAATGAATTTCAAACAAAGTGTATGATAAAATTGCACCTCTCCCCAGACACAATTATAGTCTGTCCCATCCCTTCCTTTCGCATCGCTGTGTAGGCATCCTCTGCAATGGCGAACAAATGCGGTTCTAATTCACCCCTCTTTCGACCACTATATGCCTGTATGATTTCTGGGCCATAGAGGGTAACGCGTTGAAATGGGTTGACGGCGATCAGCACGATACCACTGTATGTGTAAATGCTGTGTTGTCCGTATCGATTCCGGATGGTATGGAGGACTGGGCATAGAGTTAGAGAGACAAAATTTAAATACAAAAAAAGGGCTACTCGCCTGAAGGTTCGTTAAGATGGGAGAGGGTTGCAAGATCATCGGCGGTCTCAAGTAAGGGTGGATTTCGTAGCGGGGGCAAACCTTCCTTTCCTTCCTTGATCTCTTTGCCCGTCGTACTGAGCGTGATTTCCTGAAGTGGGGAAAAGTTATTTAAGAAATGGACCAGAAAAGATCTGAGGTAATAACCTTGCCGCGTTCGTCTACAAAGACCAGCTTGATGGTGTCGTCGGTGGCCTTTGATACTGAGAGAACTTCCGCAGAAATCCAGGCATGGTCTTTGTCCTCGAACCAAACCCGTGTGCCTTTGCTGTATATGTTCTCCGCCATGCTGACCGTGAAGGCAACGGCTCGTCCGGCAAGAGGTTGGGAGGAAGAGGTTGTTGGTCTTTGTTATTTTCTAGTTTGACGGCAAGTTGACGGTGCTATAAAGATTGATGAGATCAGCAAACCTGTATAACACCAATCTAGGCATTCGCTAAAATACATACATAGCGTATTAGAACATAGTAAAGAGCTGTCCAGTGAATGAGCAGCAGGAGCTTTGAGGGCTTACATATGTGGTTGGGGCCAATGTTTGGCAACCGGCGGCTGTTGTTACAATAATTATGCGATCATAAATGGGTCTTCTCGTCTACGTCCTCAAGTCCCTCGCCAGGCGCGCTCTGTTATTTCAGCATTCATCCGAGACTCTCTGGGGAGGTAGAAGCGGAAGGCTCTAACCATGGAGACTCTATTTGGGCGCAAGAAGGCCCGCCCACGACAGTCCTCGGTGTCTGTCCAGGACCTCAACGAACGATCAGTTCCATATGACAAACTCTCCGGTCCTGCTCGCTCACCAGTTTTAGTGACCGCTTCTAATCAAGGTATAGTGGGTATATCGGCCCCAAATACAAATCCGGCTCTCACCGCGTCGGGCACGGAGCTGAACAAGTTCACCATGGAGCGAAGTAAGCGAGAACGAGATAGGGTCTACGAACAACACCTCCACCAAGATTCCTCTACTACTTCGCTTTCCACTGCGGATTCATCAACACTTTATGATGATCCTGGTTTATCAAATAAAGCACTTCCGCCTCACCCACAAACAGCACGGATTCGTCGAAGCGAAGCCTCGTCGTCGCCTCGATCTCAACACACGGATTTTGGCCAATTTCCCCACACAAGCGCCTATGCAACAGTCCGGCCTATTTCGGGAATGACTTCCCGTTCAGAAAGTCACCGAAATTCGAAATATGCCGCTTCCCTTACATCCTCAGAGCCCGGTTCACATCAATCCCATCTTTCTCATTTCTACCATCGACATCAAAACAGCGAAACATTCCATTTCTCTCGACCAGAGACAGATGAAGAAATTGAGGTTTTATTTGAAAATGTCAAGCGCACACGAGACTTGGGAGAGATACCCAACCTTCCCATTGAACAAAAATGGCAGATGGTGTACAATGATGAACAGATTAGATGGAGGGAGGAACGGCAGCGGGAGGAACAGTCCAGGCGACAGAATGAAACTGGTCAACCAGCCGCCATTATTACGGAATCACCAGAGTGGTACGTCAAGAAATTTCTGGACAAAACCATAACAGCAAAGCAAGCTGGGAGTTTGTTGGTCTCGCTTCGCAGCAAGGAATTAAGGTGCGAAGGTTGACGAAGTTGCGTATTAGTCGTATTGATCTTCTGCAGCTGGTTTCACAAGTTTATATCAATCCAGGGGACTTCTGTCTTAGCGCAAACCCTTCAACATATCAGCCGCAAAGGCCCATCAAGGTTTATCTCTTTTGTGATACTCGCAGTTTTCTCATGTTGACTCTTTTATGTTAGACGTGAGGCCGATACGAACCTCGAGTATGAGGTCGTGAAATGCTTGAGACATATATTGAACAACTCTGTTGGGTCTTAATTCTACTGTGTCATTGAGTTTATTAACATGTATTTTATTAGGGGGCAGCTAATGAGGCGTTGACGCACACTTCTATCGTGACACAGATAGCATCTTCCCTCAACTCTCCTCACCTTCCTACTCGCAAGAGCCTCCTGGACTTGCTGACATTTCTTGCATACTGGAATGATGGCGAAGCACATCCCCTCGTTATTACTGCCCTCGAGGCTTTAAGTTCGTCAAACAATGAAGCTGTCGGATGCTATGAGTATTGGTTTAAGTCAATGGAGCAAAGTCTATCTGGAAGAGGCAAAATGGGCAGCCTTGTTGGCGCCAGTGAGGAAGTCAAGCGCACAGGGGGGGTTGATAGCTCTTTGAACGAATATGCTGTAAGTGCCTCTCGAGATATCCCTCCTAACTAATACTAATCACCATGATTTAGTTGTCTAATCTTGTATTGATCCACGGCGTTCTAGCTTTCGTTGATGATTTCGACCTGCGATTACATCATCGGTCACAAATGGAATCTGCAGGGCTAAAACGAATTCTCGAACTTTGCGCAAACTTTGGTGTATCTGGCATCGACAAACTCATAAATAAGCTTCAAACCCTCTTTGCTGCCGACGAGAAGAAACTTCGTGAACGCTTGGATCAAGAAATTCTTCGCGACTTAACAAATCCTCAGGATGTCTTCAACGCCATATACTCTAAAACACAGGGTACGAGGGCCCGGGATTACTTTTTGTCTATGATGCAGCATTTGCTCCTCATTCGGGAAGAAGGACAGCCTATGGTTCATTATTACCAACTTCTCGACTCGATTGTTACCGATGTTGTTTTGGACAAAAAGTTAGCTGGTGCTGAGCGCCGGATGGGCCATTCCGTGGAAAGGATCATTGCTCAATTTAACGAGTCGGATCGGTACCAAGTGGCCGAAGATGAGGCAGCTGAGGCGCGTGCGCTCGCAGTTCGTCTGAAATTGGAGAAGGAAGCGCTTGAAGAAGAAATTTCTCAAGGTCATGAAGGGCTCGTTGGAGCCCTTAAGGTCCAGATAGCAAGCATGGAAGAAAAACTATCAGTTTCTAGGGAAACTACTTCTAGGCTACATGGTCAACTAGAACATCAAAAGGCGACCTACGAGGACAAAATCCAACAGCTCGAAGCTCAGATCATGGAGTTGTTTAGAATGCTTAAAGAAGTTGGCAAAGATGTGGAAATCATTCTGGATGGCGGTAATGGGATGGACCGGAAAGCGCTAGTCCAAACCCTGGAAAGGAATTTCCAGCGGCGAAAAACTATCAGCATACTTGAAGGTAAAGAGGGCCATAATCGACGAAAGGGCAGACCTAGTGGTGGTGATGCCATTGACGAAGAACTTGAAGAAGACACTGACGCCACACCAGGAAAATCAGGTTTCAGGAAACCAAATACTGCAGGAGTTGTTGGCAAAAAGCTTTTCCATAATATAGATGGACAGGAAAAGCTGGTTGTTGACGAGAATGGAAGGGTCTCACAATTTATGGACGCCGACGAAGCAGATGCAAGGGAGCAGGTGCAACAACAATTGGCCGCTGGTGTAAAATTGGTATCCCTCTATGTTCCATTTGCCAATATTTTGTTAACTTTCGGTTCAATTTAGTACTCCCCGCAAATTGGCATTCTATCCAGTTCTCGCAGCATCCGAGGATCACCTCGCCGTACCGAACGTCCACCATTAGGTGGTGACGGCTTCAAGTTGAATGGCTTGTTAGCTCCGAAAACCGATGACACCTTTTCCAATGATTCTGCAGAACTGAGTCGATCGTCATCTCCCGCGAATGACGACGAGAGCGAATACGATCGTTCGACGCGCAGCGGCTTCACGAACAGAACCGAGGATACCATTACCTCCGTCAGCTCTGATAGCTCTGGTGAAAATCCTCGCATGCCAGCACCAGGTTCCCTTGCAGAACAACTTAACAAGCACTACCTGTCAAGAACTAAATCCACCTCCTCTTCAAAGGACAGTTCTGTAAACCTTCCTGCCTTGCCGATGCTGTCCAAAGAAACTACGAGCGATGACCTGCTGTCCCCGTCCCCGCCCCCACCTCCGCCTCCGCCCCCGCCCCCGCCTCCGCCCCCGCCCCCGCCTCCAGGTTTCAATCGATTAATTCCCCCAACATCAGGCCCCCCTCTACCACCCCCACCCCCACCTCCTCCAGGCATGAAATCAATGATCCCGACGGCTATGTTTGGTGCACCACCGCCTCCACCGCCTCCTTCCAATCCAAGCTCTACGCGCAGCTCAGCTCGGACCTCCTTGCTTGGTTCACATTTGAACTTTATGAACCTTCGAAAAGAAATCGCTATTACTCCAAGCACAAAAATGAAACAACTTCAATGGGATAAACTTCCGCAACAACAGGTTAACAAGACTGTATGGAAGGAGGATGAGCCTAAGAAAGAGCAAGAAATGTTGGAAAAATTACAGATGGATGGTGTCTGGATGGAAATGGAGGAGGACTTTAAAGCCAAACAACTCGTCATTAATTTGATGGGTGTGTTGCTTCCCTCCTCCCTCAAATGAATCCAAAATTAACATGCCCAATAGCCCGGCAAAAACGCGCAGAACTTCGGAGCGTTTTGGATGACAAAATTAAGAGACGAGTTGGTGAGAAAAACCAAATGGACCAATGGATATTTGCGATGCTCAATAATCAATATTAGAAATCTTGATACAACTTTTTCGGAAACTTGAACCTGAAGAAATCGCCCAAAAAATACAACAATTCGACCCGGAAACCTGTACCCAGGTTTTCCTAAGCGAGCTAAAACCTCTTCTTCCTACCCCCGAACAAGTCCCTTTTTTCTTTTTCTTTCTGTTTATGTGGACTCACTTTGTGCTCTCTCAACCAGGTTGGGAAACTGAACGTGTACCGTAATGCGGATCCTGCGGAACTCGCAGAACTTCATCCCTCCGACAGGTTAATGGTGCAACTAATAAAAATAGATCGTCTCGGTCCTCGCATAGAAGGCATGTTATATAAAGTGGCCTTCGAAGACACATGGACACTTTTAGACGAGGTAAGTCTTTTTCTACCCATGTTTACTACATCTGAGCGATTCTAGGGAGCAAGGAAACTTTCTGAAGCTGGTCGTGACCTGCTGGATGCTAAATGTTTTAAGGAATTGCTATCTGTAATTTTTTTGATATGCTGTGACTGGATCAGAGTTAATGCGTTATTCTAGTTAATCCTTCTCATAGGGAATTACATGAATGGCACAGGTATCAAGGGTGGCGCATTTGGTTTTCGTGTCAGCAGCATCAACAAGGTTCGTTCGTTCTCATCAATATCCATGTGGTGAAATTCATATCTCCTAACAGTTGGTCGATACAAAATCTGTGAATAATACCACTTTGCTTCACTTTCTAGAGAAGACAGTCAGCAGACACTTTCCCGAAATGGAGGAGTTTTTGGAAGAACTGGAAAAACCGGCCGAAGCTTATCGAGGTCAGTTTCCTCTGAACTATCTGTTTTGGCCTTCCTTTCACGGCGCAGTGCAGTCAACCTTCAAGATATTCGCAAAGGTCTTGCTGACCTGCGAGATGGTCTCTCTCGAATTCATCAAGAGCTTTTGGAGCATTTTGCCGACCTGGATGAAAATGACCGTTATGGAAAGCAAATGTGGTCGTTTTACAACAAGGCTAGTGTGCAACTGGAAGATCTGGTTGATGATGTGAAGAATGCCGACTCGACCTTCACCGATGCCATCAGCTACTATGGGGAGGAAGATAAGAACACGTCTTCGTCAGAGTTTTATGGGATATTCAAAACCTTTGTTATATCCTACAAGGTCTGCCCGAAGTAGGTCAGATGCAATTGAAACTGACAATTTTTCCAGAAATGCAAACAGGAAAATCTAACATCTGCTGAAGAAAAACGGGCCTTAGAACGACGAAAGCTGGCTATTGAAGAGACCAAGGCCATTCGGCTGAAAGAACTAGAAGCTTCAGCTCCTGATGAAGACGACAATGCCCTGGAAAGGTTGATAGAGAACCTTCGCAATGGCGACACAATAACACGCAAGGCGCGCAGACGGCGCCCGGGGGCAGAGAAGAATTCAATGGCGACTGCGAACTTAACCCTTGACTTATTAACACCAGGAAATGACCCTACCGTTGTCGCTCGAGATATGTTGGCTCGCCTCCAGTCAGATGGGTTTGTTCCCCCGCCCTCTCCCACTATGTCGACACATCAGCGGCGGCGACGGCGACGAACTGAACGGGGACTTGAAAAGGAAATACCCAACTCGCCGCTAGCCACTGAGATTCTGGATATTGAGGCAGACGGACTGATAGCAGAAGACTTTTCATAAAGCATATTTTATTTGTATTATATATACACTGTACAATAATTTGATGTAAGTAATGCCAAGTCACAACTTGTTCTCAACCATGTTTTCCACGTTCGTTTTTTCCCTCGCCCTCTTTCCCTTTGCATTCGCTCAGGAAACCCTCGACATCAAGGCAATCGAAGCACATTTCACCCAGTCCCATCTCGTCCCCGACTTGTTCGCGTCGTTCAATCCGTCTGCTTTGCTGTCCCTCGATTATGGCGGTGGGGCTAACTTTTCTCAAATACGTTTTTCGTTCCTTCTTTAAGAGTGATATCCTTTAGCTGTCGGCGTTGTTCAACCAGGGCAACTCCTAACGAAAGAACGTACGTTGTTTTAGGACTCCAGTTTCTTGTAACTCATAACAATTCAGAGGTCGGTCCGACCCCAACGGTCACTGTTACCCCCGCAAACTCGTCGGTGCTGTTGAATGGAATCTATACTCTCGCCATGGTAGACGCCGACATCGTTGGTAGCAACCTCCCGGGAGGGCAGACTCGTCACTGGCTTGTAAATGGTGTCACCATCTCTGGTACGCTTTCTTCAATTATGTTCGATTCAATGAATCTTTATAAATAAAGGTTCAACTGTGGCGAACTCGTCCGCCACCGTGATTACCGGATATGCTGGTCCTGCGCCTGCATCTGGCAGCGGTCCTCACCGGTATGTTCACCTTTTCCTTGGTTTTGGAAATAAATGCTAATAACCTGGCCAGCTACGTTGTCGCCATCTATGCCCAGCCATCCACCTTTACACCACCGGCTGCCTACTCGCAACCCAACCTCCCTGTTGGTACCTTTGATTTTAACGCATACGTCCAGGTTCGTTCGTCCACCCCACACTAACGATGGCGCCAATGGCTCACCATTCAATTATTACAGGAAAGCGGACTTGGTCCCCTTGTCGCCGTAAGCCTAGATATTTGTCAGTTATATCAGCCGCCCGCTAATATTTTATTTTAGGCCACCTACATCAACGTTGAAGAAGGGACAACTACTCTTACAATCCCGTCCACCTCTGCAGTGGTGACATCAACTCTCCTCCCGTCTTCGGCCGTTCAGACCCCGACCAAGAGCACGACCACCACAGTGCCATCTGGCACCAGTGGAGCTAGCATCGTTAATCCCAAATTATTTGGTTTCACTGCGGCTGCTGCAAGTTTGGTCCTAGCATTCTCCCTCATCTAATAGCTGATAGTTGAACTTTCCTTTCGCATTCCTTTGTCGTTGTACAACCCAGTACACCTATATAGTATAAAACTCCACTTGCATATTGAGTCTGAGGATAACTCATAAGGCAGCAGGAGCTACTATTATGAGTTGGACTAACAAAACAAGTGGGATAGATTCACAATCAAAACACTATATATAACAACAATGCATCAACATATCAGGTTCCATACCGTTCACGAGCCTGCAGTGTCTTTCAGTTTTGCTGTCCAGGTAAAAGAGATGGAAAGAGCGGTACCGAATCTTGAGCCATGTGAACGTAACTCGAGAACCCATCTGTGTACTTCCCAATATCTTTGCCCTTGCTAGCCCCCAAACCCATCCCTGGGGAGTACACGGCTGTTTCACTAATACAACATATGGTTAGGTCAGCCTGTAAAATGATAAATTTCAACTAACATTGGGTTAACCCGACCATCTCCTTCCGATCCAAGACCAGAGCCCGCCTTCCAGCCCATCATCTTCAATAGTTTATTGCCAACGTTGGCCTCGTCCTTTGCCAGATCAACAGGAGGAGGCACTGGCGGAGGAGGCACCTCCATTTGTCGCTTCTTAGAGACGGAAGGTTCCTTTTCAGGTATAGGAGCCTCGGGTTGGTTAAAAAGGGTTCTCCGTTCAGAGGCCCGATCGCGATATTTTGGGGCTTCTAAAGTTCCTAGTCGTCGACTTGCAGCTTTCTGTCTTGCAATCTCTCTCAGATTTACATCCTTGAAATTTTTCTAAATTGTTATATTAACTGTCATCAGCGAAGAAGCGTGTTGACGAAGATCGTTGCCACAGACCTTGTGTAACTCTGATTCTTTATTATGGCGCTTCAGTTGTTCCGACGTCTTGAATTGCCTTGCACAAAGCAAGCACATGAGGTTTGTGGCATCTGAAAACTCAAATTCGACTTCAGCCTCCAAAGGCGCATCGACAGAAGCTTTAATCGTAAGCGGAGCAGCAGAGGTGCCGACTGTTGTTTTCGGCGAGGCGCTCTGCCAGGTATTGAGTTAGTACATGGAACCAGGGCTCATGGAAGGTGTGATGACTACCACAGCAGTGGGGATTGTATCTTGAGCTAGCTCTTCTTGAACTTGATTCCATTTGTTAATGTTATTGGCAGTCTATTAGAAAAACACTATAATAAGCGGAGCCAAGGGAAGAATGAGCTGGTTTATTCACCTTCTTGCTCGCGATGAGTGGGGCCACTTTTTTCACGACAAGTGCTAGAGCAATACGGTCAGAAAAACAGACAAGAAATGAGCTTCTGCTGCATACGTTTGTTAGGCTCGGAATTCGTATCATCATGCCCGTCGTCATTGCCTGCATCATCTAACGAGAACCCAAGAACAGGAAGTTTGTTAGGACCAGCCGCACTGCTTTTCACGGGCCCTTTACTGAAGCTCAAGGTCACAGGTTTATCAGATATGGGAAGGGCAGAAGGAAGGAAGGGTGTAGCCTTGGGGTGGCTTTCAGTGTCACCTGTTTATCGCGTTTTGTGAAAGTGGTATTAGACCAAATCGCACAACCCACCTTTCGCTTTTTTCTTTTCTTTTTTGTCCTTGGACTGAGTTGTTGGGGGGGTAGGTTCATCAACCTTGAACTCTAGAACAGCGACCGTGGAAGACTCGTCCCAATATCTGACCCATGTACCTTCAACGCCTCCAAGGCTCAATGTGGATGTGAGGCATGCTTCGTCTCGCGAAAGAAAGTCGGTCACGGGTTGAAAAGAATATGGATGTGCAAATGAAGTTGCCACGGGGCGATCCGAGATGCGGAAACCAGAGGGGTGTAATTGTGGAGACATTGTTGCTGCCAGGATTGTTGACGCAGTCTGTGAAAGTGAGCAATTCAGCGAAGAACAACTGCCTTGGTGGGTTACACACCTGAACATCAACAAACTCAACGAAAGCGAACCCAAAGCTAGCCATTGTGACCTTGTCTTTGATGAGTATGATTCGCCTCATCCCTTTTGCACCCTCTTTACCAGGGCCCGAAGATGATAACATGGACTGGTAGATAGCTTGTGGTCCAGATAGAGGATCCAGGCCACGAAAGAGAAGAACGGGGCTTGGGGCATTGCCAATGTCACGCGTGCCGTCGTTCAAGTTGCCTCGCGTCAGCCGGCCCTTGTCGTGTGGAGTTGCACTTTGAGAGTAATCAATCTTGACTCTGCGACCATTATGAGGGATACCGGATTCTAAGGCCTTGTAGAAGGCGGCCGTTGCTGACGCGCCATGGGATGCAGGAGGCGGCATTTGAATGAACGGAAAGAGAGGGTCGACGAATGCGCGAGCGTGTTCGATGCTTGCAAATTGAGCAAATCCAAAGCCTTTGGAGGAACCTTATAAAAATCCAACGGCGAAGTAGGTTAATGCATGTGCAGGAGCAGATACAAAGTTGGAAGTGCCTGATGATCTCTCTCGGATAATTGTCACAGACTCGACGCTGCAGCTGTTGGAGACGAGGTATGCCTGAAGCTGGGGTAGGAAGCAACTTCAGTCTCGGATATAAAATAATTCAAGAACATGGGAGTCGACAGACATCGGCCTCTGTGAAGTCTGGATCCAAACCCAGGAAGATGACGTGGGGACTCGGTTCAGAGGGAACAAGCCGCTTCTTGACAAACCCGCCAGCACCACCCCGTGAACGATCATCTTGTGCAAATTCTTGCGACCAATCTTGATGTCGGTTGTTGTCGTCGTAGGTGTGCGAGCCGTCATGGGCCTGTAGAAAGGATGAACTGGAGGTTGAGTGTGGAGAAGAAAAGGATTAGACATACGCCGTTGTTGAACTTGCGCCTCTTGTTATCGTTGTAGTAGTCCTCTTCGCGATCTCTGACTGACCCTGTCTGATAGCTGTCGTCCTTTCCGCGGTCCCATTCGCGGTGGTAGCTCATGATGGGGGAAGACAAGAAAGAAAACAAACAAAGGACAAACAACTTGTCCTCCTACTACCATGGGTCACGGTCAGTCCACAGTCCACTCACCACAGTGAATCCTCATGTATTTACCCTTGAAACAGGTCCTCTCAAAGTATGTTTGCTGTCTCTTATCTCCTATCTACAAGTTTCTCACTAGCTCTTCAGATTGACCCCGCCATTGAGCGGTTTAACACCATGGTATTTTACTTCACCGGTTTATCCCTACCACCATTAAACAAACACCCCTTCAGCGCGAGGATGCGTACCTCAACTTCCGCTGGACTAACCGCACTGTGCGCACCGCCGTCCTAGGCCTCATTGTCGTTCCCGCTGCAGTTTATTATCTTGCAGATAAATACTACGTAGGTGTTCATCTCACATCTCTTCGTTGAAACCTAACCTTTTCCATTTGTAGCAACGATTTGATTGGGCAGGAAGACCCAAAGGCCAGAGTATCTTGCTTCCCGCTTCCCAGTCTCAGGTGAAATCCAGCCTTCGACAATAGAAGCCGAGGAGATAAAACTATTATATTCTTTTGCACAACTCGATAGCAACCTTACAACCCCCTCCAATGATACTGCTTAGAAGCGCATGAGCTGGTGCCCGCTGTGAGAAATTGACTACTGCAATGTCCAAGTGCTCTAGTTCGTCGTCCCTAAATTCGCGTATGACGTCCTTCAGGAGCGGCAGACTTGGATGGGTCGAGGAAAACGAATCGAGTTCTTTGAGTTGACTGGAGAAAGGCTTAGTATCATCGAGCGTTGTGAAACCATCACTCACTCATCGTAATGTTCTCCAATAACAGTCTCAACAGCTTCAGTGCATGCCATGGCAGCCTCCTTCCCCATCAAGGCAGTGACGACACCAAGACCGAAGCCTGCAACCTTTGCAACTTCTGATAAAAGTGTCGGTCTGACATTGTGTTGAACTTGTAGCTTATCCATCACAACAAGATGTTTCTTTTCCTGTTCCCACATATCCTTACAGACCAGGTATTTAAGCGCTGGACGGTGACCTAATCAAGCTAAACTGACCTGTATCAAGGACCCCAGCCGTTTATCCTGGCCCAGCACTGCGATTTGACCTTGATAAATGCAATTTGCTGCAATTTCCCCAGCTTGGTCAACCCTGAGCGCACTCTCCAAGATCTCACGTTGCGATTCAGTCAAGTCGGAAGGCGTTGCCTGAGCTGCAGGCTCGTAGCCCAGAGACGGGGTTGTGTAAGAGGTCGATGGCAGCCTGCGTGATGCCGTAGTGAGCGATCTTGCGGGGACATGGAGGCGAGGGGAGAATTTTGGAAGCATGGTCCGAGTCCAAGTTACCCTTCCGATCTCGTGACTGTGGCTCCTAACAACCGCCATCTCTCGTCCTTTCTTCAACCTTTCAACATGTCTTCTACGTTTGTATTCATATAATAACTTTGCCCTTAGATTTCCTGAGTGTTTGATCTTCCAGATTTACTCCGTCAGCTGTGATCGATATGTCCAAGGAGAGGGATTGGCCTGTTAATCTGGGTGCGTCGAAAGCAGAGATTCGGGCCAAGCGTTCTAAATCTGTTATAGGCATGTTGGACTGGGATAACACTAGCATCGTCTTCACGAAACGAACCCTTGTCGAGTTTCTAAAGTTTGCCATTTTTTCACCTTCGACCTCCCACCTGAGGCCTAACATGAAATCAAGGTACACCGGCACGACGGTTGATACTAACTTCAACAACATTGGGAAACTTCCACGTACGTTGGACTTGCCGGTTCCCGGTTAGATTCAAAGCTGCAATGAACTCCCAGGCTATGCAAAGTTTGGCAAGCTTTCTGCGACAGAAGCTATTGATACCGAAGACAAAGCGAATGTCGAACTTGGTATATCCCGAGCCTGCTGCGTACAGGAGGTTTAATCCACTGATACCATTCAGATTCAACCGCTACAGCAACTGATGAATTTGTACCATCTCGACGGGTACGATCAGCACCAGGTGGTCCACATACAGATATTTTTGCCCAGGATGACGAGGGTGATGCGCTGTCAATGGCACCCCCGAAAGCCAGCGTGGCTAAAGTACGTGCATCTTTCCATAATGAACTCTTTGTTCTGGAATAACATTCTCCCTTTTTAGGTAACTCCTCCCGCCCACGATGCAGCAGTCGAAATTTCCCCGCCTGAAGAGGAAGAGGAAGAGGGAATTAATTTTTCCTCAGCTCCCATGCCTTCACGGTGAGAACACACACTCTCTCTGATGACAATCGATCCTGTAACTTGATAATGACAGTCGCGTGCGCGAAAATCCTGGAGGGAATAGTAGCTTGTCCAACTTCTGGGATGCTGAAGAGCCGACCCAGTTCAAGCCCACGAGAAGGTAAGCCTCGGTGTCCAATCGTGATATGACTAATGTCCTGTTCTCAGGGTTAGGCAAGGCCCTGGAGGTCATGATAGCATCAGCGGAGTGAGTTTTGGTTATTCTAACCATTCGAATACGTTCTAAAGCTGGAACAGATATTTTGAGGGAATCTGGCAGAAAATGATATGTAGCAGTAAAAATACAAGTAAACTTTTGGTAGCGGCGAGGTTCGAACTCGCGCGGGCTCGCGCCCATTGGGAATCAAGAATAACTTAAATCCAACGCCTTAGACCAACTCGGCCACGCTACCGATCGCAAGTAAGGGTTGATGTAACATATATGATGAGTATCGAACACTGGCGCTCGTTCATGTAAGCGCTTCCGCAATGCACAGCCCCTGTCGTGCCTGCCCGTTCGCCTATGTACCTTTCCAGCCGCATTCGATCCCCACTCATTTTTCCCCTCTTCCCATGAATCTCGCGGCTCTCGGCGACTTGGCAGGTGTCCCATTTTTCAGCACAGGCATCTCTATCTGTTCGATACACTCCTTTAATCAGAGACAGCGCACTGATACTGCCTTCATACAGTAAACGCTACATACACTGAGATCGAAAATGTCAAAATATACAAGGTCAGTCCCCGTCTCGACAAGTAGCTTGGGCATCCGTAAACCTTCTATTCGTAGCAACAATGTCGGGACATCAGTGGACGCTGCGTGAGCTTGATGGTTTCGCTTCGGGACAGTTCCCGAGGCTTGGAGGGAACCAAGGCTTTGGAGATCGCAGACGAAATCGAAGCGTCAGTCTCGCAACCAGCCATCCCATTTCTCAATCTCATACCCATTCAAACAGCGTCATCATTCGAGTCGACCGTAAAGTTAAGGAATGGGGTTCATGGAGCCAGCTAAAGAGCTTCCTCTCTCAGAGCGAAATCAAAGATGGAATCGATAGGCTTTATAGGGATATTGACACCGCGATGATGAAATTTCATGTAAGTAAGCTAACCGGCTCTCCTCCTTTACTCTTCTTATTCCATTGCAGATGCAGATGGGCATGGAAATGACAAAACACCAATTGGAGTCCAAGGCAACTCAGGCGCGCGACAAAGCAGAGATCCGAGAAGTCCTGCAAATAATTGTCAAAAGTCAGGACGACATGCGAACCCTCCTAAACATGCAATCCTCCCTTGATTCGCGTCCCGTCGAGGAAGTAATGGAAAGTCTTCAAACAGTCGGTATCCTTCGCTTCCTCACCTATCCATGTTCCAGAAGACTTAAAAATATTATGTTAGGAATTAATGGACCCTTATCTTCAGCCACGTGAGGAAGAAGTGTTCAAGGCAGGGTTATGGATGTTACATGAGGAGACTGCCAAGCTGCCGCCACTTACTGATCGTGAGTCACCCTGGGTATCATTGGGTTTACATTAACCGAACCCATAATAGTTTCTGGCCAAGTGTCGCTAAACACCCAGACAACGGTTGTGAAAGGCGCTTTCAATGACATATATATTGGTACATCAAATAATCTTCATTCTGGTATTTCAAGAAATCTAACTGGTCCTGTATGTAATTCAGGCCAATGGTTGGATAAAGAAACTGTGAGCACACCAGCAACGCCTTGTTTCTGGAATCTGACACACAAGTCAGGTCGCACTGAGGTTGCCGAGGACTCTTGTCAACGATGCCGATGTACAAAATGTACGAGCCGCCATTATCTTGAACCATATATCTAACTGACTCTTATATAAGCGTTTTCAAAGAGAAGTTTCCATTTGGCGAGAATTTAATCACCCCAATGTTGTCCCTCTATATGGTATTATCTATGTCGAGGATGACATTCTCTCGGTGCGCACTATTGGTAACCGTGCTTCTTCTTGCTGACCGAAAGATGCAGGTCAGCCCCTGGATGGACAACGGTACAGCGGACAGCTATGTGAAAAAGCATCCCGCTGTCAATCGTTTGAAAATCCTGACCGATGCTGCCTCTGGTAAGTACACACATTATGGTTAATATTTAAAACTCATAATAATGTCTCTCGAAAGGCCTCGAATACTTGCATAGTAGAGGTATCGTTCATGGTGATCTTCGGGCGGTGAGTCAATTTCATGTAGTAAACACCTGCAACTGACAACCCCAATTCTAAGGCCAATGTCTTGATATCAAAGGATGGTACCGCACGACTTTCCGACTTTGGATTGTCAAAATTTATGGAAGATGTAAGAAGCCACTTCGATTTGTTGGATGACTAGCTAATCACGTCGGTAGTGTGGAAAGAGGATGACCACCTCGTACAGCGGTAATCCTCGGTGGTTCTCGCCGGAATTATTGACAGAAAGTGGACCTGTCTCGACACACTCAGATGTATGGAGTTTTGGGATGTTGTGTTTGGAAATATTGAGCGGTGATGTTCCCTTCGCGGATATCAAGCGAGATATTGCCGTTCTTCGTGAAATCGACAATGGTGTATTGCCGAAACATCCTGGACGTGTTGCAATTTCTCAAGGACTTTCTGATGCCATCTGGAAAGTCTTGCAGAAATGCTGGGAAAGAGAACCGTCAATGCGGCCTTCCATAACAGAAGTCAAGAATTCACTCTTGGGCAGAGCACCCAGTCCTAGTGCGGGTAAGTTGAAGATAAAATGCAGACGATCTAAAGTTAATGGTTGTGCGCGATTAGAGCCAAAATCTCCTACAAGACAATGGCCAACATTTTCTCTGGGGCGCAGTGGTAACAGACCTCCCACAAGCAGATTCTCAACATCAAGCGATCCATTTTCAGTATTGCCTAAAAAATCTCGACCCACAACCGCTCCTGGATCCTCCAGTGGGATACCGGAAAACGGAGAACTGTCACCGATCGGCATCCCTGCAATTGGATTCGGGGTGAATGCCCTCAACTCGAGGCATCGGCAAAATTCAAGAGCAAGCCTGAACAGTAGCTATTCTAATGATTTTGGCGATCCTTCTATCTCACCACAACGATTTCCCCCAAACCCTGCCTATTCTATTAATTTTGGCCATTCTTCCATTTCACCAGAGCCACTGCACCCTCGAAGCGCTTCACTCTCGGGGGCACCGACTCTATCAGTCCCTCACCTCTCGACCTCACTGCCTGCTCGCCCTGGATTATATTTCCCAGCTGAGCGATCTGTATCTCTGCCAGCGAGAAGCGTTCCGTCGTCCGACTCAAGTGCGCATCTATGTGGTCCAGTCAGAGAAGCCGTGACAGACCCCCGTATTATCGTCAACGTGAATGAAACGGGGGTGGTTCAATCAGGAACTCTAGAAGGCCTGGTGGAACGCCTCGTCGTTAATTTCAGTGGGTGTTGCTGCTGGCCCCCACCTCAAAACTAAATTTAACATACATGTCTAGACCTACGGCAAGATATAGAATACAGAGATGTCCTCCTCACGGCTTGTGCGGACTTTACGACTCCTGAAGACTTCTTCGGGATGCTTGCTCGTCGTTTCTTCGATGCAGAATCGAAAGCGGGGCAGCATCCAGAAGATAGGGTCGCTGTACAATACAAGTACGTTTGATTCCAGAACGTTGTCCGATAATTAATGTATATTTTAGCGTCTTCATGGTCATCATGTACTGGCTTTCCAATCCACACCTCCAGGTTGATCCCCAACTCCTTTGGCAAATGAGGACTTTCTGTGATTCTGCCATCCGAATGAAGTCTTCATCCACCATGGTCGACAAGGCAAGGGATCTCTTACGCCAAATCGATATGAGGGTGAGTGCTGGCTTGTTGTGACCAATCAGGGTCTTATTTGCTACTCAAGGGAATCAACAATACTTCGTCGCCTTCACTCCTGCTTTCTCCTGGTAGAAGGACTGTCCAAGCTCCTCAAATTAAACCGAACGAGTTGGCCATTGCTCTCGCTCTGCTTGAAGGTGACAAATACAAAGCCTTGGTTCCCTCTGATTATATTGCTCATCTGAGGAGACATGCTGGGTACAACAATGTGGAGGGGGCTTATACGGCAAACAACAAGATCATCTTTTGGGTTAAAGACTCGGTGCTGCATTATGATAGCGTCGAGAAACGAGCAGATGTCCTCAAGTTCTTCATCCATACTGCCCAGGTAAGTCGCGGCCTAATAAAGTAATATTAAAAGATCCCTAATAGAACCATGTTATAGGAATGCCGAAAATTGCGAAACTTTTCATCGCTGGTGGCCATTGCTAGCGCTCTACACTCGGCCCCCATTGAGCGGTTGAAGCTCACAAAGTCCAGTTTAACGTTAGCAATGCAGGGAAGGTTACAAGCTCTTTACGATATTATCGATCCCACAGCCAATCATCGTGGCTATCGAGAAGCCTTGAATGATGTGTCCAGCATTGAACAACGAGACCGTTGCATCCCTTGGCTCGGTCAGTTTTGACCATCTCACCTTCCCCGCGAGGGATCCTGCTGACGAACTTTTACACAGCTGTACATTTGAAGGAATTACATCTCGTGCTGCAAAGATATCCAATCACTATTCAGGTGGACGGCCGGCCGTTGATCAACTTTGAACGATACCTCAAGTTCATGGACCGTGTCAATGAGGTAGTCCATTACAAACCTCCTAATCTGGAACAATGCCGGCAGCTGGGTCACCTTGATTATCTGGAGAGCCAACTCCGAAACGTGCGGATGTCGCCCACCTCTGATGAGGACCTTATGGCTCGAAGCAGAATTCTGGAAGCTCGCGAGACTTTGGATTTCAGAACCCGGAAACCCCAACTGAAGGCTCTTGGGTTCAAGACAAGATAGTGCTGTCACTCAACCATTGATTTATTTGATCCTTATATATACCGTTTAGTTAACCATACCCTTCCATTGTCTGTGATATTTGTTGTGAGTGTATTTATGTACAATTTACTTTTTCCAGATCGTTATATTAAATAATAGAATACAAATATAATTTTCAGCGACTGAAAAAGGAGGTATTGATTAAAATACGACGGGAAGGTGTTACAAGGGGGGGAAAAGTACATAAAAAGCAAAACGACGGATATATAGAGAAGAACCCATCAGCCACTAAAGCTCCACACTTTGACTGTCCAGTCATCGCTTCCAGAGACAATTTTGTCCTCCCCGAGCGCAAGGCAGCTGACGGCAGCCTGATGACCGACAAGGGTGGTGGTGCAGCTTTCCTTTTCTCTTGACCATACCTGATATTACTTGGTTAGATCAATGGGGAATATCTATATAATATATATATATACTCACTTTGATGGTCCGGTCATGGCTACCGCTCACCAGTCGCATCTTGTCACTTGCAACGGCCCAAACGCCCTCAATGTGTCCAAAGTACGTTCTGGTCGCCTGCCCTGTCTCAATGTCCCAAAGTTTGATGGTGTTGTCCAAGCTACCCGAGATAAGCACGGGCTTTTTGCGTTGAGGAGTGAGCAAATTCCCGAGTTCGACCTCGCTTCCTGGCGTAGCCCCTTCAGCTGTGGATTTGGCAGGCCCGTCTGCTGGCTCTTCCTCGCACTCTTCCGCCAACAGGAGCTTCATGCTCTGCACCTGGCCGATGTGGCCCGTGAATTGTCGAATACATGTCCGGAGGTTCAAGTCCCACAGCTTGATGGTACCGTCATCAGAGGCAGAAAATAGCATCTTTCCAGGGTCGATCTTTGTGGAAGCATTCGCAACACTGCCGTTTGGGGATGTCGATCCGGAGACATCAAAAATCGAAGGATTGAGTGAGGGAGGACGATTTTCGGGGTTAGAATCCCATAATTGAACGGCATTGACCCAATCGGAATGTCCCCGAAGGGTGAATGCGCCGCCGGTGCGCAGGTTCCAGACTTTGATAGTGGAATCGCTGCTGCCGCTGGCGAGGACGTTGGTGTCAAAGTTGAGGCATACGACGCCTTCTGTGTGGCCGTTGAGGGTTCGAATACATTTTCCTCTGCGCCAATCCCAGACCTTGAGCGTGCAGTCCATGCTGCCTGTGATGAGTTTGACCTCATCGAACTGCAGGGCGCGTATCGGACGAGTGTGGCCTTTTAGGCACTGGAGTTCAATGCCTGTCTCGAGGTTCCACACGCGGACAGTGCGATCATAAGAACCTGTGATGAGGACAGGGAAAGTGGGGTGAGAGAGGGTTTCACTAAATTGCAGGCACATGACACCATCTGTATGACCTTTCAGGGTGCGGACTGTACAGCGGCCACGGCGCCAGTTCCGCTCGATGGTCATGCGCTCGCTGTAGACATCTTTCCAGGGACGTGTGACAGAAGTTGAAAAAGTGGATGTTGCGGGATCTGGAGTGAGGAGGGAGGAAGAAAGGGAGGATGTTGGGGATGGAGAGTCTGGTTCGGATCTTTGGCGTTTAAGAGGATGAGGGGAATGATGATCGGAAGCGGGATCGGCGCTACGCTTCAAGGAAGGACAGGGAGATTTGGACCTGAAACGGAACCCACGCATTTTCTCGAGGACGGGCAGACCCCAGCCGCACTTGGGGCATCTTTGGCCAATGTGCTGCTCACAGATACCCCGCCAGAGGATGTTGTCGTCTGCGAGGTGCTTCCAACGCTTTGTGACCTGCGCAGCACGACAGAGAGAGGTTGCATCAAGGTAACCGAGAACCTTGAGACTGACTTCTCGGGGGAGAACAGTAAAAGGATCTATGCGAATGAGATGGGCAAGCTGTTCAGTGAGAAGGGAGAGCTGGGAGAAGCAACACATGGTGAGGAGACCCTGGAGAATGAGAGCCCGGCGGGGATGGGAAGACGACGAAAAGTTGGACCAGACTGCGTTCACGGACTCTCGTTCTTCGAAAGGCAGCGCATCCAGTGACTTGCATCTCATTTAGTTGGGAAAAAGAAAAAAAAGGAAAAGAAAGGCGATGTACCTGCTGCAGCTTGAGATTCGTTCCCTCGTCGGCCATTCTTTGGTGACGAACACAGAGCTTGCGCGGGGGCGATTGCTGCGGGTCCGACTCTATCATTGGAGTGGGCTCGGGATCGTCAAAGACGGGCTCAGATGGGACCTGGGCGTCGCTGGCAAGACGAGCAGCGGGGATTGTGTCGCACACGTAAGAGGAATTCGTGCTCATCGTACTTGGATAAGGTTGGGAAACTGCCCGCTAAATAGACAAAGGATGCTTTAGTTGTGCCAAGCTCGCGTTCTATTTACGCCACATGTCGCAATTGTTCGATTCTTAAATTGTACATTGCAATTCAAGATACATATATAGAAGAGTGAAAAAAAAAAAAAAACACGCAAAGGAAAACGAAAAAAAAAAAAAGCATAAACAACGACGCCAGACATCTCAGTCCAACGTAATCTTCAGCTGCTCAAGTGGTATCGGCACAAAGTTGTCCAACACAAGCGACCGCGAGGCCAGCTCGGGTTCGCAGTGTGGCGGCACCAGTCGCCGGATCAAGTCTGGCCGCACAGAAAGCTCTGCATTTCCCAACGTCAGTAAAATCACGCAACCGGCTCGCCATCGTCGGTTTGCTTACCTTCCCGTGTAAAGTTGAAAAGTGGAGGAAATTCTTTCCCGTTGGGCATCCTTGCACCTTCCTGCCTCAACTCGTCAAAGAATATGTGGACCATCGTCTCCACCGCACTCAGTCGCGCTCCCGGCGTGTATTCCAAGAGCTTCGACACCAGATCAATCGCCTCGGGTGCCGTGCGTGGCCGAAACACCTACATTTTGTTAACACCATCCCACTCCCCAAATTCCGACTTAACTCACTTTTGAGAACGGATGCGGTTTGATCTGCGGGAACTTGTGCTCCATATAGTTCGGGTTCATCGTCTTGATCTGTTCACGCGACGGTGTACCGAGCACCTTGATAATCTCCACCAACTGATCGATCCCGCTCTCTCCTGGGAACAACGGTTGTCCAAGCATCAACTCTGCCATTACACACCCTGTTGACCAAATGTCTATAAAACCAGTTCGAGGTCAATCACTGTCTCCCTTGAAAGAATATTAATGCAAACTTGCCAATGTTTGTCGTATAGTTGGTTGCTCCGAAAATAAGCTCCGGAGCCCGGTAATATCTCGAGCAGATGTAACTGACATTGGGCTCTCCAGAGACCAAAATCTTTGCAGAACCAAAATCACAAAGCTTCAGAACACCAGTCGCTGGGTTGAGCAACAAATTCTGGGGTTTGATATCTCGATGGCAAATCCCAACCGAGTGGATATAGGCAAGGGAGCGGAGAAGCTGGTACATATACAACTTGATTTGCAGCATAGGCATTGGTTGTTTGAGTTTGGCGTAATGGCGACTAGCGCGGTAGACAGTTTCAGGCACATATTCCAACACGAGATTCAAGTAAACTTCATCTTTCTGTGGAATCATGAGATCTCGTTGGATATGCAGCCTTAAAACCCACTTTGTCTCCGTTTGAGTAAAAGAATGCGCGAAGGTCAACAACGTTTGGATGGGAGACGAGTCTCATTATTTGGAGTTCCCGATTCTGTTGGATTGAGTAGGAGGGGGCAGGGAATGGCATGCAAACGAACCTTGAAGCGTTTGTCCTGCAACACCTTCTTGATTGCGATATCCTCCCCATCCTTTGGGGCACCGACGAGTTTCGCCTGGAAAACAACACCAAAAGAGCCGTTGCCAACAACCTTACAGTTGGTGTATGTAAGGTCTAGTTGGTCGCCACTTTTGCCCTCGGATGCAATAACTTTGACAACCTTATGTGGGTCGTCGATAGCTGGGGTTGTGATCGCAAAAAAAAGAAGCCGAATCGATTGGTGGCGATGGGAACGGGGAGTGGAACACGGGAAAGAATAACGCGGATGCATATGAGGTTAGTGGGTGGATTTAGAGACGGGAAAGTACGCACGAGAGACTTTTACACCATTGATGGGGCCGTGCGTTGCCATTTGGGGTGGGATGGCGGGGGCTTGCGGAAGAGATCGGAGGAGTAGTGTGCAGAATAGAGGGAGGTGAGCGGGGGATATCGGACGATGAAGAGATGTTGTGTCTGGGAAGAGGGTGAGGAGGAGTGAACAACTCACTCAGTCAGACGCAAACAAGCCACAACAACCGCCTCCGCGATTTGGGCGGATCTCTCCAGAACCAGGGTACACGTGCCTCAGAGGCAGAAAGGGGCTCCTCCTGGACGGCATATCAATATCCTTTACCGACCGGCATCCACTTCCTTGCAAGATTTTATCAACCGAGGACATAAATCTATTTTTTCTTCTCTATAAATTCAACCCTTTTGAAATGGAGTCCTATTCCCCAAATTATGTCCCGTCCAGACAAATTCAGGTCTTACATCGGTAGCGGAACCCCAGAGGACCCTTATGTCGTTGACTGGGACCTCGATGATCCCGAAGACCCTTATAATTGGCCAAATCTTCAACGGTGGATTATCACTGCACAAGTATTTATCTCGACCTTCCTCCCTTTTTTCATCCCTCTCACTCTGCTTTAAAAGTTGGCGTTTAGCACATGGACAGTCTCCTTTAGCAGCTCCTCGTATTCGGGAGGTATCCAAGCCACTATGCGCGACTTGAACATATCCTATAATGTCGCCATTCTGGGCATCTCTCTATACGTGTTGGGCTTCGCCCTGGGGTACGTGTATCTGACGAAAAAGAGAAAGTTTTCGTACTGCTGACACCCATCGAACAGCCCATTAATTTTTGCTTCCATGGGCGAGGCAAGTATAGTCTTCATCCATCCTTGCCACAATTCCTGACTTCCATTCCCAACGGTAGATGTTTGGCAGGGTGAGTTTATCGTTGATGCTTTTTTAAATTATCCCAGTCGATCAACCCTTTCATTTAGCGCATTGTATTCCTCATAACGCTCTCTTTATATGCCATCTTCCAGGTGCAAGGTGCTCTCAGCCGTGACCTGGCGACATTGCTCTCCTGCCGCCTTTTGACGGGCATCTTTGGCTCTTCCCGTGAGTTTTATTTTTGCATGTACAGAAAGTATCTGAAAGCTCACGACTTTCCAGCTCTAACAAATGCTGGCGGCGCCGTCAGTGATATATGGAGTTTTCGGGAACGTGGATTGGCGTCGGCGATCTATGCTACTGTCCCATTCCTCGGACCTGGTGTGTAATTCTTGTTCTCTGTCTCCACATGCACGCGTTCTAAAAGTAGCTGATCGAATCAGTTATTGGTCCAATTGTGGGTGGTTTCGTGGTGGAAAATTCACATCTCGGCTGGCATTTCAACTTCTGGTTGATGTTCATTTTCTCTGCAATTACGCTGGTTGCTGGGTACTTTTTGACGCCTGAAACCGTAAACTTTATTTCATACTTCTCGTGTTTCCCTCGCTAACCTAGAAATATCCAGTATGCCCCGGTCCTGCTACGCCGAAGGGCTAAAAAACTTAGCGAGGCCTCAAACGGGACCACTTACATTTCAGTCCATGATTTGAATCATTCGGGGTCGTTTGCTCAAGTGATACGCACGAATCTAAGCAGGCCTTTCAGTACGCATTGCAGCATTTAAGGTCATCAATTCTCACCACTTTTTCCCCTTTGCAGTCTTTCTAGTCACGGAACCTATAGTATTTTTGCTGGCCATCTATGTCTCTATCGTCTACGGCACCCTCTACGCTCTGTTCTCTGGGTTTCCCATTGTTTTTCAGCAACATAGGCACTTCACACCAGGAGAAGGGGGCCTTGCATTCCTTGGGGTTGGCCTTGGGATAACATGTGGCACAGCTTCACAGACTATTCAGGACAGAATATATTGGAGAAGCATGGACAAGAGTGAAACCGGTCGCGCGCCACCTGAAGCGTGCGTTGAGCACTCTTACCATGGCACATTGCTGGATTTTTATTTTTATTTTCATACCCAGCCGACTGCATATGGCTATCTTGGGCGCCGTCTTAACCCCCGTTGGATTGTGGTGGTTCGCCTGGTAAAGTTTCTTATTTTGCACACCCAGATTAATCCTGAATCCCCTTCCATCTTAGGACAACTCGACCGGCCATTCACTGGATTGTTCCCATCTTGGCTGGAATACCATTCGGCATGGGCGTGGCACAGATTCTCCAGAGCCTGACAACCTATCTGATGGATACATACAACATCTACTTCGCGAGCGCCATCGCAGCCACCGTGGTATTACGCTCCACTTGTGGCGCAGTATTTCCGCTGTTTAGCCCAGCCATGTTTAACGCTTTGGGAGACGAATGGGCCATGAGCGTCTTCGCGTGTCTTTCGACGATTTGCATGCCTATTCCGCTGCTTTTCTGGGTACGTATCGAACTCGTACCAAATTACCGTTGCTCAAAAACTCATGATGCGAATCTTGAATTCCAGAAATATGGTTGGTGGATCAGGAAAAGATCACGGTTTGCATACCACGAATCTCATGATTTACCTGGTTCCGTACGAAGTACAACATCTTCATCGCAGATGGAGGAAACTGTATACGAAAGGGACTTGACGACACCCACCACCGTACGCGGAGGCACTGGCATGCATCGCAAGACGCTTACGATCGAGAGCGTGGCGCATCTGGAACTTTCCTAACCAAGCACACGAGTCTGTCGCCACCGCTATCTTGCACATTCTCAGGCAATGCAAATTGTCCCCGAGGATATATAGAATGTCCTCGTCCTTTAACACGCGCGGGGGAAATTATTTCTGTGACCCTCACAATTATCCGAGTTAGCCCGACTTTTTATCTAGAAAACGCGGACCATTGGTAATTCGTAGACTCATTGGACTGTTCACAGCCCTGTATTTCCATAAATTTCTTGTTAAGCAACATATACTTATATATAATAGTAGCATTGTAACGGTAACTTGTCCACTGTACTTTTTCTCGCACTTCATACAAAAAGCCTTTGTTGCTCGAGGCAGCGTAGAGGTGTTTTCACCACTTCTATTGTTACCGACGAGATCAGAATCTTCTTGAGATCTATCTTGCAGGCCGATTACTTGTAGGGGCCTCGACATCAACGCGCTCTACAGAGACCGCAACAACGACCTCAAGCTCGGCTTCTAAAACGCCGACTTGGCCATGGTGACGATTCAGATTAAGCAGTGAGGAAGTTGGATTGACGTTATCGAACGGAACGTGAACACGCAAGAAATCATAGGCGACGGTGACATGCCTCCCCTTACCCCAAGCCTGGCTTGCCTTCTTTCCGATATCGGTTATGATCTTATGACGGGCATGATCTTGTGGGTTACGAGGTGCAGGGAATCTGGAAGTAATGATCTGATCGATAATGCACAGTTAAAAGGAAGATTGGCAACACGCACCTTCCTCCGATGTGATTCAGTACAAGATCTTGCGCATCGACCTGCTTTGCAAAGGTGCCTGCCATTTCGGGAACAGAGTGACCTCTCGACAAGGCCTTTTGGTGGACTTCACTGGCTGTCCTTCGAGAAAGCTTGCCAGAAGGATCCGCATGATGCGAAATATGCGAGTCTGTGGCTTCGTGTATGAGAAGAGTCGGAGGCGGATTGATGCACAGGGGAAGAATTGGAGTTGGATCGTATGTATCCCCAAGAATGACCAACTTTCTAGAAGGAAACTGGATTTCGGAGAATGTGTAGCCTATACAGGGATCTGACCGCAACCAAGTCAGCCGTGGTTATGGTGGACCAGATCTCGAGAAGAACGTTACCGCGGTGATGGATTGGGCCTGCATCTACAACGATTGGGCTGATCTTTCCATTTCCCTGGGCGATGGCACGCCATAGTCCATCCGGAGAAGCACGAATATCATGGCCGGCAACCTCATTGCAATGCAACATGGAGGGTTCTGCTATCGAAGATGCCGAATTGATCGGCGACGGGTCGCAGGGCGTTGCTGTGTCTTCTGCAGTCAGCAGTTCATGAACAACGTAGTTGTCCGATGTTCTGCTTAGGGTCATTTTCATTATCTGTCGCACGAATAATCTTAGCCCTGCAGGACCGTATATCTCGATTTTTGGCGACTGTAAGTTGGGGATCAAGGCTCGAGATCAGTCGCGCATAATCATGATGCTTACTTTGGGGAGAGAAGAGCTGGGATAAGACGAGTTTCCTGGAGGGGGAAATAAGAAATTGCGAAGAAAAGGTACAATACCCATGATATGATCGGCTATTGGAGAATTAGATTGGCATTCACGAAAAATATTGGGGTGCCGACCATGCATGTGAGTGATGAAAATTTTGGATACTTTTTGGATTCGGACATGGGGCCTGGAGTAATGTGGCTGTAAAGCAAACTGTCGTGTAGTTCCCTCGGCACAATCCACCACTGGGAGGAAACGTTAGCGCTCAAAAGCGTTACCAAATAGATTCCGCACTCCAAAGTGACTGGTCAGCAAGCATATCGCACACAAGGGACGAGCAATTTCTTGATTCCGAAGGACCACCTCCGCTGGAGGTGCCTAGAAATGTAACGGACATGGTAGGCGCCGACATGGTGAGAGAAATTAGAATAAAGGATTCATTAAGAGACGCGATCACATGACACCAATGGCACGGCTGACGCTGGTTGAGTTCCAGACTCGAACCCTCTTTCTTTAATTATGTCTTTCTCCCTCTTTCCCTCTAAACAGGCGGAGGATGCTAATACTATTCAGACGGCGGCTCAGATGCCCAATGTTTTTGTCGTCCCACCGGAGGAGGACCAGACACCGCCATGGTGCTTTTTCGACGCGGAGAATCCAGCTTTTTCGCAGGTAGTCGAGCGTCCAGAAACACCGGAAATCGCTGTCCATGGCCTCCCTTACAACGACGATACTCCCAAATATCGAAGGAACCCAGACCCCGTCGTTCCTGCCCCGAAAGGTATCGAAACGATTTCGGTTGTTCAAGCGCTCCTGCGCGGCGATGCCGACGAGGACGAACATGAGGACGAGGAGGACTCCGATTCGGAACTTGAACAGGATATGGGCCTCGCAGATGACCATCGTGTCCCCCATGACAGTCATCGACAGGGGTCTTTCAGGACCCTTCGAGATGTTGCCGACGACTCGGACGTAATTGAGGTTGTCAGACTCAGCCGCAAGGATTACTCCTCGGAAGACTCAGAAGAAATCAGAAGCATTCAAGCAGCCTCTGAACGAAAACGTAACACCACCCTCAAATACCGCGCTTCAAAGGTTTTTCGGTCTTTGAGAGGTACCTTGCGTTCATCGAAACCTCCTGTTCAAGATGTTTTCAAATTTCCACCTTCTATATCAAGCTCTCAAAGCACGGACACTCATTCGCGCGCCCGAACGCCAACAATGTCGCGTCGTAGCACACTCATTCTCTCTCAACTGTTTACCTCCCCTTCGCCCTCTCTTAAATCTCGAAATTCCATGACTTCTTTTGACGAGTCACCAACGGAAACCTCCCCCCAAAGTAAACCTATCACGGAGATTATATCTCGGCGCTCGTCCCTGTATGCAGCCGAAGCACAAGACGAGGCCCGACTCCAAGCCGCCTCGCCCACACCAACGACAACGAGTACCAAATCTAGGAATCGTCGTTTCTCAATAATGAGTCTGCAGAGGCTCTTTTCCTTTTCATCTTCCGCTCCACCTTCGGCCTCACAATCCGATGCTTCCCTTCCTTTTGACGATTCAGGCCGTGCGACACCGACACCACGGTCGAGTGCCCCTACCCCTCCGTCTGCAGCTTCGTCTGTAATTACCACATCGGGTCCACAAACCCCAACCAGTTCTGAAGGAATGCCTTCTACTTACATTCTGTCTACCCAGGACGCATCCGACATTCCCGCATTCATGGGGTTTGACTCTGCCTTTGATGCAAACGTTGGGCTGAATTTGGGTTTGGGTCTCGGCCTGGACATGGATTCCGGTTCGCATTCCGCGCAGGCTACCCCTCGGAAAAAGTTCCCTTCAGACTCACGTTGGCGATTATCAAAGAAAGCCAGGCCAACATCTCAACACTCTCATGACGAGGCCGGAGACACTTCCCTTGAAATGCGGCTTGATTCTTTCCATTTCGATGATCTTTCCTTCGATGCTGACGAATTCAAAGCCACTTAAGTTGACTCGACTTTTTCTTCATCACTCACTCTCCTTTATCCACGCATATCGCATCGGAATAACATTATTTGGGTTTTTTATGAATATCCTACCTACTTCCCTCACTATCCTCTTTCCCCATGAGGTCTCCATTTTGTGTATCCTATCAGCCCTTCTCTGTACAAAACCAGTAGCCTCTGACAAGATCCGGAATCTGTCGGTTTTCATGACTTATGGTGATGTCTCGTTTTCGCTTCAACGACAGGTAAGAAAGGATGAGACCGAGTATTCCAAGGTTTGCGGTCAAGACACAGGTCCATTATGGTCGGGTTCTATCCATACCGCCTATAATATTACAGTCAGTGATGATTTGACAACCCTTGGGGATAAAATAACGCTAACCGTAGCCACGAGGCCTTCTTCCTCTGACTTGCCCTTAGCTGGTCGGATACTAGAGCTGTCAATGCTTGGACTATTGACAAAACGTGTCAGGCGATCCAACGTATCAATTTCGACTTTAAACTCTTTAGAAAGCATTTCAAGATCCTGTTTTGAACGGATCGACTTTCGTTTATCCAACAAATCACTCAGCATGAACGCATAGAGCGTATTGTTAGCTGGCTGAGAAGAGGAGCTTGAGAGTTCGGATTTTGACCGTGATTCAAAAAGACGCGTCGCATTGGTGGCTTCCTGGAGTGCCAGCGCGAATTAGTACGATTTCTACACGTCAACGCATTCAACCGTACCGGTCGGATTGTCTGCATGTGGTGGTCGACTCTCACTGGCCCGAGGCGGCTTAGGTTTGAAAGAAAATCAGGATCAGCAGCGTCTTTTTCAATAGCTGGACTCGATCATCCATCCGTCAGCGACAAAAAAGTATCGCAAAGCCTGAGCATACCTTCGCTCCTGCGGCTATCAGCTAATTGATTCTGGGGTTTAGAGCGGTTTGCTTGTGGTACTACAGTTCGCGCTGCCTGAGAAGGATACTTTCGGACAGCTTTGGAAGCTGAGCTTCCCATTTCAGCATGGAGGTCGAGAAAGAAAGGGAATGATGCAGACACAAATTGTTATTGACACAAATAGTAAATGTACTCCAAGAAATCTAGGTGAGATCGTTTTTGCCATGCTGTGATGGATAATGAGACTGTAAACTACTACTAACATTTAAAGAAAGCAGCGAAAGGTAGTCTATTGATTTTATGGTCATCCCTAGGGGACGACCAGCCAAGTTTGTTATACAGTTGCGTAAACGAGAAATGAGATATTGCCAAGAGAAAAATTTGGGAACAAACATGTTTGTTCCAGCACCAACGAGCAACCGTCAAAAAAGCAAATGCTCCTTTTTTGTTAGCGGAGATCAGGAAATAAAGAGTGTGTGGGACCTGCACAATGATGCGAGGAAGGGGGTATAAGATAAAGCTTTCCTGAACAATGTAACCAAAACCACAGGCGTACAAGAGCGCATTGCGAAAAAAAAACCAAACGAGTGAAAGGAACGTGCACCGGTCGGGCGCAAGGTCTTCAAAAAATGGCGTGATTCAACGATTTTAAGGAATGGTGTTCGTGAATTGTCGTGTGAGTGGCATTTACGCGTGGAATGATCCCATGTTGGAAGGCGGATTCTGTTGATATGGTTGATACATGTAGGGTTGATATACGTGGGGTGGAACCGATTGGGGAGGCATGCCACCATAAGGAGCCTGAAGCTGGTTCATGCCGGGCAGTGGAACTCCGTGAGGAAGGTTAGGAGACTGGTTACTGTACGGAGAATGAGTGGAAACCATGGGTGCATTGGAAGGTCCTCCGGGCATACGACGAATGTTGACTTGGCGGGGGCTGCCAGTTTCGGGGGTACGCATGTTGAAAGGATTGAATGGATCGGTGGAGGGCGAGAAGGTGGGCGCAGTGTTAGGTGCTGTTCGTCTCGGGGCCGTAGGATTGTATGATGCATCGACGTGCAGTTGTGGTGGGTTTGGAGGACCAGCTTGAGGATTTTGACCTCCCATCTGCAAGGCTGCCATCATGGAGGCGAAGCCTTGGTCATTCGAAGGGTAGCCCGACGGGAGTCCTGGAACACCAAAGTTTTGGGCCGAGTTTTTCGTGACTTTGCCAGTGGGAGGCAAAGTGTTGTTGTATGTTGGCTGGAAGTTGGGAACAGGCAATCCGACTTCTTCGATCAATCTACGATATGCCTGGGTAGCAATAACCTTTAGCTCAATGAGAACCCGCTTGGTCGCCTCGACGTAGGTATGTTTCACATTGGGATCGATAAATGGGCTCGTCAAAATTTTGTGAACAACAGCAACACCATTGACTTGGTCGCCGAGAACATCGGTAAGAACGTGGTCTCCTGGAGACGAAAACAAGGCTTCCACAATTTGGCTGGAGGCATCCGGTTCGATCTTTTGGTTGACAATACGCAAAACGGTGAGTGACGCCAATTTATGGGTACAGAGATGGGAGAGATGGGGTGTGAATCGGGGGGCTAGTAAATTGTATCGTGAGGGGAACCCGGAGGTATCAAGAAGCCAGGTAAGCAACAGAGCGCCATTTGGGTTGGTAGCCAAAGGAATGGAGTTGAGAATAATTGCAGTCGCGGTTCGACGTTGCTGGTTGATGCTGATGTGAGGGCTTTCAAGACAAGCTCTCATGCTACGAGCACCAAAACGGCCTTGTGCAACTTCCCACATACGATCGACGATGGCATCGAAGATAAATTCGTTGGCAGGAGCACCGAAGCGCAAGCAGCACCTATTAAAGTGTTCGTTAGTTGTTTCCATCCAACCGAGTAAACGAGAGGCTTACTGAATGACATAATTGCCAAACTGATCTAGGAGAAGAGGCGGTGCATACGCCCGAAGGTTTTGGGCAATGAGGGCGACCTCATCCGGGCTCGTAACACATTCTATAATCTTTTGAGCTGCCCATGTTCCGTTCTTGTGAATACCAATCATAGCAAGATGAGGGCAGATACGCTCAAGCATGGCGACCCGCGGACCAGCCGAACATTTTTCGAATAGCTTTTGAACAACCTGGAGAACGAAAGGAGGAGTAAGTTATGTAACCACGAGGACAATGTAATATGCTTACAGTATTCCCAAGCCAGTCCGAGGCGAGATCAACAATCTCGCCGTCCATAAAGTCGGCAGCCACCTGGTCAACCTCCTCAACAGTCATCGTTCCAGAATCTAAACGCTTCCGGAGTTCGCGTAATTTAGAAGCATCCCATCGTCTATTATGTGGCCTCTCAGAAACCAGAGGGATGGTCGTATAATACATGGTGGGAGGCCTAAATTCTAGAGAGAGAGGGAGAAATGTCAACAAAATAAAATAAAATTGCACACTTAAAGTGACGTACCAGCAAGGGCTTGAATATCAGCCTCTGCATCAATACTTCCTCCACTGAGTTCCCTCATAATCATTTGTTGCTCAGTAACTGAAGCAGACCACCCAGGAGGCTTGACGCCATCGCCAGCACCGTTGTGCAATCCGGAAGCAATCATGCTGAGGAGGAGGTTGGACCGATAGTTCTCGACAGCACCTCCAAGGACTTGTTGTTCAGCAGGAATCGTAGATGCGCCCTTGATGCCGCGCAAAGCGTGGATGGTCGCGCCAACGCTCAGATCACCAACACCCTGAGCAACGACATTTGCATTTTCGTCGGGAGAGCCACCGCCTTCTTGCCCGTTCTTTACAGGAACCTTGGCAAAGCCGATACGGATAGCCCCAACATCGCTTCCAAGGACATCGCGGCCATTAAGGGCCTTGCGGGCACGAACAGCATCGTCAAGACGTTCAAAATTAACTGTTGACGGACACACATCAATTTAATGAATATTTTATAATTTTTATGACTTACTAAAACCGCAATTCTTGTGAGTCAGGACCCGTGCCGATTCAATAGGACCATAAGGACTGAAAACACTGAGGATGGTAGCAGGCGTGGTCGAAGAAGGGATGGAACCAATCCAAAGGGCACGTGTTGGTGTAGACTGGAGTTGAGCATCCATTCCACCGAGGCCCGCATTATTGCCAGCCGATTTGGGCCCTGTGCTAGGAGAGGTGGGTCCTGGGCTGGCAGGATTACCCTTGGCCGGGGCGACAGGAGCACTATCAGCCTTGCCAAAGCCAATCCTGACAGTCTGGCCATTTGGCATCCCGATATTACCTCCCAAACGGTTAAGCACGTCGTCTTTTGCACGAATAGCATCTGCTTGATCAACAAAGTTTACGAATCCACACTCCTATAAAACGCAAGAATGTTAGTGGCGTATAAATAATGACCAGACCTGAGCACCTTTTCGGGGAGAAGCCTCAAACTCTCAATGGCACCATAGGGGGCAAATACATGGATAAGCTGCTCGCTGGTGACTGCGCTATCCAAATTCCCAATCCAGAGAGAACGCGTGGGAGTCTGCAACTGGGCAGATGGTCCCTCTGATTTGGGCGAAACCGAACGGGTGTGAGTATTCGGCGCAAGGAGATAGGCTGATGCACCTCGTCCGATGGGAATATCATTACCGTTGGGGAAATGAACGCTCGGAGAAACACCAGCGCGGGGTGGCGCGAGTTTATCTGTCTTGAGGATTCCAGAAGGGTTGCCGAGGTTGGAAACGGCGTGAGAGAGTTCATTGATGTAAGAGTGGGCATCGCCAGCGGTTGCGCGTCGCTGGAGGGAACGCATGGGATCATCAAGAATACCAACAGAAATAGCACGTGGACGATTAGTAGTGAGATGATCAGCGGTTTTGAAGCCTTGGGAGAGATAGGACGATTGCCCAAAATCTGCTGAAGCGTTGGCGATATCATAAGCATTGAGATGCTGACGGTCGTAAGCAAGGGTGTCGTAGCCTTCGACAAAATACTCCTCCTCGTCCTCCTCTGCAGCCGGGGTTGCGAGCAAAGAGCCTGGTACGGAAGGACGGGTGCGATAAGGGTTTGAGACGGTGCTGGCACGCATCCGCGAAGGGTTGGCAAGATTGCCAGCGATTGCAGCCTGAGCTTGATTGCGGAGCTCCGAGATGGTGGCGGCGGGAGGGGGCCTGTGGCTGTCGTCCAGACCGAGGTAATCCAAAGTGTGGACGTCAAAATCGTCTGCTCCAGAGTCGGCCGAAGTTACTGAACGCAATTCGTCGAGGACAGAAAAACCTGTCCCAGATCCATTGGTGGTGGACAACCAGGAAGAAGAAAAGATGGAGGGACCGAATGCATTGGAAAGACCGCCAGTAGGCAAGGTCAAGGAACCGGATCTCAGTCGGCTATTCCTTTCCGTAACGTTTGATGGGGCAACTGGGGGTGCTACGGTGGTAGAGGAATGACGAAGGCCAGGACGGGCAGGGGCTGCTGGTGGTGGGAGGGTGGCAGCGGGGGTAACCGTTGCTTGCCTTTGTACCGGATCGAGAGTGTCGGAAGCTGCAGCTGCAAAGCGCTGGGCAGCAAGTTGGACGTTGGAAGGTAAGGTCCCAGCCCTTGCCCTTCTAAACCCAGGAGGGTAATTCGTGGGTGGCAAAGATGAGCCATCCCCTGGAGTCGTAACAGAGGGCAGAGCCTCGTTGGGCGGAGACCCCCCCGATGCGAGTGCACGCAGAGCTGGGGGCCGGTATCTACCTCCCAAACCTTCAGCCTCTCGAGCTCTTGAAAGCAAGGGTGAGATTGGGACGAAGAGAAAGAGAGAGAGCAAGTACCTCTTAGCGAAAGCTGCTGAAGGTGCTGGAGGCGGCGTTTTCCCACTTGGAGGAACCCTGGTATAGGAGCCATTGTTGTCAGAGGCGGATAAAGACATTATAGTTGGATTTGAAGAAGAACGATTAGGGATTACGAATGTGATGAGGATGGGAAGTATGGAGAGGAGAGGCCAATTAGTCGGAAAAAGGACGGTCCCCGAGAGATTATATGTCCTGGACAAGCAAAGTCCACGACTACTATATGGCACAGATGCCTTGCGAAATAGTACTAAGCAGTCGAAACAAATCCAAAACTTTCAAAACATGTCCTGCTGGCTCAGTTCCCACGCCCCTGGCGGACTTCCGACCCTATCTGCGTTGTATCATACACTACGGCGAAAAGCAGTGTGGCGCACCCAAAACTTCCAAATAAACTCATCCTAACCTTGACGAAAGAAGGCTCACGTAAATCAGCTAATAACAGTATATAACGTATTCTATGCACCTGTGGGCCAGTTTATTTAGAGTACTTTGTATGTTAATACCCCTCTGAAGGAGAGGAGGGATAAACGCTTGGCGAAGAGCAAAGCCAAATGGTATCAAAAAAAGATTAATTCGAAGGGGATATCAGAGACTTGGAGGGGTATTTTGATTATCGTACGTGTTCTTGAGGATGTATAGGAATTGGAGTGCTGAGAGGGGACCGGGATCGCCGTAGGTCCTGCTTAGCTCTAGGTAAAAAGGAAATCACAGCCCCAAACCCCAGAAGAAAGAAGAAAAAAATCATATGCATGTGATCGAAAGGAAAATAGGATCGGAACGGGGGCCCGACAAAACAAAGCTGCAGGTCAAAGGGACTATATCTGATACAAAAATCTACTTGGAAGCATGACTGTAGGTACTAATACTGGGGGTTGATCATGTGGGGTTGGAGTGGTGGGGTGAGAAGAGTAGTATTCAATTCGAATTGTAAACTAATGCGTTTGTCGTCGTGGAAAAACAGAAAAGGGAAAGGAATTATTCGTCGTCAAGGGACAAGAAGGAAGAGATGATAAGTTATTTGATTACCATCAAAAACAGGGCCACCAAAAAAAAAGGCGATGGGCAAAAACGACGGCGACAAACAGCAAAGGCAGGTATGAATACAAGATTGTGCGTAGACGAAAGAGAAACAAAAAGGCGAGTGCAAGAAACTCACGAAAGCGAGTTTCTGGAACCACCTTTCCTTGAGCGTGCTCGGGAGGGTGACGAGTGGTGGGCTGCAAGGACGGACGCAACGCGCTTCGATCTGCGCAACGGCCTACTGTCTGTGGAGATGGTTGGGAAGGCCGGCGATTCAGGAGAAGTCAGAGGGGATTCAATGGGCGATATCGTTACAACGGGTGTCACGATGGAAAGCTTTGGAGTAGGCGGTGGCGGCTGCGTATCCACAACCATGGCGTCCTCCGCCTCTACCACTTCCGCCACATTTTCCTTATCCCAGTCCGGAATCACACACAACTCGTGGAACAACTCTTGTTCCGTCGCACTCAGCGGGGCGTCAACCACCTTTTCCGGCGCACCCAAACCCGGCATGTACGACGACGCGAGCGCGCTCACGGCATGTTGGTGGTACGGAGCAGGCGACGCGCCACCTTCCGTCTGCACCTCCCAATCCGCAGCTTGGAGCGTCGAGTTAAAGTGTCTTCCAAACTGGTTCAGACCTCTCACAACCGCGCTTCGGTGAAAATCCTGCAAGGCCTGTGGGAATCGCTCCACAAGTGTCTCGCTAAGAAAGACCTCGAGCCCCTGTGCGGCTTTCCCGGATATATGTTCCCGGACATATGCCTGCGCAGCAGCCAGCGGGACCCAAGTTCCGCAGACCTCTGGAGATCCTTTGGTGACCACAGTCGCATTGGGAATGGTACTGGGGTGGAGCGGCGCAGCCGAATACGCAGCAATTGGGGAGAGGTTGACAAAATCGGTGTCAATGCGGCGAAGAAGCTGGAAAGCGCCGAGCATCATTTGATATACGGATATGTCTATTAGAAGAAAGGTGTAAGTTTTGGGCTCTAGAAGAACAATAGGAAACCGACCTTCTATTTGGGTCGCACTGATGATTGGGGTGCAGGGCTGGCAGGTGGACACAACAACAGCCGGAAGTGTCGAGGAAGGTTGACAGCGTGTTTGGAGTGGTGATACGCAGGGTGTCGGAGGAGGAAGAGCAAAAGAAGTTGACGGCATGTTGGTGTTGACGGACATGGATTGGAGGAGGGTCACGAGTGCAGTTGAAGGCATGGCAGGCTCGCGGCTGGACGCCGACGACACGGACTGGCGAGGAGGGAGCGAGTTTGGGGAAAAAGGCGAAGGTGCAGGGACAGTCTTTGCACGAGGACGAATAGTTCTCGAGTCGGGTTCCGTTGCTGGTGGAGACGAGGAAAGAGGAAAGAGAGAATCGACACCAAAATCCTCCTGCTTGATGCAGGTGTTGTCCTCGGATGTCGCTTGCCAATCCCAAGGATCAATGAGCTCCTCTTCCTGCTTGACTTTTTGAGAATCCAAAGCCCTGGCGAGCACCTCGGCAACGCGCGCGCCGGCGATACTGGTATCAAAGTCCTCCCATGCATCGAGCATACCCTGCACGTCTCTAGGCTCCTCCTTTACAGCGACGTCTGAGGGATGGAGCAGGGGTGCTGAAGGGGATCGCGGACCTGGACTCTCCCACACTGTGTCACCCTCACCTTCACTATCGAGATCTGCGTCCCAGCCGATATCGTCTTCCTGTTCAGGGTAATGTTTGATGCGAGTCATGGCAACGTGGAAATCGTCCGCTTCGTCTTCCGAGTCGGGGGGAGGAGTTGCAAGGGAAGGGGAGCGGCGGAAAGGATCTTTGTAACGAGATGGAGAAGGGGGGTAGCAAGGGTAAAAAGCGTCGACGGAGGGGGTGTAACAAGGAATGGAAATGGAACGACGAGGATACGGAGGCAATGACCAAGGCTTCTCTTCCTCCTTGGTGTGGGATTGGTCGTCTGAGGAAACGACGGACATGGAGTCATCGTCTGAATCACCCACTTCCGAGTCCGAGACAGGAATGGGACGGGTAGATGTGGAGCCCAAAGGGCGCATAAGGGGCTTTAGACGGAGAGTGAGTTTGACTTTGGGAGGACGTTCGTTTTCGGAGCCGGATGGATTAGTGCCACGACAGCCTCTGAGAGGACGTTTCCGCTTCTGTCCACATATTTCGAGTTCGCGTTTTGGTTGAGGGAGATCGGGAGGGTCGGGGGCAGTTACATAGTCACACAAACGAATGCCGGCCCGTGAAAAAGGACAGGGCACACCGGTGGCGCGACTAAGATACCATACCGCGGTTCCCTTTCTAAAGTTGGTAAGCCTGTGTTGGAGATGGTGGGAATCGCCGCCTGAACGCGAGAAGAGGGCGGGGAGGAGGTCGTCGTCGGCCGGGGTGCCGGAGAGAGTATGGCTGAGGAGGAGAGGGTGGTCTTCTTGCTTGTCGCAGCGCGCCTTGTGAGCTCTGAGGTATGTAGTGACGGCCTGCGCAGCTGCGGAGAGACTGAAAAGAGGATGAGTCAAGCAGAGATTGGAAAAAGTGGAAACCTACTTTTGGCATACGAGGCCGTATTGGCTCGCCCTGTCTGCAATGTCTTTGATCGTCATTGCACGGTTTTCCTATTGGATTCAAGTGAGTGATGGAAGGAGATGGATGGGGTTGTGGGACATACGACCGAGACAAAAGCACGGGCGACGGCGAGAAAGACCTTGCTGGACGCATCGTCAGGGTGGAGAACAATGCCGGGGGGCGGAAATTGCGGGTGCTGGTTTGCTGTGTCTGGAGAGTTTTGGCGGAGGGCGGAGGGTTTGATAGGGACATTATGGCGAATGCGGGTGTGGTAGTTGTGTTGGGGGGGATCCATGAAGGACAGAATCAAAGGGCGGGTCTGACAACCTAATCACTTTTGCTTTCGGGGTCCGCCGTGCCTGGAAAACACGTGTTCGATCAAACGAATTACTATAAACTACATGTACATGATGGAATTTAAATATAAATATCCTGCTCTCCAACATTCCTCATCTAGACCTTCTTCGATGCCGGCTTGGACACGGATTTCGACGCAGGCTTGGATGCCGGCTTTGACCGTGGCTTCGCTGCTGCAGCAGCAGTTGTCGTCGTCTATACACAGCCTCAGCATCTCAACATTATAAAAATAAACCACTCTTAGTACCTTCTTTGTCGTTGTTGCCTTCTTTGCTGTTGCTTTCTTGGTAGCAGACGCCTTTGCCTTGGCAGCAGGTGTGCTCCCCGTCACAGCCTATTTTGGTATTGTCAATTAGCACCACATCTCGGATGCAATAACATACCTTTTTGGCAGCACCCCTCTTTGCTGGAGCTGTGGTCTTTTTTGTCGTCGAGGCTTTTGCCTTGCCCGCGAGCACTTTCTTGGGGGCAGCCGTTGTCGTCTTCTTCGTCGTCGCAGCTGTCTTGGAAGCTTTGCGGACAACAGGTTTCTTAATAGTGACCACCTTGGATGGGGGCTTGGAGTTCTAAATAATACCAAGTGAATAAGCGTTCAACACGGAACCAACAGCATCTACACACCTCCTTGGATGCGTCCGCCTTGGCCTTGGGCGCGAGCTTGACTTTGCCAGATGGTCCCTTGGGGAGGAAGAACAATCCCCCCTCCGCGCCAGTGGCGATCGCACGGTTCAATTGAGCCAAGTTTGCACCACTGACATCGACATGGTATTTCTCCTCTGCAAACTAGAGAGCAAGTGAGTATACAATACACACACACACACACAATGGAACACCACCAACCTTCTTGATAGTCAAACGTGACACTCCCTGACGGATGTCCTCCTTGTGGAGGATGATACACTCCTACATTATAGACGTCAGTATAAAACAATGGCAGCCATGATGAACAAACCTTGATGATGTCCTTCCAAGATGGGCGTCCAGCGGCAGCAGGCTTGGACGCAGCAGCTTTGGGTTTCGCAGCAGCCTTTGCCTTTGTGGCAGCTGGCTTGGACGCTGCTTTCTTGGTGACCGCGGCACGCTTGGTAGCGGCGACAGGGGCAGACTCTGAAACAGAGGAAGACATTGTGAAATGAAACGATGAGGGGATAGTTGAAAAGAGCGACGAGAACGAGAAAGACGAGTCCTATTTATATCTCACGCGTTCTCCGATCCATCATGTGATGGCCCGTTTAGTGGCTGTGCTGACTTTTGTTTTTGTTGATTCGTCGCGTCGCGTCATGCACGTGGCCAGGCAACAATATTAACAGTCCTACATAGACAACAAGAAAGCGCCGTTGGTCAACACCCGAGCCTTTGCATCCATCGCCGTCCATCCATCTCCGGCCTCGGCTACATCTACATAATCTTCCAACCCCACCTGCTTCCCGACAGGTGGTCCTCTGACCAAAAGATCCCCATCTGGGTCTCCACCGGCCTCCACCGCATCGTCATTCACGCCCGTAAGCTTGACCTCGACGTTGACACTGGGAGGGCCGGTGTGTGCCGCTTTCAACGACGGGATGTCCTGCAGGTCCAGGGGATGCGATGCAAAGATGGGCGCTGCGACGAGCGGGTGGGTGAATGCGTTAACGAGTGGTACAGAGAGCGCTATGCGCGCCGGTGTGAGCAAGTCGCTGGCAATGTGTCCTGCAACAAAACACATGAGAAACTGAAAAATGGATGATAAAAATAAACATACCTCCACTGACAACGACTGCTCTCAGCGTCGCAGCCACATCGTCCAGTACCTTGGCCCTCGCACCGTCAAACACCAAGCGATCCCACAAACTCTGGTTGGTGATGAAGCCATCGGATACACCAGCGAGTTTGTGACGCCATGCAATTGGATAGAGGAACCAAGACTTTTTTGCTGTGGCCATGATCTCATCCACGACGGAATTCAAATGGGCGGGCTTCAAGAATACGATTGTGGGGGAAGGTATGGGATATTTTTTGGTAGCAATGGCTTGAGCGTCTTCCTTTTTCATGTCATCTACAATCCCCGTTTTGAATTATAAAAAAAAGAAGAAAAGGGTGCCGACTGACGCTCATCCGAATGGTACAACTCTGAAGTGGGAATAGAGGCGAAACTTGTGCCTTCATATATAGCAGTGTAGGCGATGGCGCGACCGTAGGGAGTACTCATGGAATGTCCGGAGAGGACAGTATCCAAAGGGGAGAGGGCGTTTGACAAGGGAAAGAGAGCGCGAATGGCGGCGACGCCGGCAGTGATATTTTCGTGGGTCAATTGGGCGCCGTGAACTTGGCCTGATTCGGATTCGTAAAAGGAAACGGTAAATACATCGGCCGGTTCTATCATTTCATAGTTAGCAGGTGGAATTAATTTTTGAAATGATGGATGCAAACTTGGAAGAGGACTGAGAATTTTCTCGACTTTGAAGCCTTCACGTTCGAGGTCGGCAAACCCGAGGACCTTTACGTTGCTTGCGACACTGGCCATGGCCTGGGTTGAGGGATCGCCGACAAGGATGATAATATGTTGAGTGTGACGGTCTGCAGAGTCGTATATGAGCTCCAAAAGCTGGGGAAGGAGGAAAGCATGGGTGATGATAGCAGCGGGAGAGTGGGAGTCGAGAACGGGTGAAAGCAATTTGGCAGAGGAGACGGTGATGGAAGTGATGGAATGGGACGCAAGAGCGAGGTCTGCGACGACAAATTCTATGGGGGAGAAGGGTAAGCGAGAGAAGGAGGGGAAAGGTGGTAGGTACCAAGACAGTCGTTGAGCAGGAGAAGGACATTTGATTTTTGGGGCTGGATGGATGTGAGGCGGAGGAGACCTGTGGCGAAAGCAGCAGCGCGGTCTTGGAGATGGCCGTTGGTCAACTGGGAATAGGGTTATGGCAAGGTGGGTTTGAAGGAAAGGAAACCATTACCCTTGTTGACCACAGGGTCCTGAGCGCTTCTACCTCGGGCCTAATGAAGTCTGCGAGAATGTGAACCTCTTTGGCCGGTCGCAAGGGAAACTAGGAAAGGATGAATACCAGAAAATCAAGAGAGGGAAATGAAGATACCCTGCCCAGTAAACCCGTCCCATAGTTTCTGTAGACTGCGCTCTCGGAAGGGTTACGCGCACGGCCGACATCGCTCTGACGGCCGAGAAGGATGGGGTGAACAAGAGGCTGGGGTTTGTAGAGATTGTTTAAAAGGAAGACGGTTGCAGAGATGAGACCGAGGAGGATGGTAAGGTCGTCTGTGTGAAGATAGTCCATGGTCAGAGGCAAAGGGTAATAAATACCCGATTCGGACGTGGAATTGAATTCCTCTTGCTCCCTCCGTCTCTGGTCGTCTCTGTTGCGCCTGTCGTGTCTGTCTACACGCTCTGGTCTACTTTCTCTGTGCTCAAATAGCTGCGCTGGTCATGTACTTGTTCAAACGTCATCCGCCGTGACCCGGTGTCGGCCCACACTCACAGGCACTGGCACAAGCCACCGGCAACTCGACACCGCCCCTGGTCCTCCCCCACCACCGTCCGAGAAAGATGAGCGTCCGTGCACACCTCTTCCCCCCACGTGATGTCAAGTGGCCCACCTTGTCTCCCTTATCCTCTCACCCCCACCACCATAATGCCCGCCGTCAAGAAAGCACCAAAGGCTGCTGCCCCTGCGTCAAAGTCCCATGCAGCGGCCACACACCCCACCTGGGTCGACATGATCAAGGTCTGCCACCATCCTCTCCTGCCCCACTCCGCACTCACCCATCTCTTAGGAATGCATCACCGTCCATCCTGAAGACGCACGCACCGGCGTCTCTCGCCCCACCATCAAGAAGGTACTTTCCCCCATTCCTCTCCGCCGCATCGTACTGATTCATTTCTGCAGTTTGTTGAATCAAAGTACCACATCGATCTCAATCCCGCTACTGCCAGCCAGCTCAATCGTGCTATCACTACCGGCAACGAAAAGGGCATCTTCCTCCTTCCCAAAGGTCACTATCCCCATACCCACCATCCTCACCTTGACCTCATGATCCGTGTCTAGGCCCCTCGGGAAAGGTAAAGCTCGCCCCCAAGATCCGAAATGATGCTAGTGCCAAAGAGGTTTGCTCATCCTTCTTATTTCCTTTCAACCTCCTCATGGTTTCGCCTAGAATGCAAAGCCTCCCGCAAAGAAACCTGCCCCTGCTCCTGCCAAAGGCACCGCCACCAAGCCCAAGCTTCCCGCCGCCGCAAAGCCTGCCACCGTCAAGAAACCTGCTGCTCGTGCCGCTGCAGCTAAATCTGCTACCGCCAAGCCCAAAACAGCTGCCCCTCCCAAAGCCAAACCCCCCACCAAGAAAGCCGCCCCACCGAACAAGACTGCTACCGTAAAAAAGTCCATTGCCACCACCAAGAAAGTAGCCACTGCCAAGAAGCCTTCTGTCACCAAGAAGACCACTACTGCCAAGAGAGGCGCCGCAAAGAAGGTTAGTGGTATCCTATCGCATTTCTACTCATTGATTCATGTCTGCTTATTCAGTCTGTCATCGGCGGACCAAAGAAACCCGCTTCAAAGTCAAACTCAAAGACGACCGCTGCAAAGACCAAACCTGCCTCAAAGGCCAAACCCGCCTCCAAGGCAAAACCTGCTTCCAAGACCAAGCCTGCGTCCAAGACTAAACCCGCCTCCAAGACAGCTGCTTAATCTCTCCCTGTATTATTTTCTTTGGATATCGATAATGTACTTGTAATTTGTATGACTCTTTCGTTTATTTCCTTGGTTCGCTTATGTATGATAAAAATAAATTGTATTTGTGATCTTGTTTCGATCAGCCATGACACAAATAGTACAGGATCTCCTCAACCAGCTACGTGCTCAAATTCAGGATCTGCCAACCCTCCTCACCCTCATCACCCCGCCGCTCTCCGCCATCAACCTCCTCCCTCCCCAGTTCAGGTCTTACAATACACGCCCTCTTGGAACCTTCAATCTCCACAAACACATCCCCCAACTACAACGCGCCATCCTTACCCATGTCGCCCCGGTATGGGAAGAAGCCCTCGTATCGGAAGGCGCCAACGCACTACTAGACCAATATTTCTGTCCAGATAGTTTCTCAAATGCCCAACCTGTCGCCGGCGAGGTAGCGATGCTCGCATACTCGACTCTAATGTCGTCCCCATCCGATGCGCTGACGGACTATGCCATTCGGATCCTACAACGTCTCGTTGTCGAGTACCCCGTGGATCGCCTGTACACTGCCGTCTATTCGTCTTCGCAGAAAGACAAGCTCATGCGGGGCGTGTTATGGGAGGACTGCGTCAAGAACATCTGCATGGTCCCCGGGAAAGTGGCCAATGCTAGGGGCACAGGCGATGTTCCGCCAATGCTGGAGAACGGGGCGTATTTCAATAACCTGAGCATCCGGTGCGAGGTCTTGATATTCTCGCTTTCGTCGTCGTCGGGTACGTTAATCATCAACTTGACCAGTCTATTCGTTCTTACTACTACCCAGACGCACTCACATATCTTCTCAGCAAACTCGTAAACGTTGGCCTCTTCCCCGCTAGCCCACCCCATGCGCGCTCCCAACCGTCTTTCTTCCATACCACCCTCCCCATCATCCGCCAACGCCTCGCATCCCAACATCCAACTTATGCCGTATTCTGGTCCAACCTCTTCCTCAACATCCCAAGCGTACTAACCCTCCAGTCCATCCTTACCTCTCTCTTTGGTTCTCTAGAACCCCCCTCATTCAAAGCTACAGACGACTCTCCGACCGCTCGTGCGAGAATAAAGAACAACGCGGCTCTCCTGGCAGGCCTAGTGGGTGAAATCACACCAGAAAAGGAGGATCTGTGGCAAATCGCCACCGGCTTGATCACAGGGAGCGGTTTGCGGGAATGGCCCGAATCTCATGCGCGTATCTTTGTCTGCTGGGTCTCTGGCGCGTCGAGGGGTGCGCAGGTCAATCTAAAAGGCAAGCAGTGTCGTGTCGGGGATGTCATCCAACGCTTATACTGCTGCAGCTCTCGACGCGCTCCTACAAATTGTCCTTGACGTGTGGTCTTCGCCTGAACACGTCAAGCATTCTTTGATCTCCCGACATCGATGTGTGTTCATCTTCCAATGTGCTTCGATAAACTAAAATTGTTGTCCAGACACGACCTCCCTCCTCTTGCTAACCATATCGTACTTTCCTCCATCCTCTCCCTCTCTCCAAGATCTCGTCTCACACCCTGGGTTCATCAAAGGCATAGGCATATACATATCCCACCTCGATCACTCCGTCCGGCGTCTAGGTATGCTAGCAGCCGAGGTCATTGCACACCTCGCCGGCAAGAAGTTGGCATTTGGAGGTTGGGACGATGGGGATGACAACGGGAAAGACTGGTGTCGTGCCTTGAGGAGGCTGATAAAAGGCAGAGATGCAGATGCGAGCCCAGCAGCAGCGGAAGCCGAAATGCAACCTCCCGAGGAAATAATCGCGCCTGCAGTTTCTAAACCCCCACCGTCTCGGGCGACGTTCGCACCAAAGACCACAGCAGCAGATGCATACGACTCGGACGACTCCATCACAGGCTACGCCTCACCACCTTCTTCTAGATCTCCCTCACCCACCCCCTCCGAACTGTTGGAAATAGAAAAGGACCCCACGCTCAACGTTGGCTTGAAGAAAGTACCACGCCCAGTGTATTTGGCGCAGCTCGGGGACCTCCTTCGCGGTGCGCCTTCCAAAACCGGGCCGGACGATCCGCATGAGGCAGATAGGATTGAGATGGCGCTGAATTCCGCAGAGGAGCTTGTGAGGAGGAAGAAGGGATACGGAAGTGAATTAGGTGGGTTCATCGTCTTTCTCGGAAGCCTATGGCACTAACTGGGAATGACTTAAAAGATGAAAACGCTGTCAACTTGGTTTATGCGTTCTTAGGTTTGCAAGATAACTTTGACCTCGAAGGCTTCTCGGAAAAACGGCAAGGAGCGATGAACGCCTTGGTCTCATGTGCGCCGAGGAAAGCCCCTCCGTCAGTGTTTCTTCCTTGCCACCTCGATTTCCAAATCATTTGATCAATAAATTCTCTTGAAAAAACAGTGCAATCATCCAGGAGTTTTTCAAGAACCAGTACTCGACAGACCAACGTTTCGTCGCGCTCAACGCTTTAGCGCTCGGGGCCAGAGAACTAGCGTCGCTGCCCATCCCACCTTCACAAGTACTACCAGAAAGGGCAGTATTCCCGAGCAAGATGCTCCCTGGTCCTCTGCACCGCAAATACATTGCAGCAGATACGGAACTCGTCCCTCGCCTCATAGACGACATCAGCAAGCATGCTTTGGAGAGCCAGAGCGAGACAGCGGCCACCACCGTGCCCGAACTCGTCCGCCACCGGCGTTTGCGCATCCAAAAACCGCGCGGGGTCACCGAAATCCCGCCGCCAGCCCAGAACTCCCTCAACCCATACACTTCCCTCGAACAAAACCCGCTCCTACAACCTCCACACCCCAAAACCCGGTTCATCGACGTCGCGGCCGAGTTCTTCGTCGTCCCTCTCATCCACCGTTTCTGGGCATTCCTAAGGGACGAACAAACGAGGGAGGAGAGGACGGCGCACAAGGGCAATGGCCCGGCGCGCTATGTTGGCGCTGGCACCGGTCTCATCCTCAACCCTCTCGTGCTGGCCCAATTCCTCCGGACACTGGCCATCCTGGTCAATGCCTCCCAAAATGCCCCTGAATGGCTCGCCATCATCGCTCCAGAATCCTTGGATCTCGCAGTCACGATTGGCACTAGACCCATCTCTCATATAAACGCAGACCCCGAAGAGGAGGAGGGGGGTGGAGGAGAAGACCGACAAAGCAAGGAAGCATCTGTTCTGACGTCAGCCTTGGAACTCGCCCTTGTTGTTCTTGATGGAGCGTTGGAAATTGACGGAGGACGGATCATAAGTCTTGAACACACCACTCTCATATTTGGCCTTGGAGAATGGGCAGGAAAGGTTTTTGCCGGTCTTGAGAAGGGTCTTAGGGTTCAGGGCGGAGGTGGTATGCACGAGGCAAGGCTGAGTCGGGCCGCTGCAGGTGTTCTGTTGAAGGTGGACGAGCTGACTTCCAAGTGGAGAAGGTCAATGTTGGATACGATATAGGCCTACAGTATTGAACAGTCGAATCTTCCGGCCATCTTAATACCAAGAGTGGGCAGCCATCAATACAATATGTGGCATTGCAAAGCCAGCCCGAGAAATGCAAAAAACATACGAAGAAGGCATTCCTCAAAACTGTACGGTTGACAAAGGTTCTTCCCGAGATTTGAAAGCCATTTCAATTAAAAAAAACCGGTGTATAGATATCGATATCTTTCGGTATCTAGATTAGAACGCAGGCAGGAGAGTCAACGTGAAGTTATTGAAGGGCTTGACCCCATTATTCCAAAACAGTGAATTATCAAGCAGTGCGGTTGGTGTATCCTACATGGCAATTCCAACGATTCTTGCCACATCCCAATTATGGTTGGGGTTTTGGTCAATGGAATGAACGGGGCGAGCTTTGAATATACAGTGATTGTTACACTCTTTTGTAAAGGCCATCGACAACAATGAGAATGACAAGGGTTTGGTGGATGATGGTAGATGGAGGTGTAAATTGAAAGGAATGTATGAGGACCACGTGATGGGCACACATTGTCAATGTCATTCCAAGTTCTCCTCTGCAATCGTCTGCCTCTTGTACATATATTCCTTCCTTGAAGCTATTCCCCTCCGTCATGGCCGATTCAACGTCAACCCCTGTTTCGGCAGACTTCTCCTCTTCTCCACCAAAGCGCACAAAGATTGTCCTACTTGGTGACCAGAGTGTCGGCAAGACGAGTCTTATTACTAGGTTTGCGGTCCTCCCAATCCATCACTTCTACTCACTTCTATGTCTCAGGTTCATGTACGATACATTTGATAACACATACCAAGCAACCATTGGGATCGATTTTCTGAGTAAGACCATGTACCTCGAGGATCGAACAGTAAGGTTACAACTGTGGGATACTGCTGGCCAGGTACGTACGTACACGTTCTCTGCCATTTTCCAGCTGATGCAATAATTTTCGTATTCAGGAACGATTCCGCTCTCTAATACCCTCTTACATTCGTGATTCGTCCGTGGCCATCGTCGTGTTCGACATTACAAGTATGTGGTGTTAGATATTTCTTGCCCTTTACTCTCTCACATCGCAATGTAATTAGACCGCCAATCCTTCTTGTCAACAACAAAATGGATAGACGACGTACGGTCAGAACGAGGAAACGACGTCATTATCGTCCTGGTTGGCAACAAGGCTGACTTATCTGACAAGCGGTACAAGGTTTCCACGACACTGCGGAAATGCCTTTTTTTGACCTCAAGTTCAACAGACAGGTTACGTTGGAAGAAGCAACGGCAAAGGCCACACAGATGGGGATCATGTTCATGGAAACTTCTGCCAAGGCTGGTCATAATGTCAAGAGCTTATTCAAAAAAATCGCCATGTCCCTCCCGGGTATGGAGAAAGAGAACCAAGGTGATGCGAATACCAGTTTGTATCTGTCCTTGTTCCTCTATCGTTTCATGCTGACCAAAGATGTTTAGAAATCGACGTTACGACACCGTCCACAGAAGTGCCAGAAGCATCACAGTGCAATTGTTGAAGTCAACAAAGACTACGTCGGTACACATATTCACGTTTGTATGCAATTATTTATGATTACCGATCCCGTCCTGTTACTACCGGAAACACGCATGAGTTATCGCTCAGATGACCAATGGTCAGGTTATTTTGTTTGTGAGCATTTTATTGATTGGAGCTCTGGGTTAACCTCTATTCATCGTATTTCCGGCGCCTCGAGGATTCTCATCAGTATACCTTGCCCACTTTTCATCTTTCTGGCGTTTCATTTCTTCTTTGAGTTCTCCTTCGAAAGTTCCGTCCATTTCCGCATCAATTGCAAGCTGCTCGGAAGATGTCGGTGCCGCCTGTGAAGCAGGTCTGCAAACAAGTTGATCAGCAGAGAAAAAAGTATACGAGAAGATTACTTACCCTCCACCGGTGATTATATTCCCTCGTTGACGCTCAATCTCCAAGTATTCGTCGATAGACATGGTGGGTAATCGATGTCCGGGTCCAAAAACTTGAGCCTGTAGACGTGCTCGCTCCCCAGCGTCGGATGGTAGAATTGTAAACGGTCGAAGAGGCTGGAGTAGTAGATTAAAAGTGTTATGAGAAATTCGAGGTAGGAAAGACTTACTTTTCCCTGAATATCCATGAGAGGTCCTTTCCCATCTGGACCACCAGTTAGAGGGATATCTAATTTCCAATCGCTCTCTTCGACATTTCGTTGCTTGTCCCTGGGGTCTTCGCTTTCAGGCGCCAACATCGGACTAGGAGGAGCATTCCGGAGAAGCTCGAGTTCTTGTTCCATATTTTGTAGCTGCGTCATTGCACGAGCATAAAACAGGCGCAATACAAGAACTGTGGTTTCTCGGAGAATCTCCTCTGTGTCTGAATCCAACTCTTCTTCTTCCCGCATGGCTTGTGGTTTGGGAAGTAAGGACTTGATCAAGCCAAATTCCATCTGCTCTTCGATCATGGCTACCTTTTGACCCCTTCTTTTTCGAATCGTCTACTTACATTTCGTCAGTCGCTAAACAAAAGAAAAGTGAATACCCACTTCTATTCTCGTTTGCAAATCTTTCTCTTTCTTGTATTGGTTTATTTTCAACTCCCGTCGTTTCGCAAAATCCGCAACTTGCGCAACCTTGCGGTCGAAAAGTTTACGCTCTTCCTGGGGGATGATTTCATAGTTTTCCAACAAGGAAATGAAACTTTCCACATATTCCTATTGATCGAGGTCAACTTCAAAGATTATGAATGAAGCAAAAGACACGCACCTTCGTTTTCAAGAGCAAGTTCATTCGATGCACCCTTGTTGTGGTCTTCACCCGGCCTTGTACTTCGGAGAACACATAGGGTACAAGGAGATAGATGAGGTCTCCGGTAAGAATATCCTCCAAAGTTTCACCTGGACTAAACATCGATAATGCCTCGATGCTAGCTCTTAAACTCTGTAGATCTTTCAAGGTGCTGGTGACTAACTCCTGATATATAAATCAGTGCTTGACAGAGCAAAAGGATATAATCAGCGAACCTGCGTCGCATCATCCATGGTAGGTAGTTCTGCACATCTCTCTGCCGCAGATAAAATAGAGCCATAAAGAGCTAGCAGAGAAGGAGACATGATGGAGTCACCACGACGGATCTACGGCCCGGATAGTATTGAGAAACACATGTTTGTCGTTGTTGCTTGAATGAGACAGTAAGAAAAGATACAGGCTTAAAGTACGAGTGGCTACTGAAATCAGGATACGAGAATTTGGTATGAAAGGTAAACCGCTACACGTTCCTTCTCCTTTTCTTGACCCGATCAACAAGGCTCAATGCCTCCTCAGTTTCATGGCAGAGCTGCGAAATTGGGGATGGGAGGGTTTGAGGCAGTTCAGAGTCCAAGTCCATTTTTCGTTTGAGAGGAGAAGGCGTCATTGGAGGAGTAGGTATTCCAAGTGCGAGTTGGTCAACTAGTTTCTTCGCTTTCTTTCGAGAACTGGCTGGTGGTGTAGTAGAAGGAGAGGGAAGTCCATAAGCAGAAAATGACTTCAGGTCTGCCGTGAATAGAACCTAGAAAGAAATCCTCAGCATTTTATGGAAGACGTGAAACTGACTAGAATGAACGACATACCGTATGGGCCCAACCAGCATAATCTCCCCATATTGAGAGGAACTTCGAGTTGACTTCTTCGTAGAGTTTTGGTGTCATAGTTACCTTTTTGCCACTGGCTGAGCTTTTCATTCCGTAATGTTTCGTTGCAATCTGGTAAACGTGGGTATCAACAGGGACAACCTCTGTCTGAAAGTGAATTAGGACAACATTTCGCTCCACTATTAGGAGCATACCTTGTCCAAACTCATTAATAAAATACAGTCTGCCACCTTTCGCCCAACACCGACAAATTTGAGGAGTTCTTCGCGGGCTTCAGCAGTGCTGGTTTTTCTAAGCTGTCGTAGCCATATTTCGGAAGCCTCTGTGGATTCCTTTGGCGACAAGGGTGTCCCCCTTCCGTGCCCTTCGACAAGAATTTTGGCGGTACGTTGAACAAAATCTGCGCGATATCCAAAACCAAGGTCCCGTAACTTGGAGCCAACGCCTGAACCTGCAAGGAGGGAGGGAGCAGGGAAGGGGTGATAACTAAGAGTTTCATATGGGGAAAAAGGATGTTCCATCGACAACAATGGAGGGGAATAATGGTTGCATAGGTTTTGGACCATTTTAGTTATACGTGATATATTGTTATTCGAAGAGCATATAAAACTGTTTCGGTCGTCAGTACAAGCTAGCAAAAAGCGGAAGTCACGTACGAAACAACATTCTCCCAAGGATCCTGCCTCAATATCCTGATGCCTACAAACCTGTTCTGGAATCTAGCAAAGACTTCATCCTTTTCTGCCCATTGCTTGTACAGTGACACGAGGTCAATGTTCAGTTGGAAGTAGTCCTTCAGCCATTCCAGAGTTTCGGCTTCACGTAGGACAAGTTTGGCAGGTGGTGGTTGTGGATCTGGGAAGACAGAACGGTAGAAGAGCGTGTCTGGTGACTGCCGTAGACATATGACGCGGTCTTTCAAGCAGAGACGGTATTCAACACACAGGTGCGAATCCTCCGCGCCAGTAGTTTGCTGGACCTCAGTAGTGGGAGACTTAATTATCGACCAGCGAAAGGATTGGCCACATTTAAGAACGACTGCTAACGAGAGTTGGGCAAGCGAGAGGGGAATGCTCTTGAAGCCGACAAGGGTCATGGTGGCTAAACGCCAACACGGGCCGGTTGTAATTACTTTCAAACATAACGCTGCCATGCCGGAGGGTGACTCCTTTCTTCCTCGTATTCAATCTGTCTTCTATGCTGTATTTGACGTCCGACAAGGCCCCAAGATCGTCTACCAAGTCCCTGAGGGTCTAATTGCTGTTCACCAAGGACCTCAGTCTTCTTCCAACCTAAATGGCTCAGTACCTGCTACACCGTCGTCGGAATCATTTCAGTCGACGACTCCCTCGACACCGACAGGAAATGGATTCGGATCAACTTCCAGAAATTCTAGCACCTCTCTTGTCTCGCCCACGGAATTCTACAGATCAGGCGCGAGGCACCTTCCCTCACCCCAGAAACGCTCCAACTCCTCCCAGCGTACTCTCTTCCACTTCAATGATATATCTAACTTTGTAATACCCCAAGCAGCCCTATGTGGCAGGCTGGTGACTTGCTCCACGAGACGACACCATATCATTGGCTTCCCCGTCGAATTGAAGGGAAAATACAAGCGCAACTATTTTCGATACAATCTGTGTTTTGTGTTTGAACGTGAGGCCGACCTGAGCTGCTACGAACCGATTGTACGGAAGGTCAGTCGCGTCTTGAAAAGTTGTGAAGTGAGTTCGCCTATGTTACACAATTCTTCAATTCATTTGTTCTTACCGTTCTTCAGGAGGAATCCGGATTTCTGTCGTCCAGTCAGACCTCTCCAGCCGTCCATGCTATTCTCGAGCAGCTCTACGAAGACCTAAATTCATATTCAGAGACCTCCATCATGATTGACCAGTTCAACTCTATCGACTTGAAAATATTTCCTTTCTATCCAAGTCCTCCACCCCTCAAAGATTGGATGGTTCCTCTTGCACTCATCAATCTGGAGAAGAGAAAGGAGGACAACTGGGATCTCACGATGCTGAAAGTCTGTTGAATATATTTTAATCATTCTTCTCTAGTTCTGACGGGATTTAGGTCTGTGAATTTATCGACGGCATCAACCATGTGAGTCGTATCGCCCATCTAGCGGATTGTGACCTCTCCTTAACCCGTCGAGCTATCTCTCATCTTCTGTGAGCCCGTTTCTTTTCGACCTTTTATGACCCGCTCATAGATTATAGGTACTATCAAGTCATCATGACAATTGATATATTCCAATACTCAAACATGTACACCCTGCGAAAGAGTATACAGTGGATGGCGGATGAATCCCATGTGAAGGAGGAATGTGGCCCTTACGTGACCAAAACAGGTTTGCCTCTCTCTCAATTACCATACCATGGCACCGTTCGATAAGATCCTCATGTCTCCTAGGTCGGAGCATACCTGACTGGCCTAAACTTTTGCATCTTTACTCGCGATTGAAGCCTGGAAAAACAGTCTTTGAGTGGATGAAGGACTATAACGTGGAAGCGCTGGGTATAGATGTTCGTCGGTTTACAAGTTTCGGCGTAATCAAGGTATACGATAATTCTTCGCTGTTTATGTGTATCTCAACCGCGTGCAGGGATTTTTGTGTAGAGTGCACCGGTATCCTGTTTATCTACCTCCAGATCCATTGGATCCTTCCAATAACCTTTCACAACCACCAGATATTGTGGGGGACCAACCTTCAAATTCAACGCTTGTCGCCAAGCGAGCTAGAGGCCTCTCCGAAGCAAGCCTGCGCGGTCCCCATCATGGCACAATACCTACAGAAGAACCGATGCTACCCCCAGGACTAGCTCGTCAGCAAAGTCAGCAGACTGTTCCATTCCCATCCTTGACTCCTGATGCCACACCCTATGGTGTCGTTGAATCTCCTCTACCCTCCGCTCAACCCACAGCTATCTCAGCCTCACATCGTGCACGAAGGGCGAGCGTTGCAGAGAAAGCATTGGAACAACTTCGCAGTCGGGACCTACAGAAATCCGGTTCGACGGCAATTTCAAGCCCACATCCACCTTGGATCAGTTTTCATCATGAGACAACCCCACCTTCACCCAGTGTGATGACTACAACAAATCACATTGTTCCACCCACTAGCATGCTTCCGCCGCCGACGCAGTCGAGTCCATCAAAGGCTATCTCAACTGGAAGGCCAGGATCTCGGCGGCACTCCCTGATCACACCTGCAGTACCGCCTCCATCCCCTGTGATGGCCAAGGTGACGATGGCACCCTCACGGCCGTCACGTATCTCCCGCTCACCTTCTGAGCCCAATGTTGCTCACCCGAATCCGGGACAAATAAATCAACCAACAGTGCCAGATGGACTCAGAGCCATGCTTGATGGAGAACATCATACTGATGAATTGAGTGTAAAATTTGAGGCTGGCTGGCCGCTACTACAGCAGTGGTTGTTCGAAATTGGTGGCGGGCAAGGAGATGGAGACTATGGAAGCGTTTTCATTATTTTCAGGTGACGCAACCTCCTCATTTGCGGATTCAGACTGGCGCTTTTCTCTCGTAATTGTTGTCTGTAACCCATTGGAATTCTTGAATGATTGATACCATAGCAATTACAAAACAGAGCAAAAGAACTAAACGAGTGATATGTAACAAGTGTGTGGGAAAACCTCTATGAATAGGAAATGCGAAGTGATAGACTGAAGGGCAAGGTTGAGGCTGTAACTGTAACTTCGCCACCATGGGGTACCAATTCGGAAACCTTCTTTTCCAGGTTGGGACGCGTGGACTTCTCCAGTTGAGGTGGCGCTTGTAGATAAATTTGTTTTGTGGGCGTTGACAAAGATGGTTTCTTGATTTGGCTAGAGAAAGAGAAGGCATGAGAAGTAAAAGGCCAAAGAAAAAGAAGGTATACGCACATATCCTGCTTCTCTACTAGTGTTTCAATGAGCTGTTCAACAGTCATTTCGGAACTGATGGTCATCTCCAAGGCCTCGCCGCCACACACAGGGCAATCGTCGCGTTTCTCATGTTCAAATGTGTAGGAGTATATGCCGTCTGTTCCGATGAGCATGAAATAGTTGTTCAAGTATGCCGCTGAGCTGGTGGCAATCTTGAAGGCTTCGTTGCAACATGCGGCTGTGCAACGCAGTGATGAATACAAGGGACAGCAAAATTTCACGGCGACAAACCAGCAATAATAGCATTGGTTGATGCAATGGCGGGGATAATATTCTTGACTACTCCCTGGGTCAGTGACCAGGTTACGCCTTCGATCTTGAACTCCGCTGCTCTCGCAGCTGCAATTTTATAAAGCCATCCAATGTGATCTGGGTCGTCTGTGTCCATCTTCTTATCTGCAAGAGGTCAGAGAAGGGATAGAGGAGTGGAGAGACATAACGACTTACCTCCGTGAATTCGAGGCCACTCGAGCACTGACGCCCACTCGATACAATGTTCGGGTAGACGAGGAGTGTTTGCAATCGTACATATAGGGAAGGCGGTAGGCTTATTCAGCATATCAAGCGAACACTCGTAGCAAGAAGTGATTGTCGGGAGGATTACACGGGCTTGCCCCTTAAAACCTGGAGAGTGGTGAAATCAAGGTCACAAAAACGGGTATGTGTTCCCAGCCAACCTTCCGTTCCTCCATCGATCATGGGCTTCAAGCTCTCAGGATTTTCTGGGTCCACCAAGTTGACGAGGGTCGCGTTCATCCATCGCCGTGCTTCGACAGAGTCGAGCCCGCAAATGATTAAATTGAACTGTAAATAATAATCATCGTCCTTGTCCTGGATTTTCCCAAAGTAACTAAGATATTAAATAATGAGAAAGGGATTTCAGATAAAGAGAAGAAGGACTTCACGGTGTAACTTTCACGCCTGGGACCCGTTTCATTATGAATTCCGCTGCGACTGTAGCCTTGGGCTGGCCAACATCTTTCTGCCTAGCAAGCAATGTTAACCACTATTCGTAAATGAGGTGAAGAGCGATTACCTGAACAAAAATTGTCGGTTCAAGTTACTGATATCAATAGTATCCATGTCGATTACATGAATATCTTTGAATCCAGTCAGCGCCAAATTGGCTAAGATCTCACATCCGAGACCACCAGCGCCGATGACCAAGATCTTGGCCTGATTTCTTAAGAAAGCCTTGACCTATTTAGCAATGCAGTTAGGAAATGGGATGCTAGAATTTCAAACAAGTCACGTACACCATCACCCGCGAGAAAGGCGGGGTCAGTACGAGGACCGGGGGTGTTCAGGACTTGATCAATGTGATAATAACGACCAGGCCAGTCCGTAGAGATTCCATTGGGTTGGGAAGCCATTTGAACGGGAATAATGTGAGATGGTCCCTGAGTCAACGTAGCTTCCCGATCGCGTTTCTCAAGTAAGCAGCTTATTTACATAATTTTTTCACTCTCATTCTCTATGGCACAACCAAGCACTCTCCTCCATTTTAGTGGCCATCAACACCTCCGAAGTCGTTTGGTGCTCTCGATACTCAGTGGAAAACATGTCCGTATCGATAAAATACGTCCAGAAGACAAAAATCCAGGCCTCCGAGGTATGTCGTCTTTTGATTTTTGTGTTGGGTGATTTTTGTGTTGGGACCTATTCAAGTACATCCTATTAGACTATGAAATCAGTCTTTTGCGTCTCCTCGAAAAAGTTTCAAACGGAACCGTCATCGAAATTTCTGTCACTGGTGGGCTTCCTTGGATCCTTGGAGTCATTTTATGTCAAGGAGTGCCTAATCTATACTGTGGACTATAGGTACTGCTATCCTCCTCAAACCTGGAATTATTTTTGGAGGTACCTTGCAACACGACTGTTCCACTTCGAGAGCTATTGGATACTTCCTTGAACCCGTCATCATGCTGGCCCCATTTGCGAAGAAACCAATGAACATCACGCTCAAAGGCATCACCACAGATGAGTACGACCTTTCGGTATATTTCACAATCTATGTTGAAAAAACCGTTCTTATTTGTGTGCCTCGAAGGCAGATATATTACGTACTGTGACACTCCCCCATCTTCAGCAATTTGGCATTTCCGAAGGATTAGAATTGCGGGTATGCAAAATTCTTTACATCATCCCCCCACGGGCTGACCTGGAGCGAAATTAAGATAAAAAAACGCGGCGCCGCTCCAGCAGGTGGTGGAGAGATCCAGTTTCTATGTCCGATTGTAAAGCAGGTCAAGACCCTGAATTTCGTCGACCCAGGCAAGATCAAGCGGATACGCGGAGTCGCGTAAGTTCTTAAATCTTCACCAAGGTCGTCCAAACTGAAATTCTCAGCCATGCTGTTCGAGTAAACCCTCAGTTTTCAAACAGGATGATAGAAGCTTCGCGCTCAATATTGAATCGTTACATTCCCGATATTTACCTCTACTCCGATGTTTATAAAGGGGACGAAAGTGGAAAGTAAGTTCGTATGTCAATTCCAGTAATGACAATGCAATAAACGCTCTGGATTAGATCGCCTGGTTATGCGTTGACACTCCTCGCCGAATCAACGACATCCGCGATATATTGCGCTGAGGCAATCTCGGAACCAGGCGTGGCACCAGAAGACATCGGCCTGAAAGCAACTCGGGCACTTTTGGGAGAAGTAGAAAAGGGGGGTTGCGCTGACCAGAAACATCAAACTCTCGTACTTTTAATGATGGCCTTGGGAAGTGAGGATGTCGGGCGTTGTCGGATGGGTGAACCAACACCTAAAACGTGGGTGCCTCTATCATGGGCTTCAATGCTGATCTTACGACAATACCACCCAGAATACAATTCCTGAGGGATATACGTTCCTTCTTCGCCACTTCGTTCAAGATCGTTTCCGCAGACCCTTTAGATCACGGTTGTTCACAGCTTATTTATTCCTGCTACGGCACTGGCTACATCAACGCCAACCGGACGTTGGCATAACCCAACAGCACCCTGTCCAATCTGATTGCAAGCCATTATGGCCTTGTCTCCAGGCCCTTGAACCCGCGCAATGAGGATGATTTTGCGACCCCTAGCCGACTTTTACCTGACCAGGAGGAGGACCAGTGGATCCGGTTACAACGCCGATTCCTGATACATACGTGCAGTTCCTCTGGGCCGTAAATTGGGATACCCATTTCATATAACTCTTTTCTGTGTAAAGTAGTATATTAGCTGCATAATACTAATGATAAAAGCTCAAAAACGACAATATACCCTCATGATCTCCTCCAATAGGAAAGTACTGAGGCTGCAAAAGCAGCTCCAGCAAGGAATGCCGTAGCCATAGGCAGGTATGGAATTTCCGATGTTGATTTGGAACTATACCTGTTCAGACGAGAAACACCCATCTCTTGTAATGTCGGTACACGTTGATCTTTGTTCCAGCCTTCATCTAACAATTTCTCCATCATAGCGTCATCCAGAACTGTAAAATCTTCCATGTCCCATGAGTTGCAGAGGGCTGTCATCCACTTCATTCTTTGCCTCCCGAGCTGACCTCCAACTCCCGGTGCTCTCTCCTTCAATTTATTCCTCAGCTGTCCAATTTTGGTGATAGCTTTTCCTTCAAGACCCGACAGACTTTTCTGCAACCTCCCCTTGATAAGCGCAGCCATCCGTGGTCCATTTCCGTTCGTCGAAATCATTATTTGCAACGGACCATCACGTATTTGGGCTCCAAAGTAGAAGTCGCAGAGATCGGGGATGTCGGCAGCGTTAACAGGTATCCGCCTCTCTCTGCTCATTTGGACTATCCTTCGCGAGAGATCGTTGTCGTCGAGAGCAGTCAGCACCATGTCCTTGTCGTCCAGCTCTTCTGGCCCCTGGAAAGGTCGATCGTGGTAGGTAATCCGGTCCGCACGAAGTTGGATGAGCCGTCTGGTCCGGGGATGAAGGCCCTCTTCAGGGGACAGAATGGTTATGGTTGCGTCAGCGGTGAGAATCGACTCGACGCGCTGCGATGCAACTTCTCCACCGCCAACAATTAGCACGTTTTTGTTCTTGAGCTGCCATGCAATTAGGAATGAGCCATCGCCCAGATGTTTGGTGTCGTCCATGTTTTGTGGATAAGAAAGAGGTAGCTCCACGTGATGAGTTGGATTTTGTCAGCGGTCCCTTCTTTTCCTCTTCCATCATGCCTCCAAAAGCCGATATCAATAAAGCAGGATGGGAGCAGAGCGAATTTCCCATCCTCTGTGAAACATGTATGCAACTTCGTTGTCGTTTTCTCTCTCTACAAGCTGATGCCCGTTAATCCAGGTCTGGGCGACAATCCGTTTATTCGGATGGTGCGTTCTGTTCTCGACTTTACAAACACTCTTTCTAATCATCGAGAATAGTCAAAGCAAGAATACGGTCGTTCATGCGGTACATGTGCGCGCCCCTTCACTGTATTTCGTTGGAATCCAGGCTCAGGAGCCCGCTTCAAAACCACTGTCATTTGCCAGACCTGTGCCAAAATCAAGAACGTTTGTCAAACATGTCTGCTAGACCTTGAGTATGGTCTCCCAACGCAAGTGCGGGATACAGCCCTTGGGTTACAGAATGAGGCTCCAACGAGTGATATCAACAGGGAGTACTATGCCCAAAATATGGAGGGAAAGGTGACTTGGCCTCGCTCTTGGAACTATACACTCTCTGACTGAAATCACCCATGCTAGCTCGATGGCAACAAGTCGGGGCTTGACTCAGGACGTGCGGCCTCGGCAGGGAAGGAGATGTTAAAACAACTGGCACGTACCGATCCTTACTACAAACGTAATCGACCGCATGTGTGTTCTTTCTTCGCCAAGGGGGAGTGCAAACGTGGAAATGAATGTCCATACCGCCATGAGCTCCCCGCCGACAATGAACTTGCCCACCAAAATATGCAGGACCGATACCATGGGCGTAACGACCCCGTGGCCCGTAAGATAATGTCAACACATGCTGAAGGCCAAGGCCTTAAACCTCCAGAAGATGTTGCTATCGTACGTATCCATGAACAATGATGGAGGTGACAGACTTACCAAAGAATTTACTCTAGACGTCTCTGTTCCTTTCCTCCCTTCCAGCCACCTCAACTGAGCTCAGCATCCGCACTCATGTCCTACGCTCTTTACCCAGTGTTCAACCCACACAGTTGAAATCAATTGTCCATGTCGAAAAAACAAGGTTCGCGCCCTCCTCTCATTCCTTTACCCAATTGACCCTGCCCGTTCTCTAGATGCGCCTTTGTCAATTTCAAGGAACGTGCGGTGGCAGAAATAGCGGCACAAGCATGGGCCAACGGACTAGACGTAGACGGCGAGCGAATCACCGTCAAATGGGGCCGAGGCAGACCAAAGCAACAGAACCTTGCAACTGCCAGTGCCGCAACCGTTACACCAACCGAGGTATAGTATTCCATATACCTTTCTTCTGTATTTTACATAAATTGTAATCCCTTTTCGACGACAAGCCTCCTGACATGCTGCACTTCTCATACGCTGCCCATAGCCTAAGGACTGCTCACCCACTCGATGCGATGCATCAAAAAGGAGGTTCAAAAAATTCTTTCCTTCAGAAGATAAGCTGCTTTCAAGCACTACACTTGGCATAAAAATACAAGTCAAGGAGATTAGTTGTTCCCTCCGCTTCCATGGACGTATCCCAAATACTCTACTCTACTTGTTTGAAAGAGGCGTTATCCCATCATCAGGCCAACAGCCCTCCGACGATTAAGCCCCCCAACCAGCCAGCATAAGGAATGAAGGCGTCTAGCCCGTCCGTTGTCAAAGCACGTCCGAAATTTACTAAGCCAGGGCCAGCTGTGTCGAATGGGAAATTAACTACCTGAAATTAATGACAACTTCGAATTAGAAGCTTACGACAGATGCCTGCCAATCCCCAGCCAACCCCAAAGATAGAAGATCCTATCAATAGCTTCGAATCAATCTTGCCGCCCTTTGGGATCGACCACTTCCCTCCAAGGCGTGGTCGTTCATCCCCCCGGGTGTATCTATATAGCACAATACCAACAGGTAGAGCACTCGCGGCTAGGAAGGCTAACGACGGGTCAAAAGCGCGATGAAATGGAAGTATCAGGAAGCCAAGGACGCGAGAAGCCTCTGTCAAGTTGGACACGCGCAGTGCTAGTGCGAATTGAACACCTGTGGCAAAATAAACCATGACTTTGAGCGTGGAATGTGGGGAGCTGGGGACATCTCCGCCTTCCTTGGAGTTGTCTGCTTTGTCATCGAGCTTCTGAAATAGGTCCAAGTGAATGTCAGGATCGGTTGTCTAAAAGGGCGCGTACCAATGTGTACAACAAAACAGAAAGCGAAAGGGGAATGGCTTGCAAGACGAGGAGCTGCTTAGCGGACGGATGGACAGTCCAGTCAGTAGGACCGATAGCAGGCAGGTTTCCGTGAAAGATTCGTGTTGTTATTACTCCGGTTGTAAAGAATGTGGCGGTGGCGGCAATCGAACTAGGCGTTTAAAATCAACATCGGAATCTCCCAAGGAAGAATGTAGTCGCACCGAAGGGAAAAGCGTGAAATGCCGCAAACCATGTGTCTAATTCGGATATTTGTATCAGGAGGCAGAGAAAAAATGCAACCATATTCGCGTTCACCCAGATGTGCAACCATTCGCGAGCTAAATTTTGCCAATTGTAAGCGAAAGTGAGGGAGAGGTTTCTTCAACATACCTTTGTTCCCAGCCCAACCAGAAACCCAGAGAGTATAATATAAGGAAAAGGAAGGGAGAGAAGGGAAGGTGCGCTTCCTTCTAGCTTTGAAATTATAAAGCCACCCATAACGAGTCCTGCGGCGCCAGCGAGTCCTTCGATACCTCCCCGGACCGCTTTGTGGATAAAGCCAGAGATACCGAATACATTTCCGTTGAGCAAGAGCAATTCATGTGCGGCGATCGGAATTGCAAGTCCACCGATAAATGATTGGAGGGGGGTAGGGCTGGCCATGGTTCTTGAGAGATATGATAGACATTGTTATTCGCGGAAGATTTGGTACATATGTCATCGTGCTTAATCAGTTGCATCACGTGTGGTCCGGATCAGGCAAGGCCGCTTCGCCATTCCAAGGGTTTTCCATAAACGGACGAGTTTCAGATCAAGACCGATTTCGACCGAACAGGACCAATTTGAAACCGAAGGACCGATTTGATGGCA
>Ga0307509_10000523_pt1 | contig 65545 bp, 77 predicted proteins | sample 10_EM_MG_FD_202245 | JGI IMG/M metagenome (GOLD analysis project Ga0307509, IMG submission 202245) | Populus trichocarpa ectomycorrhiza microbial communities from riparian zone in the Pacific Northwest, United States - 10_EM | ecosystem: Host-associated > Plants > Roots > Unclassified | place...
GAGAAGAAGTACGACGATAAGAAGTACGATGACAAGTACCCTCGGGAGAAGAAGTACGACGATAAGAAGTACGACGACAAGCACCCTCAGGAGAAGAAGTACGACGATAAGAAGTACGACGACAAGCACCCTCAGGAGAAGAAGTACGACGACAAGTACCCTCAGGAGAAGAAGTACGACGATAAGAAGTACGATGACAAGAAATACCCTGAGGAGAAGAAGTACGACGACAAGAAGTACCCTGAGGAGAAGAAGTACGACGACAAGAAGTATCCTGAGGAGAAGAAGTACGACGACAAGAAGTATCCTGAGGAGAAGAAGCACGACGACAAGAAGTACCCTGAGGAGAAGAAGTACGACGACAAGAAGTATCCCGAGGAGAAGAAGTACGATGACAAGAAGTATCCCGAGGAGAAGCGTCCCGAGAAGAAGTACCCCGAGGAGAAACGTCCGGAGAAAGAGTACCCTGAGGAGAAGCGCCCCGAGAAGTCGTACGCGAAGCGTGGTGGCCGTCCTCAGATGGGCAAAGTCAAGGCTTACGGCGACCGTCCTAAGAACAACAATCAGTGCAACGTTGGCAAGCAGCAATGTTGCAATCCGGTCAACAAGTCGGACAACGACGATTCCCAGTTCGCGGGTATCCTTGCCATTTTGGGTATGACGGGTGGGGGCGACCTCAAGGAGAGGGTCAAGAGTTCGGACAAGTTGGTGGGCATTGACTGTTCGCAGGAGTGGGTCGGTGAACAGTGCAAAGCCCAGCCAATGTGCTGCGAGGACAACTACTTCGGTGGATTTTTGGCCGTTGGCTGCACGAACTTTGACCTCTTGCTCTGAACGGTGATGGACTATACCGAGAGCGTGGTACCGCTTGGGGCTTTACGACGAGGACAATTTATTTTCTAAACCCTCCCACTCGTTTGTATACGCGCATTTGTCTATGGCCTATTTGTTTGTATCGGTACCATACTATTTCTTCAATCATAATTTTACCTTTGACATCGTAAAACGTTACGAAAAGAATAGGCTGGTGTCTGGTCCGGAGATGCTGACTCGGAGATGGCGACATTCGCGATGCGGCAGCTTCATTTGTATACTATGCCCACCACTGCGCATGATGTATTCCAGGCCTCGCCAAATGTCGCGTGAGCTTCAGTAGTGGTTTTGTCCTATCAATAGGGCTGTACCCTAACACGAAATACGGCCGACGAGTCTGCGCTTTCGTGCCCCTCATCTAATCAACGTTGCTTATGCCCGCGACGTGTCGAACCCATATCCCACTCCCAAATTGCCAGTCATCCTGCCCTAGAGGAGGCGCTGGGATAGGATGGAGCTTGGGACCGTCCGCTCCAATTCAGAGGGTCATGACGAACGACTCGGATCGACATTCCGAGCGCCTTGTTTCAATCGACCGACCCGAACCCCGTCGCTGCGCACAGTGCTGCATTAGTTTCAAGTTTGCTATTCAATGTAGTCGGAGTCGTGGTTCGAAGGAATAATCAGAGATCAAAGATATACTGGTATGATAAGCTCTAGCTAGATACAGTAGCGCCATTCTGCACTGGGACGCGCACGCACACAAATCTATAATCTCAAAACAAGATAGGAAAAAAAACAAATTAGAAGAATAAATCGCAAGTCCATCATGATAGACATCGCAAGTAAAGAAAAGTAATTATGAGGATGTCGATGATGAGGAGAGTGAGGCACCACCGACGGTAAACACGAGCCCGAGGAGGTCGCGCCACCCGCGCTTCACGAATACGCGCACACCAGCGCCCGCACGGCTCGCACCGTACTCCTCAGCAAGCCACTCGACGAAGCGTGCATCGAGGCTGCTCAGCGGGCTGAGCTCGAGCTCGAGCACATCTCGCGGAGCTAGCTGCACGACCATCTCCGCGCCGCCCTCGTCTTCTCTCGCGTCCCCGTCGTCTGGAGCTGGGCCGTCTGTGTATGTGGTCTCGTGATCGTGATCGGTGCGGGGAGGGAGGAGCGCGGCGAGGCGCGAGAGCCAGAAGCGCGTCTGGGCGTGGAAGGTCTGCAGCAAAGCTAGCGTCGTCCGGCTCTGGCGGTCGCGCACTAGTACCGCGTCATCCCTATCTTCACCTTCCTCCTCTTCTTCGGCTTCTTCATCACCGTCGTCGTCGTCGTCGTCATCCTTGTATATGTCCTTCGGGGCGCCGTCTTGGGTCGATGGCGCATCCGTCCACGGCTCGGGGAAGGAGCGCTCACTTGCACGGCGGAACGACCGCCGCCGTGTCGAGCCCCCTGGTACCGTCATCGGTCGACCCTCGATGCCCTCTCCGTGCGGGCGCACGCGCACAGGGCCGCCCGCTAGTCCATACTCCTCGGCCTCTGCCCAGCTCTCATCTGGGCCATGTCGATTACGCCATGGGAGGCCGGTCCAGAGTCCCGCGCAGGCGAGACACACGTCTTCGTACAGGCGCCAAGCGTCCGTCCAAAGAGAAGGTGGTACACGGGCAGAGCCGTTGGTGTCTGCGTCGAGCTGGAGGATGCGATCGAGCTCGTTCCACTGTAGGTGCAAGTCGTTCATTATCTTAAAGGCCAGCCGGCGATAGGAGTTGGGAACGCACCAGGTTGACGTCGCTCCACGTGAAGCGGATGGTAGAAAGACGGTACGACGGCCTTCGCGAGCGGCCGTTCGACTCCTTTACTGAGAGTTGGAGACTAGGGCGGGATGCCCGCTCAGGCGAGAAGGACGTCATGTCGATGACTAGGTCGTAGTACTGCGGCTTTTCTAGGAACACAGCGTCCGTCGTACCTACATGTGGAAAGGATCTGTGAGGAAAAATCAAAGTACATTGCTCCCCGAAGAACGCACATGCAACCCAACCACGCCCTGTTTCCGACTCGCGTTCGAGGCGTCCGATGTCGTATAGAGTGACAGCGCCTAGCATGCTGATGCCTTCATTTTGCTTTCCCTTTAAGCGCGGACGAGGGCCAGTGGCACCTTCGAGGGAATCGAGGGCTGTCTGGTCTTCGAAGCACATGTCGGCGGCTACCTGACAGAGCATGCACGCAGGCTCGACGGGGGGCTGCGTGTAAATGAGTATGCGCCTGCGGCCAAGCACGTGCTTGTACAGCGTGAGTGACGAGGGTCCAAGCACACGGAGGAAGTGTGGTAGGTAGAGCGTAGGGTTGACATGCGTCGACATGTCCAGCGCGTCGAGTCGTTGCTATTCATAGTGCAAATCATAAATGGTGAGTCTTCGTCCTGAAGATCACGCGCGGAGACAGAAAACAAGGGAAGGGAAGAGCAGCTCACCCCATCGCCACTATCGTGGACTTCCTCGCTCCACCGGTGCCAGTCGCCTGCGCCACCCAAGTCCGTGCTCCGCACGCGACGCTCCTCGAAGAACTGCTGCGCAGGTGCCCAGTCACCTTCCTGTAGCTCACGCGCATCCTGCTCGAGCGGAGCATATATCTCTTGCGCAAGTACCTTGAGTGCAGCGACGTGTCGCCAGGGGCGCGGACGCACAGAAGGCGCGAGGAGGATACCGAGGGAGGAGAGGCGAAAGCCGCGTTGGCCTTGCTCGGGGGTCTGGCGCCGGCGGAAGATACAAACGCCGCGCCGGGAGTCTTTTGTGAAGTAGCTATATGTGGTGGGGGTAGGGGTTTTCGAAACAAGCGTGAACGACAGGCTGTCAAAAGCTGTTGTGGCGCACGTACACGACGTCCCGCTCTACCAAGTGCAGACCACTAGGCAATGCGCTGAATTCCACCCCATCGAGTTGTACGTCTAGACATTGCGTGAGCTTGGAAACGACGTCGGACGTGAAATACGCCGAGATTGAATACCGTCGGTTGCCTTGAGAGACCAATCGAGGACGTTTCCCCTCGTAGGGTGAAAGGAGGCATGGAATATTGCAACTGCAAACGCAAATTAGCGGAGCGCTGGAATGTTACAGACTACGCATAGACTATACCGATGTCCTGTGGTGGATTCGAGGGTTGAACTGAACCCGTGGCCATCGTCGCTGCCAAGGAGAAGGGAGTGAGAGAGAGGGTAATTTGAGATTACTATATAAGTTAAATAACTTAGCACGCGTATAGACGCCGACGCAGGCACGACGGAACAGAACAAGGAACCCTGATGTCCGCCCAAACCACAACCGCGACTCCCGCTCCTCAACAGATCAACGTCGCCGATCTCGAACTCCCTCAGTTGGCGGAAGTAAAAAGGCAACTCGAAGAGGTCTGTTCTTTTAGATCTCCCAGTTCAGGCCATCGCACTCACCCAAATTTCGATTCGCTAGGAGCTTTCACACCTGACCAACTCTTTTGCCCAACTTAAGCAGGCCCAGGCAAAGTTCCGATCATGCATCGAGAGCGCGAAGGAGGTCAAACAAGAGAACAAAAGTACAGTTTATTGGTCGCCCCCCTACTCGCCACCCTGCTGACAAAATCATCGAGATAAAACCATTTTGGTGCCGCTCACCAGTTCCCTTTACGTCCCGGGCAGGCTCATAGATGTGGAGAACGTGCTCGTCGATGTCGGAACGGGGTATTATGTTCAAAAGGTGCGTCCGCATCTCCTACTGAGATGGAGATTGAGTACACCGTGTGTGACAGACGCGGGTCCAAGCGGTGAAGCATTACGAACAAAAGATCGAGTACATCAAGACGAATCTGGACGCATTGCAGGAGACGATCCAGAAGAAACAGGACAACATGTCTTACCTGGTTAACGTCATCCAGTCAAAGCTCCAATCCCACGCCCCGCAGGGCAACGACAAGCCTTGACCCATCTTACCTTCCTCTCATCATGTATTTCTACCTTAAACTGCATATTGCCAATAATGACGGCCATGTGAAGTCCTTCAGAGCCACGCACCAACATGCCTTGGTACGTTTCACTAGGCATTGTCCCGCCTTCTCCCCATCCGAGATGGTCATACAGTTGGCCTTAGTCGGGGCACGTGACGCCGTCCGAGTCGCCTCTTCCGCGCAGACTTCACCGTACACAACCCGCGTAACCTGCATAGTTAAATCATCGGTACGATCTATCGTTTTCCCTCGCATGGCGCAGGCTTTTTCTCTTCTGTGCGCTGTTTGTGTAGTACACACAAGCCGTCTGTATGCCATCGCCACGTAGTCCGTGTGTGGTCGTTGATTGCACCGTCTGCGGACGACAATGACAGCGTGATTAGGACAAAAGAGGGTGAAATCCGTGTCCTTCTTCAGAACCCGTGCTTATAATTGATGTCCACAAATTGATCTGCCTGAAACGGACTTGTGCGTGATAATCTCGAGTTACAGTGCGATGAGCGAACGAACTACTACAGTAGTCCGACTACTTCAAACTAGGACGCGAAAATAAAATAAAACCCAGTTCAGTCTAATCTCTTCCAGACCTGAGCTCGCTGCTGTGGGTGGGCAAACTCACACTCGGGGAACCGACGCGTGGAGATGTGCCGGACCGTTCCCTCCCTGAGCGCTGAAGCGAGGCGGATCCAATACCCTGATTTAGTATACCCAGATGATAGTTATGGCAGGTGGGAGTCGCCCTTTAAGCTTTACGCATCACTCATTTCTGGGATCCGCCTTGTGCTCGCGGCTGTTCGTGTTCTCCAGTCGAAGCACACCCTTGTACAGGCTGCTGTCGTGATTCACATCCCATTCGGAAGCTAGGTACCCGTTTATCCTGTCTAGAGACCAATGAGGAGATCGAAGTGCATACTAGATCATTTGTTCTACAACACTCATGTCCTAAATCTACTACCGCGGGAGGGCACAGAACTACTCGAAGCACACGGAGCGTCACGTGAAGATGACTCGGTGGTGGTGCACGTCCCACTGCGAATATGGGGACCGCGCTGGGACCAAAGGCTATCTCCGGACGACTTGGAATTCATGGAGGTCAGGGGCGGGAGTCGACCTTTACGCCTCTGGTCGAAATTCTCCTCCTCATCGTCTTTGCTATCCGGAGCCTTGCGCTTGCGAAGATCCCTACTCGCCACAGAATCAGGATGAAGCACAGTCGTGCGTAGACTACCATCATCATCCAAGTTCCACTGGCGGGCCAGGTGTCCATTTATCATATCCAAAACCCATCTGGAAGAGGAAAGCTTCTTGCGAGCGTGCTTGTATTGTGGATCTTCTTCGCGATCGGCTTCTATGGATAACCGGACCTCCGGGCTAATATCAGTCATCGATGGTTCATACAGGTAAAAGTCACGGAAAAGAGCCCGAAAATCTTCGATAATGCCTCTGCATGGTGTCCGAACGAGATCGCGGATAAGCGCCCGATCAAGTTTTCCATCTCGCACGCAGCCAAGCTTTTCCTCGCCACCTGTGACCATGCCTGTGCGATCCATATCCGTATGGTGATCAAAGACGGCTTTCATCTGGCCAACAAGGTTGATCGCTCGAGGATTGCGGCATTTGGCCACCAGGTAAAGAAGAACCCAGAAAAACGATTCCAGATCATCCGAGACCTCATGCGGCCTGCTCGAAGGATCACGCAAACGTGCTATCGATATGAATTGCCAAGTCCCCTGAACGCATCTTCCTTTAGTTCGCCGCGACCGCGAGATAAGTGATCATACCGTGCGCGAATGGCGTCTCGGCTTCGCATCGACGTCTGGTGTCACCTTCTTAGAAAGGTCCCAATCTATCAAGATCCCCGAGCCGTTATCCGTAATCAGGATGTTCCCTGCGCTCACGTCCCGATGTAGAATTTGAGCCTTCTCGTACGCCAATGTATGAGCTGTGAGGAAAATTGATTTGGGAAAACCTCACATCCAATTGTGTTACGCACCTACGATAGCATCCCGAATGACCTCACACAGCTGCCGAGTCGACTTGAATGTGTTGAGCGGATGCCCAAGGGTCTCCAACACTAGTCGGTAATGTACCAGCGGATCAACACGCGGTCGACCGGGACACCACTCATATCCCAGTCCTGACTCTTTCACGTAGTCTTGTGTCCTTGTCCTTTGTGCGAAAAACGGAATAATATTTTCATGGTCGAGTGACAAAGGAACGTCGCCAGCTGGGCCCAACATGGGTATGTTAGGCACTTGCGCACCGTGCAGCTCTCGGTACACATCTCCTTCCTTTTGTATGTCCGGAAGATCTGTACGCCAGAAGTCTTTCAGATAAACCAATCTTGAGCCCACAGGATCATACGCGATGTAGCCAAAAGTGCAACGACCGAAGAGCGCATCAGTGTGCCAAACTGGACCTGGTGTGATGTAAGACCTGGGTTGCCTGTCAGAGGCGCAGTCGTCGTGGACAAAGAATTTGTAAAGATTCATGGTTTGTACGTCCTCCAAGCCCTTGTATTTCCTCAGCATCGAAAGAGCTTCCTCGGCCTCGTCATCATCCACAGAGGTGACAGTGGTGTCGTAGCCGCGTTCGACATCCGTGAGGAAGTTGAGCCTCCAGAAGAACTCGAAAAGTGTGTCGGGTTGAGTTTTCCAACTAAACAACTGGGTGTAGATGACCCCGCTGCGGTCCCAGCGAAGCAGGCGACCCGTATCACCGAAGAGGACAACAGCGAAGGAAAAGATCCGAAATTGGGAACGATGGAGTTCTGAAGCGTAGGCGAGCAATTGGCCGAAATTTTTATAGGCGGAATTGGTCCACTTAACGTGACTCTCCAAGTCTTCGCCCTTTACCTCTTCCTTCTCCATCTGAGCCAGTGCGCGAAATATATCATCTTTGTTGTTCTTGTCCTCGACCCACAAGTCAACCGTCTTCCAATCCAGGAGGGGCCCTTTCCTGGAGACTTTGGAAGGAGTATCTGAATAAATGGAGATGTCTGGTTTCAGACTATATGGGCCATTGGGACTGCTGGTTGTATTGTTAAACTTGAGTTTGGGACAGAGACCCGATGCCTTGATTTCGCTGATCTGTAACGGGGTTGAGCGTTGATATGCCTTTGAGTATATTGAGACTTACAAATTCGTCTTCGTGTTCTGAAACAGACGAGTGCAAGAACATGATTTCATTTGTGGGTCGTTCTTCACGTGCCTGCGGAATAAAATCCGACAAGAACTTGTCAACAGGCATTGGGCCGACGAACTTCTCGCATGCGTCGCGAGTCATTTCTAAATATCGTGCCAAAGCTCCCTGGTAAGGCGAGGAAGAATGGGCTTGAGTCCCGTGAATGTCACGCTTGAGTGGGGTAGTTTTAGATAGAACGTTCCCAGTGGAAACGTGTTGGGAGTTTGGAGGGGTGCTCTGACTAGACATGTTGTCAACAAGAATGCGGGGTGAAGATCGAAGCAAGCAAACCGCACAGGGTTGGCTCTTAATAGGTGACCCAGGTGTCACCGCTTCAGCCTGAATGATAGGGCCCCTAGTTATGGACGGACGTGACTCAGAGTCGGAGAATTTTGCGGCGGAGAATACAATCGTCACTGTGGCAGGCATAGGACTGGCCCAGAGCCCATTACTTAGTAGTTCGCGTCGCGTCGTGTGAAGCGTGAACTTTAGACACACGCGCATGGTCACGTGGTCTGTCCTTGTCCGGTTTCTCTTTCTCGGGGGCCCTGAAACTCATCCACAACTTGAAGGGCCGAGGACTCGGACTATACTGTACCTCAGGCCAGAGAAGGCCTGTCATTGTCCACACCTCATCTTCGGTTGCATATTCAATATGAAATATGACACCTCCTCATCGGCCTCATCAACAGTGTCTTGGCTCTTTCCTCGTTTGCTTCGCCCACGGGCATGGGGCAGATAATGATATTGACGACGACCTACTTTTATGTATGTTATTGCCTTCTGCGGACTCTGGAGGGCAAATTATACTGTTATATATCCTCATGCTTGTCCACGGCAGACCGATGGCGGGGGACCCAGACCAGGAAGCGATGACGTACCAAATAGGGCACGATGTACGTCCACACCAAGAAAAGCAGGAGCGAATTTAAGCAGGGCCAGGCAAAGTTCCGATCATGCATCGAGAGCGCGAAGGAGGTCAAACAAGAGAACAAAAGTACAATTTATTGGTCGCCCTCCTATTTGCCACCCGGCTAACAAAATCATCGAGATAAAACCATTTTGGTGCCGCTCACCAGTTCCCTTTACGTCCCGGGCAGGCTCATAGATGTGGAGAACGTGCTCATCGATGTCGGGACGGGGTACTATGTTCAAAAGGTGCGTTCGCGTCGTCTACTGAGATGGAGATTGTGTACACTGTGTATGACAGACGCGGGCCCAAGCGGTGAAGCATTACGAACAAAAGATCGAGTACATCAAGACGAATCTGGACGCACTGCAGGCGACGATTCAGAAGAAACAGGACAACATGTCTTACCTGGTTAACGTCATCCAGTCAAAGCTCCAATCCCGCGCCCCGCAGGGCAACGACAAGCCTTGACCAATCTTACCTTCTTCTCACCATGTATTTCTACCTTAAACTGCATATTGCCAATAATGACGGCCATGTGAAGTCCTTCAGAGCCACGCACTAACATGCCTTGGTACGTTTCACTAGGCATTGACTTTCCCCCCATCCCATACAGACGGCCTTAGTCGGAGCACGTGACGCCGTCTTCTTTCGGGCGAGTCGCCGCCTCTTCCGCGCAGGCTTCACCGTACACAACCCGCGTAACCTGCATAGTCAAATCATCGTTGTGATGCATCGTTGGCCCGCGCATTGCGCAGGCTTTTTCTCTTTCTATGCGCTGTTTGTGTAATACATGCGAGCCGTCTCTATGCCATCGCCACGTAGTTCATGTGTGGTCGTTGATTGCACCGTCTGCGGACGAGAATAACAGCGTGATTAGGACAAAAGAGGGTGAAATCCGTGTCCTTCTTCAGAACCCGTGCTTATAATTGATGTCCACAAATTGATCTTCCGGAAAAGGACTTGTGCGTGATAATCTCGGGTTACAGTGCGATGAGCGAACGAACTTCTGCAGTAGTCCGACTACTTCAAACTAGGACGCGAAAATAAAATAAAACCCAGTTCAGTCTAATCTCTCCCAGACCTGAGCTCGCTGCTGTGGGTGGGCAAAATCAATTCGCGAAACACCCGGGGAACCGACGCGTTGAGATGTGCCGGACCGTTTCCCTCCCTGAGCACGACGAGTGAGGCGGATCCAATACCTTGATTTAGCATACCCAGATGATAGTTATGGTAGGTGGGAGTCGCCCTTTACGCATCATTCATCCCTAGGACCCGCCTTGTGCTCGCGGCTGTTCGTGTTCTCCAGTCGAAGCACACTCTTGTACAGGCTGCCATCGTGATTCACATCCCATTCGGAAGCTAGGTACCCGTCTATCCTGTCTAGAGACCAATGCGGAGATCGAAGCGCATACTAGATCATTTGTTCTACAACACTCATGTCCTAAATCTACTACCGCGGGAGGGCGCAGAACTACTCGAAGCACACGGAGCGTCACGTGAAGATGACTCGGCGGTGGTGCACGTCCCACTGCGAATATGGGGACCGCGCTGGGACCAAAGGCTATCTCCGGACGACTTGGAATTCGTGGAGATCAGGGGCGGGAGTCGACCTTTACGCCTCTGGTTGAAATTCTCCTCCTCATCGTCTTTGCTATCCGGAGCCTTGCGCTTGAGGAGATCCCTACTCGCCACAGAATCAGGATGAAGCATGGTCGTGCGTAGACTACCATCGTCATCCACGTTCCACTGGCAGGCCAGGTGTCCATTTATCATATCCAAAACCCATCGGGAAGAACAAAGCTTTCCGCGAGCGTCCCTGACTCGTGGATCTTGTTCGCGTTTAGCTTCGACTTTCAGCTGGGACCCCAAGTCTACATTGGCTACCTTTGGGAGGTGACGATAAAAGTCAAGGAAGAGAGCACGAAAGTCTTCGATGATGTCTTTGCATGGAGTCTGAAGGAGATCGTCAAGCATTGCCTGGTCAAGATACCCATCTCGCACACAGCCAAGCTTTCCCTGGCCACCTGTGACTAAGCCAGTGCAGTCCATATCCGCGTGATGATCAAAGACGTGCTTCATCTCTTCAGCAAGGTTCATCGCCCGAGCATTGCGGCATTTGGCCACCAGGTAGAGAAGAACCCAGAAAAACGATTCCAGATCATCCGAGACTTCATGCGGCCTGCTCGAAGGATCACGCAAACGTGCTATCGATATGAATTGCCATGTCCCCTGAACTTACAATGCTTTAGTTCACCGCGAGTGCGAACGAGAGACAAGTTATCATACCGTGCGTGAATGGCGTCTCGGCTTCGCATCGACATCTGGTGTCACCTTCTTAGAAAGGTCCCAATCTATCAAGATCCCCGAGCCGTTATCCGTAATCAGGATGTTCCCTGCGCTCACATCCCGATGTAGGATTTGTGCCTTCTCATACGCCAATGTATGAGCTGTGAGAAAAATTGAACTGGGAAAATCTCACAACTAATTGTGTTACGCACCCACGATGGCATCCCGAATGACCTCACACAGCTGTCGAGTCGATTTGAATGTGTTGAGCGGATGCCCAAGGGTCTCCAACACTAGTCGGTAATGTACCAGCGGATCAACACGCGGTCGACCAGGACACCACTCATATCCCAGTCCTGACTCTTTCACGTAGTCTTGTGTCCTTGTCCTTTGTGCGGAAAACGGAATAATGTTTTCACGGTCGAGTGACAAAGGAACGTCGCCAGCTGGGCCCAACATAGGTATGTTAGGCACCTGTGCACCGTGCAGCTCTCGGTACACATCTCCTTCCTTCTGTATGTCCGGAAGATCCGTACGCCAGAAGTCTTTCAGATAAACCAATCTTGAGCCGGCAACGTCATACGCGATGTAGCCAAAAGTGGAACGACCAAAGAGCGCATCAGTGTGCCAAACTGGACCTGGTGTGATGTAAGACCTGGGTTGCCTGTCAGAGGTGCAATCGTCGTGGACGAAGAATTTGTAAAGATTTGCCCTTTGTACGTCCTCCAAGCCCTTGTATTTTCTCAGCTTTGAAAGAGCTTCCTCGGCCTCGTCCTTGTCCACAGAGGTGACAGTGGCGTCATAACCACGCTCGATATCCGAGAGGAAGTTGAGCCTCCAGAAGAACTCGAAAAGTGTGTCGGGTTGAGTTTTCCAACTAAACAACTGGGTGTAGATGACCCCGCTGCGGTCCCAGCGAAGCAGGCGACCCGTATCACCGAAGAGGACAACGGCGAAGGAAAAGATCCGAAATTGGGAACGATGGAGTTCTGAAGCGTAGGCGAGCAATTGGCCGCAGATTTTATAAGCGGAATTGGTCCACTTAACGTGACTCTCCAAGTCTTCGCCCTTTACCACTTCCCTCTCCATCTGAGCCAGTGCGCGAAATATGTCATCGTTGTTGTTCTTGTTCTCGACCCACAAGTCAACCGTCTTCCAATCCAGGAAGCGCTGACTCTCAGGGTCGCCTGAAGGGGTATCAGAATAAATGGAGATGTCTGGTTTCAGACTATATGGGCCATCGGGATGGTGGGATGTATTGGTAAACTTGACTTTGGGACAGAGACCCGATGCCTCGATTGCGCTGATCTGTAACGGGGTTGAGCGTTGATATCCCTTGGGTATTGAGACTTACGAATGCGCTTTCGTGTTCTGAAACAGACGAGTGCAAGAACATGATTTCATTTGTGGGTCGTTCTTCACATGCCTCCGGAATAAAATCCGACAAGAACTTGTCAACAGGCATTGGGCCGACAAATTTCTCGCATGCGTCCCGAGTCATTTCTAAATATCGTGCCAAAGCTCCCTGGTAAGGCGAGGAAGAATGGGCTTGAGTCCCGTGAATGTCACGCTTGAGTGGGGTAGTTTTAGATAGAACGCTCCCAGTGGAAACGTCTTGGGAGTTTGGAGGGGTGCTCTGACTAGACATGTCAACAAGAATGCGGAGTGAAGATCGAAGGAAGGAACCCGCACACGGTTGGCTCTTAATAAGTGACCCAGGTGGTACCGCCTCAGCCTGGATGATAGGGCCCCTAGTTGTGGACGGATGTGACTCGGAGAATTTTGCGGCGGAGAATACAATTGTCACTGTGGCAGGCATAGGACTGGCCCGGGGCCTATACGATATACAGTAGTGACCCGCGTCGCGTGAAGCGTAAGCGTGAACTTTAGAGACACACGCGCACGGTCACGTGGTCTACCCTAGTCTGGTTTCTCGTTCTCTTTCTCTTTCTCGACAAACTGAAACTCATCCACAACTCGAAGGGTCGAGGACTCGGACTATACCTCAGGCCAGAAAAGGCATGTCATTGTCCTCACCTCATCTTCGGTTGCATGTTCAATATGAAATATGACACCTCCTCATCGGCCTCATCAACAGTGTGTCCTGGCTCTTTCCTCGTTTGCTTTGCCCACGGGCATGGGGCAGATAATGATATTGACGACGACCTACTTTTATGTATGTTATTGCCTTCTGCGGACTCTGGAGGGCAATTTGTGCTGTTATATATCCTCACGCTTGTCCACGGCAGACTGATGGCGGAGGACCCAGACCAGGAAGCGATGACGTACCAAATAGGGCACGATGTACGTCCACACCAAGAAAAGCAGGAGCGATTTCTATTCTTTATCGACGATGCATCTCGGATAATGTCACAAGACCTGTAGACCCATCTGAGTGATCTAGTGGTCGCGGAAGGGACCCCAACACGAGGCAGTAGACTGGCAGTAGTACAAGACAGTGATCTACACGTTGTCGGCCGCTAACGTTAACCCTGCATGCTCGAGTCTGGACTCTCTCACTCAGCCGAGTGTCTTCGTTCCCATGAACAACAACAGTACAGGTGGTTTTCATGGTTGGGGCCCGTTGGGAACCGACCTACCTTACCCATCACCGCTAGGTTGTGCATATGGATCGTCTCGTCCCCTTCCTTCGCCTGAAATCCGAAAGAAAAACGACTACTGCGTCAAATTTGAGCTTGTTATGTCATAGGCAACGTGTCCTAATTTCTCTCTCCGAAAGTGGCATGACCGAAGGCGTGATATGGTCGTCACCCTAATGACCCATACACCTCCGCCTTACCCTGGAGATATGGGATATGAGGTCGCTTCTGGGTTGATAGTATTAGGGGTGTATGGCTTAAGAGGGCGACGACTGTATACGGCGGTACAGTATCTATCCGTTCATCGGCAGCAGGATCATCGCGATTGATGAACTTACGAAGATCAGAACCCTTAGGTGTCCCCGAGGCCCAAGCCCGAGCTTCGAAAAGCCCTGCCTCGGTATTGCGTTGTCATTTCTATCACGTCAGAGCCTCAATCGACATGCGAGGGGAGTTTGGGCCCCCAGAAGATCGATTCAGTAAAACGAGTGACAGAATATGACAGCGACAACACCATGATGCTGATCACGATGTCACCACATTCATAACGTGTTTTGCGTGGACGTCTGGGACTAACGGACTCAGATTTGTCCGGTTTCTCTTGTTCGTCAGGTTACAGCTTTTCTTACTACAGCACGCCCATGGGCAGGAGCTACCGTACAGTATCAGGGAACCCCATGGCCCGTATAGATCGGTGGTTTATAGTACCCGTCACCATGCCAAACTTCCAGAACAGGACTGTAGAGAGGTGTTGCGAGACGTGTCGTGATGCCCTTCGCAGTCGGGCTAGAGATAAACTAGCTCGCTCTCAGTACCGTTGCCGTCACCGATAGTTATCGATAACGGAAGTTATGACCTGCTCCTGCCAACTCGCCACCGATCGCTCATTCTATGGAGTCTGAACATGATGGGGAGCTATGCATTTCAATCCCAAATGATAGTGCGAAGAACAACAAACAACGCTGGTGATACGTGGAAGTCCGTATACCGGAAGACCTAACAAGCATTATTCTACCATACTCACAGACCTGAGCCTACTACTGCGCGCGGGCGCAGACCTACTCGAAACGCCCGAAGCACCGCGTGATGAAGATGCCCTGACGGTGGGGCATGGGCCAATACGGGGATCGCGGGGAAGGCTATCTCTAGAGGGCCTGGAATTCGCCGGAGTCGGGGGTAGGAGTCGCCCATTGCGCCTCTGGTTGGAGTGCTCATCCTCGTGGTCTCTGCTATCTGGAGTCTTGCGCTTGCGGCGGTTCCTACTCGCCACAGAATCCGGATGAAGCAGTCATGTGTAGACTGCTGTCATCATCCACGTTCCAGTCACGGGCCAGGTGTCCATTCATCATGTCCAAAACCCAGCGACAAGAACGGACCTTCTCGCGAGCGTCTTTGAATCGTGGGTCTTGTTCACGTTTGGCTTCATAGCTTAACTTGGTCTTCAAGCTAACATTAGGCGCTGTTGGTACATAGAGGTAAAAATCACGGAAAAGAGCCCGAAAATCTTCGATAATGTCTTTGCATGGTGTTTGGACGAGATCGTCAAGCATTGTCTGGTCAAGATATCCTCCTCGCACACAACCAAGCTTTCCCTCGCCACCTGTAACTTTGCCAGTGCGATCAATATTCGTGTGCTGATCAAAGACGTGTTGTATCTGGTTAACCAGGTACATATCCCCAGCGTTGCGGTATTTGGCGACCAGGTAGAGAAGAACCCAAAAAAAGGATTCCAGATCATCCGAGACTTCGTGGGGCCTGCTCGAAGGATCATGTAAGCGTGCTACTGATATGAATTGCCATGTTCCCTGAACCCATATTTCATAAGTTAGCTATGGGCGAGGGTAAAAGATACTATACCGTGCGTGAATGGCGTCTCGGCTTCGCATCGACGTCTGGCGTCACCTTCTTCGAAAGGTCCCAGTCTATCAAGATCCCCGAGCCATCGTCCGTGATCAGGATGTTCCCTGCGCTCACATCCCGATGCAAAATTTGAGCCCTCTCGTACGCCATCGTGTGGGCTGTGACGAGGACGAGCGTTGAATTCGGGGAAACCTCACAGAAAATTGGGTCACGTACCTATGATAGCATCCCGAATGACCTCACACAGCTGTCGAGTCGACTTGAATGTGTTAAGCGGTTTCCCGAGAGTCTCCAACACCAAGCGGTAATGCACCAACGGGTCAACACGCGGTCGACCAGGACACCATTCGTGTCCTAATCCCGATCCTTTCACGTAGTCTTGTGTCCTTGTCCTTTGTGTAGGAAACGGAACAATATTTTCACGGCCGAGTGAGAAAGAAACGTCGCCAGCTGGGCCCAACTTCGGTATATTAGGCACGTGAGCGTCATGCAACCCTCGGTACACATCTCCTTCCTTTTGTATATCCGGAAGATCGGTCCGCCAGAAGTCTTTCAGATAAACCAATCTTGGGACAGCAACGTCATACGCGATGTAGCCAAAAGTGCAACGACCGAAAAGCGCATCAGTAAGCCAGACTGGACCTGGCGTGATGTAAGACCTGGGTTGCCCGTCACGAGCGCGGTCGTCATAGACAAAAAATCTGTAAAGATCGGGCCATTGTACGTGCTCTAGCCCCTTGTATTTTCTCAGCTCCGAAAGAGCCGCCTCGGCCTCCTCCCCATTGTCCACAGAGGTGACAGTGGTGTCGTAACCGCGTTCGACATCCGAGAGGAAATTGAGTCGCCAGAAGAACTCTAGGAGCATGTCGGGTTCATTCGCCCAGTTGAATGTCTCGGTGTAGATGACCCCACTACGGTCCCAGCGAAGCAGACGACCCGTGTCACCGAAAAGAACGACGGCGAAGGAAAAGACGCGAAATTGGGAGCGATGGAGTTCGGAAGCATAGGCGACCAATTGACCACAGATTTTTTGGGCGTAATCGGCCGACTTAAGGTGACTCTCCGAGTTGTTGTCCCTTTCCTCCTCTGTCTCCGTCTCTGCAAGTCCGCGAAATATGTCGTCATTGTTATTCTTCTTGTTCTCGACCCACATGTCAACCGTCTTCCAATCTAGGAAGCGCCGACTCTCAGTGTCATCGGAGAGATCGCCTGAATAAATGGAGATGTCCGGTTTAAGACGATATGGCCCATCTGGTCGGTGAGTTGTATTGATGAACTTGAGTTTGGGACAGAGACCGGACTCCTCGATTGCGCTGATCTAGTATCACGGGGTTGAGCATAGATAGGCCTTCAAGTTTGAACGTACGGAAACTTACAAATATGTCTTCATTCTCTGAAACAGACGAGTGGGGGAACATAAATTTATTATCAGGCTGTTTTTCAGATGCCTCTGGAATAAATTCCGACAAGAACTCCACCACAGGCATTGGCCCCACGAATTTCTCGCATGCGTCGTGAGTCATGTCTAAATAGCGTTCCGAAGCCTTTGGTTGAGGATAGGAAGAATGGGCTTGGCTTCCGTTAATATTATGCTTTAGGGGGGTGGTTTTAGATAGAACACTCCCGTTAGACGCGTCTCGGGAGTTTGGAGGGGTGCTAGATCTTGGCATGTTGTTAACAGAGAGGTGGGGTGGCGGGTGAAAGTCAAACGAGAGAAAGCTACGCACGGTTGGCCCTTAATAGGTGACCCAGGGATCACCTCCTCTTCCTGACTGAATAATAGAGCTCCTAGTAGTTGTGGACGGGCGACGAGCGTGACTCGGAGTCTGCAAGTGCAGCCTGAGTGTGGCCCAGGTCGCGTCGCGTCAAGACACACGCGTATGGTCACGTGGTCTATTCCTGCCCAACGTGCGATCCCACATTGACGCCCTCGCCCTGACCTGAGGGGCCAGGTGAGAAATCAATTGTAAAGCATTGGTATGGAAGCATCCTCTTACACAATTCCCCCGAACCTCCACATGATCACGATTAGCCGAGGACGATGCTTCATCAAATTGTGTCTGTCCTGTCCACTGTCCACGACTGCCGTCGATATGAAACCATAACTCTGCTCGTCGACATCCCGAATAGACATTGATGACGATGTATGAACGTTGTTGCGTTTACTACGAGGGGCAAAAGGCGCAGTTGTGCATCGTGGATTTTCCAATTTATTAATTCTTTCAATCTGAGGGGTACAGTAGCGACAGCTGGCCAATCAGATTTCAAGATTTACAATGACTGGACAGGATACATTGTCAAATCCTTGGGGACGTCCGACTCAGTTTTTTTTTTCTCCCGCGCCCTTCCACAAGTGTTCCAGCTTCTACAGCGGACCGATGGTGGGAGCCTTGACAAGGAAATGATGGTGTGGCGAACACGGCGCGATGTGCTTCCACCTCAAGAAAAAAAAAAGGAGCAAACTGTATTCTTTCATCGACGGAAGGGCCCGGATAAGTTCGCAGAGCTCCAGAGCCGATCTGAGTGATCTGATGGTCGTCCCAGGGTCCCCAACACGAGGCAATAGTGCAAAAGAATGATCAACACGTTGTCGACCACGCATGCTCGGGTCTGGACACCAGCAGTGTGTCTTCGTCCCTATGAAGAACAACAGTACAGGTGGGTTTCATGGTCTGGGCCCGTTCGGGAAAAAGGAACGTCACTTATCATCACTTATCCAACCTATCACTGCTATGTTAGGCCTATGCATCGACCCGTTCCCATCTTCTCCGAGGTACAGTGTTGTAGGAAAGGGAAATGATCAGTTTAGTTGAGCCCGTGACGTCATAGGCAACGTATCCGAACAGTGATATACGGCAATATTAATACATGATACAGTATCTTTCCATTCATCGGCAGCGCGATCAGAATCTTTATGTGCCCCCAAGTCAGAGCTTCAAATGTGCTTGCTGCCTCGGCATTGCATTGTCATCTTCTACTTATAAATACAAGAATAACATCGAATTACCCTGTACACAGCACGGTATATGACCCCGCCACGGCGCTTCCAAAGCAAGTGACCGATTTCACGATGAGAAAAGGACGCTAGGGTGACAACGATGGATGGCATAGTCGTAAGTGATCGACTGCGAACCAGGCCCACCGTAAATGACGTTTTCAAACTTCCACCCTTGTCTTGCTTGCAAGGCGCCCGTAGATGAATCCGAGTATCCGTGCATGGGACGAAAAAACAGATGCCTCGATCGCATTAATCTAGAACTAGAGCACGCTGGGAAAAGTAATTCCATTCTTCGGTCGCCTGTGTCCGTGCTTCGAAACGAACTCCAACTACAGTAATTTCTCCGTTATTATTGCAGAGCTGGCCTGCGATGACGATGGCTGACAAGAGCTAGCTGTTGGAATGAGAGCGCGTGCTTCCCGCATCGGCCTCGGGCTTGCCATCATCCTCGCCCACTGAGGGTATTGCTCAACGCAGACATCAGGTATTCCATCAGCACATCTGGTGACCGCAAGCGGCGTGTAGGCGTGCAACCAGGATACGGGTGCGGAGGTAGTGCGGCGGGAACACTGGACTGCAGCGCGTCTGGCAATGATATGCCAGTGGTACACCAGGATGGCATACGGCACTACGAGGGGGATCTTTGCTGGCACTCACGATGCGTCGGTCAAGTCGCGCCGCGTTGGCTACTACCCGATTACCACAAATATGACTAAGCTCTCGGAGTTGGAGGAGGTGAGATTGTCATGAATGGCCCTCAAGGGTCGTTCTTTGCGCCGTGCCACTTCGTGTGACAGGGTGGGAATGCCGATGTAGTAGGACTTGTGACGATTTTGGGTGGGGCGAGACGCGGACCGCCTTGTGGCGTTCGTGTGGGACACCTTGTACTGCGCCTTTTGATGGCACGGATATGAGGCGGGGCAAGCAAGAAGGCCAAAGCCAAGCGCTGTTAAATCCGCGGGAGTGGCGCGGTCGGAGCGGTATGTGTTCATTAGAGGGAAGAGTCAGGAGCGGCGCTAGGAGCACAGCTCACCCTTTGTCCGAGTCACGACATTGTCGACGTCAGGCTTGTTGTACGTAGGTGTCTCTGTTCGGGTTGGGGGACGGATCAGGGAGTAGGAGAGACATAGAGCGTGTGAAGGAGTGAACAGCCCCAGCCGAGTGGCGGTGGAACCCGGTGGAATGGCGGGCGGAGCGGGGAGGCGTTATGTATCAAACCGGAGGGCAACCCGAGTTAGAACTAGGCTTCACCCCCAACCACCCACACAACTCAACTCCATCATGCCTGATGTTACCGTGAGTCCTTCTTTCAATCCGACATCATCCCCACCCCTCTTACTACCCTCACAACTTCAGACTGCCCCCCCAAACAAGTTAGCAATGTCCCGTGCCCTTGGCGCTGCCTTCCTCTCCCACCAAGTTGAGCAGCTCGAAAAATCCGTCTCTGCCCCTCGCAACCACAATAGCAACAGCAATGGCAACTGGCGTGATCGCCAGCGTCCACATCCACAGCCATCAAATGATTCGAAGCGAGGCCAACTTCCCATCGGCGGTATCAGGATCACAACTACACAACCCCATCAACAGCACCAGCACCAACAGAAGGAGCGTCCGGCCACAGCGAAGAAGCGTGGGTCCGAGGACGCCAAGAAGGCGAGTATCAAGGAGGCCGATGTCATCGTCGTTGATGCGAGCGTGCTTGTCAATGCGCTCGGTATGGTCAAGAAGTGGTGTAGGGATGGCCAGGAGGAAATTATCATTGTCCCGCTCGAAGGTATGTTTTCTATTCCTCCCTTCCCCTCTCCTCCTCCCCTTCTTGTCGTCCACCTTCGACTACGCTTTCCCGCGAGCTTCACGGAGGGACGCATTTAGCGCCGGCGCGGCCGCGGCGCCGTAACGCAGCACCACCTCATGACATGGGGCGGGCGAGCTGTAGCATAACGGTACTCGCTCACCCAGAGCGGATTTCGAGATTTTTCCCAGCCTACCAGCCAGCCAGCCGCGTGTGGTCCGCAATCGATTCATAGCCCTGACCCTTTGCCTCCAGCGCTAAACACCCTCGATCTACTCAAGAAGGGCTCGACGCCCCTCGCCCAGCGCGCACGTACTGCCTCGCGTGTGCTCGAGTCACAGGTGGGCACTAACCCCCGCGTACGTGTGCAGCAAGACGCCGCGTATGTCCTCTGGGATAAGATCTCCTTCGACGAGGACTCCAGCACCCCGAGCATCCCCAACGCCGGAGCAGTGCCGTCGTCGACGTCGTCGTCCCCCGAATGGGTCCGCCGCACGATCTGCTGCGCTCAGTGGGAGACAGAGAATGCTGACGCGGCTCGTCCGCGCGTCGTTCTCGCCACACTGGCTCAACAACAACCGCAGCAGCAGCAGCCGTCTGCGGCGGGGGACGCATCGCAGCATCCCGAACATGCACCAGCGTCGCCCGTTCCGCTCCCCGCTCCGCATCCCGCACAGCAACACAGGCACGAGGCACGCGCGGGCGGCACCCTCGTCGCACATTGGGCGCGCCGCGCGCGCCTCTCCGTGCTTGAGGTGCCCCCATCTGGCCCGGACGGCCGTGTGTCGCCAGAAGATCGTCGACCCCCACACCACCATAATCACCACCACCGCGGCCGCGGGGATCATCATCCCGCTAAAGGCAACGGTAGCGGGATGGTTGAGCGCCCGCCTGCTGTCAAAGCGATGATGGATGTCATCTCTCAACCCAGTCGGGTCGTGCGCGTGCTCGCGCGCGGAGAGAAGCTCGAGCCTTGATTTTGGGTAGCGCCCGGATATCACCGCCTGATTTCTTGAATCGTCGTTGTTCTCATTTCTCTGCTCGCGAGGGATTTCTTCGTCGTGGATTTATAGATTGGAATTAATGGTATGGAATGTGCGGAAGAGGATCGTCGTCGCGGCAAAAGGTGTGCCTTTTCTTGTTTACTCTCTCTGAGTTTGACTGTTGATGCATCTTTCATTCAGGATAACGTGGCTTCCTTGGTTCGATTGTCGTAGCTCGGGGTGCGCAATATTGGCTCGCAAACATTCCCTCGGTCCATCACCCTTCATCCAGTTTTCCGCCGTTCTTCCTTCTTCGTGCCACTGATACCGTCGCCGCCACCTTCCACCGCCACCACCACCATCATAAGCCGCAAGCCACAATCAGCGTCCTGCCGTCTCCTGCCATACTCGTCCTGTCTTTCCCAATGGACTCGACTCTATTTGACGACTTTCGCTTGTTGTGCGGTTATCAAACCCGCAAATCGTCCCAAGCCTAACCTATGATCGTCGACTGTACTGGATATGTTGTTTTGTCGTGCCTGTCTCGTTCACTTTCACACGTACACAACACGTACATGACAAACCTCCCTCCTGTATATACTATTGACCGTGGTCGACGGACGTCTTATGTCTTTTTTTTTTCTTTTGTTTCCACCTGTATGTAGTTCTGTTCGTGGATTTGAGAGACTTTGGAGAAGGTGGCGAGTGCACTGGGTTGGTGTCTGGTATTCCTGTAGTACAGTGCAAGTATGTGAAATCTCTCTCTCCGTCGGTTGAATATGATCCTTGCTGCTTGGTTCTTCACACTCTTTTTTATCCTTCCTTTTCACCGCAGATCCTTTTGTTGCCTCAAGGTGATGGTCTGCACCCGTCGTGGACACGGGCGCCCCTTGCCTAGCGAGAGGAATGACCCAGATGGATGACAAATTCTAGGATCAGCACGCAAGCTGTCCGGTCTGAAACGGCGTATCATCTCAGGCTGTCGCCGCCGCCACTACTACCACCACTAATATCACGTGTCTTCTTAATGGATGTCTATTAACTTACTGGAGTGACCCAGGAACCATGGTTGGAAGGTGGCGCAACGGTGGTAGGCAAGCACCGTCTCAGGGAGCGAGGGGTCACATACTACGGCAAATGTTATCAAAGTGCCATGAGCCTGCTTTATGAAGAAGTGGCGATCGAAGATACAACTCTGTACGTTTCTTGAATCCTCATAGCCCCCTCTCGCCCTAAGTACTCCTTATCGGTACTGCTGCGCCCTGTCATGGTGCGGTTTAATAACGCTCACGACTACAGTAATCATGGACAGGCTTGTGCGTGTCCTTCCAAACGCGCTGGTTGCGCTCAATTGATTCAGGTCTACTGTGGTACTGCCAGGCCCGGGCATAACGTAACTGGAGCACCCTTAGTCCAAGGCCTACACCTGGAGGACCAAATAACGGTGTCCTGTGGAGTGCTTCTTTCGCTCCGCTCCACCTCTTAACTTACCACTTCCGGCTGTGCGCAGACTTCCCTTGTGTGCGGTTTTGTGACACTGTGCTGTTGCCCTTTCCCTCTCCACTCCGAGACCGTTTACAGCCGTGCGTCCTCTCGACCACAACCGCGCCACTACCGACCTTGTCATCTTCGTAATCGTGATCGTCCGATCTCCTCTGAGGCCGGGACTCGATGGCCAGAGAAGGAGCGGTAAATCAAGAATATGGCGTCTTCTCAGTAGACCGAGTCAACGGCACACCAGAACCTACGATTAGAGGTCGCAGGTTCGTTTGAAAACGCCACCAACCCAGAGCAACAACTATTCGATTGCTATCTCCAGTGAGTGCGAAGTAACGCTATTCGAGCACCAAACGAACGAGATGGTTTGGTGGTGAGCGAACATCACGGTCTACGACGTGAGGGAATTACATTCGCACCCGACGTGGTGGTAGCCAATATTTGAATTATGAAGGATAACGACAATGCGCGTGTTTTGAGTGCTTTCGGAGGACGGGAGCCGGGTTTGAAAACCTTCAAGTTGTGCACGACACGAATTACACAACGTCCCAGCATTTCGGCGGGTTTGCTCGAGGCGAATTGGAGGAATATCGGATATGACATTTCCTGATCGTGTGGCCCAAATGATATGAAGTGACGAAATGGGCCTGGACTTTTGGCTTGAGGTTGGTTGAAACAGAAGCGACTAGCGGCTGATTGCGGCGCACACAAACAACATGGCCGACTTAGTGGTCAAATTAATTATTAATAAAGGTAATTGAACACGTGCGTCCATTCCGACTTGGCCGTCTTGGCGAGTCGAGTGTTTCTCATCTGCTGCGACAATTAATGCCTCTCGATGTGTCTGAGCGACTTGTCAGTCGTACATTGGTGACACCGAAGTTGACGAGTTTGCCGTCATTGAAACGACGTACACCTCATAGATCCTATCTCGAACTCACGAGCATCGCCACAGTGATCGCCATCATGACCACCACAATATCACATGATGTCTCTGTTTCAGGACTCTCTCATGCCCTCCAATCGGTACTGTACTGTAATCCACTGAACGACTCGACGCCCGGCTGCGCCGAGTTTATAGATACTGAATAGGAAGGGGAGTTGGCTCCAAAGACGACCCCCGTGTGCCATCACGATATAGCTCATGAATGATCATGACAGGGCCCAGCCCGTGTACATGTCTGGCCTGATCTCGGCTCTCCCTCGATTGCTAACTATATCTGGCGTTTTGTTGTGTGTATGTGGAATGGCGACGTTGCAGGGATCTCTAGACCTATATGTAGGCATAATAGAACGAGACTGGGAGAGGACCAGACCAGTAGAGGCTGGAGTGCCCACTCCCTCTCGCTACGTGCAGATACCCGGTGACCGTAGTCTGCCCTTTCCCCACAAGGATCACGGTGTTATTTCAACTGCGGGTCCTGTGCCACGATCTGACGCCACTGCCAACCTTGTCATCTTTGTGATGATGATATTGATGGTCAAAAAGATAGCGGCAAATCAAGAATATAGCATCTTCTCAGTTGTTTGACTGAAGGCTGTTCGATTGTAATACAGTACTGGGTGCAACACGAAGAGAATAAGCGCTTGGAAGGGACCGAGGGGAGAAATATGACGAAACGGGCCGACTGAAACTCGTTACCACATTCGGAACGGAACGTCGTGTTACCATCTTGACCATACGCGCATACACTCACTCACTCACTCCCTCTCGTCGCATGTCGTCCGTCGACACTGCACATCACTCCACACACAGCTCTTCATCATCTGCCATAGAACTCGTCGCGACCACTGCCACCATCACCCCCAACTCTCCTTCCCTCCTACCATCCACCGACGACCGCAGCAGTTTTGCTCGACGCAGACTCAGCTGGGGAAGGGTCGACGCTGGTCAGGACCCTCTCCGGCTTGAAGACCCGCACACCATGAACATGCCCAACGGCCCCTCATCGTCCTCCCGTTCTGTGGCTATTCCTTCCCAGCCGGGTCCTTCATCCTATGCCCTCGACGACGATGACCCGTTTATCGCCCGCCACGACCACGACCCCATCTCTGACCCGTATCACCCCCAGGTCACCACCACAGTCTACGATGCAGAACCCTTCGCGTACGCCAACCACCAGCAGGGTCGCGCCTCAACCACGTCCCTCATCTCGTCCCGCCGCGCGTCCAGCCCGTCCACCTACTCCCTTGACGACTCGGCGCACCTTACCGCAAATGTAAACGGCCACAAGATGACAGACGAGGGCGACTGGCGCACAGATTCGGAGCACCTCGCCGATGCTGCGACCCCCCGTTCGCGCCGTCGTACGCTGCGCTACAGCACCAACCTCTCCCCCATCGAGCGCTCCGGCTCCGCCCTCAAGCGCATCTCCCGCAGTCTCCGTCGCGTCTCCTGGCGCGTCGTTAATTTTGCTGGTGCAGGTCTTGACGACCATATTCTTTTGAGTGGTGGCGATGACGGCGACGATGACGGCCGCCCTCCAAATAGCCAGGGTCGTCCCCCTACATGTGACGATGACGATGACGACGAGGTGGACAGGTCTATCGAGCCGTTCACGGATTTGGGCAAGATTTTGCCAGTCCGCGGACGAACGCTTGGGTTGTTTGGGCCGACGAGTCGCGTTCGCCGTGCGATGTATGACTTTCTCATATTCCCGTGCGTTTCTCCCTTTTTATTCCACCCGACTCGCTTGCACATTGCCTCACGCCGGTGTACCCCCCGACAGCTGGACAGAACCTCTTATCCTTTGTTCGATTCTTCTTTACGCTGTTGTACTAACCATTCAGGCGTCTCGCACTCTCACACTCTCTGGTCCTGGCGCAACGCCTCCTCACGTGAAGGGTTTCTTTCATTCATGGGAAGACTACATCATCTTCGCTCTTTTCGTTTTCTTTAGGAATGTTTCTTTTTTTCGTCCTCATTTCGTGTACTGACGCGTTCCCTCTAGTTTCGAGGCATTCGCACGAATGTGCGTCTCCGGACTCATCCTTGACCCCCAAGTCCCCATCCGTGCTATTTTTACTTCATTCTCGATCGACAACCCGCCCCAGCCCACCACGGCCGCCGCAATCATTCGCCCTGCACTGACCACCTCTACGCGTTCTACTACTCATCTCGGTCGCAAAGGCACCATTCTCCACCGCCTCCGGGATTTCTACGGGAATGTCACCCGGCCTTTTGCTCTCACCAGTCACCCTTCAAGGTATGGTTCCTCTCCCGTACCCACCACCTCAGCCGCCACCTCTAGTGCGACCCTCGTCGGTCCTGCCCCACCGGGCCGCAAGCGAACAGACACCACCGCGACGCTTCTCGAAAAGACGCCGTCGTCGTCCTCAAACGCGTACACACAACCGCAGCAACAGCAGCAGAAAGACGTACTGATCCTCCCGTTCCAGTTTAGCATCAACCTTGCCCGCGGTGTCACTCGTCGCCACCTACCCTACCTCCGCCATAGCTGGACGCGCACCGACGCCCTGTCGGTGATAGCATTCTGGATCGCATTTATTCTCGCGCAAACGGGAGTCGAGCGTGGGAACCACCACATTGGTTTGTTTCGTGCGTTGAGCGTGTTGAGAACGGCGAGGTTGCTCGCTATTACATCCGGTACTACGGTGAGAGGCACCGCACAGTATTCGCGACGTCCGTCGAAAAAACGCTGACGGCCCGGCCACCTTGCTCAGACCATCATGCACTCGCTCAAGACTGCGCGTCCATTGCTCGCCAGCGTGGCGTATTTTGTGCTGTTTGCCATGGCACTATTCTCGTACGTCCCGTCGTCTCTTGTGGTTAGCTGGGTGCCAAAAGTTCGTATGCTGCAGGATAATCGGCATTCAGTCATTCAACGGCTCCATGCGCCGGTCGTGTTACTTGGGGGCAACCCTCGGCGAAACCGAAACGCCGCTCGGCCATTTTTGTGGGGGATATGTTGACCCGGTCACGCTCTCCCCCAGTCCATACATCGCTCAGAACGGGAAAAATGGCACCGTGAAGGGTTACATCTGTCCCCTTGGCCAAGTCTGCAGGGTCTGTGATGTCTCGTTTCGTGGGGCATACGATATTGAACAGTTGCGTTACGTTTAGGAAGCTAGCAATCCCATGAGTAACCTCGAAAGCTTTGATACCATCTATTACTCTGCTCTGCAAGTGTTCATCGTCGCGACCGCCAATACGGTGAGCGATTTCTTCATCATAGAGCCCTGATCGCTGACGTCCCTTGTTCCCCCGTGGTAGTGGTCGACGTTGATGTACTCCGTGATCGACTCGGAGTTCTTCATATCCTGCTTCTTTTTCATCGTTTGTCTCGTTGTACTCAATTTTTGGCTTATCAACTTGTTTGTCGCCGTGATCACGAACACATTCTCCGCCATCAGAACAGAGACGCAATCGAGCGCATTCAGTGCTGCACCGTGAGTCCATCACCACCCTTTGGTCTTGGACCTTCCTCTGACTGCCCCCACAGCATCCAATCGCTCGTTGACGAGCAGGACGAGTCATCGTGGGCTGCCGGGACCGACCCTCGACGCCGTGCCGCAAGAAGGAACACCGTACGGGAATTATACGAGAGCATTCGGTGGTGTTGGGTAGCCCTTGCTCTCGCGTCGCTCGTCCTCCAAGCCACGCGAGACGTAAATATCAGCCCGACGCACAAGGATATCCTCCAGATCGGCGAACTGGTGATCACGATCGCGTTCGACATCGAGATTGCGATCCGCCTCGTCGCGCACCTCCCCGACTGGCGCGGCTTTTTCGTCCAGGGAACCAACTACCTCGACCTCGTACTCGCGATCGGCTCGACGATCATTCAGCTACCCGCCATACGCGACTCGCCGGCGTACCCATGGCTGACGATCTTCCAGCTCGCGCGTTTTTACCGCGTCATCCTCGAGATCCCGCGCATGCGTCCCTTGCTCTTATCCGTGTTCGGGAACATGCACGGTCTCGCAAACATGGTGCTCTTCCTCATGCTCGTCAACTACCTCGCCGCACTCTTCGCCGTGCAGCTCCTTCGGGGCGACATGCAGAGTGATGTCGCGATGAACTTTGGCCAGATCTTTACATCCTTCTTGGCCGTCTACCAGGTTTTCTCGTCCGAGAACTGGACCACCGTGTTGTACAGCGGCGCGGCAGCCGAAGTGCCCTTAGGCCAGTCGTGGGTCGTAATCCTTTTCATCGTCGGATGGTTCTTCTTTGCAAATTGTTGAGTTGTCCTCCTCCTCAAAGTGGACCACCTTCTGACTTACCTCATTTCTCTCTAGTCATCGTGCTGCAGATGTTCATCGCCGTCATCAATGAGAACTTTAGCGTCGCGGAAGAGGTAAAGCGCAGCCAGCAAGCCAGGCGCTATTTCCAGACGGAGGAGCCAGATAAGACAAAGGCGACGTGGATCCAGTGGCTCAATCCGTACAGGTGGTTCAAACCAGCCCCGCGGGCTATCGTCGTCGAGAGCCTTCCTCCGAACCTCGTCTTGCCGATGCAGAAAGCCCTTGTGCAAGACTACAGCCTCCCCGTTCCCGAGAGACGACCCACTCGCGTGAGTTTTTGCTCCTTCGGCTGCTAGGTCGGTGCGGCGTACCTTCCTTTTTAATGGGCTTGTGCGTAGGTCCGTAGGTCGGTTGAAGGACGGCAGCCCGTCCGCCATGCCACGAGCAAGTCGCTCAACCTACTTCAACGGCTCTTTATCGGCGATGACATGCGATCAGACGACATACCGCTCGTCGAATTGCGGCATGCCCGCAAGCACAGCGCACCGCACGAGGATGCGATTGGCGATGAGACGGACCGTCACTTGTGCGTCACCTTTTAAAAACCTACGCCATCGTTTTAGACTCGTGCCACCCATTTTTTATTTAGGGAATTGCTGGCGACCATCAACCACGAGGCCACAACGGTTGAAGACGCCAATGACACCCGGGACGAACGCAGGGCAATCAGGGCCGATTTTATGCGCGTTCACCCGACGTACGACAAGACGTTCTGGCTTTTGTCACAAAAAAATCCTGTGCGGTGTTTCTGCCAGTTGCTCGTTCGTCCGGCGGGTGGGGAGCGCATCTACGGACTACACCCCTCGACGATCGCCCACACCATCTTTCAGCTCGTCCTGCTCATTGCCGTCATCGGAGCGATCGTCGTCGAGTCGATCGCTACTCCCCTGTATCGCCGGCACTACTATGCGCAGCATGGACGCATACGCGGATCTTGGTTCGACATTGCCGAATCGGCGTTTGGGCTCACGCTCCTGGTGGAGTTTGTGATCAAAATCATTGCGGACGGGTTTGTCTTCGCCCCGAACGCGTACGTGCGGAGCATCTGGAACGTCCTCGACTTTTTCATCATGGCCGGCATCCTCGTCAACGTCACGACTGGCTTGGTCTTCATCGGCGGTCTCAGCCGGTTTACGCGCTCGCTCAAGGCGTTGCGTGCGCTCAAACTGATCTCGCTGATCGAGAAGATGCGCTCCACGTTCGAGTCGCTGATCATCTCGGGCATCGCGCGCATCTTTGATGCGGCCATGCTCGCCATGCTCTATATGATCCCCTACGCCGTCTGGGGCTTGAATATCTTCGCAGGCCTGACGGACTCGTGCAACGACGGGAACGTGGCGGGAAAGTCGGACTGCGTGAACGAGTACCAGAACAGCGTCGTGACGAGCAGCAACGGTGGGGGCGGGGGCCCCGCGTTCTCGTATCCTGTGCCCCGCGTGTGGGCCAACCCGTCGCCGTCGACGACGTTCTCGTTCGACTCGTTCCGCGCGTCGCTGCTCATCCTCTTTGAGATCGTCTCGCTTGAGGGATGGATCGACGTCATGGGTGTCGTGACGAGCATCACGGGGCCCAACCAGCAGCCGCGGACCAATGCGTCCCAGGTCAACGCGATTTTCTTCGTCATCTACAACCTACTCGGCGGCGTCGTCATTCTCACGGTCTTTGTTAGGTGAGCTGCTCGCTTCCCCGCGCCTTTTTTCGAGCTGACTAGACAATCTTTTTCTTTCAACCAGTATCATCATTGGGAACTTTAGCACAAAGACGGGTTCGGCTCTGCTCACGCAGTCGCAGAGGGAGTGGATCGACCTCCAGAAGTTGCTCAGGCGCCAGCGGCCGTCTAAAAGGCCAAAGACCCCACCCACAGGGGTGTTCAGGGCTTGGTGCTTCGACCGCGCGGTCTACAAGCATGGTTGGTGGGCGCGGGTGATGACGGTTCTGTTTACGGTCCACATCATCGCACTCATGTGAGCAATTCCCCAACGACGTCCATGTGATAACCATGGGTGTAATTCCTTTTTTTTTTGTTGCCCAACAGGACGCAAACCTTCGCACCACCCAACCTCGTTGATGACCTCCGAAGTGAAGCTTGTGGCTGGTTTTATTGTTTCCTGTCTGCTAATAATCCCCAAACCTTGCAGATGACTTTTTCCTCTTCATCACCGTCATGTACGTGGTGGACATCATCGTGCGCTTCTACGGGCTCGGCTGGCGGAGTTTCCGCGCCAACGGCTGGAACATGTTCGACATCGTTGTCGCCACGGGCAGCCTGCTCACGACCGTCTCGGTACGGGTTGGCGCCAACGGTTACGTCATCGACCAGCTGCAAAAACTCTTCCTGGTCAGCATCGCGTTCAAACTCGTGCAGCGGATGAACAACCTGAACAAGCTGTTTAAGACCGCCGTGTACGTCACTAACCTCTTTTGTCTCTTGTTCCTCATTTGAGCCTCTGATTGGCAGCTCGAGTTTGCCGGTCATCTTCAGCCTGCTCTCGCTCTGGCTCGTCCTTTTCATATTCTTCGGCATCCTTTTCGTGGAAGTTTTCAGTTTGACGAAGTGGAATACTGCCGAGGCTCGCAATCAGAACTATTCAACCATGGGCAATGCACTTGTGATGCTCGCGTTCATGACTTCCGGGTATGTGTCATTCGCCAATTGTCGTTGCCGAGTAGTACGTTTACGCAGCTTTCAGCGAGGGCTGGAATCAGTACATGCATGACTTGTGAGCAGTTTCTTTCTCTTGTGACCGACCCTTCCCTTTGTACTCACGTATCTCTATCAGCACGATAAATTATCCCCGGTGCACAATTTCATCTCAGGAGGAGCACTTATCGGACTGCGGGAGCGTCGGTTGGGCTTACACGCTTTTCATAGCATGGAATATTCTGAGCATGGTGCGTTTCCCTCCTGTTCTGCTGCCCTGTGGATCTATTTTTATCGAGCTTTGCGTCAGTACATCTTTGTGAATATGTTCACCGGTGAGCTACCTTTGTCTCCGACGCCACCTGGAAACTCACGTAACATGCAGGTCTTGTCGTCGAGAACTTTTCGTACGTGTATCAAACTACGGACGGGGCGAAAGACGTTACACGTGAGGAGATGCGGGCTTTCAAGAAGGTCTGGGCAGAATTTGCCAACCAAAAGACCGGGCTCTTGGAACGCGCGCAGTTGGGGCCCTTTTTCTACGTGAGCCTTCCCCCTCCCGGCAGCGGCGTGACGATTGACTCGTCACGCACCCTCCCCCTTTGTCTAGAAATTGGATGGTATCTTTGAAGTTCGCATCTATCCGACAGGGTACAGTTTCCGGAACATATTAGCCTCTTGTAGGGATACGACAGATCCCAACCTCAAGCGGAGACCTGGCACCAAATCCTCCCACGGCGTCGACCTCAGGTTGCTGAATAACACGCTGTCAGCGGTCGATCATGAGGAAATCCGCAGACGCCGCAGACTGTTCAGCCGCCTGTACCACGAAGCGATCATCACTCACCAGCACAAGGGCGGGATATCGTTCACCGACATGCTCTTGCTCCTTGCCCACCACAAGTTGATTGTCGATAAAGACGCCCTCGTGTAAGTTCTATCAGGTGAAATTCGCGCGGACTGACCTGACACTAAAAATAATTCAGTTTGAAGGACCTCGTCATCCGAACGGGAACCAATAAACTCGTTGCTGACCTCGTCGCTCTGGATCGCGTGCGGTCAATGTTGGAGACCATTTCTGTACGTCGTGGCCACTTGGCCAAGCTACGGAAAGCTCGAGAAGCCTCTTTAGAGCATGGTACATTTATCTCCCTCAATTTATCTCCCGCCCCTCCCTTAGCCCGTACGTCACATGCTGACAAAACTCGACGACGTCCTTCTCTAGACCTCCCCGAGATCATTGTAGTAGAAGACATTCCGTCCACCCCTCCGCCCCTGCCGCCCGTGAGCAGCCGCGATATCACTTCGGCCGGGCGGCACTCGACCAGCACGACCTGGACCGAACCTGAAACGCCCTTGCAGCGAGATCAGTTCGACCTGTCGGACCTCGCGCCCATCGGCGGCAGCGGCGGCGTTGGGCCAGGGCCATCCTCCAGTCCGTCTTCGAGGGGACTCCGCCGCGACCGTCGGCAGAGCGATATGAGCGCCCTCTCGGCAGACCTTGGGCTGCGGTACACGTACGTGCCTCACCCATCCCGATGTTTGACTTGTTTCGATTGACGCGTTTATTGATCCTGATCCCGATTTATCGTATATGTCCGACGCGCAGACGCGGGCTGTCGCTGTTCCGCGATTCGTCGTTCTCGTCCGAGGACTATGATGAAGACGAAAACGTGCTCGCATCGATGCAAAATTCGACTTGGGGAGGTGAGCTTATTCTCACCCGCACGGGGGCTCTTGTATGAAACGAATGATGGGTGACTGATTAATTATTTTTTCCCATAGCGATGATGCTCGAAGCGGAGGAAGAAGAGCAAAAGCGGTGATCTTCCTCCTCTCATAGAAACCCCTCCCCCTCCCCTTCCCCCTACACATACCTATACACCCTCGGAAATTAAAGGAAACTGACGTCCTCAATCACTTCCCATCATTTGGCATTCATACTGGACTTATCTTATTTGTCATTTTGTCACATCGCTCATCTAGGTTAGACCTCGCAACTGCATCTGTACTACACACATTGTTGTTTTTCGTGATCTTTCCCATTAGCAATATGGAATATCCAGTAATCTTAGACAAAGGTGAAATGGATGCAGCAACACAAGAGCCAAGGCAGTGCAGTATGTTATGAGGAAATATGATGCATACAGTGTGTACACAGACAGTCCTAGAAATGACACCTATCCCAATCGACTCATTGCTTATCCCGCAATCTTGAGGGCTTCCAGACGTTTTTCGCGGTCTGGAATCCGTCATCCTTGTTCTCCGCCTTTCTTGGCTCTTCGGGCACACCCGATGAGGGAGCGGGGCCACCTGCTGCAGTCGGCGTGGTCTTGGCCTGTTCACGAGCACGCCATCCGCTACCCGCGCCTCCGCGACCAAACAGTCTTGGCGGGCCCGAGGGCACGGGGCTCTCAGAACGTGGGGGCGTGCGGACTGGTGGGGGTGGTTGGGTGGAGGGCGTGCGACGCCACACGCTATCCTGCGAAGCCGTGGTTGCAGCGGCAGGTGGCTGCCTGCGCCGCTCCTCGGCTCGTCGTGTAGCTTCTTCCTCCCTCTGCTGCTGCAGCTTGATACGCTCAAGATCTGCCGCACGTTGTTTCTCGCGTTCCTCACGCATTCGGGCGACCTGAGCTTCCTCCTCGCGCTTCGCCGCCTCCGCCGCCTCGCGTTCTCGTTCTTCTTCTGTTAGGGAAACAATAAGAATGTGTTCGGAACCCAAAGACAACCAATGCAGAGGTTCGGGCCAAGCACTCGTACCTTCTATCTTCTTTTGCTCGAGCTCCTCTGCTTCGCGGCGGGCCCTTTCTACTGCGTCCTGGCGCAAACGCTCCTCCTCACGCCCCTTGAGAACCGTGGCCCGGCGCTTCGCTTTCTCTTCTTCGATCTTGGTCCGCGCTGCTGCCTTCTTGCGCTCGTATTCTGCGCTTCGTTTCTCTAGGATGACCGCCTTGCGCGCCTCGAACTCTGGGAGTATACGCGAGAGACGTTCCTTCGACTCCAGATCACGTTTATGTGCGAGCCGCGCGGCATCGATGCGGCCCTGTTGGATTTGCTCGAATGTCGTGCGGTCACTCGCTTGCTGCAGCTCGTAATCCTTGGCCAGTAATGGCCGCTCCTCTTGCCGGTATGCACGCTCGGTGTGGTCGATCCGCTTGGCAATGACGCGTAACCTAGATTCGCGCTCCCTCTTTTCCTTCTCGAGCTGCTCTACTTGAAGCCGCATGAGGTTATCGGTATTCAAGTTTTCGACGTCCTATAGCAAGGGGCGTCAACATCGATATGACATAGTGTGACAGAACAGGGTGATGGAACTCACATCAATATCGACCTTGAGATTGCCACGCTCCTTCAGGCTTTGAGCCAGTTGACGCGCCTCTTCATTCCGGCGCTGTGCAATCTCTGCTCGTGCGCGTTCAATCTCGCGTCTACGAGCGTCCTCAACTGCCCGCCGTGTCTCATCAAACTTCGCCTGACGTGACTCCTCCGACCGACGGCTCTGCTCCTCCTTCTCCTTTCGGGCTGCTAGCTCCGAAAGCAACTCGCGACGGCGTGCGACTATCGCACGACGTAGTTGCAATGCCTTGCGCTCAGCATCGGCTGTGGTGATAAGTGCGGCGACGCGGGCTCGTTGCTCCTCAGCCGAGGGCACGGGGGGTGGTTCGAGAATTGCCAGTGCGTGATTTAGCGCACCAGCAATGCCGCTGAGGCGTGTCCGAACGAGTGACGCAGCCGAGGGTTGGACGACGATGCCATGCGAGGAAGAGGATGCTTGTAGGTCGTCGGAGCCAGAAAAGGGGTCGTCAACAAATTGGAGCGTGCCAGAGGCGTGGTCAATGCGGACGTTGAGCTCGCCAGTATGGGTGCCGCGCATGATGTACGCCTCGATCTGCTCTGGCTCGTAGATCGTCGAGTCGCCACCACCATTGGCATGTGAATCCCGTAAGGGCTGGAGCAGAGCAAGTAAGTTTTCAATAGTGATAGAGGAATAGACTTGTGCAAGTTGCGAGATGAGCCGTGAAAGGAGGGCACGCTGCAACAAGGGTAGATACGGAGCGTACGAGGTATCCTCGGAAAGAGCACGGAAGAGGGGGGCAACTTTGCTGCAGAGAGTCAAGGGGTCGAAAGTCACTTCGAGTATGGTGTAAAGCGATCGGATGTTCTCTGATGCGAGCTTGAGCACATTGTGTGAGAGCTTCAGAGGCAGCTGTCAACAAAGCGCCCATTCGTTGAGTAAATGTAAACGCACCGCATCCTTGAGAAGGCCAGTCCGAGTGGGCGTTTTAGTCAGACCAAGCAGTGAGGTCAAGCGCCCAGTCCTTCCCTTAACTTCCTCAACGGACTCCCCCGCCTTCTGGCTCACGGGGACTGCGAGAGCGCTGACAAGGACTTGACCCGCGAGTCTGCTGAGTTCTTCGTCGGACCTTCCGCCTATTGTGGTAATTACGCTATAAAATTTACCCCATGCGGCGGCATGATACAGCGCGTTGCCACTCGTCAAAAATATCTTGGTAAGCTTCTCATAGTAGTTGGCCATCATCGCTGGACGAGGCGCCTTTTTGGCCATGATCAGGAGATTGTGGACATCTTCCACAGAACGGAAGGCCTCTTGCCAGAGTTCGAGCTCCACGGAGGTATTAAGCTGCGCAAAGCGAGCGTCGAGGTAATGCTGAAGCGTATCGGGATCCTGGAGGTTGATCGCGTGCGGCTGGTGCGCGTACTTTGCGACGTTGGAGAGGTGAAGGCGCAGAGTCTCGCAAAGACGTCGAAATTCGACCTTGCGCTGATGATTGAGACAAAATTGGAAAGCTTGTTGCGCGATTTGCTATCGATCGGGAAGACGGATCAGACCACAAAATGTACGAATAAAGGACAAGAACATACATGATAGATGCCCTGCAAGCGAGCGTTGTTCTTGAGGGTTTCTAATGCGGTACGATAGCTTTCCCATAAAAACTTGAGCCATGGGGTTACGAGAGCGCGATCGGTGCGATCACGGCTCTGGTCGCCAGTGACGGCAGCAAGCAGGATGCTTTCGGGAGTCTCTGTCGCCTCGAGATCGTCGACGTCCGCGACGGCATCGGCGGCGGCCCTCTCCGCCTTTTCTTGGGCCTCCTGGAGCTTGGCATCGGCGAGACTGAGGAACTTTTGGATGACGACTTCGATCGAGCCGACGCTCGTGTTTTGGGCGGTGTTCTTATATTGCATGAGACCTTCTTTGGCAATGCGACCTTTGCGCATCTCTACGCAAAGTTCGACGAAGCGAATCATGATGGGTTCGAGAGAGGCCAGCGGTGTCGTTCGGAAGCGCTTTGATGAGAACATCTCGGTGAATGACTGTAGCGCGGCATGAGTCTGACCGACGGAGACCAGACCCTCTGCCTGCTTGAGGATGGTCTCTGGTTTTGTCATGGGTGCCATATTGCACGTTCTAAGTAGAGTTGTTCAGACGCCTGGAGGGGCGACAGAAAAGACTAGGACAGGCGTAAGTGGAAGACCGCGGCACAAGAAGTAAAGATCGGACTTTGTTCGCGCTGATACAGAAAAGGACGAGGCGCCTGATGGGTGTATGCGCAGCTCGCTCTAACGAGTGGGCTCAGAGATATCGCTGATGTGGTCGAGTTGGTCGGTGTCGGTCGTGTTTGAGAGGACAGAACTTTTTACTTTAGGGCAAGCACAACTGCCTATTTTGGATATACAATTAATAAAATACCTTGACGGCTTTACCCGGGCCGTTTGTGCTCTTCTCTTATGGCTATGGCAGATTCGACGACTCCGACCATTGCTCTCCTTCGTTCATCGACGCTGATCTCCCAAGGTGCTGAGGCCGCAAGTACTGTGTAGTTCATCTGAGAGCCTGAATCGCTTAGCTGCTCCCACAGAAAGTTTATCGTGCGAGCTTGCACCCCGGCGGTGAGCCCGTACTGCTCAAGCACCGTTTCTCGAAACGATATCGCCATGCCGCGTTGGACGGGAGCTTGACACGTGCACGCGTCGCCGGAGAGGCGCGTGCCCTTTTGCGTTCTCTGCGGTACGCGATTTCATCTATGACCCGGTTCGGATGAAAGTTGAAGGTTCTGGCAGGTGCGGAGTTAGCGTGCCTGGACTTCGCTTCGTCGACGCGGCAAATGGTGTGCTAGGCATTGAATGGGTGAACGGCAAGAGTGTTCGGCATTTACTCGGATCAGGAGACGAAGGTGAAGAAGGCGACGAAGACGAAGACGAAGGTGAAAATGAGGCCGGGGTGGATGAGGATCCGCTGGCAGAGTACGCGACATCGAAAGGTACTATCTCTCACCATTGACTTTTCTGACACCGTTTTTTCTCATGAGACGGGGGCAGATGCATTGATGGTGATGGTGGGTACTGAGATAGCAAAGATGCACTTGGCGGATATCATACATGGGGATCTCACGACGTCAAACATGATGCTGCGCCATCCATCCTCTGTCGGTGATTTACCCCCGGGTACACCACAGCTCGTGAGGGCGACATCACGCTTTATTGACAATTAATTGCCAACCGAGATGTTAGGTGTTGATTGACTTTGGATTGGCGTACACGTCTTCTTTGGCGGAAGACAAAGCGGTGGATCTGTACGTGCTGGAGCGAGCGTTCGCTTCCACTCACCCGGAAAGCGAGCCGTTGTTTGGGAGAGTTGTGGAAGGGTACAAGAAGAAGATGGGACAAGACTGGACGTTGATTGGACGGAGATTAGAGGAAGGTGAGCCCTCTTTGAAACCCAATGCCCGGTTTTTCTATTCGTGACCAATAAAACAAAAAGTGAGATTACGCGGACGTAAGCGAAGCATGATTGGGTAATCACATGACTTACTCCTCCCAAAATGGCAACTGCTCTCTATGAATCCATCGCTTGCCTGACCAGCAATGGCACAAAGTTGTGCCGGCTCATAAACAGTGTGTGCACAAAGTTGACCCGGCTCACTCAGTCCGGCTTTGACTCCACCACACTCTCATTCCCCCCCCATTTTCCAGAATATTATCTCGTAAGCCATCTCCTCTTCACCCAACCCGGCAAGCAGACATCGATCCGTGGCGTGGTGACTCGTCCCTCGAGAAGATATGGAAAGACCCTCATGATCCCCGATCCCCTTAAATAGCTTCACAACCCTTGGCCTTACTGTCTCGGTTCCTCTCTTCCCTGCGTACGTATGAGCTCCCACTCTCCTGTCGAACACAGTGCGAAAGTCCTCGACTCGGACTGCTCTTTCGAGGAGAAACCCGCGTCCCAGCCCCTCACAAGCCCTTCATCGATAAACCCAAGCGCCGATGACCCACCAGACGGCGGCGCACTGGCATGGCTCCAGGTCGCAGGCGGCTTTTTCGTCCTCATGAATACTTGGTACGTCCACAAGACCCGATCCCATGCCATACTGACCTCCTTCGCCACAGGGGCATCATCAACACTTTTGGTGCATATCAGACCTTCTATGAAGTCAACATTTTCCGCTCCCATTCTCCCTCCGCCATATCCTGGATCGGCTCTATACAGGGTTTCCTCCTCTTGACCGTCAGTGCTTTCACGGGACCCGTCTTCGATGCGGGGTATAACCGGACCCTTCTCTCCCTCGGGTCATTCCTTCTTGTTCTTGGCCTCATGATGACCAGCCTGGTCAAGCAATACTATCAGGCCTTCCTCGCTCAAGGCGTTTGCTTCGGCATTGGTGCTGGCATGATATTTGTGCCCAGTCTTGCCGTCGTGTCCACCTACTTTCACAGGCATCGTGCCTTTGCCGTGGGCGTCACCGCCTCGGGTAGCAGTTTGGGTGAGCATTCGCCACCCTCGAGGCCCAGTAGTTAGCGCCTAATGACTATACAGGCGGCGTTATCTACCCGACGCTATTTCATTCTTTGCAACCGCGGATCGGCTTTGGCTGGGCGACTCGAACCATCGGCCTTATCGCCATGATCACTCTCGGCTTCACGAACGTCGTTATGCGCCAGCGTGTCGTGCCCACCACATGCCGCAAACTCTTTGATGTCTCCGCACTCCGCGAAGCGCCCTTCATGCTCTGTACCGCAGGCCTTTTTTTCGGCTTCGTGGGCCTCTATATCCCCTTCTTTTATATCACACCCTACGCCCACTTCAAAACTGGCGCCAACGCGACGCTTGCGTTTTATCTCGTCCCCATCCTCAACGCAGGCTCCATCTTTGGTCGTCTTATCCCCAACGCTATGGCGGACCGCTTTGGCGCTCTTAATATGCTCATCCCGTGTACATTTGCCTGTGCTGTGCTTGCATTCACGTGGACGGCAGTTCACGAGACCGGCGGCATCGTGGTGTTCGCGATCCTATACGGGTTTTTTTCCGGCTCGTTTGTTTCACTACCCCCGAGCGCTATCCTTTCCCTCTCGAACGATCTTAACAAGGTCGGCACTCGCCTCGGAATGAGCTTCAGCATGGCAGGTATCGGCATACTCATCGGATCTCCGGTGGGCGGCGCCCTCCTCAATCTCGACACGGGCCATTTCATTCGCGCCCAGTTGTTTTGCGCGGTCGTCATCACGATTTCATGCGCGTGTATAGTGCTAGCACGTGTGACAAAGTCTGGATGTGCTATCATGATCAAGGTTTAGAACACCAACGATAATTCAACGTAAGCCCGACTTTCCGTTTACTCTGAGATATCCTTCTGAGAGATCTCTATGTACAGTACAGTGCCCACACGAAAAATTTGCATGAGCTCTTCATTAGGTCACCATCTCGAAGGTGCATATCATCTGGATCAATTGTAACTCCTCCTTTCTCCCCCCGACACGAATATTCCTTGGACACTTGCACCACATAGTAAATATAGCTTTCATGACGACTATTATGGACTGTACGTGATTAATTCATTACACAGTTGAAGGCAGCATCGGTAGATCTAGGGTAAAATGACCTCGCCGAGATGGCCTGACACCGTATGCGCATATTTTTAGGCCAGGCTTTTACTGACCGTGTAATTGATACTGTGAATTTTCGGATCTCAAGGACAAAGGACGCAATGGTCATAATCGCTAGCAAGACCCATACCGTTCGCGTTGGGTGTTGTGTCCTACTTGAGCTAGGCCCCAGGCCCCCCGAGGGGATCAAGGCGTGAGAACTGGTCGGGAGCAATTTTATTCGGAGGGGTGGCTGTGACAACTAATGCCTGTACGTATGCACGAACTGCCATCACCACCGTCAAATTATGCCGTCGGCGGACAGTTGCTGGGAATAAAGGTGGCAGAGATATTCGTAATAATGGCTCTTATCAACGTGCTAATCGCGCGATCACTATCGTAGTTCTCCCGACGGGCCTACGTATAAGCCGCTGCGCTGCGGTGACAGTGATTGGGTACGGCAGCTTTAGTCAGTATGCCCTATTCCTGGTCGGTGTACAGTAAGCCAGTGAGCTATGCCGAACCGTCTCTGACAAACACAACTTTCGGCCCAATGACGTCAGGCCCAGGAAGTCTACAGTGAAAATTTAAGTGACAAGTGATAAAAGTTCCTGCCTTCCCTCTGCCGCTTCATAGCATAGCAATGGCTCCCGCCAAGCAAAGAGCTGCCCTTGTGACGGAAAACGGGATCGCTTTTGGCGTCGCGGACGTGCCGAAGCCTGGTCCCGGACAGATTCTCATCAAAGTCACTGCTGCGGCACAAAATCCCGCAGATTGTCAGTTGCCGCGCCCACTGTCCCGAGACCCGGAGAGCTCATCATAACCCCATCGTGATTTTATTCATTAAATAGGGAAGTCCCTTAAACGTGCGCTCGACTCGGCCACATATGGCGGTATTGTGGGCCACGATTTCTCTGGGACAGTTGAGGCACTTGGGCCGGAGGTCCCGGAGGGCGTGAGGACTGTCGGCGAGCGGGTTGCAGGCCTCGTCATGGGCGGTCAGTCTCTTTTCCTTTCTGTGCATATCACTGGTCGCCTGGCCTGAACCAGAACTCGCACAGTCCTGCAGGCCAATGGGTCGTTCGCGGAATATCTCGCCACGGATGCCGAACTCGGCGTTGTGCCCATCCCCGACGGCTGGTCGTTCGAAGAAGCCGCGCAGCTAGGCGTGGCCCCGTTGACTGCCCTCCAGTGCCTGCACCAGACCCTAGAGCTTCCATCGCCCTTCGAGGCTGCAAGGGCCGGCGATCGACAACGCGCCATCCTGATCTGGGGCGGCGCTTCGTCCATCGGCCAGTACGCCATCCAGTTCGCCAAACTCGGCGGGCTCCGCGTCCTAACGACCGCATCCCCGAAGAACTTTGACCTCGTCAAGGGTCTCGGCGCAGACGAGGTGTTTGACTACCGCGATGAGAATATCATAGAAAAGATTCGCGCAGCGACGGGCAATACGCTCGACATTGCCTTGGACACTATTTCGGAGGGAAAGACGCCCGAACAGGTCGCGGGCGCGATTGGAGACAAGGGTGGGAAAGTGGCCATCGTCCTTCCCTACGAGAGCCCCCGCCCGGATGTCAAGGTCGTCTTCAGCATCCTTCCCGATCTGCTCAAACGCGTACGATTTCGCCCCGTCTTGCTTTTTGTGTGTTACCCAACCTCCCATACCCCTTTTTAGGGATCAGATGGCAAGTGGTTCGTCGACTTACACACGAAAATTTTCGCTACAGGAAAGATCAAACCCAACCAGGTTCTGATACAACCCAATGGCATTGCTGGAGTGAAAGACGGCCTGCAGTACATGCAAGAGGGGAAGGTAAGTCCAACGCACGTTACTAGTAGATCAGTCCGAACAGGATTGACTCGACCGTGATTTCCCAGATCAGCGCGCAGAAACTAACGTATCGTATTTTGGACACGCCCGAGCTTTAATTGTTGAACCAAAAAAGGTGGAATGGGAGTATTTGGCGCGGTCGTGTACGATAACTGGAATGTACTGATTATGGATTAGGGGTTTTTTTTCGCTGTCAACATGATGTTAGGATGAAATGGTACTGGGTTTCTATGTCTGACCGTCGCCTAAGTAACCAAGGACTACAGCATCGCGTTGAAGACATAGTATCCCTCCCGATCTTCCAACCCAGGCGCGGCCGGACTGCTCGTGTTGACTCGCCTGCGGGCATGTGTGGGATGTTGTATCTTCCCTCTGGCCTCAACAGTATCCGGTCTCCACGCTTCCAGCAAATTGAAGGAATTCCATCGCAATAGCCAAATGGGCCTAAAAATTGGGCATGAACCGGCGCTGCGGTATGCGCCCCTCGTGGCGTCTCGTCCTAACCAAAGTCAATTGAATACTGGATTTGGCAAAGTTGACAGTGCAGACCCATCAAGGGCATCAAGGGCTGGCACGCGCGGCGCCTATTCAACAGTTAAAACGTTAAAATACTGTACCCCCTCATCTTGTGCTCCCTTATACACACGTAGACACTGTACTCGGGGCTGGGGAGCAAAACGTGATGTTGAGCGCCACTGATGGGAAAAGGGTCAAGAACCCAAGGACGAACAGTCGGTGCGTACTGCCAGGATACTTCACGAAGACTCATTGGTGAGCAGCTCCCCGCCCAACTGGTCTGTCGAGCGCGTTACATCGTCTTTCAGGCGCAGAGCGGCTAATGCTGATTGCCGCGATGAGTTTCTGATTACCGGAATTGTCCAAAAGGGAGACGCTGGAGACGAGACGAGAATGAAGCTACTTCATGGGGTTGGAACTGGTAGTGACTGGAAGAAGTCACTAGAGGGGATTGTTTCTAGTGAATGGTTAGATTAGAAAGTAGAGAATGTCAAACCTTAGACCGTTATTTATTTATTTTCTTTCTTTTAACAGCTTACAGTCACATATAAGTATTGCTCTTCAATAGAAATTTAGCCCAGATCCCAATCTTATATGCATGAATTTGCTACAGGTGGTACTTACAACAAACTAAATCAAGAGAGCAAGGGTGCTCAGAAGAAATGCTTAGTGAAAAGGTGGGTATAAAACTGAAAGTAGAGAAGGACCTAAGGTAAGAGGATCCACCAAACCACCCAAGCAACACATCACCCTCAGATAGTGAAGAATGGCTGCTCGTTATTCTGTGTTTGTTGTTGCTGCTGTTGTTGTGCAAACGGATTGAAACTGTTCTGTGGCGCGGCGCCCGTCTTTTGTGCGGCAAGCTTACCATACTCGGACTGGCCGAAGCTACGGATAACCATTGAATCAATATCACCAAGCCCTTGAAAAGGAGAGCGCTGCGTACCGGAGGGTACCGACATTCCCAAACGTATCGACACCATCACCATCGCGCGCTGCAAATAGGCTCGCTAAGTGCGCGTGGTCCTGGTCGGTGCGCGTCTGGCTGGGCTTAGCAGTAGACTGCGGCGATTGCGCAGGCGCAGGTTGTGGTGGTGTCGCATAGTCATGGCGTGGAGGCGGCTCATGAGACTCGTACGTCGAGGGGAGAGAGAAGTTGGAGAGAGAAGACTGCACTGGCGGCCGAGGCGATGGCACCGGTGACGCAGATGGCGCCGTAACAGCAAAGGGGTTGTTCGAACTACCACATAAGTCGTTAGTGCATCCGAAAGAAGGGAAAGGTGTTCAAATTGGACAAACCCAAAAGCGGTTGGTTGGGGAACTAGCCTGGCTTGTTGCTGAGCCTGTGCTGCGAGGAATTCCTGCTGTTGCTGTGCAAGGAGTGCCTGCTGCTGAGCTGACTGTTGCTGAGCGAGTTGCTGTCGCATCCATTCCTCTTGCTGCACCTGCAACTGCAACTGTTGTTGTTGTTGCTGTTGCTGCTGTTGCTGTTGCTGTTGCTGTTGTTGTTGCTGCTGCACCAACCAGTCCTGCTGCTGTCTCGCCCACTCGGCCTGCAATGATGCTCCAGCCTGTTTGTCATGCCGAAAAAGAAAGTATACGCACCTGCATAGCCTCTTGTTGCGCCTGTTGTTGGTATGGGTTGAAGGACGTGAACTGCGGTTGCATAGTAAACTGCGGCTGCAGTGCGTTATTCTGGCCTTGCAAGTCGATCAAACTGTTGCCTCTGCTCACAGCGTACTTAGTCATCAACCGAACAGTAGGAGAATGCTCTTACGGTTCATCGAAAAGGGAACCAGAGTCAGTGAGAGCGGCCTTCCGACGTGCCTCCTCCTCCTCGCTTAGCTTAATTGCCCTAGCGATGTCAGCATCCTCGGCACCACGCGCCTGTTCTGCAGCAAGGGATCGCTTGCTCTCCTCGATGGCGCGGCGCAGCTCGTCGTCACCTCCGGGCCCCTTCGTGCGGCGGGCTTTGTTTTCGTCGTGTCGCGGGGTTTGTGCCGGGGTTTGTGCCTCTTCGTTGTCGTCGTCGCCCTGACCCTGACCGAGCATCCGGTCACGCATATTTGCCCGCGAGCGGCGCTCTTGTCGGAGGCGTGCTTCGTCCGTTAGGAGATTTGTAATGTCCTTGGCCTTCTGACGGACATTCGCGCCCTGATCCTTACCATCTTCATCGATATACTGGAATTCTTTGAGCGTTTTAATGATGTAGATGTTATCTCGAAAGTAGACAACGACGTTTTCTGAGCCAGCATGAAGAAGATAGTCGAGAACGGTGAGGCACTAACAGTGAACAACAAGCTTGGGTGGGTGCTGCGCACAATGTATCATGACACGCACCTTGAAGACATGGCGCCAATTTTTACCCTTATCATTAAGTCGTTTATCCAACATCTCCATTATTTCAACAAAGTCATTTCTGCAAACATGGTATCAGCGGACGAAGGGTCATGACCCGCGATGGGGGATGCTCACTGATTGTAGGTCATCTGTGCGATCTCGTTCATCTGTGTGCCAGAGGGGCCCCATGGGTCGTTGGAAGTGGCCTCGCGAACCTTAGCTTGTACGTCTGAGTATCCTTTCGTGTAGTTTTTCGCGACACGTAGTGCGCCTTTGCCGAAATTTTGAAGAGACATGACTGTGGAGAGTTGAGTGAGATTACCCGTAGCAAACGGGCCGGCGTCATTGTATGCGCTTTGTTAGGTACATGTTAAACATCATCGTAAAAAGTTGTGTAACACCGATGGTGAAGTGGTTATCATGCTTGCCTTCCAAGCAAGCGGCACGGGTTCGATTCCCGTTCGGTGTAATAAAATTTTGTCATCCATTGCTGCATTTTTGTGTCGCATGTGGTCACCCGGTGTTTGTGCCGTGTGTCGCCTCGCCCACCTTGTCCCCCTCCATGAAACATCCTCTCCCTAAGCGCCGTCGTGTTTCGTCGAATCCCTTGGCACCATTTTCCTCTTCGGGTTCCTTTACCGCTTCCCCGAAGCCCTCAAGACTCACGGCGTGTACATCCTGTCACCGAACCATTGGTCTAAGGTCAAGCCCGACTTTTCTTTGTGCAAGGTTCGTTGTGTTCTACTGAGAAGCGTTAGTTAATGACTCTTATCACGCTGGGGGAAACACCGCAGATGTAGCGCCTCGTCATGTGCCATTTGCTTGCGGACGTGCACAAGCGATTCTGCAACTACCCCTCGCTCGCCTTGTTCTCTCAATCTGCCACTCGATTCGATCGCCGTTCCGTTCTCTCAAAGCAACAAGAACATCCCATCTTTACGTCGAAGACGGCCCCGTGATGATGATCACGATAGCATGTTGAAGACGAAGGAAGTGGACGATGGGCGAACCGGGTGTGGACAGGTGGTCTGTCGAACGTGTTGCTTCGAAGACCCTCAAAGGTCGGAGTGAATTGAACCCCCTATATACTCTCGGCTAATTTACAGGACCTATTCGCAATCGATGACAGTGGGATCGTCGCCTGCTTGGATTGCTCAGCAAAGCAGCGTGCTTTGCAAACCCACGACTCCGATACTTCGATGCACGGAACCTTGAACTCAGATCACAATTTGATTGCGTCGTCTTGACTCTGTGAAATTAAAGCACTCTAGGTACAACATTTCCGAAAATACATATCGACATCGACATCGAGGCTGTTTTATCCACTTACAATTAATACTACCGTAGAACAGGCAACCACTCCAATTTCGTTCCCAACTGAACCCTTTGCAAAGTGAGCAGCACGTGAGCGCGCGAACACATCAGGTGACTGGTGATCTTTCGACCTGACCTCGACCCTTCCGTGCCAGGCAGCAGGCAGGAAAGAAACGCAGGCTAGGACGTCGAGATCATTTGACTGAATGCTCTGCTATCTCTGCATTCCTGGTGTCACAAGAGCCGGAGCTTGAGGGAAGCTTCTCGTCTGCGTCACCGTGCGAACTGAACAAATATACAATATCGCTGCTGATAAACTTACCATTTAACGTGAGTAGATCAACGGATTCAGAGACTCGGCTATCGGTCCTCAGTCCGCCCGCGGGATGCAAGGGATGGTTAAATCCTCGTTTACTGTATGCACGATAAATATCATGATCCTGGGAAAGGAATTCCGAAAGGGGTCGGTCATCGATGATGTGATGCGAGCGTGCTGCCTAAGTTACCATACACCAGTATTGTACAGTATAGACTGTACAGACACCTTAGATCGGCAAACTCGGGACGGTCTGCGACAAAAGTCACGCAAAATGGTGTTCCCTGGTAAGGTGGTTATGTTATGACTATTTTTGACAAGCCTCAATGGGCGATCAGCACAGGAGCATGCACGGAAGACTCTCCAGAAGTTGGCTGATATTTTGCCCCCCGAGGAGCAAACCAAGGTAATTCCCTAATTACACCCGTTCTCCAACAAGAACTCAGTGGGAAAAGCCTCAAATCATCGTCCTTGCTGGCTCCGTCACACCATATCGCAACGACACGGATCGGGAGTTGTCTTTTCGTCAGGTTGGTTAGGCTCCCTGAGCTTATCTTTTCACCTGCACCTGACACTTTCCTTTCCAAGGAATCCAACTTTTTCTACCTGACCGGCTGTTCCATTCCCTCTTCCCTCGTGCTCTTGACCGCCCCTTCCGTCACGTCCGACCCAGTCATCACTCTCTTCATCCCAGATGTCCGTCCAGCAGATCTGATGTGGTCCATCCCACCTCCAACCATTCTCGAAGCACGCAAGATGTACAACGTCACAGATATTCTTCATACAGAAATTTTCTCGTCGTCTTTCGATTCTGCCCTCGCCGCGGCGCCCAGCGCGCTCGTCCACACGCTCCCACAGACTGCTCAGTTCCCCGCACTACCACCACTCGCGGCAGGTGTTGCCGGCTCCTTAGACACGTATCTCCTCACAGCCCTGCACCGTGCGCGTCTCACCAAGTCCAATGCGGAAATACAGCGCATACGCCGCGCGAACGAGATCAGTTCACACGCGCATGAAGTTGTCATGCGCGTGCTAGGTGCCGGAGTCCGCGGCGCACCGGGAAGCACGGGTGGTGTGGCGCAGGGTCACCCGCCTCTGCCCGGCGAGTGGCTCATTGAGAGGGAGGCCGAGGCCGAGGCGATCTTCGTTGCGTCATGCCGTCGTGAAGGGTGTGCCATCGTTTTATCTCTTTTTTCGTCCGAAGTCCCATGAAAATGACCTAAGGCCCTAGTGCGGTACATCAGGCATACTTGCCAATCGTGGCAGCTTCGACACGTGCGGCGACGTTACATTATTGTTGCAATGACCGCGAGTTCGCGTGGGGCCCTCTTACACCGCACCATCATCCTAATCATACTGAGTTTTCCCGTACTGCGGACGGACCTCGACAACTTCTCCCACAGGTTCTGCTCATTGATGCAGGCTGCGAATGGGATAATTATGCGTCCGACAGTATGTCTCATTGTGCAAACATCTCTATTCTCGATGCCAACCGAGCGTAGTTACACGGACAATGCCCGTGGGCAACGGGGGTAAATTTACCCTAGAGGCCCGCGCAATCTATGAGCTCGTCCTTGAGATGCAAACGGTATATTTTTCGCCATGCTGGAGCCTTTGCGTACTGACTCTGACCTCTTCGAGGCTGCCTTCAAAGCGCTCAAGCCCGGTTTGCACTGGGACGCTGTTCAGCTCCTTTGTCACCGCACCCTCGTGCATGGCTTCCAGAAACTCGGTATCTTCAGGGCCGGGACGGAGGAGAACGCAGTACTCGCGTCTGGTGTAAGCGCGGCCTTTTTCTCACATGGCGTAGGCCACTCGCTTGGTTTGGACGTCCATGACGTACCTAGCGCGAGCAAGCCCACACCAAATCCAACAATCGTGCGTGGCGACGAGGAACTCGGTCACGAGAAATTCTATGAATATCTCAGACTGCGGCTGCCACTCGAGGTGGGGATGGTCGTGGTGCGTCCCACTTCCTTTGCCAGCCCACTAAAGGCTGACACTAATGTGGATGGGCGCAGACCGTCGAACCAGGAATTTACTTCCATCAACACTTGCTCGCAGGGGTGCGTAATTCCAGGTTTATAAATCACGAGGTATTGTCGCGCTACGAGCCCGTCGGCGGTGTGCGCATCGAGGACGTGGTTTTGATCACGCCCGAAGGCCCTGAGAACCTCACCACGGTGCGCAGTGACGTGGACTGGGTCGAGGGGGTGTGCTCTGGGCACCGGTAAGAGGAGGGTCACAGACGACATTGGAAAGGAAACTTGCTACATCACGGAATCGTTGTATCTCGTTATCAGTAGGCGCGCATTAGATTTTGTGGTTTAAGTTGACCATAAGTGGTAAGTTACTCTGAAGTACGGTACTGGCGCAGTACACAAGTAAAAACAGGTCCGACGTTTCAACAGCTCGGCATGACAACCTGGGGCTGAGATGAATGAAATATACTAAGATGCTTCAAACGTCCTCGGGCTCCGAGGGTGGTGAAACCAAACGGACCATCGTTTCCGTCGACCAAGTTCGTCGGAAGCCACTGGTCCCACCGAGGCGCGCCCTCGAGGGTTTCATGCTACACACGACCGTGGTGGGCGGAACTGCCAACAACAGTTGTAAGAAGGGGCCTTGTCTGCAACAGCTCAAAACTGCTACGGACTCGGAAGCTATGTCCGCTGGTCGACACACATACTATTCGGCTCCGCGACGTGCTTCCTCTTCTCTGATACGTGACACAAGCACCGATTATTGGGGAATTAACAAAGGCACTCGGGCAATAGAAGGACTACGCACCAGGTCCGTACTGTACCCCGACCTGTCGGTGCCCTTCTAGACGAGACAGATTAGGGAAGTCCCAGGGGACAGCATTGCCGAAAGAATTTGGGAGCACGGCATCTGCACGCTGCGGAGAAAGACAGTCATTTTTTCACTCTGAAGTCCGCAGACATACAATGGGAGGTCAGGACAACGAACTGCTACAGTATTTGGGTGGTCACGGTTATATTGGTTGACTACAGTCATAAGATGATCGAGGGCGCACCGCAGATGGCATGGCCTTCTATGGAAGAGGGTCCGGTGGCATTGGCGGGGCAAGGTACAGTGCGGCCTTGACCTGACTTCCGAGTTGCAATGCTGTCGCAATTGACAGGGCCTGGTCGGAAGCTGTCGACTCCGCAACCCGGAGGGACAACTCAGGGACGACACCCACCACAGGCCGTGAAACTGAACATCTATCCACGTTGTGGGGTGTGCCGCTTTAGGGGCCACCGCGGCGCAATGCGTCAGGCTACGGTACAGTGCTGTACTGTACACGGCCAATATAATATCCGACGCGGTGTCAGCTCGGACCACCTCGAGGCCATCACCGTGTGAGAGGAGCGAAAGGGCCACTCTCGGCATTGTCCGGTGCTCTTCAATGAGATTTACCGTTCCGAGTGAGCTGATCCGAACACTACTGTACCTGTACCATCGAGCGATCGCATCACCGCTCAGAGGGACTCGAATTTTCCAAGGGATTTGACGGCATCCGCGGCTCAAATTTTTGTATGCAGTTGCGGCCAACAAATTGGCAGCCTCCGAGACCACTTTCCATGTACGCGCTAACGGCCAATTTGGCCTTATTTATCCAGTCAAAGCCACACTCCCCCCTGGACCGTTGTCATATTTGATCTCCACTAGCAACCCTGCCACCGCTTTCACTGCCCTTTTTTTCTTTTTCTACTTGACACACCTGCTCAACAACGCCGGGCGTTGCAACGCGTGCTCCCCCAACGTCGATTTCATTGGGGTCCACCGACGAGCTTTCGTTCCTGTTCATGCTTGGGGCTCTTTCCACCTTTCCCTCTCGCACAGCAACCACCAGCGCTCTTCTTTTTCTATACCCATGGCATCCCCCGCACTCGTCGGTACCCGTCCTCAGCGTACTCGCGATCCCACTTACACCCGAGATTCGAATGCCCTTCGGGCATCTGTCCTTGATGCCGCTTTCGAACTCGGAGTCGGTACAAGTCGGGCCGTGGAGAACCTAATATTCGATTCCATTCTGGAGGACGACGAGGTGAGTATTGTGCTTCGTGCTCCCTTTCCTTGCTTTCTGCACCCTTCATTTCCTCGAACCATTGCGCTCTATCACCTTGCACGGAGATTGGAACTTGTCACATATGACACCCATCTGCCAATCGGCCATAGCTGGCCGTTCTTCCCCCTCCGCTCTACCGGGCACCACTCCAAGTGCCCTTGTCCAAGGGGAGCCTTCTACTCTCCCAGAACTACCGCAGCTCCTCTCGGAGTCGCCAAACCTGCCCTCTCGATCGCACCCGTGCAATCGCGTGCCGTGTCTGGGGCTTGCCAATCGGCATCGCCTAGGCATTGTCTTTCTACCGTCCTCATAGTGATGTCGCACATGGTGGTATGCTGGAAAAGTGCAGTCATTCTTTGCTTACTGGGCTATCGCCTCGCATGTATATCGATTCATTTTCACTCTGAATACTGATCTACCCCTGTCATTCCGTGATATCTGACTACTGTAATTCCCTCATAGAACGCCACAACACCTCCCTTGACTTCTGCGTCCGTGGCAACTTCAGATGAATCTTGGCCATCGATTCCAGCTTGGAGCAGCATTCCTATGGACTTGGTGCTGCCAGTCCGTAGCCCACCTAAAGTAGCTCCTCTCACATCGGACATGCAAGCCGTCCGTACGCCATCCGAAGATTCTCACGCGTCCATCATCCCGCGTCCATCCCAGCATAGAAAGTTGCGTAAGGCACGTAAGGACGACTATGAGAGCGATGGCAGTCACCTTAGCGACAACTCGAAGAAAAAGAGGTACAACAAAGATCAAAAGAAGGGCTCAAGTTCCACAATCGATACCGAATACCAATCTGATGGTGGATATCTGTCCGATGCGACGAAGAGAGGCGCCGACAAAAAGAAGAAACAGAAAGACAAGAAGGGCAATAAGTTGCCTGATGAGCTTACTGCGGACCCTTCGGCAAAGCCGTTCTCCAAGTCAATAAAGAAATCTCGCAATCCATCGGATGACGATAGTTACGATGGTGGTTACCTCTCCGAAGCATCTGCCAAGAAAAAAAAGTCATTCTTCCGTCTCCGTTCGCGCTCCCCCGTGGCCACGCGGAAGGAGGCGCTGAGCGATACTCCACCTCCGGTTCCTCCCTTGCCGCTAACACCTCTGTCAAATTCGGGGCATTCGACACGTAGTCCTACCCCTTTCAACTGGCTGGATGGCGCACCTGTCCGGACTGCACTGGACGAATTCTCAGACTTGACGCCATCCCATCCCAGGAAGGATTGGTCTCCCCTACCTCCATCAGAGATTGTCAGGTCCACTGCCAGATCACTGAGCGCAGACACAACTTCAGAGGATCAGGCACCGTCTACAACATCTCACGAAATAGCTCGGTACTCGCCCGCCTTACCTCTCGCGCAAACTCGAGAGGCTCTATCCCATGTGTCTCGATCGCATAAACCTGACGCTCGTGCTCTGTCACCACCCCATCCTCATGAACAGAAACCCCATTCCGCGTCTCCAGCACTGCGCCCGTACGGTGTCCGCTTCGCACCTACAACACGTTCCGGCTTATCAGATGACACATTATCCATCCCAAAGTCTTCATTGACTGTCATAACTACTGCTGAGAAGTTGCCTCCACGTCCGAACACCTCACCGTTGACAACCACTCGCAGGCCGAAAGCGAGTCCAAGCCTTATCCCGCCATCTCCCGCGCTTCCTGCCTTACGTACTGCATCCCCCATGCCTAGGCAGCCAGACTTACGACCCGTTGTCCCTCCCTCTCTCCCTTCGACGCCATCGCCGCTCATGTTGACCCCTTCCACATCACCTCCCCAACGTGGAGCTTCACCTGCATTGTCCGAATTCTCTATCATCTCGTCTTCGGACTTCCTAGTACCAAGCCCACGCCCACGCTTCTTCGAAGATCTTCCGCCACCTTCGCCACCGCCTACGTGCCCATTACCCGAGCTTCCAATGTCAGGCCTACACTCTCAGCCCCACTCAACGAAGCGCAACCGCCAACCACCGTTCCCATTGCAAGGTGGCTCGCCTGTTCAAGGGGCACCACGTCTCGTCGAGCGTACCCAACGCACGCGACAGGAGGCTCTCCATGCACACCTTACCGAAGTACAAGCGGAGATACAGGCAACAGCTCTGGGGGACGACGTTCATGGAGACGATCGGGATGACGACGACCTACCATGGCTGGCAGAGAGGGTCGCCTTAGAGCCGCCGTCGCCACCTCGCAACCAAGAAGAGGACGGCTATGCTTGGCCAGAGGACGAACCCGTGCGGCCGGACATTCCGCAGTTCTACCTGTATGCGCCACCCAGCCCTGGCGGTGGTGCTGGGTTAGTCATCAAACGCCCTTCACCCGATGTGCCCGACGACGAGCGCTCCACATACACGTTTTCTTATTCCGCGACGTCCACTGACATGCGCACAAGCACGATGACGGCACCTATGCAGTCCGACGTCCACAGCTACTACTTTGGGGGAGCTGACCAAGACGGAGATGGGGACGAGCGCCTGTTGCATGCACACTTCGTCGATGACGAGCCCAGTAACGCAATGCGCGCACGTCTGATCGCGCGCGCTGATGCACGGTATGGTCTGGAGAAGATCCCTCCTGTTCCCAAGATACGGCCATTTTGAGCCAGGTTCCCGATGCCGCTGTCTCGTGCCATCTTCAACTCCTTACACTCCCTTGGCCCGTTTCCTCCCTTCTAGTTTTTGCTTCTGCTACCGCATTCTCCCCTGTTACTCATACTCTGGCGCCCATCTTTGACAAAACCCATTGTACCTCCTATTCTCTATCACATACGTCTCTATAGCGACAGACCTGCGCGGGATGGATTACCTCTCTCGTATGTTACCATCTTTTTATCTGCTATACATATTCTCTTATACTCTGTATCGTTTTCGTCGCTCGCTGAAGATAACATCGTTACATATCTCGGTTTCTATAGAAGCTATACAGCTCCCGTCGTACGGCGTACGTCACTCGCCAAGCGACCTTCAGTGTCAGGAGGGTCCGCTCTACGTTGAGTTCGCGCCATTCGTGGTAAAATTAATGCCACCTCTAGGCTCAGTCCTGCTGCTACGACATGAAGCTCGGGACTTCGCCCTCACAATGTCGAACAGAGTCGCATAGAGATCTACTGCATATATGAATACCTCGGTATCTTTTGTAGTACTTCACCATCACAACGAGGTTTCGTACTGGGTGACGGCATGGATTTGCCGCTGTCAAACGCCCCTATCCCGGAAATTTACAAACGCACGACTGCTGTTGTACTTTGCGTAACTTACTACTTGAGCCCCAGGACAACCTCCAAGCTCAAGTTTCCCAAATGCCACCCACTTGCACATCGCAGCTCTCACCGCAACACTCATCTATGAGGATCCAGGCCCGAAATCGCTCTCAGCGGAACCTTCATCTAGTAGTCAACCCTTTTATTGCTTTACAGAAATAAATCGGACTCGTCCACACTAGGTTAAATCGCCCTCTCTAAGGGCCAACTTACGGGAACTCCTTAGTGACATTCTCTTGTCTGATTCATACATCATCTACAACAACCAAACCAATCAAACACCAATCACACTACACAGCGCACCCGAGCGAATTGATGTATTCGACGCGATAGGAATTGGAGTCCGTTTCTTGATCGCGTGAGTAAGGCGTCCACTTTGGTTCTTCCTGAAGACGTCGACGGCATTAGAGTATAACGGATAACAGGAATCTCACAGACCTTGAACAGACGCAGTGCCTTTATCTGGTTCAATTCGTCAAGTGTGAAGCGGTGGTAGATGCCAGCCGGAATGACGAGAAGATCACCCGGTACGACATGGATACGGATCCACTTGTCTGAGGGGTATTCTATATACGCGAATTCATTGGTGGTTGGAAGGTAGAATTTTGAGGCATTTCCACGCACCGCGTACATCAAAGAAGCCCGAACCGGACAGAATGTAGCGGATCTCTTCGTCTTCGTGCATATGCCTATGACATGGATAGGCGGATGGCCATAGGGTTAGTTATTGTGAATAAGCCATCCATAGCGCCACTCACTCGTCGAAAAATGACTTGAGCTTTGACTCATACTGATCGCCTAGTCCCTCCTTGGTGCAATTGATAGTGTCGCGATTCTTGTAGCCCTTTTCCTTTGCGATCGCATCGATCTCCAATTCCCACCCACCTGGGCTGTCCTGTGTCAGTGGGATGGCCCAATGAAGGACACCGAGCTTTCCGAGGTGAGAAGGATCGATGGATCTGCCTGAATCGTGTTGCAGACGCTGGTCCCCGGGAAGGTTGTCGAAGTAATAAGCACGCATGATGTGGTCACAACGGGGGGTGAAAGAAGGAGGTGTACGCCACTGATATGCTACTGTAGTCACCAGTCACCAGTCACACACTCACACCAAAGTCCCAACCAAATCAAGTCCCGGTTCCCGGAAGGGAACAGAACTGTAACTAATAGGCTCTCAGGCCTCAAGGCCCCAAGCTCAAGCTTTGGAACTTAAACCTTCATGGGTTTACAGTTGAGCCCACACAATGAGGGGTTACCGGTTATCTTCCACCCTTTTCAGGTGCACCTGAGCTTCGAACATCACAAGCTTCTGCTTCCCTGTCTCCGACCCTTATTCCGCCAGCGTTAAATTATCCCTTCTTTCGGATGTGGGTAACATCAGCAATCGTATGCTAACCAGAAGTATGCCATGCTCGATCATTACCAGTAACCACCAAGGTAACCACGGCCCACTGGAGCTAGGCAGTAATTAATAATTATTAGAGACACTCTTGCGAGATCGCCCACTTTCGGGGGCTGAAGCGCTGAAGCGTTGAAGTCCCGAGGGGGACAAGCGCGTGATCACCCTCCTGACCGTAAGCAGTTCTCCCTGTGTTCTCGAGGTAGTTTACCTGAGCTGTATTACATAGTGAAGTTGGCCGTATTATGATCACTTATCTCAATTCCAAGGTTCCGTCTACGTCATGGTTTGGGAGAGAGGATGGTAGCTTAGCAAACTATCTCATCAAGGAGGGTCCCTTTCTTGAAACAAGGACTAGACTAGCGAGCGTAAAGCCTTTTACACACCGGCTGGGACATACGGTGGAGGTACATGTGAGCGACAACTGCAAAACGGTAGTTACTGTACTCGTGGAGATACGAGCCTAAGTTTACAGCACTGTGCTGGCTGTACAGTACCGGGATTTCGCGGCCCGATGCTCGATTGTGTCTCTCTCTGCGTGTGTCGTGTCTGCGTGAGCTGAGCCCTATTGATTGGAAAGTTGCGCGCATGCCGCTCGAACCCCCCGATATACCATTAGCCTCGTCAGCCAAGGTCAAGCTACTCATTCCTCCGACCCCAGGCTGGTTCAAATTTCTTCCTTCCCTCCCCACCCCCTCTACCTCCGTGGTTTCCCAATCGGCATCTCAACTCGCCGCCTTACTCGACCGCGCATCTTCATCACATGCCTCTGAGGTCTCCGCCTTCTCTCTATCCAACACGACAGGTGGCTCCACGTCAGATCGAGCTTTCCTGCGCAATATACTCGCTGGTGGCACATTGAGCGATCGGCTCAGTGCGCTCACCCTCATGGTTCAGGGTGCACCTTTGCATAACGTCCGAGCTCTAGAGGCCCTGAAGAGCTTGACTGAAAGGGGGCGAGGGGGTGGCAGTGTGGCACAGGAGGGAGAGAAGGGTAAAGGGAAGGCAACGGGGAGAGAGGATAGGCTCAAAGCTGCTAGAGCAATTATGGATTGGTGGGTCGGAGGCGGTGCCCCAAATCGAAAGCTTAGGTATGCCTCATCGGTTTTTGCTGAGAGTCGTATGCGTTAAACCATCATGACACAGGTACTTCCGCGACCAGCCGCTCTTACACCCAGATGCAACCGATCAACACCTCATTGTTTGGTACTTCGAAGACTGGTTGAAGAAGTACTTCTTCTCCTACCTTCAAATACTCGAGGTGTTACATAAAACCCTTGGCTTTCTTACCTATTGCTCATCGTTCCTCTAGGCCTTCTCCTTGGATCCCCTACCATATGTCCGCATGCAGTCCCTGACTTTGATAGCGACCCTGCTTCGCTCTAATCCGGAGCAAGAGCAAAATTTGCTACGCTTGCTGGTGAACAAGCTTGTGCGCGTGCCGTTTTCATACACCCTATCTCGTTCTCGTTCGCTGACATGCGTCACCGTAGGGTGATACAGAAAGCGCCATCTGTGCCCGGACATCTCACCACCTTCTTTATATTCTACAAGAACACCCGGCTATGAAGACTGTCATCATTCGAGAAATGACTGCGCTAATAATGCGACCAAGCCCGCTGCTGTCTCTCTCTACTCCCCAACCTAAAATCCACATACGGTTTTCCGGCGGTTCAAGGTCTGAACCAAAGCGTGAAAAAAACGTGTGGCGTGCGCATGCACAGTACTACGCGGCGATTACGTTCAATCAGATCGTCCTGTCTGCATCCGAAGCTGATCGCAGTACGGCGCGCACGTTAATAGACGTCTATTTTCAACTCTTCCGCGAGGTTGTTGACGGACAGGGTCCTGGGTCCGTTGATGGTGTGGTTCCTATGGCTGAAGGTACCGAAGTCACGCGAACAGAGAAAAACCCCAAGGAACGTCAGGCCCATGGAGGTGAAAGTAAAAAAGTTCGCGGCGCCGCCGGATTTGCAGAGGTGCAGGACTCAAATGCAAAGCTACTCGGTGCGATACTTACGGGAATCAACCGTGCGCTGCCCTATGCTCAATTTAAAGGAGAAAATGTACAGTGAGTCTTCCATTACTCACTTTGGCTGTTGAGGGAAGTCGAACGTCCCATACTAGACTCGCCAAGCATATGGACACGCTCTTCCTTCTTGTGCACACTTCGACGTTCAACATCACCCTACGGGCGCTTACCCTAATCCAACAAGTCGCGGCTTCGTTTCCAACTTCTTCGCCAGTAGTCTCGCGGTATTACCGTGCGCTATATGCAACCTTGCTGGACTCACGCCTGCACACGACTCGCAATCAAGCGCTTTTCTTAAATTTACTGTTCAAAAGTCTCAAATCCGATTCCCATCAGCCCCGAATAATGGCGTTCGTGAAGCGCTTTTGTCAGGTTCTCGTGAACGGGTTTGGTGGATCCGAATTCGTAGCGGGTGGGCTGTGGCTCCTCGGCGAGGTGTGTCATTAATAGCCAGTTGGTGTTTACAGGATAATTCATTTTAAAGTATCCCAGCTCTTCAGCGCATCCCCGGGCTTACGCTCTCTCATCGACGAGACCCCTGAGTCAGGAATAGAAGGTGCAGAGTACGACCCGTACAAGCGCGAACCTCAATATGCATGTGCGCAATCATCGGCTCTCTGGGAGTTGGTGTGTTTTCTTCTTTTATTTAGGCCATCTACCACCCTCCCTGACGCTTACGCGCGGTTAGACAAGCCTAGTTCACCACGCCCACCCGACGATTTCTCTTCTGGCGCGTCAGCTCATCTCCCATGAACCGCTGACGAGCAGTCCAGACCTCACACTCTATACGTTCACTCATTTCTTGGATCGTTTCGTTTACAAAAATCCAAAAAAAGTCGCAGCGAGGGGCACAAGCGCCATGCAACCTTCCGCCACTGGAGGCCCCGATGGAGTAAGGAGGGTGAGAGCTGACGTTCAAGAAAAGCCTCTTAATGTCGAAGGGTGGTGGCGACGTGGGGAGGCCAGCGTGCCTGCGGATCAGGTGTGTTTCCATCTGTCAAATATGAACACCATGACGCTCACTCCGACCATCGCAGATATTTTTCCAGCGATACTTTGCGCAGAAGCATGAGAAAGAGCAGGCAAGGGCAGCCAAAGTTGACAAGCGGAAGGCCAAGTACCGTGGCTCTGACACGGGGTCTGAGCGGGATGATAGCAGTGATGGGGGAAGCGACCCAGAGGAAGCGGTCATTTGGAAGGTGGGCCCGCTGGGGAATAATGCGGATTTGGCTGATACGTTGAGTAAGGCAATGAAAACTTCAATGCCGAGGACCGAGGGGGACGTCGATAGTGACGACGACGGGGATATCGAACATTCCATTCCTGATTCGGAATCTGACGAGCATGCCTCTTCCGATACCGAAGGGGACCTGGAAGGGTTATCCGAGTCTGAACACGACGACAGCCTTGATGGGGGATTCAACGACGTTAGATTCTCATCTGCCAAAGCTTCGGATACAGACGACTTGGTACACCTAGGTGCCAAGACTCTGGTTGGTATCACAAAACGTGGACAGACTGGCTCTGCTGCGCCGGAGTCTCCCGTTTTCGGTGGTGACACGAAGAGAAAGCGCAAAGGACTCGGAAAAGAGGATATGCAGATCCGCAAAAAGAAGCTTCGTACTTTGCCAACGTTCGCGAGCTATGAGGACTTTGCACAGATGATTGAAGACGAGTCAGAAGAGAACCAATAGGTAAATTCGGATTCATCATAACTTAACATGATACGATGGAGGATATACATAGCTCACACCTCCCACCTCACACGTCTCTCCTGTTGAGAATGGTGTGTTCGTCCTTGATTCCTATCCGTATGGTCACAGCCCGAATATATGTGTCTGGGTAGCTCCATTTAGTGCGGCCTCTAATGCCAGCTTTCGAGCGTGGCCCTATTACCGGCACCTTATCGCGTGTTTGCCTGCTGCCACGTCTCGCTGTATCGCGTCTTACCACCGCACTGACAGTCCTACCCTCAACTAAGCGTATGCCTTGGACCCACTCTGACTTGTCTCTAGGCACTATCGCCATGTCTTGCGTGGGCCCCTCGGCTTGGTGCCAACACAGTCCCACGAAGTTGAATCCCATTTTGCGACAACTTTGGCGTTCGTCATTCCTTTCTGTGGTGCACGTACTGTATGTCTCAGGGAAAATCTCAATAATGTCCCTCCTTATCGACCTGGGATAGTACAAGGGCAAGGGCACACTCCTGCTTCAAGTTTGTTCCGAAAGTGGCACCATCCGTGCAGGGCGGAAAATAGGGTGGCCGGTGACGTTCTTCGGACTCATTGATCATATGCTGTGTTTGGAACGTGGGGTATCAAGCTACTTTGCTTGGCGGCAACACTTACTACATAACTATAAAATGGAGCCAAAGGTGCGGCTGGTTCTCAAATTGTCATGCCCAGCTGATCTGCGTCCGATGATCGGCGGAGACGAAATCACAACTGAATGCCACATTAGTGACGTTACAGATGCAGATGATGCGAATCAAGCTTCTTAGTAAGACTGCGCGTGATCGATGAGGTCATTGCTCCTCAATTATCAGGTGCGCTGGAAAGTGCGGTCTCGGTCTATATTTCTAGACAAAGCGGTGCAGAATCACCTCTGCGGCTTGAGCTATGTTCTAGCCTTGAAGAGAGGCATGAATGAGGCTGCCTATAATACCTCCCAGTCGAGGGTGGCCGCTCTCGCAATGCCTTCTTTTTAAATATTCTTTCCCGGTTATCGAACCGTTTCACCCTTTTTTGCTTGGTCGTGGCAATACTTCAAAAGCTTGTTTCATATGACCTCGGAACTTTTGTTCAGCCAGCTCTCACAATACGTCAATATCGCGTCAATCCGGACACCCCTGGCCGTTGTGGGCTACTATAAAGGCTGCTATTCTGTCGTGCTATCAGTACATATTGTCTCTTTTCGCACACCACCATCTCGTTCTGAGAATCATGCGCGCATACTACTACGACAACCTCCCTGGGGATCAGCGTCTTGAGCACGATTCAGGAAGACCCGTAGACCTTGATCATCTACGCAAGCTTGGGGTCCTCCTATGGCACGTCCCAATCGACGACTCCGGCGTGTGGGAAGCCGATGTTGACAAAATTGCCGAGGAACAAGGCTGCAAAAGCCGCGACATCATGGATGTCACAAAGGAGGGACTAGGCGACCAATTCGATACAATGCTCGAGAAGTATTTTGCGGAGTAAGCGGTGGTTCTAACCCTTCATCTTTGACGGGTTTAACTGAAGCATGCGTGGCCTTAGGCATATGCATGACCACGAAGAGGTCCGGTTCATTCTATCTGGTTCCGGCTACTGGGACATTCGCGGTGTGTGAAGTGTTTTCGTACTACATACCCAATGGCCATGTTAACGCTGGACGACATGCGGATACCTACTAGAGCATCTCACGGACGAGTGGATCCGCTTCCAGGTTCTTCCGGGGGACTTCCTGATAATCCCCGTTGGCATCTATCACCGCTTCACTCTTGACGAATTCAATGAGATCAAGGCTCTGCGTCTTATCAAGGTATGTAGTTATTTTCACACGTATCGTGTCCTAATCCTTCCGACTGTCCCAGGACGAGCCCAAGTATATTTCTCACCCACGCAGTTCGGAGACCGATGTCAGTTTGTCCCGCACCAAATATCTCGAGTCGTTGAAGGACGCAGAGGTAGTATAAACGCAAACTATGCGACTGTGATGCCTCCTGTTCTGCACTTGAATATTGAATACTAGTATATACTGGTTTGTAGGCTGAAATGAAGCCTTGTTTATGATTTGTGGCTCTGCATCTTTGTCGGACCCCCCCATGTCTTGCCATGATACATCTTAAGGCAATTGTATCAGTTTTGGCACAACCAATACTAACGGTATAGTCTAAGCCAAGTCTGTGGCTCAAAGTTTGTTCACTCGAGTAACTTCATGGTGTGAACAGTAACGCGGTTGAGGTCGGCATGCTTGCATCAGCAAGATGACACGCAGCTGGAGTACTGGAAATTCTGGAGTTGCTGGGCAACTAGTCCCAGTCATCCCAGGCTGCGATCTCCTTTGATTCCAGCAATTCCAGCCAACCAAGTGTTCCAGTGACACGATCTGGGCCCAGGTCTCCCAGAAACAAGGAATTTCCCAGAATTGAGGAAATTCCTATTGGTTCCACCAACACCATGTGGAGTGAGGGCTTCCACCAGTGCCACGTTATTTCCACCAGCACCATGTGGAGTAAGGGCTTTCCCCATCATGGTAGTGTAGCAAATACAGCGCGTGAGCAGATCGATTACTAGTAACAATCACTGGCGGTTGACGGTCCCCAGGAAGGCTGGGGATGACACGGCGCTTATTTAATAATACGGCGTCCGGACCTGTGCGACCGAGTCACCGCCGTCCGATGCATTGAATCCGACTTGATAACAGCCCCAGCCTGTCGTATTCCGACAGATATAATGCCCAGTGACAAGCCTCCCACCTCTTCCATGCGCGCACCCCAATGTTCCTCAACAGACTCCACCGTACTCTTTCTTCCTTCAACCACGTCACCCAACGGTGGGCAGCCATACCTCTGCGCGACCCGCATCACCCAGTCGCCCAGAGGCCTTCTTCTCACCCAGCAGACGCCGTCGGCAAGCAGAGCCTATCCCTCACGTCTTGGAACATCCAGGCCTCGCAGTCCGAGCCCGTCGCACGCTCCAAGCTCATCATCGACCACATCCTGAAGGGACCCAAGTCTCCCGACATCATTCATCTCCAAGAAGTCGCTTCCAGCGCCCGACAATCCCTCCTCGACGATCCCAGAGTACGCTCTGGCTTTCTGACGACCGACGCTGAGGACGACACGTCTTTCAAGCGCCTACCGTTCGCGACTATGACCTTGCTCTCCAGCAGGCGTTTTGGCTCTCCGTTGCTCGACGAGGAGGGCGAGCGAGGAGGGATGCAGATGCTCGACGGCGTCTTCCGCATGGGGCTGCCTAGCAGGTACAGGAGGGATGCGCTCTGCGTGGACATAGCCGCCCCCTCTGCGTCTGGCACCGTGCTCCGTCTCCTCAACGTGCACCTCGACTCCCTCGACTCCCATTTCCGTCGTGCCCTGCAGATGTGGGCACTGGCTGGCCTCCTGCGCGAGCCCAGATGCAGGGGTGGGATCATCGCAGGCGACTTCAACGCAATCCTCCCCGAGGATCACAGGCTCGTCGACAAGCACGAGCTGCTCGACGCCTGGGTCGCGCTACACGGGAGTACGGGGTCTGATGGGGCTACCTGGGGCGTCGGGGTGGAACTGGAGGGGGAGCTGAAGGCAGGCAGGCTAGACAAGGTCGTCATGTCGGGCTTGAGGCCTGACGAGATCGAAGTCCTCCAGCCTGGTCTCATCCAGCCGGATAGGCCCTGGAGCGACCACTGCGGGCTGCGCTGCACCTTCACCATCTGATACGGTAAGCAAGTGCTTCTTTCTAGCTTGTTCGATGGGTTTATAATGACGTGCGTTTTCCCCAGACGTGATTAGATCGAGAGCGGTTGAATCATCATGTTTTTTTGTTGTTGCTTTTCTTTACACCGTCGAATGATTCATTCCTGTTGACTATGTACCTACGTTTGTAAGATTGCCCGCGTAAGTCGTTAAGACGCATGATTGTTGCCTCCTTGCAGCTGCAGGACTACACTATACAGATAATATGACATGAAAACTTTGTGAAAGCGCAAAGTGAATTTTTTTTTGGATCGATTTCTGTGCGTCTTGGGAGCAAAGCCCCATGTGGGACTTCTAGTTTAAAGATACATCCAGTCTGTGTAATGCTATGTCCATGGGTCCTAACTCTTCTGGATTCTGCCCCCACAGCTCTAGGGCCATTGTTGCATAATGTTAACTTCAGTGTATCTGGTGGATGTATCTTTGCTCCCTATCAGTCTCCCTCCAAGTCTTCATCCACTTCGACATTAACATATCGTTATGTGCTCTTTTAATGGCTGCCGAATTGATGAGTAAGGGTTTGTGGAGGTAAAAGGATAGGAGGGGCTTGTCTGTGGTTAAGCCTTCTGCTGCTCTTTTCGCTTCTTTGTCTGCCAGCTTGTTGCCTTCCAACCCTTTGTGTCCTGCTGTCCACCATACTATGAGCTTATATGTGTTTTTGTTCTTTTGTTTGGTCAGCATGTTGGCTATTCAGACAATTTCTTGCACTAAGTGGTGTCTGGGCCTTCTCATCGTTGATTTGAAGGCCCTGATTGTCCACCCTGAGTGCAAAGGTGGTGTTTCCCCATTTTTTGGTGCTTATTAGGTGCATGCCCAAGAGCATGCCCACTAATTCTGCTTCATGTGTAGCAAATGGCGCGCGCAAGCGGATCGATTAGATATCACATGGACACTGACACCCTACATTCCTGAGCATTGACAGTAGCTTAGTTGCACACTCGTTTAGTTTGGCACCCCAGAACTTTATTCATTCATTATATAGTGTAGACAGTTGGCCTTTGTACCCTCAGTTCCCGTGCTTACCCACGCATTCTGAGGTGAGTAGCAGTATATCCTCAATACCATCAGTTCCCGTGCTTACCCATGCGTTCTGAGGCCCATTGCGTGCCCAGAACTCACACCTTCTACTTTTATTAGTTGCTACAGGTTATGGGCCCTGCCCTGGCCCTATAGAACCGCTATCATTGCTGCCACGTGTCATACAACATCGCCATGTCCTTCCTTGTACTCCCCGACACTGTCCCTCATCTTGAAGAAGATGGCAGTAACTTGTCCACCTTCGCCACGCATTTCTGAGAGGCCATGCAGGCCATGCACCGCTGGGGCCACATCGACAGAACCAACACATGTCCTGTTCCAAAGGATGCCACCTGCCCCACGAATGTGGAAAGCAAAGCCATCAAACAGTGGGAACGCAAAGATGCCATAACAGGATACCTCCTGTCTATCAGGCTCCCAGATGTGATTGCACTATACATTGATGACCGCCAAACAGCGAAGGAGCAATGGAACCAATTTATTGAAGAACTCCGTCAACTAGGACACAAAGATATCCCGAATATGTATGCCCCCAAAGGAGTTGCTCACCCAGAGCTGGACTCAACGTGGGAAGAAATTGAAATGAACACACCCACGCATCTTGAAGGCGCGGGGCCAGACGCCTTGATGGAGGAGGAAGTCGATCACTTGCTCGAGGTGGAGGAGGAGGAGGCTGCTAGGAAAGCTGTCAGTGTCAAGGGGGACACCGGTCCTTGCATCGAACTGCAAGATCCTGGGGTCAGCTGCCTTGCCACGCAAGAGAATGCCAGACCACACACCTTGCCATCGCCTACGTCACCCACCACCCTGGAGGCTGCTAGTACGCAGTGCTCACTGGCCATCGACATAGAGACACTGGCCATCCCAGTACCAGACCATGGCGCGGACTTGGAGCCGCAGCTGCACGATACACTGCCGCTGCCAAATGAGGCTGTGGAACACCCCATTCATCAGACACCCGAGCAGATCTGAGCCCCCACCAAAGTTGGAGGGCCGTTGGAGTTGCTCCCGGGTGAGGCATCGCAGCGTGCGATGGGCCAGATGGTCCTGACATCGGCGCATGCACTGGAGGGCAAGACACCTATTGGAGAGGCGCATGGCCGTCCTCCTGACACCCCCAACCCACAAAGGCAGGGCTCCACCGCTTGGGAGCCAATGTTTGCCATCCCAAAGGCCCGTGTCCGTGTGCATGAGGCATGGAGGCCTGTGCTTGACAAGGGTGCTCGTATGCACCCTGATCCGTGGCCCAACCTGGGCGCCATCATCATTGATCCGGATACCTGTATCGGGTCAGCATTACAGCTCGAGGGGGAGCAAAACTTTCACATACCATGTGTGGGGAGCAAGCTGCATGCTGCCCCATCTGCCCCTCAACATTTTTCATTATCACCCTTACCCCCCATTCTGTCGCCACTCAACACTCTTGCATGCAAGAATTCGCCACATAGAGAAGGCGCTGCCACCAAGTGGCACACCATCAAAGACTGCCCCTGTCCTGAACTCTGGAAGCCGCCCAATCTGCAAGCAGAAGACCTGCAGGAAGCAGGGGGAGCGTTGTCAGCATTGGGCAACGTACCTGTGATCCTTGAAGGCCCAGACCCTCGCGGGCTTGCTGGTGCAGTTGTGGACATGGACCTCTGGGAAGTCGAACCCTTGTGCATCAATGCACATGAACAAGGGGGAGCGCCATTGCTTGTGAGCACTGCACCAGCCCTGGCCAAGGATACTGTTGGCGTCGGACCCACTGACAAGGCTAAGACAGCCAGCACCACTAAGCCCAAGGCATTGGTGTCATGGGCACAAGAAGCTGGGTGCAGACGTGAAGTCAACGCACAACCATATGAGGCGCTGCTGCAGAAGGGCAAGCGCAACACAGAGGTGCTATCACGAAAGCGCAAGCGATGCCCGACTGAGGGTGAACGTGAACCCATTCGGCCACAGGGAGAGGCGCCACAAGGAGATAAGGGCGCGCTCGAAATACCGCCATGAACCCATATACCGCCACGAACCCATGAATGCAAGCGCGACTGGCTGCTGCGAGAAGTGTTGTGTGAGGACACCCTGCCGACTTGGGAAGTCAGCAACACTGAGCAAGAGATCGAGATGCCGTCAAGAAAGGGCGGGCCCAAAGTTGGCGCACTGCCGCAAGGGTGCACAGATGAGGGCAATTGCAAGCCCAGTTGGCTGCTGTGAGAGCCGTTGTGTGAAGATGTCCTGTCCACTTGGGAAGGAATACCCCTTTGGGATCCAGAAGGGAGGCTGCCAAGGGAG